>Ga0302314_10002413_pt1 | contig 34636 bp, 33 predicted proteins | sample III_Palsa_N2_3_FD_200533 | JGI IMG/M metagenome (GOLD analysis project Ga0302314, IMG submission 200533) | Peat permafrost microbial communities from Stordalen Mire near Abisko, Sweden - III_Palsa_N2_3 | ecosystem: Environmental > Terrestrial > Soil > Palsa > Peat permafrost | place: Sweden...
AACGATCTTCAGGCCGAGGCGAGCGACGATCGTCTGCAGAATGGCGGCCAGCTGAAGGTGGCCGACAGGTTTGGCCTTCAGGCGCGCATTACTCAACTGAAGGAGGAGATCGACCGCGATCGGACGACAGGCGCGAGCGCCCACTGATCGGCGCTACGTCGCCGGACGGCGGTCTCTTGGCCGGGAGATCAACCGATGCGAGGCGACACTGGGGTCGGTAGCTTGCCTCATTGGATGCTGCTCGGCGGACCCGCCGCCGCTGGCGAGAGCAGAACATGACCGTGAGACGCGGGCGACGGGGTGAGCGGCCTCAGCCTCTAGCCGTGCACTTGGGCTGACTGTCCCAAGACCCAGGCGGAGAGGTCAGCGATCGTCTCGAAGCCGAGGCTCGTGTAAAGCGGCCGGCCGGCCTCGGTGGCGATCAGGAAGAAACGGTCCACGCCGCGGCCCCGATAATCGTCGATCACGCGGGTGAGTAGGGCGCGGCCGATGCCCTTGCCTTGATGCTCCGCCAGTGTGCCCATGCTCCAGATCCCCGCCGTGCTTCCGGTGGGTGTCACGGAAACCACGCTCATCGGTCCGTCATCGCCCCAGGCGATGCAGGCCTCTACGCCCGAGGTCTCGGTGATCCCCACATCGATGCATCTGGCGACGGCGTCGCGCGGGACGGCGAACGCGGCAGAGGCGATATCACCGGCGACCCTGACCAGTTCGGGGCCCAGCGCGCGAGCTATTTTGAGGGGGCGGCTCGGCTGAACCGGCGTCTCGCCGCGCAGCACCATGAGAGGCGACGTGCCCGCGGCCGTCAGACCCAGCCGCGTTGCGACGGGCGCCAGGGTCTGCGCCACATGCGGGCTCATCATGGCCAGAAGCGGCAGCCCCCGCGCTTTTACCCGCGCCACCGACCGGGTGAGAAAGGCCTCGGCGTCGGGGTTGGGGCCCACGCAAAGCGTATTGAAGTCGGCCAGAGGTTCGCCGGTCAGACCCAGGACGCAGTTCCGCGTCATGTGCAGTTCGAACCCAGGCACGTCGCCCATCATCGCGACGCTTGCGCGCCCGATCAGCCGGATCAGCTCTTCGGTCTCGTCCATAGATCTCGCCTCCTGCCGTGGACTTCCGCGATCGGGATCAACTCGTCGGGGCGCGCCGCGATGTGCATGACCCCGGCCGACTCGAGTTCATCCCGGTCGCCATAGCCCCACAAGACGCCGATCGTCGAAACGCAATTTGTCCGCGCGCCCTCCACGTCCTGGCGTCGGTCGCCAACCATCAAGCTTAGGTCCGCGCTCAGTTCATGTCGCCGCAGCACATCGGCGATCAGGTCGGCCTTCCTGTCGACGGCGCCGCCCGGCTCGGAGCCGTGCACTCCAGCGAACAGATCGATCAGACCCACGCGCTCCAGGATCCGCTCGGCGAAGATCGTCCGTTTCGACGTGGCGATATAGAGCTTCGCCTTCAGGGCCAGGAGTTCGTCCAGCGCGGCCGCAAGTCCTGGATAGACCGTCGTCTCGCGGAAACCAGCCGATCCATAGTGGTCACGGTAGGCGAGCACCGCCTCGGCCACCCGGTCGTCCCCGAACCGGCGCAGCACGTCGGCCATCACCTCTTCCAGCGGTGGGCCGATCAGACTGCCGATGTCCAGGCTGTCCGGCCGATGCCCGAGCGAGCGGAGAGCCGCAGCGCAACTCGCTAGGATGCCGGGCTTCGAGTCGACGACGGTGCCGTCCAGATCGAACAATATCGAGAGGGGCGCAGCAGCCACGTGTCAGCCTGACTTCGAACCACTTGCCACCGCCGTCCTCCGGCACAGGCTACCAATCCCAGGCGAGCGACATTGTCGATTCCCGGCCGCAAGGGCGCGACGGCTCGCCACCTGTGCGGCCCTCGTCGGAACTCGGCCACCTGTTCACCAGAGCCGAGTTGAAGGTGTTCGCGCTGGATGAACTCGCCCCGGCCCGCGCCTGGATTGCGGCGGACTGAAGAATCCGGGGGGGGGGAAGCGCAGGAGGCCCGCTCTGGCGTTATCCCGCGACTTTGATCTGCGGGAGGTCCCGACTCAACTCGCGAAAGCCGACGCCCAGGTACATGTTCCGGGCGGCAGGGCGCGCCGGCGCGCCAAGACAGGCGACCAGCATGCTGTTGGCGCCGGCCGCCCTGGCCACGGCATGGCGTGCAGCTGCAACGCCGTGCCCAACCCCCGCCGCCGGAAGTCGCGGTGTGTGCCGACGGGCTCGAATTCAGCCTTTTGCGTCGAATCGTCCAGCCAGATGATCGCGGTCGCGGCCAGCGTGCCGTCCGGCGCCGCGATCAGCGCATGCAGATCCGCCCGATACGGCCAGGTCCTCCGGACCCGCTCGAACGCCGCCTCGGTGAAACTGGACGGGTGCCACGCGTCCCGATGCGCCCTGACCGCACCCGCCACCGAGACATCCTCGGCCGCGACAAACCGGAATCCCTCAGGCAGCACGGGATCCGGCACGTCCGTCAGCTCCCGGAAGTTGAACTGATGCCAGGACCCGTTGTCAGAACCGGTTTCCACGTCTGGCTCGTGCCCGTGCGCGGCGAGGGCGGCGTGCGCCCGAACATCCGCGGACTGCACGGTCAGCAGCCGGTCGACGTGGCCCGCCACATCGTCGTACCAGTCCAGAATCTCGGGGAGTAGCTCCGGCCGGCTCGGATGCGCCTGCCAGATCAGCTTGGCCGCCTCGGTCTCGAGGAACCTCCCATCGCTACGCGGGACTCGGTAAGGCATGTACGCCCACGCGCACGCGGCCAGCCCGCCGTCGGCGAACCATATCCGATGTCGCCAGAACGGGTTGAGCGTCGAAATCCTTGGCCCACACCCAGGCCAACTCACCGACGGTCGCATCGCCGTTGAGCAGTTCCGGCCGCAGCGCGGTCACCTGCTGGGCCAGGCCCTGCATCAGCCGCAGTTCAGTCGGCCCAAGATCTCCCATGCGAGCAACTTGGCAGGGCCATACCATCCCGTCGAGAGAATGCGGTCAGGACTGCGCAGACCGGCGACGAGCGCGCCTCGCGTCTGGCGAGGGCAGGCCAATTTTCCGATTGCCAAAGAACGTCGGCGAGGCTGTCGGATAGCGCGCAGGCAAGCGTTCGTCGCCAAGAACCAGAGGAGTGTCGCTCCATGAGCCGCGAGATCAGCGAGGTGGCGCTGCGCGAGGCGCTGGAACCCTATGTGCGGGAGGGCTACGCGCCCGGCGTTGTGGCCCTGGTCGCCAGCCGCGACGAAGTCGTGGTCGTCACGATCGGCGACGCCACCTTCGGCGGCGCGGCGCCCATGCGGCGCGATTCGATCTTCCGCATGGCCTCGATGACCAAGCCGGTCACGGCCATCGCCGCCCTGATGCTCGTAGAGGACGGCAAACTGGCGCTGGACGAACCCGTCGATCGGTGGCTGCCGGAGCTTGCCGATCGGCGGGTGCTGCGCACCCCCAGCAGCCCGCTCAGCGACACCGTCCCGGCCAGGCGCGCGATCACCGTGGAGGACCTGCTGACCTTCCGCCTGGGGTTCGGTCTGCTCTTCGGTGGACCCGAGGAGTTTCCGATCCTCGCCGCCATCGCCGAGCGCGGCCTCGTGGGCTTCGGCCCTCCACAGCCCGCCGTGGACTACGGTCCGGATGAATACATGCGCCGTCTCGGCGAGTTGCCGTTGATGGCCCAGCCCGGCGAGCAGTGGCTCTATACCGCCGGCTCCAATGTGCTGGGCGTGCTCGTGGCGCGGGCGGCGGGCATGCCACTGGGCGAGATCATGCGCGAGCGCATATTCGAACCGCTCGGCATGGCCGACACCGGCTTTTTCGCGCCGCCGGACATCATCGGGCGGCTTACCGCGGCCTACGTGTCGACGCCCGACGGCTACCGGCTTTCAGACGCGCCGCCGGACAGCCCCTATGCGCGGGCGCCGGCGTTCCCCGCGGGCGACGCGGGCCTGGTCTCCACGGCGGACGACCTGCTGGCATTGTCGCGCCTGCTCCTGGCGCGCGGGCAAGCCGGCGGCCGAAGGCTGCTGAGCGAGGCCACCGTCGCCGCCATGACCCGCGATCATCTGACCGCCGCGCAGCGCGCCGAGGGCGAACTGGTCCTGACGCCCGGCCACGGCTGGGGTTACGGCGTCTCGGTAGCGCTGGACCGAACGCCGGAAGGGATCCCGCCCGGTGCGTTCGGCTGGAATGGCGGCTTCGGCACAAGCTGGGTGATGGACCCGAGCTCCGGCGCAACCGCGATCCTGCTCACCCAGCGCAGTTTCACCAGTCCCGAGCCGCCGGCCGTCCACAAGGCCTTCTGGCGCACGGTGTTCGCCTCGAGCGGGTCGGCCTAGGCATCGCCAGAGCCACAAGCCGATAGCTGGGATAAATGGCAACCGAAGCGCAAGCGCAGAGCGCGCCGCCTGTATCCGTGAAGCGCCTGCTTCCGTGGCTGGTCGCCGTCGCCTTCTTCATGGAGTCCCTCGACACCACGATCCTCAACACCGCCGTTCCGGTGATCTCCAAGGCGCTGGGCGTCACCCTCCTCAGCATGAAGGCCGTGCTGGCGAGCTACACTTTGAGTCTCGCCGTGTTCATCCCGATCAGCGGCTGGATGGCCGATCGCTTTGGCACAAGGCGGGTGTTCGCAGCGGCGATCGGCATCTTCACGCTCGGATCGCTGCTGTGTGGTTTGATGAGCGATATCCATCTGATGATCGCCTGCCGCATCCTGCAGGGCGTCGGCGGGGCGATGATGGTGCCCGTGGGCCGTCTTATCCTGGTGCGGACCTTCCCCAAGTCGGAACTCGTTCGCGCCATGAGTTTCGTCGCCATTCCGGGCCTTGTCGGCCCGATGCTGGGTCCGCTGGCCGGCGGCCTGATCGTCGACTATCTGCACTGGCGGCTGATCTTCTTCCTGAACATACCGATCGGGCTCGTTGGCCTGGTCCTCGTCTATCTGCACTTGCCCGACTATCGCGCGGCGACCGTCAAGCCGCTGGACGTCGTCGGCCTGATCCTGTTCGGCTCGGGGATCGCCCTGCTGTCCTATGTGCTGGAGATCTTCGGCGAGCACACGCTGAGCCCCGGAGAGGTGCTCGGTCTGCTCGCGCTCTCGATCGCGCTGCTCGTCGGCTATGGCCTGCACGCGATGGGAGCGGCCTATCCCCTGCTGCAGCTCAGCCTATTTCGCCTGCGAACCTTCGCCGCCGCGGTCAGCGGCAGTTTCTTCACTCGGCTGGGCATCGGCGGCGTACCGTTCCTGCTGCCCCTGCTTTACCAGGTCGGGCTTGGCCTCAGTCCCGTGCAGTCCGGACTGCTGATCATGCCGCAGGCGGCCGCGGCGATGACCACCAAGGTCTTCATGCCAACGATGCTGGACCGCTTCGGCTATCGCGCCGTGCTGGTGTCCAACACCGTGGTCCTCGGCTTGCTTCTGATGCTGTTCGCAACCATTCGGCCAGGCACGCCGATCTGGCTGATCGTGTTTCAGGCTTTCTGCTACGGCGCGCTCACGTCGACCCAGTACACGAGCATGAACACCCTGGTGTATGCCGATGTCCCTGACGCCAGCGCGAGCAATGCGAGTTCGATGGCGAGCACCTTCCAGCAGCTATCGATAAGCTTCGGCGTGGCCATCGCCGGTCTGGTAACCGTGTTCCTGATCCCTGATCAGCTGAGATCCAAGCCAGCTGCGATGATCGGGGGGCTGCATGAGGCGTTCCTGATCTTGGGTGGGTTCACCGTCCTCTCGACCTTGGTCTTCGCGAGGCTCCGGCGGAAGGACGGCGAAGCCGAGACCCGCCAGAAGGATATTCATCTGGGGTAGGGGATCGAGCGCGGGTTCCCGGACGCCCTGGTTCAACATCGCTAAGCCGGCTTCATTGCCTCGATATCGGATACGACGACCGGCGCCCTCCCGAGTGGCGCAGCCGACACCATCGCGTCCACCAAAGCAGCGCACTCGGCGCCGCCTGTCGCCAACAACTCGCGGAACGATTGAATGCGCGATATGAACCAGAGCACTGCCGCCATCACCCATACCGGAGTGCTGTCGATGCGCTTCTTCATCTGCGGATAGACGTTGTATCCGAGGGACTTGATGAGGGCGAAGCTGGAGCGAACACCGCGGGCCAGGATGAGGGCTTCGCCCCAGGAGGCGCCGCCTCCGCGCCGCTCGCCGGCGACGGAGACGCTCTCGAACGCCACGCAGAGAGGAACATGGCAGCGAAGCCACAGGGGCATCTGCGCCTCGAGAACCGCCGGCAATCCAGCGGCGTTGAACACATCCACCCAGCGTTGCCGGCTCATGATGCTCTTCTGGCCGCCGGCGCCGATGGTGGCTTTGAGCCTGCCGTCGCTATCCAGAGTCGCCTGCACGAACGGCATGCCGAAGGCGCATCGCTCGACGCCGATCGCCTCCTCCAGTCGCTCCGGCTGGAACGTGTTGAACATGAGCTGGATGCAGCTGGCGGCGCTGCGCTGCAAAGCCGGGAGCAGCGGGTCTAGCTGCTGCGCCAAAAGCGTGACGATCAGCAAATCGTAGCGCGTCTCCTCGTCGAGGCTCCCGGCGACGCGCACCGTGGCCCGTTCGCCCGTGACGTCGACGATCGCCTGGTCGCGCTCGAGCTGTTTCAGCCGGAGGGAGTCCGGCCGGGCGATGACGGTCACATCGTGACCACCCGAGCGAGCCAGCTGAAAGGCGAAGGCGCTGCCGATCCTGCCAACGCCGAGGATGGCGATCCGAAGCGGCGGCGATGGTGCGGGCATGGTGGTTCCTGACGACTGGCTCACGTTGGACGATGCAGACCGAGGTGTCCACGTCGGGCTGGTGCTCGGTCCCGCCGGAAGCGCATGGCCCTATCCTGAACCGAGATTGGCGTCGCCAACCGCCATGCAATAACAGGGGGCACAGGTCTCCGCCGAGTCAGGCCAAGGCCACTTCCGAGGTAACTGATGGCGCTGATGGTCCTGAGCGTAGTCGGCAGCGACCGGCCCGGGCTCACCAAGGCGCTCGCGGCCGCGGTGGTCTCGGCCGGCGGCAATTGGCTGAAGAGCCATCTGAGCCAGCTGGGCGGCCTTTACGTCGGATCGGTTCTCGTCGAGCTGGAGGCGGACGGCGTCGATCGCTTGCGTTCGGCCGTGAGCGCGGTGGACGCCCACGGTCTCGAGGTGCGTATCGCGCCCGCCATCGAGGCGCCCGGCGCGACCGGCGAGGCGCTTCAGTTCAGCCTTGTCGGCCAGGATCGGCCAGGGATCGTGGACCAGGTGACCGCGGTGTTGAGCCACCTCGGCGCGAACATCGAGACGTTCGAAACCGAGGTCAGCGCCGAGGCCTACTCCGGCGTCCCGCTGTTCCGCATGGACGCACGTCTTCGGCTCCCACCCGAACTTCAGGCGGACGAGGTTCAGCCGGCGCTGGAGGCCATCTCGGCCGAGATCATGGTCGATATCTCGCTCACCCCGGCGCCACCGGTGATCTGAAACTCGGAGCACCCACCATGCGGCCCCCTCCCATCAGTCAGGCGGAGATCGAAGCGAGGATCAGCGGCCACCTCGACGAACTGCTGGCGCTGTGGTGGGTCGAGCAGGGCGCCTCGAAACCCCGCGACCTTGAGCTGATCGCCTCGGCGCTGTCCTTTCCGCGTGAACAGGGCGCGCGCGTTCTCGACCTATGCTGCGGCCCGGGCGATGTCGGGCGCGCAATCGGGCGTGAGTACCCGAATGCGGAGATGGACTTCCTGGATCGGGACCCGTTCCTGACCTCGATCTGCGCCGGCGTGAACCGGCGCGATCAGGTTCCGGGCAGGATCATTGTCGCCGACCTCAGGGATGATGGTTGGCATGACGGTTTAGCAGGCGACTACGACGCCGTGGCGATGGTCAACGCGCTGCATTGGTTCGATGCCGCCCACGCGGAGACGCTGGTCCAGGACATTCATGCTCTCTTGCGCAGCGGCGGCGTGTTCGTCTTCGCCGAACCCGCCGCTCCCGAGGCGCAGTTCGCGGTCGGGTTCGAGTCCTGGAAGGCCAGGCAGCCTCCGCGATACTCGCGCGAGAACTGGGAGCGGTTCTGGTCCCGGGCCAACGCGCTTCTGGGCTATGACCACACAGAGCTGTGGGGTCCTCGCCAAGCCAGCGGTATCGACGAGGACATGTCCGTCGCAGGCTGGACGCGTCTGGTCCAAGGCGCGGGTTTCGCGCTCACCGACGTGTTGCTCAGGGACGCGGACCAGGTGATCATCGCCGCGTTGAAGCCGTAGCCAGCCCGCCCGGCTTCAGGCCCCCGCGCGCCTTTCCGCGCTCCGCCATCCCGTCGCCGCCCCCCTCCGCGCCGACTCTGGTGCCTCGCGGCATGGCGCGGTCCGCCTGCTGAAATTGCCACCTGGCCGCGCAACGATCGGACGCGTCGAGGCGTTCCGGGTCCAGACGACACCGGCGCGGAAGGGGTCCGCTTTGTCCGTGGAGACCAAATCCCCCGGGTACGCGACGCGTCGGGCGGACGCGCGGCACGTCCAGGCGGCCCCGATCCGGCGCTCGCTGGTGGAGACCTTCGACTTCGGGCCAGATCCCGGCGAGTTGCGCATGCTCAGCTACGTCCCGCGCGGCTCGGCGAGGGACGCGGCGCTGGTGGTGGTGCTGCACGGCTGCGGCCAGACGGCGCAGGATTATGCGATCGGCGCCGGCTGGGTGGCGCTGGCCGATCGGCTGGGCTTCGCTCTGCTGTGCCCGGAACAGAGGCGCGCCAACAATCCCGGGCGCTGCTTCAACTGGTTCTCTCCGCTGGACACCCACGGCGATTGCGGGGAGGCGGCCTCGGTCGTCGGCATGATCGAGACCATGCTCCTGGCCCACCGGCTCGACCGCGGGCGTGTGTTCATCAGCGGCCTCTCCGCCGGCGGGGCCTTGGCGCTGGCGATGATGGCAGCCTACCCGCGCCTGTTCGCCGCCGGGGCGGTGATCGCCGCCATGCCGGTGGGCGCGGCCACCGGCATGCACAACGCCTTCCGGGCTATGGTCCAGGGCGTTTGTCGCCCGGCCAGGGTGTGGGGCGATCAGGTGCGCGGGGCTGCGCTGGGGCGCGGGCCGTGGCCGCGCCTGTCGGTCTGGCACGGCGAGGCGGACGCCACCGTGGCCCCGGAAAACGCCCGCCAGATCATCGCCCAGTGGGGGGATGTGCATGGCCTGCCGGCCGTCCCGACCCGGACGGAGAGCGTGGGCGCCGATCATCACGAAGTGTGGGAAAGCGGCGCCGGCGAGCCGGTGGTCGAGCTGCACATGCTCAAGGGCCTGGGCCACGGCGCGCCGCTGGCCACGGCCGGGCCGGAGGGGTGCGGGCGCGCCGGGCCGTTCCTACTGGAGACCGGCCTCTCCTCGTCGCTGGAGATCTGCCGGTTCTGGGGGCTGCTCGATGTGGCCGAGCTCAGCCGCGTGGTGGCGATGGCGCCTTTGGCGCGGGAAGCAGCGGCGACCCAGCCCGCACGGCGGATCGGCGGCGTGCGCGAGCTGATCGGGCGCGCGCTGCGAGTGGTGGGCCTTTCGCGATAGAGCGCGGGTTCAGGCGGCGGCGACGTCCTGCTCGATGGCGCCGAACAGGCTGTGGCGATCGGGTCCGCGCATCTCGATGCGCACGCGGTCTCCGGGGCTGAGGAACGGCGTGCGCGGCGCGCCGGAGCGCAGGGTCTCGACGGTGCGCGCTTCGGCGATGCAGCTGTAGCCAGCGCCGCCCTCTTCGATCGTGGCGCCGGGGCCGCCATCCTCGCCACGATTGGAGACGGTGCCCGAGCCGACGATCGAGCCGGCGGCGAGACTGCGGGTCGTGGCGGCGTGGGCGATCAGGGTCCCGAAATCGAAGGTCATGTCGACGCCGGCGTCGGCGCGCCCGAAGGGACGGCCGTTGAGTTCGACCAGCATCTGGCCGGTGAGGCGGCCCTCGCGCCAGGCGTCGCCCAGTTCGTCGGGGGTCAGGGCGACGGGAGAGAAGGCGGAGGCGGGCTTGGACTGGAAGAAGCCGAAGGACTTGGCCAGTTCGCCCGGGATCAGATTGCGCAAGGAGACATCGTTGGCGAGCATGATGAGGCGGATGGCGGCGAGGGCGGTCTGCCGGTCGGCGCCCTGCGGCACATCGCCGGTGATCACGGCCACCTCGCCCTCGAAGTCGCAGCCCCAGGCGGGATCGGCCAGCGGGATAGTGTCACGTGGACCGAGGAACCCGTCGGAGCCGCCCTGGTACATCAGGGGATCGGTCCAGAAGCTCTCCGGCATCGCCGCGCCGCGCGCTTGGCGCACTAGGGCGACGTGATTCACATAGGCCGAGCCGTCCGCCCACTGGTAAGCGCGGGGGAGGGGGCTGGCGGCCTGGTGCTCGTGGAAGCGCTCGAGCGGGACCGAGCCGTGCTCCAGGCTCTCCGCCAGGCCGCGCAGCAGCGGCTCGCACCGCTCCCAGTCGTCGAGGGCGGCCTGAAGGGTGGGCGCGACCGGCGCCGCGTCCGCGCACCACGCCAGATCGCGCGAGACGACCACGAGCCGCCCATCGCGGCCGGACTTCAGAGAGGCGAGCTTCATCTTGGGCTCACTCCTCCCTCCCCCTCGTGGGGAGGGACAGACGGCGAAGCCGTCAGGGTGGGGCTCTGGGAGATTGAGCGCGTCGCCGACCCCACCCCGGACTTCGACTCGACCCTCCCCATAAGGGGGAGGGAGGAAGGGTCCAGCGCCCTCAACCTTGCGTCTTCCAGCTGTCGACGTAGGCGAGGTTCTCCACCGTTCCGGCGGCGTCATCCACGTCGAGCGGATCGCGGGCGTCGATCATCACCGCGTATTCGTCGGTGGCGGCCTTGGGCTGGACGAGCATGTTCTTCAGGGCCTTGGGGTGCGGGCCGTGAGTGAAGCCGCTGGGGTGGAAGGTGAGCATGCCGGCTGCAATGTTGTCGCGGCTGAAGAAGTCGCCGGCGTGGTAGAACAGCACCTCGTCGTAGTCATCGTTGTTGTGGAAGAACGGCACCTTCAGCGCCCCGGGGTCGGTCTCGAACGGGCGCGGGGCGAAGGTGCAGACCACGAACCGGTGCGCGGCGAAGGTGGTGTGGACAGACGGCGGCAAATGGTAGCGGTGGCTGGCCACCGGCCGGATCGAGCGCACGTTCAGGCGCGTCGGCGCAAGGTCGCCGTGCCAGCCCACCGCATCCAGGGGATTGTAGGGAAAGGTCGCCACCGAGACGGCGCCGCGCTTCTTGATCTCGACGGCGAACTCGCCGGGTTCGGCCTGATGGGCGCGGAACGCCTCGTCCATCTCCGGGGTGTCGAGCATGGCCGGATCGAACACCGCGTGCGGACCCAGCATCCCCCGGTCGGGCAGGGTGAAGTGGCTGCCCGTGGCCTCGATCATCAGCAGGGCGGCCGGGCCTTGCGGGGCAAGCCGCCACAGCGTCCCGCGGGGCAGGTAGAGATAGTCGCCGGCCTCGAAGGCGATGCGGCCGTAGTCGCTGAAGAGATCGCCGCGGCCCTCGTGGACGAAGAGCAGCTGATCGCCGTCGGCGTTGCGCGCCAGCGACGGCATCGGCGCCGCCAGCTTCCAGAAGCGCAGCTCCATGTGAGCGTTGTGCAGGATGCGCGGGGCGGCCCAGGGGGATGGCGCGGCCTCGTTGAGCGCGGCCAGGTCGAAGGCGCGCGGGCGTAGCGGCCCCTCGAACTTCACCCAGCCGGTGGGCGGATGGCGGTGATGGAAGAAGGCGGCGGGCCCGAAGAAGCCTTCCTTGGAGACCTCCCGCTCGAAGGTGCCCTCGGGCATGTCTGCATGCGCCTGGCGCGAGTGCACGCCCTGCGCGCCGCGGACCGGAATCCAGTCGCCCTTGGCCACGCCTAGACTGCCTTGGCCGGCAGCACGCCGCGGCGCAGCTGGTCGGCCTCGATGGATTCGAACAGGGCGCGGAAGTTGCCTTCGCCGAAGCCTTCGTTGCCCTTGCGCTGGATCACCTCGAAGAAGATCGGCCCGATCATGTTCTGGGTGAAGATCTGCAGCAACAGGCCCTGGCCCTCGGTGGGCGCGCCGTCCACCAGGATGCGGTCGGCGCGCAGCCGCTGCAGGCTCTCGCCGTGGCCGGGCACGCGCGCATCCAGCGCCTCGTAATAGGTGTCCGGGCTCTCCTGGAACTTCACGCCGCGCCCGCCCATGGTCTCCACAGCGCCGAAGATATCGGTCGTGCCGAGCGCAATGTGCTGGATGCCCTCGCCGCGATAGTCCCTGAGGAACTCCTCGATCTGGGAGTGGTCGTCCCGGCTCTCGTTGAGCGGGATGCGGATCTTGCCGCACGGGCTGGTCATGGCCTTGGAGATCAGGCCCGTCTGTGCCCCCTCGATGTCGAAGTAGCGGATTTCACGGAAGTTGAAGATGCGCTCGTAGAAGTCGGCCCATCTGGCCATCTGGCCGCGGTGAACATTGTGGGTGAGGTGGTCGATGTAGGTGAGGCCGACGCCGGCCACGGGGGGCGCCGGCGCGCCGTCGATCGGCCGGAAGTCGACGTCGTAGATCGCCTGCGCGCCATAGCGGTCGACCAGATAGAGGTTGGAGCCGCCGATGCCCTCAATGGCCGGGATGTTGAGCTCCATGGGCCCTACCAGGCCCTGCACCGGCGTCGCGCCGCGCTCCATCGCCAGCTTCAGCGCCGTGGACGCGTCGCGCACGCGGAAGGCCATGGCGTTGGCCGAGGGGCCGTGCTCGGCGCGGAACGCCGCCGGCTGGCCGGCGGGCTCCATGTTGAGGATGAAGTTGATGTCGCCCTGGGCGAAGCGCAGCACATTCTTGGACCGATGCCGTGAGATGGCGGCGAAGCCCATCAGCTCGAACAGGCCCTTGAGCCGCTCGGGCTCGGGCGAGGTGAACTCCACGAACTCGAACCCGTCGGTGCCCAGCGGATTGTCGAACAGATCGGCCCCGAGAGCGGCGCTGGCGTTCATGATCTCTCTCCTGACCCCCGTGCCCATTGTGTCAGTCCAGCCGCTCAAACTCCAGACATCCCGTCCGAATAGGGAGGGTGGGCCGTGGCCGCGCGGCACTCCGCTGGAGCGCCCTATCCGCCCTTCGGGCGTACTCCCCCCAACGGGGGTCCTCTGGGGGGAGAGAGCGTTCGTTGGCGCCGATTGCGATCCCCTCCCCTGGGGGAAGTGCCGGCGAAGTCGGGTAAGGGGCTCCAGAACGGGCGTCGCCCGGATGATGGACCCGGGCGTCTACGCCAAGGACGTCGACCTGGGCGCCGAGCCGATGAAGTCGCTGATCGCCACCATGGCCGCCAAACATATCACCGTCGATCCGACCCTGGTGGTGGTCGAGAGCCTGCTCGTGCCGGACAACGGCGATCTCTCTCCGGCCTATGCGTCCTACGTCGGCACATTGCCCCCGGCGGTGGAGCGGAATTTCCGAGACGGGGGCCTGGCGCTGCCGCCCGGGTCCACGCGCGCCGACTTCCGCGCCAGCTTCGCCAAGATGCAGGCCCTGGTGGAGACGCTGCACAAGGCCGGCGTGCCCATCGTGGCCGGCACCGACGGCTCGGGCCTGGAACTGGTGCGTGAGCTCGAGCTGTATGTCGGCGCCGGCTTCACGCCGGCCGAGGCCCTGGCCAGCGCCACCATCGGCCCGGCGCGCCTGGTCGGCGCCGATGGCCGCACCGGCTCGATCGCCGTGGGCAAGGCCGCCGACTTCGATCTGGTCGAAGGCGATCAGGCCACCAACATCGGCGATCTTCGCCACACCCGCACGGTGATGATGGACGGCAAACTCATGGACGCCGACACCCTCCGCGCCGCCAGCGGCATCGAGGGCCGCCCGGTGGACGCCGATTAACCGGGGGGCGGCGCGCCCCCTCCGTCTCGGCGCAAGAGGGTTGCTCCCCCGCACGCGGGTGAGGAGAGATGTGAGTGAAGGCTTCTGCCTTTTCGTTCTCCTCCCCCGCTTGCGGTGGAGGTGGCGGACCGCTCTTTCTTGCGGGCCTACGGGGGGCGCGCAGCGCCACGGGAAGAGGCAAGTGTTTGAGGGCGGACCAGCGTCTGCTAGCAGGGCGCCCCCGCGACGTTGGCGGGGCTGGACCTGACCGCAATGCTGCGACGGCTTTATGACTGGGTGATGAGGCTGTCGGCGTCGCCGCATGCGGGGTGGGCGCTGTTCGTGGTGGCGTTCGCGGAAAGCTCGTTCTTCCCGGTGCCCCCGGACGTGATGCTGGCGCCGATGGTGATCGCCCGGCCGGCCAACACCTGGCGCTACGCGGCGATCTGCGCCGGCGGCTCGATCATCGGCGGGGTGGCGGGCTATGCGATCGGCTATGGCCTCGCGCCGGTCGGTCACTGGCTGCTGGCCATCACCGGTCACGCCGGCGGCGAGGCGCCGCTGCGGGCGCAATTCGCCAAATGGGGCGTGTGGGTGATCCTGCTGCAGGGCCTGCTCCCGGTGCCCTACAAGCTGGTCACCATCACCACCGGCTTGGCGCACTTCACCTTGTGGAAGTTCATCCTCGCCTCCTGCGCCACGCGCAGCACCCGCTTCTTCGGCGTCGCGGCGCTGGTCAAGCGCTTCGGGCCGGGCATGCTGCCGTTGATCGAGCGGCGCTTGGCGCTGATCTCCGCCGTGGTGGTCGCGGCCGTGGTGGTCGCCGTCGTCGCCGTCAAGCTCTTACACTGACCGGGAAAATCGGCCATATCGCCGTGGTGACCCGCCTCGCGCGACACTGGCCCTGGATGGCCCTCCTGGCCTGCGCGGTGATGCTGGCCATCGCCCACGCATTCGAGACCTTCGGCCACATGGCCCCGTGCCTGCTGTGCCTGCGCCAACGCGACGTCTACTGGTGGGGCCTGGCGATCAGCGCCGTCGGCGTCGCCGCGAGCTTCACCCCGGCCGCGCCGATCGCCAGGCGCCTCGTCAACCTCGTCCTCATCGCCGTCTTCCTGCTGGGAGCGGGAACCGCCGTCTACCACGCCGGGGCCGAGTGGAAGTGGTGGCCCGGGCCGGCCGCCTGCAGCGGCGGCTCGACCCATGTCAACGCCGCCGAGCTCAGCGCCCTGCTGCGCGGCGCCAAGCGCTTTGCTCCCTCGTGCGAGACGCCCGCCTGGGTGTTCCTGGGCCTGTCCATGGCCGGGTGGAACGCCTTGATCTCGCTGGGCCTGGCGGGGGTGAGCGCCGCGGCCGCGCTGGGCGGCCGCCGCCCAGGGCGAGCGCGCCATGGGTGAGCGGCCCATCCCGCCCCGGCCCGGGCGCACGGCGATGTCCGCGCGCCTCGCCGAGATCCTGCGCGTGGACCACGCCGGCGAACTGGGCGCAGTGCACATCTATCGCGGCCAGCGCGCGGTGTTCGACGCCGCCGCCGGCCATGGACAGATCAGCGGGCGGCTCGCGGACGTCGAAGCCCAGGAGGCGCGGCACTTAGCCAGGTTCGAGACCCTGCTCAGCGAACACAGGGTGCGCCCGACCTTGCTCGCGCCGCTCTGGCGCGTGGCCGGTTTCACGCTCGGCGCGGCGACCGCGCTCTTGGGTGAGAAGGCGACCCATGCCTGCACCGAGGCGGTCGAGACGGTGATCGAGCACCACTACGCCGGCCAGGTCGCTGAACTGGCCGAGCGCGATCCTGCGCTGGCCGCCGAGTTGACCGCCTTTCGTGGCGACGAACTTGCCCACCGCGACGAAGCGGTGAGCGAGGGCGCGCACGCGGCGCCGGGCCACGGCCTGCTGACGGCCGCCATCCGAGCCGGCTGCCGCGCGGCGATCAAGATCTCCGAGAGGGTGTGATGGATCTCGAAGCAGTGCGGCGGGGGGCCGAGGCGCCGGTCGAGGCGGGACCGGGCGATCTCGACGCGGTCGCCGCGGACCTTTCCGACGCCTTCGCCGATGATGTCGCCTTCGACTGGTTCATGCGTACGGACACCCAGCGCGAGGCGGCGCGGCTGCGCTTTTTCCGGCTCATCGTGCAGATGGCGGCCCGTGACGGCGGCCGGATCGAACGCCCGGCCGCCGGTGGCGCGGCGGCGCTGTGGATGCCATTCTCGACCTTGGGGCCGATGGCGCTGACCGACGAGTTGCGGGCGCTGCCCACCTTGCTGTTCGCCACTGGTCTTTCTCGGTTCCCCAGGCTCCTGGCCCTGCGCGCCGACATGGACACCCACCACCCGATGGACCGGCCCCATGCCTACCTGTGGTTCATCGGCGTGTCCCGCCAGGCCCAGGGGCATGGCGTCGGCTCGCGGCTGCTCAAGGTCGCCGCCGATCGGCTGGATGCGAAAGGGGAGGGCGCCTACCTCGAGACCCAGACCGAGCGCAACGTCGCCCTCTACCGCCGCCACGGCTTCGAGGTCATCTCCACTCACAAACCCCGCCCCGACGCCCCGACCCTCTGGAGCATGTGGCGCGATCCGGCCAACACCGGCTAGCCGCCCGCGATCTGGTCAGGCCGCTCTGAGCGGCGTCGGCGGTCGTTCCGGCGGGCGGCGGGGGCCAAGTCCCAAGCCAGCCATGCCGCCCGACGACAGCAGGCCGACGTCGGCCAGCAGGATCGGTATCGCCCACTTGTGCGGCGCGGCGATGTATCTGGGCTGCCAGACCGGGTCGTACTTGTCCTTGAAGCGGCGCACGCCGCGGAAGTTGTAGATCTCTTCTCCGCGCTCGAACAGCAGGCGGCCCACGCGCGACATGATCGGCGCCAGGCGGCGCACTTCCAGGCCCGCCAGCGGGGCCAGGCCGAACTCGAACGCCTGGTAGCCCTGCTCCTGGCCCCAGCGCATCAGCTCGACGAACAGGAAGTCCATCACGTTCTTGGGCGCGTCGTCGGCATAGCGCATCAGGTCCATGGAGAACGAGGCGCGTTGCTCGGTCGTCCACAGGGTGGCGAAAGCGACGATCTTCCCCTCGGCGCGCACGACGGCGATCGGGAACTCGGCGATGTAGGCGGCCTCGAATCCGCCCATGGAGAAGCTTTTCTCACCGCCGGCGTGGTGCGCCAGCCATTGGTCGGAGACCTCGCGGAGCTGCGGCGTCAGGTGCGCCGCTCCGCCGGCCGGGATGACCTCGAAGGCGCCGCCCTCCTCGCCCGTCTTGCGCCAGCTGCGCCGGATGTTGCCCAGGCGCCGGCCTTCCATCGAGAAGCTCTCCAGCGGCACCGCCGCCGTCTCGCCGACCTTCTGGATCGAGAACCCGAGCTCGACCAGGTCGGGCAGGTCGGCCGGCCCGACGCCGTAGATCCCCGGCCGCGCCGCGTGGGCGTCGGCGAGCTCGCGGAAGCGCCACAGCAGATCCAGGCTCTCGGAGCGGCAGCCCACCGGCGCGCCTAGCGCAATCCACGAGCGGCCCCGCACCCCGAACATAAGGAAACTCTTGCAGGAGGGCGAGAACAGGAAGCGCTTGTCTCCCCGGAGCGCGAGGTTCGAGCCGGGCTCGGCGTTCTCGGCCGTAGCCAGGATGGCGCGCACGCGGCAGAAGTCGGGGTCGGCTTCCCCGGCCACGGCCGGCGTTGCGGGCGTCGCCAGCAGCCGCCAGACGCCGACGGCGAGCAGGAACACAGCCGCTCCCGCCGACGAGCGGATTGCGCGCGCGGCGTCCTGGTCGGCCATCAGCCGGATCCACGAGACGTTGCCGTAGTCGAGGTTCTGGAACGACCACCAGCCCACCAGCCCGGCCCCCGCCAACGCCGCTATGGCCGACAGGATCCAGCCCGGCGTGATCTCCATGCGCGAGAGACGGGCGGTGCGGCCGAAGGCGTTGCGGCACGCCGCGATCACGAGCAACAACGTGCCGAGCAGGAGAGACTCCTCCCAGTCGAATCCCTTGAACAGAGCGAGGATCGCCGCGGCGGCGAGGACGGTGGTGGTCGCCAGCCACGCGGCGCCCAGCCGGCGGGAGAGGCCGAAAGCGAGCATCACCAGAACGACGCCCAGGATGCTCGAGACGAAATGGCTGATCTCGATCAGCAGGATCGGCGCATGCTCGGCGAGCCACATGAACCGCCCCGGGTCCGAAGGCGTCGCCCCAGAGGCGAGCAGCATTACACCTGCCGCTCCGGTGAGGAGGGCGAGGCAAGGCGGCGCGGCCGCGAGCATCGCCGGCCGGTAGTGATTGAGCCGTCGTGGGGTATGCGTCCGCCAGGTCCCCGCGCGGCAATCCCCGTCCGCGCCTGAGTCGGTGTCCTGCAATCTCGTTCCCTGGAGGACTTTCCCGTCGCCCGATGCCGTCATCGCTCGCCCGCCACGTCGCCGTGCGCCCCTGCGCGAGTTCGAAACGGAATTTGCCTGAAAATGCGCCGCGGAGCAACGTCGAGCGCGCCGCGGCTGCGCGCACCTGCTTGCGCGGGACTCGGAAGGCGGGCATGGACGGCTCGGGGCGCGCCGCCAGAGAGCGCCTTTCAGGGACGGAGGATCGCCCGATGAGCGAGGCGCACGCAGCCGCAGCCGGCGTTGCCCCAGAGCCGATCCTCGAGCCGGATCTGCCGATCATCGACCCCCACCACCACCTGTGGGACCGCTCGCCGGCCCTGGTCGCCAGCCTGCCGCCGCCGACCCACGGCTTCGATCGGCTGATGCGCCGGGTTCCGCGCTATCTGCTCGACGAGTTTCTGGCCGACCTCGGCAGCGGTCACAATCTGATCGGCAGCGTCTACATGGAGTGCGGCTCGATGTACCGGGCCGACGGTCCCGCGGCCATGAAACCGGTGGGCGAGACGGAGTTCGTCAACGGCGTCGCCGCCATGACCGCCAGCGGCCGTTACGGCGACGTGCGCGCGTGCGCCGGCATTGTCGGCCACGCGGACTGCAAGCTCGGCGCCGCGGTGGCCGAGGTGCTGGAGGCGCACATCGCCGCCGGCGGCGGCCGGTTCCGCGGCATCCGCCAGAGCGCCTCCTGGGATGCCGATCCCGCCGTGCTCGGCCCGCTTTCCCGCAACACCGAGGGCATGTACCGGCGCAGCGACTTTCGCGAGGGGTTCGCATGCCTCGCCCCACTCGGCCTGTCGTTCGACGCCTGGATGCTGGAGCCGCAGCTTCCCGACCTGGTCGATCTGGCGGCGGCGTTCCCGGATACGACCATCGTGCTCGATCATGTCGGCACGCCGCTGGGCATCGGAACCTACGCCGGACGCCGGCAAGAGCGTTTCGGCGTCTGGCGCGAGAACATCAACAAGCTTGCGGCCCTGCCGAACGTGTCGGTCAAGGTCGGCGGTCTGGCCATGGTGTTCCCCGGCTTCGACTCGTTCATGTCGACGCCGCCGGCGACGTCCGCCCAGCTCGCCGAGGAGTGGCGCCCCTACGTGGAGGTTTGCATCGAGGCCTTCGGCGTCGCGCGCTGCATGTTCGAGAGCAACTTCCCGGTCGATCTCGGCAGCTGCGAATATCCGGTGCTGTGGAACACCTTCAAGGTCCTCGCGGCGAATTATTCGGCCGATGAGAAGACCGCCCTGTTCAACGACACGGCGCGTCGCGTCTACCGGCTCGCCATCTAGGGATATCCAGGAAAGTCTATGCATTACAAGGAACTGAAGTCTGCCTGGGCCGAGCTGACGGCCGAGGGCGCGCCGTTCGAGATCGACACCATCGAGGTGCGCGGCAATCCAATGCGCGTCTACAAGAACGCGCCGCCGAACGTGCGGGCGCTGTGGCTCGCCGGCGCCGCCTACGCGGAGCGGGAATATCTGATCTACGGCGAAGAGCGTCTCACCTACGGTCAGGCCCATGCGCAGGTGAACGCGATCGCCGGTTGGCTCGTGGCCCAGGGCGTGGCCCCGGGCGACCGGGTGGCGATCGCCATGCGCAACTATCCCGAGTGGCTGCTGATCTACTGGGCCTGCGTATGCATGGGCGTGGCCGTGGTCGGCATGAACGCCTGGTGGGTGGCCGAGGAGATGGACTACGCCCTCAAGGACTCCACGCCCAAGGTGTTGTTCTGCGACGCCGAACGGCTGGCCAGGATTGCTGAGCGTCCCGCCATGGTCGAGGGTGTTCGCCTGGTCGGCGTGCGCCTCGAACAGCCGGCCGAGGGGGTTGCGCCGTGGGCCGAGGTGATCGCCTATCGTGGATCGCTGCCGGACGTGCAGGTGGATCCGGACGACGACGCCTGCATCTTCTACACCTCGGGGACGACCGGCTTCCCCAAGGGTGCGCAGCTTACCCATCGCGGCTGCGTCTCCAACCTGTTCAGCATGATGTTCGCCGGTCAGGTCCAGGCGCTGGCCACGGCCAGGGCCACGGGTGTCGCCATCGATCCCAGCGCGCCGCCGCCGATCCCGGTGGCGTTGCTGACCACGCCGCTCTTTCACGTCACCGCCAACAACTGCGGCGCCTATGCGGTCACCGCCGCCGGCGGCAAACTGGTGCTGATGTACCGCTGGGACGCCAAGGAGGCGCTGCGACTGATCGAGCGCGAGAAGGTGACGGCCATGAGCGGCGTGCCGGTGATGGCCCGCGAGCTGATCACTCACCCTGACTTCGACAGCCACGACCTCTCCAGCCTGGTCAGTCTCGCCGGCGGCGGGGCCCAGCTGCCCCCGGACCTGGTGGGCAAGATCGATCAGCGGGTAGCCACCGCCAGGCCCGGCACCGGCTACGGCATGACCGAGACGTGCGGGATCATCACCTCGGTCGCCGCCGACTTCTTCGTCGACAAGCCCGACAGCGCCGGCCCGGCCATGCCGGACTTCGAATACAAATGCGTGGACGACGAGGGGAACACCGTGGCGGCCGGCGAAGTCGGCGAGCTGTGGGCGCGGGGGGCCCAGGTGATCAAGGGCTATCTCAACCGCCCCGAAGCCACCGCCGAGACGATCACCCAGGGCTGGATGCATACCGGGGACATCGCCCGCGTCGACGCCGACGGGTTCATCTTCATCGTCGATCGCAAGAAGGACATGGTGCTGCGCGGCGGCGAGAACATCTATTGCGCCGAGGTGGAAGCCTGCGTTTATCGCTACCCCTCTGTGGCCGAGTGCTGCGTGTTCGGCGTCCCCGACCAGCGGCTGGGCGAGGAGGTGGCGCTGGTGGCCGTGCCCCGCGACGGCGAGACCCTGAGCGCCGAATTGCTGCGCGCCCACTGCGGAGCGATCATGGCCCGGCACAAGATCCCCCGCTACATCTGGATCCTGGCCGAGCCGCTGCCGCGCAACGCCAGCGGCAAGTTCCTCAAGCGCGACCTGCGCGAGCGTCTGTCGCTGGCGGAAGCCGCCTGACCGGCGGGTGACGCCAGGGAAGATCGGGTGGGCCGCCGTCTTCCGCCTCTGCCGGCGATAGAAGCGTTCCTGTTCGCCGCCCGCTCGCCGAGCTTCCGGGCGGCGGCGCAGCAACTGGCCCTCAGTCCGTCCGCGTTCTCCAGACGCCTGCAGACCCTCGAGGCCTTCGTCGGCGTGGCGCTGTTCGAGCGATCGGCGCCGCCAACGCTGACGCAGGCGGGCCGTCGCTACTACGGCGCGATCGCCGGCCGGCTGGACGAGATTCTCGCGGCCACCGAAGACCTGCGGGCCTCGCCCGACGATCAGCGTGTGACGCTGCTGTCGCCGCAGTCGCTGGCGATAAACTGGCTGATGCCCCGGATATCCGACTTCATCGACCGGCATCCGGAGCTGGACGTCGATATCGTCATCGGGACCGACCTGAACGCGCTTCGCCTCGGCAAGGCCGATGTCGCCCTGGCGAGCAGCCTGCGCGACTTCGCGGGGCTGCCGAACGACCCGATGGTCGCGCTGGAGGCCGTCGTCGTCGCCCCACGCACCTTGGCGGCGGGCCGGCCTCCGCCCGCTTCGCTGAGCGAACTGTCCGGCTACAAGCTACTCGGGCTGGAAAAGCCGGCGGACTTCTGGTCGCGCTGGCTGAGCCTGGCCGGGTACGACGGGCCGGCTCTGGCGGAGCCGACGCGCTATGAGACCTGGGGCTTGATGTACGAAGCGGCCGCGAACGGCTTTGGGCTGACGATCGCCGTCTCGGCGCTCGCCAACAGCTATCTGCGCGAGGGCCGGCTGTCTCCGTGCTTCGATATCACCGTGGAATACAACAGCGGCTACAGGATCGCTTACGCCAGTTCGAAGACGCAATCGCGCCCCGGCGTTCAACGCCTGTCATCCTGGCTCGCCGATGAGATGCTGCGGTCGAGAGACGAGTTCCGATCCTTGATTCACTGATCGAACCCCGACGACGCCGGGTCATTGGCGCCCGTTGGCCGAAGTCGCTTCGTGGGCGCGAACACAGCGCAATAGCCGCGGAAGCTGGTTGTGGATGATGGCGGCGATGCGCCAGGTCTCCTCGCGGCGCACGAATGTGTAGACGGCCTCGAAGTCATAGAGCTTCAACCCGCCGGCGACGAGAACATCGACCACGACGTCCACGCAGCTGATCCGCGGCGACAGTTCGATGATCGACTGTTTGACGATGCGACGGCCCTCTACCCCAAGGTCGCGGTGCCAGTTGACCACCCTCTCCACGCCCGTTCGACACGCTTCGCGCGTCGCCAGAGGCATCAGCGCCACTTCGTCGGCGTCGCTGACGAAGTGACAAGGCAGAAGAAACCAGTCGAGAATCTCGTCCACGTCACCCTTGGTGTAGGCGGCGAAGTAGACGCTCATGGCGTCTTCGAGAGTCCTCACGGAGACGTGGTTCTGCTCTGGGGTCATGCGATCCTCCGTCGCGGCGTCTGTTGTGGATCGCACCGATGTGCCCACGGGAGGGACGGTCGCCAATCGCAAAGGCTGCGACACGCCGTTGCAGATCATGCAATGGCGCCGCCGAAGGTCTGTGTACGGAGTATGAACCCGCTGAGCCGGCAAGCCGGTGCGCGATTGCGCGCTTCAGCTGAACAGCGCCGCCAGTTCGGCGAGCCAGACCTTCAGCGCCGGCTGATCGGCTTCCGGGGTCACGCCGTTGCGCACGATGATCAGGTCGCGGTCGGGGCAGAGCACGATGTGCTGGCCCTGGTAGCCGTTGGCGGAGAAGGAGCCGGGGCCGGCAAGATCGAGCCACCAGCTCGCCCCGTAGGGACCCTCGACGCAGCCCGGCTGCTGGTAGGTGGCGGTGCGCGCGTAGTCGACCCAGCCTTCCGGCAGCAGCCTCGCCCCGTCCCACACCCCGCCGCGCAGGTAGAGGAGGCCGAAGCGCGCGAAGTCCCGAGGGGTGGCGAAGCAGAACGACGAGCCGATGAATGTCCCCGCCTCGTCGAACCTCGGGCTGGCGCTGGTCATGCCGAGGGGGGCGAACAGCCGGTCGCGCATGAACGCCGCGAACGCCTCGCCGTCGGCGCGCAGCGCCCGGGCCAGGCAGCGGCAGATGATGTTGGTCGTACCGCTCGAATAGGCGAAGTGGCTGGCCGGCGGATGGGCGAGGGGGAAGCTGGCGGCGAAGCCGGCGACGTCGTCCTTGCCGCGGCCGAACAGCATCTCGATCACGTCCGAGGGTTGCTCGGGCGAATAGACCTCCACGAACGCCAGGCCGCTCGACATGCGCATCAGCTGATCGAGGGTGATCTTGGCGCGCGGATCGCCGGCCCCTTTCCACTCGGGGACGTCGGCGGGAGCGAATATGTCCACGAGGCCGTCGCCGACCAACAGACCCGCCAGCGCCTGGGTGATGCTCTTGGCCATCGACCACGACTGCGCGGTCGCCTCCGGTCCGTGGTCCGGCGCGTAGCGTTCGAGCACGAGAAGCCCGCCCTGGACGATGACGAGCGAGTGGGCCTGGCCGATGTCGGCCGCCGGCGGATCGGTGAAGGCGTGATCCAGCGCCGCTTCCAGGCGAGCCCTGTCGACCTCGGCCGGCAGCGGTCCGGTGGGCCACTCCCGCGTCGGCCAGGCGACGCCGGCTGGCTGGTCTGGAAGGTGCGGGAGCGCGGTCAATCGATATCCTTGTCGAACCGGGCGCGCGGGGGGGCGCTGACTGCCGTCAGGTGGCCGTAGCCCGGATGGGCGGCGCTCGCAAACGACAGCCGCTGAACTGCGCCCAGCGACCGCGTCCAGTGGATGAGGGGCACTTCCACCCACCGGTGGCAGGCCAGGCCCGCGGCGACGGAGACGGCGATCGCGGCCGGGATGAAGAGCCAGGCGTTGGCGACGCCGAGGGTGTGGGCGACGATCGCCGAAGCTGGCAAGTGGATCAGGTAGAGCGAATAGGAGGCGTCGCCGAGCCGCGCCAGGGTCCGGGACGCGAAGACGCCCCCGTGCGCCTCGACCCCCAGGCAACCCACCACCAACAAGGTGGCCGGAACCCCCCAGATGAACGGCCGCAGCAACTCGTTGAAGATGCCGAACATGGCTGGAAGCGCGAAGCCGGCGAAGGCGGCGGCGATCAGCCAGAGGCTTGCCGTCCGGCCCGGCAGAGCCTTCATGTCGGCGAGACTCGCCACGCCGACGCCGGCGGCGAACTCCAGCAGCAGGGGGTTGGCCCCCAGGATGTACACCGGATCATCCATCAGCACGCCGGCGGCCACGATCGCCAGCAGGGCGCTGGCAGCCACCACCGCCCGCCGCCCCCGCGGCGCGAAGAGAGCGCCGGCGAACACCAGATAGAAGATCGCCTCGTAGTTCAGCGTCCATCCAGGCGGCAGCAGCGGGAAGGGCAGGCCGGCGCTGTCGAAGTGCGGAATGAAGGCCAGGGAGAGGACGAGGTGAGCCCATCCGGGCCGCACGTTGGCCAGGAACGCCGGCCAGACCACGGCCACCGCGCCCACGACGAGGGTGATCAGCCAGTAGAGCGGCGCCACCCGGGTGAAACGGCGCCACAGGAAGGCCGGGGGCGAAACGCCGCCGCCCGACGTCACCCGCCACATGATCACGCCACTGATTACGAAGAACACGTCCACCCCGGCCCGCCCCACCGCGAACCCGCCGTCGCGCCACTGGCAGGCGTGGAACGCCACCACCGACAGCGCGGCCAGGGCGCGCAGGTATTGGATCGAGACGAGCGGTACGCGGGTGGTGGGCATTATGACTAAAGCCGCGTCCGGGCCGCCTGCTGTTCGTCGACCTCGATGCCGAAGCCGGGCGCCAGCCCGAGGTTGATCCAGCCCTCGGCGTCGACCTCGACCGGGTGGACCATGAGGAAGTCACGCCGTTCCAGCGTCCAGTGCGGCGGATCGTAGGGGAATTCCAGGAAGGGTGAGCCGGCCAGGCCGGCCGCCAGATGGGCGTTGGCGATCACGCCGATACCGTTGGTCCAGGTGTGCGGGGTGAACATCAAGCCGTGCTCGCGGGCCATCACGGCGACGCGGCGCAGCCCGGTGATCCCGCCGGCCAGCGCGACATCGGGCTGCAGCACGTCCAGGCAACCTTCGACGATCAGGTCGCGGAACTCGGAGAGCTCGCGGTTCATCTCGCCGCCGGCGATGCGCAAATCGGTCATGCGGCGCAGGGCGGCGAGCCCGGCGCGGTCGGCCCGGTGCAGCGGCTCCTCCATCCAGTAGACGCCGAGCGGTTCGAGGGCGCGGGCCACGGTCACCGCGTCCTTGAGAGTCCACGGCGCCGCCGTGTCCCAGGGTTGGCGCCAGCCCTGGTTGCAGTCGACCATGAGCTCCATGCGATCGCCGAGGCGCTCGCGCACCGCCTCGAGCGCTCTGACGCCGCCGCGCCAGTCGCCGCCGGCGAAGCGCACCTTCATGGCGGCGAAGCCCTCGCCGGCGAAGCGTTGCGCGGCGTCCGCCAGCGAGGCGGCGTGGTGCACGGCGCCGCAGGAGGCGTAGGCGCGCACGCGACCGCTCAGTCCGCCCAGCACCTTCCAGCACGGTTGGCCCATGATCTTGCCCGCCAGATCCCACAGGGCCAGATCCAGAGGCCAGCACCGGCCGGCGTGGAAGCTGATATGGGAAAGCACTTCGTAGTGACGCTCCAGCGCCAGCGGATCACAGCCGATGAAGAGGTCCTCGTAGGCGGCGAAGCCGACCATGGCGTCACCGGAGCCGATTCCGACCAGGCCCGTATCGGTGGTCACCCGCACCAGGGTGGCGTCGAAGTGCCCCCGTGGCCGGGTGTCCCAGCTGGGCAGGAACGGCGGATCGAGGATGAGTCGGTGATGGCTCACCTCGATGCCGGCGATGCGATGCTCGGAGGCGGTCATCACGCGTCGCCCAAGGCTTGCGATCGGGCGGAGAGGTATCCATCCTCGGACGCGTAGTCGAACAGCTTCAGGAGGTAGTCGGAGAAGGCTGCGCCGGCAGCGGCCAGCGCCTGCGCGGATCGGCAGGCGGCGCCGACCGCGTCCTCGTAGGTCGCGCGGGGCCGATAGCCGAGGGCGACCGCCCGATCCGTGCTGAGCACGATCGGATGGGGCACGGCCCAGGGGCTTCCCCCGACGCCCCCCGTGGGCGGCCCCGGCATGGGGATGAGGCGCCAGTCGTAACTGTAGACGCGGGCGATGGCCTCGCCGATCTGCGTGACCGTCAGCGCGGCTGGGTCGGCCGCGTGCAGGACCGCTGTGACGGGCGTTTCGAGCACCATCGTGATCAGGGCGGCGACGTTGATCGTGGCGCTGGTGTGGAAGAGGCTCTCACCGCCATAGGCCAGTGGGACCACGCGCCGCCCGTCGAGGATGCGCCTCACGAAGAACCACTCGCGGCAATGCCCGGAGCCCTCACCGTGGATGGCGCCGGGGCGCAGGATGGCCACTGGCCGGCGGGAGTTCTGAAGCAGGGTCTGTTCGAGCGCTACCTTGCGCGTGGAATAGGTCTGCGGGCCGGGCGCCACGGTCGGCTGGTCCTCGTCGATCGCCGCGGGAAAGCGCGGGAAGCCGGTCTCGCGAGCCTCGTCGAGGCTGCGGCCCGCGGCGTCGCGATAGACGCTGGCCGAGGAGATCACCACCAGGGCCCCCACATCGGCCTCCACCTCCAGTAGCTGGCGGGCGTGGCGCTCATCGTAGGCCACCGTGTCGATCAGGGCGTCGACGCCGCGCGCCACGGCCCGCGCCAGAGCGCCCGGCTGGTCCCGGTCGAAGGCGATGTGTTCCACCGCGGGGTTCGCCTGGCCGTGCGCTGGCGGGTTGCGCTGAGCACAGACGACGAGCCAGCCGTCGGCCGTAAGCGCGGTGGCTGTGGCGCGGCCGATCTGGCCGGAGCCACCGACGATGAGTGCGGTTTTCGCCACTGGCGGCGCATCCTCCCACGCGACGGGCGACAGCGCCGGCGCGTGCGCGCTACACTAGCGGCCATGAACCGGCTTCCCAACCTCCTCACGGGCCTTCGGCTGGCGCTGGCCCTGTTCACCTTCTTCGGCCTGGCCGCCGCCACCCTGCTCAGCGACCGGCTCACGCCCGCCGCGCAGTTCGAGCTGGAGCGCTGGGCGTTCTGGGCCTTCGTGGTCGCCGCCCTGACCGACTTCCTCGACGGTTGGCTTGCGCGCCGCCTGCACGCGCAGACGGTTTGGGGCTCGATCCTCGATCCCATCGCCGACAAGGTGCTGGTGTGCGGCGTCATCCTCGGCCTCTTGACCCTGGGACCCAACGCAGCGGTGGCCATCCCGGCGGCGCTCATCCTGTTTCGCGAGTTCACCGTCAGCGCCCTGCGCGAGGTGGCGGCCGGGAAGGGGGTCAGCCTGCCGGTGACCCTGCTGGCCAAATGGAAGACGACCCTGCAGCTGGTGGCGCTGGGCGCCGAACTGCTGGTCGCCTGCTGGGCGGCGTTCGGCCTGCCCAACGACCCCGCCTTTCTGGGTCCCGCGACGCTCGCCGCCCACGCGCTGCTGTGGATCGCCGCCGTCATAACCCTGATCACCGGCGCCCAGTACTGGGAGCAGGCGCGCAAGGCGCTCAGCGTCGCGCCGACCTGAGGGCGCGCTCGCCGTGCATCCCCCAGAGGTTACGCGGGTAGGGGAATGAACTCGTCGTGGTCGAGGTCGGGGAGCTTCATCCGGCCGGCACGCCAGTCGGCCTTGGCCTGTTCGATGCGGTCCTTGGACGCGGAGACGAAGTTCCAGTCGACGAACCGCTCACCCAGCGGTTCGCCGCCGATCAGCATGACCTCGGCGTCCTCGATACCGGTCACCAGCACCGGCTGACCGGCGGCGAACACGGCCATTTGCCCGGCGTTGATCGGCCGCCCGTCGATCTCGACCGCGCCGGCGGCCACGAACGCGGCCCGCTCGGGGTATTCCGCCGGAATCTGCGCCTTGGCGCCGGCCTTGAGCCGCCAGTGGGCGTAGAACATCGGCGAGTGGGTCTTCACCCGCGCCTTCGCGCCGAAACCCTCGCCGGCGATCAACCGGGCCCACAGGCCGTCGGGCGATTCATAGGTTGGCAGATCCTCCGGCCCGTGGTGAGCGAAGGCCGGCTCGATCTCTTCCATCCCGTCGGGGAGCGCCACCCAGGCCTGGATGCCGTGCATGGCCCCGCCCGTCCGCCGGATGGTGTCGAAGCGCTCGGAATGGGTGATGCCCTTGCCGGCGGTCATCCAGTTCACCTCGCCCGGCCGGATCTCGACCTCGGAGCCGACGCTGTCGCGATGGGTGATCTCGCCCGCGAACAGGTAGGTCACGGTGGAGAGCCCGATGTGCGGGTGCGGGCGCACGTCGGCGTTGCGCGGCAGGCCGGCCGGAAGATCGATGGGCCCCATGTGGTCGAAGAACACGAACGGCCCGACCATCCTGTGCGGCGCGAAGGGAAGCACCCGCCCGACCGCAAAGCCGCCCAGGTCTCGCTGGCGCGAGTCGATCACCAGTTCGATCATCGGAGTCTCCGTTCAAGGGCTGCGCGCGGCAGCGTCTAGGATCTCGCCGCGAGATAGGTGCTCACCAGGCCTAGCGGCACTGCCGTGGAGCTCTTCACGGCGCGAATGACGATGCGGCTCTCGATGTTGGAGACTAGGCCCAGTGACAGGATGCGGTCGCGCAGGAAGGCGTCGAAGGCGCGGATGTCGCGGGTGACGATGCGCAGCTCATAGTCCGCCGCCCCGGTTACCGTGGCGCATTGGACGACTTCGGCCCAGCGCTTCACCGACTGCTCGAACGTCTCCAGGTTCTCCTTGGTCGGCAGCGACAGCTTCACCGTGCAATAGACCTCGAAGTCGAGGCCGAGCTTCTCGCGGTCGAGGAGGGTGACCCGGCGCTGAATAATCCCCTCCTCCTCGAGGCGTTTCATCCGCCGCCAGCACGGGCTGGAGGACAGACCCACGCGCTCGGCGATCTCGGCCACCGACAGGCTGGCGTCGTGCTGGATGAGGTCGAGGATGCGCGCATCGACGGCATCGAGACGATCGGACAAAATTTGACCCCTCCCCAAGAGTTTATCGCCGCGTTCATGCCAATTTTGGCGCGCCAGGTGGCAAGCCTTTGGCAAGCAATCCCCGGCCACCCATATATCATCGCGACATGCCGAGCCAGTGCGTGGGAGAGGGAAGGTATCGATGCGCCATGCCAATGTGACCCTCGATGATAAGTATCTGCTCGAAGACGGGCGGGTGTTCATCACCGGGGTGCAGGCCCTGCTGCGTGTCCTCCTCGACCAGAGCCGCCTGGACACCCGCGCCGGGCTCAATACCGCCGGATTCCTCTCGGGCTATCGCGGCTCGCCGCTCGGCGGCCTCGACCAGCAGGCGAACCGGATTTCGAAATTGCTGAAGTCGGCCAAGGTCGTCTTCAAGGAGGGCCTCAACGAGGATCTGGCCGCCACGGCGGTGTGGGGCAGCCAGCAGGCCAACCTGTTTCCGGGCGCACTCTACGACGGCGTGTTCGGCATGTGGTACGGCAAGGCGCCGGGCGTCGACCGCACTGGCGATGTCTTCAAGCACGCCAACTTCGCCGGGACCTGGCCCAAGGGCGGCGTCGTCGCCGTGGCCGGCGACGACCATTCCTGCAAATCCTCGACCCTGCCGTCGCAGTCCGAGTATGCGTTCCAAGACTTTGAGATGCCGGTCCTGGCCCCCGCCGACGTGCAGGAGGTCCTGGACTTCGGCCTCCTGGGCTATGCCCTCTCTCGCTTCAGCGGCCTGTGGGTGGGCCTGATCGCGCTGGCCGACACCATGGATTCCGGCGCCACCATCAATGTGGATCTGGGACGCCACGGCTTCATCACGCCGGAGGCGTTCAAGCTCCCGGCCGGCGGCCTCGGCATCCGGGTCAAGGACCAGCCGATGGACAAGGAGCGCCGCCTGCGGCTGAACAAGCTCCCCGCCGCGCTCGCCTTCGCCCGCGCCAACCACATCGACCGGGCGGTCCTCACCTCACATCGCCCGCGGCTGGGCATCGCCGCTCACGGTCAGGCCTGGGCCGACGTGGTCGAGGCTCTGGACGCCATGGGGATCGGCTTCGACGAAGCGGCGTCGCTCGGCGTGTCGCTGTACAAGGTTGGCATGCCTTGGCCGCTGGAGACCACGGGCCTGCGCGCCTTCGCCCGCGGGCTCGAGACCCTGATGGTGGTGGAGCACAAGCGCCCGCTGCTGGAGACGCAGGCCCGGGCCGCGCTCTATGAGCTTCCCGCCCACGCCCAGCCCAAGGTGATCGGCAAGGTCGACGAGCAGGGCCATCCGCTGCTCTCCGAGCTCTCGTCGCTGTCGGTGGCGGAAGTGGCCCTGGCCATCGCCGACCGCCTGCCGCCCGGGCAGCACATGGAGCGCGTCCACGCCTATCTCGACCGCGTCTCCGCCGCCGGCATGGCCGCGGTGACCCTGGCCGCCGACCAGATCCGCAAGCCTTTCTTCTGTTCGGGCTGCCCGCACAACACCTCCACGCGGCTGCCCGAAGGCTCGCGCGCCCTGGCCGGGATCGGCTGCCACTACATGGCCAGCTTCTCCGACCCCAGCACCGATCTCACCAGCCAGATGGGCGGCGAAGGACTGAGCTGGGCGGGCGCCTCGCCGTTCACCAGCGAGAAGCACGTGTTCGCCAACCTGGGCGACGGCACCTACAACCACTCCGGATCGCTGGCCATCCGCGCCTCGATCGCCATGGGATCGACCCTCACCTACAAGCTGTTGTTCAACGACGCCGTGGCCATGACCGGCGGCCAGAAGGCGGAGAGCGGCTTCACCGTGCCCCAGATCACCCGCCAGCTGGCCTCCGAGGGGGTGGCCAAGGTGGTGGTCGTGGCCGACGACATGACCCGCTACGAAGACATGCCGGGACTCGCGCCCGGCGTCGCGGTGCGCCCGCGCGCCGAGCTGATGGCGGTGCAGGAAGAACTGCGCGAGACGCCCGGCGTCAGCGTCCTCATCTACGATCAGGTGTGCGCCAACGAGAAGCGTCGGCGCCGCAAGCGCGGGTCGATGGCCAAGGCGCCGCGCCGCGTGTTCATCAACGCCAGGGTGTGCGAGGGCTGCGGCGACTGCTCGCGCGCCTCCAACTGCGTCTCGGTCGAGCCGCTCGACACGCAATTCGGCCGCAAGCGGCGCATCAACCAGTCGACCTGCAACCAGGACTATTCCTGCGTCGACGGCTTCTGCCCGTCGTTCGTCACCGTGGAGGGGGCCGAGCACAAACAGGGCGGCGCCATCCCGGCGTTGACGGTCGATTCAACGCCGCTGCCGGAGTTCCAGACCTTCCAGGGCGTGCGCAATGTCGTCTTCACCGGCATCGGCGGCACCGGGGTTACGACCACCTCCTCTATCCTGGCCATGGCCGCGCACATCGACGGCCGCTCGGCCTCCGTGGTCGACATGACCGGCCTAGCCCAAAAAGGCGGGGCGGTGTTCAGCCACGTGCGCATCGGCGAGACCGAAGACACGCCCGCCAGCGGCCGCGTGCCCGCGGCGAGCACCCATGTGCTGATCGCCTGCGACCTGCTCGTGGCCGCCGGTCCCGACGCCCTGGCCCTCTACGCCAAGGACCGCACCGTGGCGCTCGGCAACGAGGACTTCGCCCCAACGGCCGATTTCGTCACCCACCGCGACGCGCGCTTCGATGCGGGCGCCATGGCCCGGCGACTGAAGGCCGCTTGCAAGAGCTACGACGCCTGCCCGGCCGCCACCATCGCCGAGCAGGATCTCGGCGACACCCTCTACGCCAACATGATCATGCTGGGCTTCGCCTGGCAGAAGGGCCTGATCCCGGTCTCCGCCCGCGCCCTCTACCGCGCCATCCACCTCAACGGCGTGACGCCCGAGGAGAACCTGCAGGCTTTCGAAGCCGGCCGCATGGTCGCCCACGATCCGGCCGCCCGCGACCGCCGCGAGGCGGCCGCGCCGAAACCGGAGACCATGCCGCTGGATGAACTCATCGCCGGCCGCGCCGCCGACCTCACGGCGTATCAGAACGACGCCTACGCCCAGCGCTACGTGGACCGGCTGGCCGCGGTGCGTGCGGCCGAAACGCCCCTCGGCGGCGAGGCCCTGACGCGCGCGGCGGCCATCAACCTCTACAAGCTCATGGCCTACAAGGACGAGTATGAGGTGGCCCGCCTCTACGCCGACGGCGCCTTCGCCGCCGATCTCGCCGGCGCCCTGACACCCGGCAAGATGAAGGTGTGGCTTGCGCCGCCGATTCTCTCGGGCAAGGGGGCGGACGGCAAGCCGCGCAAGATCGCTTTCGGCGGCTGGATGCTGAAGTACGGCTTCCCGGTGCTGGCCAGGCTCAAGGGCCTGCGCGGCGGCCCGCTCGACCTCTTCGGGGCTACCGCCGAGCGCAGGATGGAGCGGGCGCTGATGGCCGACTACGAGGCCAGCCTGGATCGGTTGCTGGCCGGCCTCACCCCCGCGCGCCTCGAGACCGCGGTGAAGGTGGCCTCGGTTCCCGATCAGATCCGTGGCTATGGCGCGATCAAGGACGCGGCGGTGGTGGAAGCCAAGGCGTCCGAAGCGGCGCTGTGGCGGCAGTGGGACGAGCTGAGCGCGACGCCCGGAGCGCCCGTGCGCGCCGCGGCCCACGCCCCGGCCTGACGTCGCAGGGGGATTGGGGCGCCGGCCCGTCTCTGCGGCGCCGCCCTTTGAGAAGCATGGCGTCCGTCGGGGCCAGCGCGTAGCATGACCCTGATGATCAATCCGCACTCGATCGGCGTCGTGGTGGCCATCTCGGCGGGCCTGTTCGGCGCCCTTATCGGCTGCGCCGTGGCCATCTTCGCGGCGCGCATGCCCAGCCGCGTCATCGCGCCCCGCAGCAAGAGAACGCCTCGTGTCTGACCGTCCCGTGGGCTTCGACACGCCGCTGATCATCCAGGGGCCGCTGCGCCAGCCGCGGCAGATGCTGGCCGATCAGGAATACGGCGGCCACGTCTCGATCCACGATGACGCCATGGCCGAGAAACTCGGCTTCCGCGCCGGTCCGATCGAGGGACCAACCCACTTCAGCCTGTTCCCACCGCTGCTCGCGCACATCTTTGGCCAGGCGTGGTTCGAGCGCGGCTGCCTCTCGGCGCACTATCAGAACATGGTGGTGGAGGGCGCGGAGGTGCGCGCCTTCGCGCTCATTCCACCCGGCGGCGCGACGAGCACGCGGGTGTGGGCCGAAAAAGCCGACGAAACGCCGGTGCTGGAGGCCAGCGCCAGCATCGGGCGCGGCGAAACGTTCCTCGAACAGCGCCTGGCCCAGTTGCGGCCGACAGGCCGTCTCGTGATCCTCGAAGACCTCTACGTCGGCATGACCGGCGCCGCCGACGAGCATGTCCGCATGGACCCCGGGCAGCACATGGGCGCGCTCTACCCGTTCTCCCTTGCCCAGAAGCTGGCGGTGATCACCGAGACCTCGCCGTGGTACAGCGATCCAGCCGCCTCTCCCTGGGGCCGGGCGATCATCCCGCTGGAGATGGTGAGCGTGCTCGCCCAATACTCCAGCCGCGAGGCCGGGTTCCCGGTGAAGGGTCCCGCCGTCGGCCTGTTCGCCGACCAGGAGATCCGCATGATCGACGGGCCCCTGTTCGTCGGCGAGGACTATCTGATCCGCCGCGAGATCGCCGCGCTCTCCGAAAGCCGCCGCACCGAATCCTACTGGGTGCGCACCCGCATCCTCGACGCCGCCGGCGAGCATCTGAAAGCGGAGATGCTGCTCAACCACGCGACGTTGAAGGAGTCATATGCGGGATACGCCCACACGATGGCCAAGAGCGGGTAGCGCGGGTTCCGCATTCCGTGTGGTGGCTTCGCATCGACAGCCGCCGGGGAGGTGTCATGCGTTGCTTGCTTCCGATCATCGCGATCATCGCGGCGCTGGACGCTCCGCTCTCCGTGTCGGCCGCGGATACGCCGCCCGACTGGCTCAAGCGTCCGACCCCTGAAGAGATCCTGGGGCTCTGGCCGCGCGATGCTCTTCGCAAAGGCCTGACCGGCAAGGCCGAAATCACCTGCATTGTAACCGTGCAAGGCCTCCTGAGGGATTGCTCGGTCGTGCGTGAGACTCCGCCCAACGAAGGCTTTGGCGCGGCGGCGCTGGCCCTGACGCCTCAGTTGACGTTCCGTCCGGCGACGCACGATGGCAAGCCGGTCGAGCGCCGCGTCAATGTGCCGGTGAACTTCGCAGGCCCCACGGGCGGGTACAGGCAAGGACCGGGCTATCTTGCGCCGATCAGGGCCTCGGTGATCGCCAATTTGCCGTGGATGGCGGCGCCCACCTATGCGCAGGTTGTGGCGGCCTATCCGGAGCGGGCGCGGGCCGACCACGTGCCCGGCCACGCCGCTCTGAACTGCCAACTCGGCGCCGACGGCCGCCTCCCCCATTGTGACGTCATCACCGAGGCGCCGTCCGGCTACGGTTTCGGCAAGGCGGCCAAGGCGCTGGCCAAGGAATTCCTCGCGCCGCGAACCGACTCCGCCGGCGCGT
>Ga0302314_10002414_pt1 | contig 34630 bp, 32 predicted proteins | sample III_Palsa_N2_3_FD_200533 | JGI IMG/M metagenome (GOLD analysis project Ga0302314, IMG submission 200533) | Peat permafrost microbial communities from Stordalen Mire near Abisko, Sweden - III_Palsa_N2_3 | ecosystem: Environmental > Terrestrial > Soil > Palsa > Peat permafrost | place: Sweden...
GATGATCATGGGCGTCACGATGTGGTTCCAGATGAAGCTCAATCCGACGCCGCCGGATCCGACCCAGAAGATGATCTTTGACTGGATGCCGCTGATCTTCACCTTCATGCTGGCGGGCTTCCCGGCCGGTCTCGTGATCTACTGGGCCTGGAACAACACCCTGTCGGTGCTGCAGCAGAGCTTCATCATGCGCCGCAACGGCGTGAAGGTGGAGTTATTCGATAACCTGAAGTCGACCTTCGGGCCCAAGAAAAAAGCAGAATCGAAAGCCTGACGAGTAGCCCGCAGGAGCTTACGGAGCGCTGAAACCTCAAGATTCGCCATGCCCGGGCTTGTCCCGGGCATCCACGTCTTAGGCGTTAGCGACGGGAAAGACGTGGATGGCCGGGACAAGCCCGGCCATGACGAAAAATGGATGCTCTCGCATGACCGCCGAACCCGATGCGAAGCTGATCGAACAGGGACGAAAACTGTTCGCCGGCGACTGGCAATTCTTCTGGGCGTCGCCCTCGGTCGAAACCCTGCCGCCGATGGCCGGCATGGAAGTCGCGTTCGCCGGCCGCTCCAATGTCGGCAAATCCAGCCTGATCAACGCGCTGACCGGCCGCAACGCGCTGGCGCGCACCTCGCACACGCCGGGCCGCACCCAGGAACTGATCTTCTTCGAAGGCGCAGACAAGGACGGGCTGCGGCTGGTCGATATGCCCGGTTATGGCTACGCCTCGGCGCCCAAGGTCAAAATCGCGTCCTGGACCGCGCTGATCCACAAATTCCTGCAGGGCCGCTCAAGCCTCGCCCGGGTCTATGTGCTGGTCGATGCGCGGCACGGCCTGAAAGACGTCGATCTCGACGTGCTGAAGACGCTCGACAAATCCGCCGTCAGCTATCAGCTCGTGCTCACCAAGGCCGATCAGGTCAAACCCAGCGAGTTGGAAGAGACCCTCGCCGCCACTGTCACAGCGCTTGCAAAGCATCCTGCCGCCTTTCCGGACGTCCTCGTGACATCGTCGCGCACCGGCGCCGGGATGGCGGAGCTACGCGCCGCGATGATGCGCCTGCTCGGCGAGCGCAGCTGATGACGGGTTTCAGCATGTTCCGCATCCTGATCATTCTGGCCGCCATCATGGGCGCCGATGGCGTCATCCTGGCGGCGGCTTCAGCACATCAGCCGGACGCGACCCGGCTGGCGTCGGCGTCCTCGATGCTGCTGTTCCATGCCCTCGCGGTGCTGGCGGCGGTGGCGCTGACCGAGCGCGGCCTCGTTCATGCCAGGCTCGGGATTTCAGCCGCCTGGGGCTTTGTGATCGCGGCCGCATTGTTCGCCGGCGACCTGACCTTGCGGCAATATGCCGGCCACAGCCTGTTTCCGATGGCTGCGCCAGCCGGCGGCACGCTATTGATCGTGAGCTGGCTTGTCTTGGCGGTATCGGCCGCATGGCCACGGCGGAGTTGATACGCGGGCTCGCACAAGAAAAAGAGTGGAAGAAAGCGTCGCCGGCATGCTTTGCGCCGTGCCCGCCAATCGGATAGAACCCGCCCCATCCTTCCGACCGCGAGACCCCTTTCATGACCGACGCGCCGCACATCAGTCCGCTCGATCAGGCCCGCATCCTGTCCGAGGCGCTGCCTCACATGCAGGAATATGACGAGGAAACCATCGTCATTAAATATGGCGGCCATGCCATGGGCGCCGAGGATCTCGCCAAGGCGTTCGCGCGCGATATCGTGCTCTTGGAGCAGACCGCAATCAACCCGGTGGTGGTGCATGGCGGCGGGCCGCAGATCGCGACCATGCTGAAGCGGCTCGGCATCCAGTCGGAATTCGCTGCCGGCCTGCGCATCACCGACGCTGCGACCATCGAGATCGTCGAAATGGTGCTGGCGGGCTCGATCAACAAGCAACTGGTCGGCTACATCAACGAGGCTGGCGGCAAGGCCGTGGGACTGTGCGGCAAGGACGGCAACATGGTGACGGCGTCGAAGGCGACGCGCACCATGGTCGATCCGGATTCGCATATCGAGAAGGTCGTCGATCTCGGCTTCGTCGGCGAACCCGACAGGGTCGACCTGACGCTGCTGAACCAGCTCATCGGCTATGAACTGATCCCGGTGCTGGCCCCGCTGGCGACCTCGAAAACCGGACAGACCTTCAACGTCAACGCCGATACCTTCGCCGGTGCCGTCGCGGGGGCGCTGAAAGCCAAGCGGCTGTTGCTGTTGACCGACGTTCCCGGCGTGCTCGACAAGTCGAAGAAGCTGATTCCGGAATTGTCGGTCAAGGATGCCCGCAAGCTGATCGCCGACGGCACCATTTCCGGCGGCATGATTCCGAAGGTCGAAACCTGCATCTATTCGCTCGAGCAGGGCGTGCAGGGCGTCGTCATCATCGACGGCAAGACCCCGCATGCGGTGCTGCTCGAACTCTTCACCAACCAGGGCACGGGTACGCTGATCCACAAGTGATGATGCATGCGGCAACGCCAATCAGAGCCTTCATGGCCGGATTCATTCCGGCCATCGCGCTGCTCACGGCTGCCGCTCCGGCCCACGCGGACCTGAAACTGTGCAATCACATGAGCTATGTGATCGAGGCTGCGATCGGCATCGATGACAAGGCCGCTACCGCGACGCGGGGATGGTTTCGCATCGATCCCGCCGCCTGCCGCGTCGTGGTCCAGGGCACCCTGACCGCCGACCGGATTCTGCTCAACGCGCGCGCGCTCGGGGTCTACGGCTCCTCGCCGATCCCCCAGAACGGCAGCGACACGCTGTGCATCGCGCCGGATAATTTCGTGATCGCCGCGGCGCGCCAGTGCCGCGCCGGACAAACGCCGGCGCCCTTTACCCAGATCACGCCGACGGCGACCGACGACGGCAATCTGGTGGCGTATCTCGCCGAAGACAGTGACTATGACGACGAGCAGGCGCGGCTCGCTGCGATCCAGCGGCTGCTGGTGATCGCGGGCTATGACGCAGCGCCGATCGACGGCGTCGATGGCCCGAAAACGCAAACCGCGCTGGCGGCGTTCCTGAAAAGCCGGGGGCTGGCGCCCGACATCGTGCAATCGCCGAATTTTTTTGCGACCATGATCGACGCGGTGCAGGCTCCCTCCTCCAGCGGACTGACCTGGTGCAACGACACCCCGCACAAGGTGATGGCCGCGGTCGCCACCGATGACGGCAAGACCGTGATCAGCCGCGGCTGGTATCGCATCGACCCCGGCAAATGCCTGCATCCCGACGTCACCGGTCAGCCCAGGCAGATTTTCAGTTTTGCCGAAGCCGTCGACGCCGACAACCGCACCATCAAGCTCAAGGACAAGCCGCTGAACTGGGGCGGCGCGAAACAGCTTTGCACCCGCGAGAGCAAGTTCGAGATCAACGAGCAGGGCGACTGCGGCACCCGCGGCCTCGCGGCGATCGGATTTGCCCCCGTCGACCTATCGAGCGGCGGCAAGACGCTGCGCTTTGCGATGCCGTGATGATCGTCGTCCCGGCCTGGCGCGCAATTGCGCGTGAGGCGCCGGAACCCATAACCCCTGGACTGAATTCAGAGCACCAATGCCGACAACAAGCACATCCAACACCCGCCATCCCCGTCATGACCGACACGGCGTATGGGTCCCCGCGTTCGCGGGGACGACGGCAGCCCAATGACAAAAACCCCCCGCAGCTTCGCCCACATCGACACCTGGGTGTTCGATCTCGACAACACGCTGTACCCGCATCACGTCAATCTGTGGCAGCAGGTCGATGCGCGGATCGGCGAATTCATCAGCGCTTATCTGAAGATATCCGCGGAAGAAGCCCGCGTGATCCAGAAGGACTATTACCGCCGCTACGGCACCAGTATGCGCGGCATGATGACCGAGCATGGCGTGCGCGCAGACGATTATCTTAGCTATGTGCACCGGATCGATCATTCGCCGCTGCAGCCGAACCCGGCGATGGGTGCGGCGATCGCAAAATTGCCCGGACGCAAGCTGATCCTGACCAACGGCTCGGTCGATCACGCCGACGCGGTGCTGGAGCGGCTCGGCATTGGCGACAACTTCGAGGCGATTTTCGACATTATCGCCGCCGAGCTGGAGCCGAAGCCGGCGCCGCAGACCTACCAGAAATTCTTAGGCCTTTACGGCGTCGATCCCAAGACCTCGGCGATGTTCGAGGATCTCGCGCGCAACCTCGTGGTGCCGCACCAGCTCGGCATGACCACGGTGCTGGTGGTGCCCGACGGCACCAGGGAAGTGGTGCGCGAGGACTGGGAACTGGAAGGCCGCGGCGAGGCCTATATCGATCATGTCACGGACGATCTGACCGGCTTTTTGCAGAGACTGAGCGCGGCGAAGTAACCTCTTCTCGTCGTCCCGGCGAAAGTCGGGACCCATACGCCGAGGAGGGGAGTTCGAGCACGGCGTCGGACGCCTTTTGTCACCATAAACACCGGGGTTATGGGTTCCTGCCTCCGCAGGGACGACGGTGGACGAAGCCTTGACTCCGCCCGCCCGAATCCCGACAAAAGCCTCCTAAATCGCCACCGTCCTATCCCGTTGTCTTGAGGAAATCTCGATGTCTCTCGCCTCCCTCGAATCCACCGTCAACGCCGCGTTCGATGCCCGCGACGGCATCTCGACCGCGACCAAGGGCGAGGTCCGCGAGGCCGTGGATCACGCACTGGAGTTGCTCGACAACGGCCAGGCGCGGGTCGCCGAGCGCGACGCCGGCGGCAAGTGGAAAGTCCATCAATGGCTGAAGAAAGCGGTGCTGCTGTCGTTCCGTCTCAATGACATGAGCGCCATTCCCGGCGGCCCGGGCCAGGCGTCGTGGTGGGACAAGGTGCCGTCGAAATTCGACGGTTGGGGCGAGAACCGGTTTCGCGACGCAGGATTTCGCGCGGTGCCCGGCGCCATCGTGCGCCGCTCGGCCTTCATCGCCAGGAACGTCGTACTGATGCCATCCTTCGTCAACCTCGGCGCCTATGTCGATGAAGCGACCATGATCGACACCTGGTCGACGGTCGGCTCCTGCGCGCAGATCGGCAAGCGCGTGCATATTTCCGGCGGCGTCGGCATCGGCGGCGTGCTGGAGCCGCTGCAGGCCGAACCCGTCATCATCGAGGATGATTGCTTCATCGGCGCGCGCTCGGAAGTCGCCGAAGGCGTCATCGTGCGCAAGGGCGCGGTGCTGGCGATGGGCGTGTTTCTCGGCGCCTCCACCCCGATCATCGATCGAGACAGCGGCAAGATCCATATCGGCGAAGTGCCGGAATATTCGGTCGTGGTACCGGGGACGCGGCCGGCCCGGCCAATGAAGGACGGTTCGCCCGGCCCGGCGCTCGCTTGCGCCGTCATCGTCAAGACCGTCGACGCGCAGACCCGTTCCAAAACCAGCATCAACGAGCTGCTGCGCGACTAAGATCAGGCAAACGATGACGGACGCCCTCTCGATCACCCGCGAACTGATCCGCTGCCCCTCGGTCACGCCGGCCGACGCCGGCGCGCTCGGCGTGCTCGAAAATATCCTGAACGCGGCCGGCTTCGAGGTTCATCGCGTGACCTTCAGCGAGCCCGGCACCGCCGACGTCGATAACCTCTATGCCCGCATCGGCACGTCAGCGCCGCATATCACCTTCGCCGGACATACCGACGTGGTGCCGCCGGGCGATGAGACCGCATGGAGCCATGGCGCGTTCTCGGGCGAAATCAAGGACGGCTTCCTCTACGGCCGCGGCGCCGTCGACATGAAGGGCGGCATCGCCTGCAGCGTCGCGGCGGCGCTGGAGTATCTCGCGGACCATGGCGGCAAGCCGAAAGGCTCGATCTCGTTTCTGATCACCGGCGACGAGGAGGCGATCTCGGTCAACGGTACCGTCAAGCTGCTGCCGTGGGTCGCGGCGCGGGGCGAGACATTCGATCATTGCGTGCTCGGCGAGCCCAGCAATGTCGATGAACTCGGCGACTGCATCAAGATCGGCCGCCGCGGCTCACTGTCGGGCACGCTGTATGTCGACGGCCTGCAAGGGCATGTCGCCTATCCGCATCGCGCGGCCAACCCGGTGCCGGATATTTCGAGATTGATCGTGGCGTTGAGCGACGAACCGCTCGATCACGGCAGCGCGCAATTCCAGGCGTCGAACCTCGAATTCACCTCGATCGATGTCGGCAATACCGCTTTCAACGTGATCCCCGGCCAGGCGCGCGCGAAGTTCAACATCCGCTTCAACGACAACCACACCCAGGAGACGTTGCGGGCGCTGGTCGAGGCGCGCATGACCAAAGCCGCCGGCAATCGGGTTCGCGCGCGAATCGAATGGGAGTACTCCAACTCCAATGTGTTCGTGACAAAACCCGGCCCGTTCACCGATCTCGCGGTAGCCGCGATCGAAGACGTCACGAGCCGCAAGCCGGAATTGAGCACCTCCGGCGGCACCTCGGACGCCCGTTTCATCTCGAGCTATTGCCCGGTGATCGAGTTCGGCCTGGTCGGCCAGACCATGCACCAGATCGACGAGCGCACGCCGGTTTCCGACCTGGAAAAGCTGACGAAGATCTATCGCGGCGTGCTCGATCGATATTTTGGGTAACCGCCGACAAAATTCGCCTCAGTAATCCACCCGCACCAGATACAGCCCGTCCGGCGGCGCGACCGGGCCGCAGGCGGCGCGGCTGCGGGCATGAAGCGCGTTGTGCAAATCATCGGCGTTCCAGCGGCCTTCGCCGACCCAGACCAGCGAGCCCACCATCGAGCGCACCTGGCTGTGCAGGAACGAGCGCGCCGAGGTGATGACATCGACCGCATCGCCGTCCCTGACCACATCGAGCTGATCGAGGGTTTTCTCCGGCGACTTGGCCTGGCATTCGGTGTCGCGAAAGGTCGTGAAATCGTGCTTGCCGACCAGCCGTTGCGCGGCCCGATGCATCGCATCGGTGTCGAGCGGCCGCGGCAGCCGCCAGACATGGCCGATGTCGATCGCGAGATTGGCGCGGCGGTTGCTGATGCGATAGCGGTAATGACGCTTCTTCGCCGAAAATCGCGCCTCGAACGTATCGGGCACGATTTCCGCCGAGAGCACGCCGATCGGATGCGGCCGCAAGTGAGCGTTGAGGCCGTCGCGAAACCGGCCCGGCACAAAGTGCTTTTCGATATCGCAATGCGCCACCTGCGCCAGCGCATGCACGCCGGCATCGGTGCGCCCGGCGCCATAAACGCGGACCTGCTCGCCGCAGATCGCCTTGACCGCGGTTTCCAGCGCGCCCTGCACCGATGCGCCGTTGTCCTGTAGCTGCCAGCCACAAAACGGCGCGCCGTCATATTCGATGATGAGTTTATAGCGGGGCATCAGGTGAACCGCAGCGGCGGCTTCAGCGGGGTGCCGCGCAGGAAATCCCCGGCCTTCATCGGGGCTTTGCCGGCGCGCTGCAGGTCGAGAATCCGGATCGCACCTTGTGCGCATGCCACCGCGAGATGCTCATCGAGCAATTCGCCCGGCGCCGCCGAACGTTGCACCATTTCACAGCGCAGGATTTTAATGCGCGCAGGCGCGCCTTCGATCGGTATCTCGGCCCACGCGCCGGGAAATGGCGACAACCCGTGAATGTGGCGCAACACCGCGTGCGCTGGCTGGTTCCAGTCGATCCTCGACTCGGCCTTGTCGATCTTGGCCGCATAGGTCACGCCGTCTTCGCTTTGTCTGGTGAGCTGCAATCTGCCGCGCTCCAGCGCGCCGATCGCCCGCACCATCAGATCGGCCCCGAGCGGCGCCAGCGCATCGTGCAGGTCGGCTGCCGTCATCGCATCCGTGATCGCGATGCGTTCGGCCATCGCGACGTCGCCGGTATCGAGGCCGACATCCATCTTCATCACCATGACGCCGCTTTCGGCATCGCCTGCCATGATGGCGCGGTTGATCGGCGCCGCACCGCGCCAGCGCGGCAGCAGCGAGCCGTGAAGGTTGAAGCAGCCGAGCGGCGGAGCATCGAGAATGGCCCGCGGCAGGATCATGCCGTAGGCGACGACCACCGCCGCGTCCGCTCCGTGCGCGGCAAACGCCTCGAGCGCTTCCGGCGTCTTCAGCGTGGTCGGCGTCAACACCGGAATCCCGAGCCGCCGCGCCTCGTGCTCCACCGGCGTCGGCTGCAGCTTCATGCCGCGCCCGGCGGGTTTTGCCGCGCGGGTATAGACCGCCGCAATCTCATGGCCATGGGCCACGAGATCCAGCAGCGTCGGCACCGCGAAATCAGGCGTGCCCATGAAGATCAAACGAAGCGGCATGAAAGCAGAAAGTTCCTCTGAACCGAACACCAGATAATGAGCGTCATCCTGAGATGCGAGCTCTTGCGAGCCTCGAAGGATGCGCAGCAAAGAACGAACGTCGCTTATGTCTACCGTCGCCCTTCGAGGCTTCGGCGCCAAGAGGCGCCTTCGCACCTCAGGGTGACGGCACTTCGTACTTGCGAAACCGAACCTACTCCACCGCGCGCTTGGCGGCCTTGGCGAATTTCTTCAGCACGCGGTCGCGCTTCAGCTTCGACAGATAATCCACGAACAGCACGCCGTTGAGATGATCGATCTCGTGCTGGATGCAGGTGGCAAACAGGCCGTCGGCGTCTTCCTCCTGCTCCTTGCCGTCCAGATCGGTGAAGCGCACGCGCACCTTGGCCGGCCGTTCCACCTCTTCGTAATATTCCGGAATCGACAGGCAGCCTTCCTCGTACACCGACAGCTCTTCGGAGGACGAGATAATTTCCGGATTGATGAACACGCGGGGCCGCGGCGTAGTCTCGCCGTCTTCGTCCCGTTTGGCGAGGTCCATCGTGATCAGCCGCAACGGCTGCGCGACCTGGATCGCCGCGAGCCCGATCCCGGGCGCGTCATACATGGTCTCAAACATGTCGTCGGCGAGCTTGCGGATCTCCGGCGTCACCTTTTCGACGCGCTTGGAGACGAGCCGCAACTGCTTGTCCGGCAGGATGATGATTTCTCTGAGTGCCATGATTTCTCTAAGTGCCCTGGCCGGCGATTTAAGCCGCTGATCTACCGGGGTCAATCACCGCGGGCGCGCGTTAAGGCTTCGCTAACCATGAAATTTAAGGCGGCGTTAACCATGAAAATTAGTCCCTTATTAACCATAAATGTTCCCCATTCGTTCGTGTTCGCGCGCGAATCGGCTACAAGGACCGCATGAACGAGACTCTTTTCATCATCGGCGACTGGCCGATTCGCGTCAGTGCCGCGCTGGCTGGTTTCGCAGCGTTGGCGCTATTGTTGCTTTTGAGCATTGCGATCGCGATTGCCCGCTCCGGCCGCCGCGGCGCCGAGCTGGCGATGGCGCAGGCGATCCGCGCCGACGAACTGGAAGAGCGCTTGGGCGAGATGCTGCGCGCCCAGAGCGAGGCCACCGGGCGCGTCGACGCGATGGGACAGGCGCTGGCCGGCCGCCAGGCCGAGATGGCGCGCGCGGTCAGCGAGCGGCTGGATTCGGTCACCCATCGGGTCAGCCAGTCGATGGAAGCAACCACCCGCAACACCATGGACTCCCTGCGCGTGCTGCACGAGCGGCTCGGTATCATCGACAATGCGCACAAGAATCTCACCGACCTGACCTCGCAGGTGACGACGCTGCGCGACGTGCTCGCCAACAAACAATCGCGCGGCGCTTTCGGTCAGGCGCGGATGGAATCGATCGTCCAGGACGGCATGCCCAAGGGCTCCTACGAATTCCAGTTCACGCTTTCGACCGGCAAACGGCCGGATTGCGTAGTGTTCCTGCCCGATCAACGCCCGCTCTGCATCGACGCGAAATTTCCGCTGGAGGCCGTCACCGCGTTGCATGACGCGCGGACCGATGACGAGAAGAAGTTCGCCTCGCAGCGGCTGCGCGCCGACGTGATGAAGCACGTCAGCGACATCGCCGAGAAATATCTGGTTGCCGGCGAGACCCAGGATACCGCGCTGATGTTCGTGCCGTCGGAATCTGTCTATGCGGAGATTCACGACGGGTTCGACGACGTGGTGCAGAAGGCCTATCGCGCCCGCGTGGTGCTGGTGTCGCCGTCGCTGTTGATGCTGGCGATCCAGGTGATGCAGCAGATCCTGAAAGATGCGCGGATGCGCGACGCCGCCGACCAGATCCGGACCGAAGTGCTCCACCTCGGCGACGATCTCGGGCGGCTGCGCGACCGCGTGCTCAAGCTGCAGAATCATTTCGGGCAGGCCAATGAGGACGTCCGCCAGATCCTGATCTCCGCCGACAAGATCGAAAAGCGGGCCGGGCGGATCGAGGAACTGGATTTTTCCAAGAGCGACGCACCGGTCGAAGCCCCCCGCATCGTCAAGCCGGGCACCCCCGAACTATTCCCGCTGCCGCGCAAGCTGCAAGCGGGAGAATAGGGTACGGCGCAACAACATAAGCCGTCATCGCCCGGCCCTGTGCGCAATTGCGCACTGGGGCCGGACGATCCAGTATTCCAGGGCGTACGAATGGAGCCACGCAGCTTCTACGTCTACATTCTTGCCAGCCGCATTGGCGGCACGCTGTATATCGGCGTGACCAACGATCTCATCCGCCGCGTAGCCGAACATCGTCTGAAATCGGTGAAAGGTTTTACCAAGAAATATGGGGTCGATAGGCTGGTCTATTTCGAGCAATTCGATGACGCCGAAAACGCGATCCAGCGCGAAAAGCGATTGAAGAGCTGGAACAGAGCATGGAAAATCCGCTTGATTGAGGAGCTCAATCCTAATTGGGACGATTTGTATCCAGCCATAGCCGGTGCTTGAGTTTCCCCCGTCACAGCGTATTTCTCCGTCATACCCCGCGAAGGCGGGGTATCCAGTACGCTGTGTCCTTTGAGGTCAGGCCGAGAGGCCGGGGAATACTGGATCGTCCGCCTGCGCGGACGATGACAGCGGGATTTGTCGCGCCCGAATCTGCTAGCACTGTGCGATGACCTCACCGCCGACGGCCTCACCGGAAAAACCTTCCGACTCGAAACCCCGCTCCTCCTGGCGCGACAGCTTCGCGGTCTACCTGCAGCCGCGGGTGCTGATCGTGTTGCTGCTCGGCTTTTCGTCCGGCCTGCCGCTGGCGCTGTCAGGATCCACGCTGCTGGTGTGGATGCGCGAGTCAGGCGTCGATCTCGGCACCATCGGATTGTTCGCGCTGGTCGGCACGCCCTATACGCTGAAATTCCTGTGGGCGCCGCTGGTGGATGCGCTGCATGTGCCGCTGTTCACGCGCAGCTTTGGCCGTCGCCGCGGCTGGCTATTGTTCTCGCAACTGCTTTTGATCGTCGCGATCCTGCTGCTGGCGTTGACCGATCCGGCGCGCTCGCCCTTGTTCGTGGCGCTCGGCGCGCTGCTGGTCGCCGCGACCTCCTCGACGCAGGACATCGTGGTCGATGCCTTCAGGGTCGAGAGCCTGCCCGAAAGCGAGCAGGCCGCCGGCATGGCGTCCTATGTCGCGGCCTACCGCGTCGGCATGCTGGTCTCGACCGCAGGCGCGCTGTTCATCGTCAGCGGTTTTGAAAGCACCGGCATCGCGCGCGGTTCCGCCTGGATGTGGGGCTATGTGGTGATGGCCGCGATGGTCGTGATCGGCACCGTCACGGCGCTGGTCGCGACCGAGCCCGAGCAGTCGGCCCGCGCCGAGGCCGCCACCGGCGCCGAGACCGCATTCACGCGCGTGACGCATGCCGCGATCGGCGCGTTCTCCGAATTCCTCAACCGCAGGAACGCCTGGGCGGCGCTGGTGTTCGTGGTGCTGTTCAAATTCACCGATGCGTTTTCCGGCACCATGACCGCGCCGTTCGTGATCGACCTCGGTTTCTCCCGCAACGACTATGCCGCGATCGTCAAAGGCGTCGGCCTCGCCGCGACCCTGATCGGCGGCTTTGCCGGCGGCTTCGTCGCGCGGCGCTATTCGCTGGCCGCAAGCCTGTGGATCGGCGGCCTGCTGCAGGCGGTCGCCAATCTGTCGTTCTCGTGGCTGGCGCTGGCCGGCGTCAATCAATGGGCGCTGGCCTTTGCGATCACGGCGGAGAATTTCACCAGCGCCATCGGCACCGTAATCTTCGTCGCCTACCTTTCGGCGCTGTGCCGCAATCCACTGCACACCGCGACCCAATATGCGCTGCTCACGGCACTGGCCGCGGTGGGACGGACCTATTTGTCAGCGGGGGCGGGTTATGTCGCGAAAGCGACCGGATGGCCGTTGTTCTTCGCTGTCTGCGTGCTGGTCGCGATACCGAGCCTGATCCTGCTGACCTGGCTGCAGCGGCGCGGACATTTTGACGAACTGGGACCGGTGAAGGTTTAGCGTTCGTCATGGCCGGGCATAGCCGTCCGTAGGACGGCGTCGCTTCCGCTCGCCTAGCCCGGCCATCCACGTCTTCTCTCTTCGCCGCTGTAACACGTGGATGCCCGGCACAAGGCCGGGCATGACGAAAGAGTTCAATGCTTCACCACGCTCCATTTGGTAACCACGGCATCGCTCATCTGCCCGGCCTCCTGGGAACAGGCGACCTCATCGACCTTGAGCGAAACTTCCTTGCCGACGAAGTTCTTCAACTGCGCCACCTGAGCGTCATTATTGGTGACGATCTGAAAGGTCTCCGGGCCCGTCTCCAGCCCGCACAGCCCGTTCGCGGTCGACAGCCGGCGCGGTTCGCTGGTCACTTGATAGGTGGCAACGCGTTTGCCCAACTTGCCGGCCCGGACTTTCATGGCGTTGAGTTCACCCGACAGCACGTCGCCGGCCTTGATCAGCTTGGCGGCCTTCGGCGCCGGTTCGGCCTCTTGCTCGATCCCTGCCGGTGCCGACATGGCGGCCGGCGCAGCCAACACAGCCATCATCGCGACACCAAAGCTCAAGCGTTTGCCGAATCGTCGTTTCGTCATGTCCAGGATTCCGTTTGGGATGGTCAGAACAGTGTCCGCTGCCGCATCGCTGCGGATAGCGTGCCTTCGTCGAGATAATCCAGTTCACCGCCGACCGGCACGCCATGGGCAAGCCGCGTGACCTTGACGTTGGCTTCCTGCAGGAGGTCGGTGATGTAATGCGCCGTGGTCTGGCCGTCTACCGTTGCGTTCAGCGCCAGGATGATTTCGCTAACGCGGGAATCATGCGCGCGCGCCACCAGCGCATCGATGGTGAGGTCCTGCGGGCCAACGCCATCGAGCGGGGACAGCGTCGCGCCGAGCACGTGATAGGACCCGTTGGTGGCGTGCGCGCGCTCCAGCGCCCAGAGGTCGGCAACGTCGGCGACCACCACGATGATCGAGGGATCGCGCCGCGGGTCGGTGCAGACCGTGCAGGGATTTTGCGTGTCGATATTGCCGCAGGTCTTGCAGACCTGGATTTTATCGATCGCCACCTGCAGCGCGCCGGCCAGCGGCGTCATCAGCGCCTCGCGCTTCTTGATCAGGTGCAGCGCCGCGCGCCGTGCCGAGCGCGGACCAAGTCCCGGCAGCCGCGCCAAGAGCTGGATCAGACGTTCGATTTCGGGACCGGCAACGGCAGCAGGCATGTTGGTCAGCCGAGTCCCAGTCCCGGCGGCAATCCGAGACCGCCGGTCAGGCTCTGCATCTTTTCCTGCATCGCAGCTTCCGCCTTGCGCCGCGCGTCATTATGCGCGGTGACCAGCAGGTCCTCGAGAATCTCGCGCTCGTCGGCTTTCATCAGCGAAGGGTCGATCTTGACCGCCTTCACTTCCATCTTCGCGGTCATGCGCACGGCGACAAGGCCGCCGCCGGAAATACCCTCGACCTCGACATGGCCGAGCTCTTCCTGCATCGCCTGCATCTTCGACTGCAGCTGCGCCGCCTGCTTCATCATGCCGAGAAAATCAGCCATCGGATATTCCTCTTGCCTCTGAGAAAGTTCTATTCGTCGTCGCTGTCGGAACTTTCGGCAGGGTCTTCACCACTAGCATCGGATTCCGGCGGCTCAGGGGCGAGCCTGCGCACCTCGACGACCTTGGCGCCAGGAAATCGCGCCAGCACCTCTTTCACCCGAGGATCGGCTTCCGCGGCGCGTTCCCGTTGATTCTTCTCGACCTCGTTCTGCGACCGTAACGTCGGCTGTCCCGCGTCGTTCGATACGATCACGGTCCAGCGCCGGCCGGTCCATTGCTCCAGCTTGCGCGACAGCTCATTGATCAGCGTGCGCGAGGCATTGCGCTCCAGCGCGACCTCGAGCCGTCCGTCCTCGATACGAACCAGACGGACATCGGCCTCCAGCGCCGCCTTGGTCATCAGATCGCGCTTCTCGCCCGCCAATGCCACGAGTTGCGGAAAGCTTGATATCCGCAGCGCGGGCGCCGACTGCGGCTCCGGCGCGGGCGCCATCATTTGCGGGCGCGTGGAGGCCTCGGCGCCCGCGCGGGGCGGGCTTGATGCCCGCATCGGCGGTGATGACGACGAGACCAGCGAAGAAACCGTCGATGCCGGCGCGCCGCGGGGCACTGGGCTCGATGCCATCACCGGCGAGTTGTCGCCATTCTGCTCGAGCATCCGGATCGCCTCGTCGGGCGTCGGCATGTCGGCGACATAGGCAATGCGCACCAGCACCATTTCGGCGGCCGCGGCCGGCCGCGTCGCGGCCTGCACCTCGGTAATACCCTTCAGCAGCATCTGCCACATCCGCGACAGCACCCGCATCGAAAGCTTCGAGGCGAAGTCGCGCCCACGCAGCCGCTCAGTCTCGCCGAACGCGACATTGTCCGCGGTCGCCGGCACGGCCTTGATCCGGGTAACGAAATTGACGAATTCGGCGAGATCGGACAGCACCACGATCGGATCGGCGCCGGTGTCATATTGATCGCGGAATTCCTTGAAGGCGCTGGCGATGTCGCCGCGCGCCAGCGACTCAAACAGGTCGATCACCCGGGTGCGGTCGGCCAGCCCCAGCATCTGCCGCACGGCGTCGGCGCGCACCTGCCCTGCCGCATGCGCGATCGCCTGATCGAACAGCGACAGCGAATCGCGCACCGAGCCCTCCGCGGCGCGGGCGATGATGCCGAGCGCCTCGGGCTCGACTTCCACTTTTTCTTTGGTCGCGATATTGGCGAGATGCTTCATCAGCACGTCGGCCTCGACCCGGCGCAAGTCAAAACGCTGGCAGCGCGACAGCACCGTCACCGGCACTTTTCGAATCTCGGTGGTCGCGAACACGAATTTGGCGTGTTCCGGCGGCTCTTCCAGCGTCTTCAGGAAGGCGTTGAAGGCCGCGGTCGACAGCATGTGCACTTCGTCGATGATGTAGACTTTGTAGCGCGCACTGGCCGGCGCATAACGGACGCTGTCGTTGATCTGGCGCACGTCATCGACGCCGGTATGGGATGCGGCGTCCATTTCCAGCACGTCCATGTGCCGGCTTTCCATGATCGCCTGGCAGTGCAGGCCTGGCACCGGCATGTGGATGGTCGGCGCTTTCACCGAGCCATCCGGCAGTTCGTAATTCAGCGCGCGGGCGAGAATCCGCGCCGTGGTGGTTTTGCCGACGCCGCGCACCCCGGTCAGGATCCAGGCTTGCGGAATCCGCCCGGTTTCGAACGCGTTGGAAACGGTGCGCACCACGGCGTCCTGGCCGATCAAATCCTCGAAACTGGAGGGGCGGTATTTCCGCGCCAGCACCCGGTAGGGTTTGCCGGCCTCCGGCAGTCCGCCGAGATCGAAGCCGCCCTGATGGGTGCCGTCGGAATCGGTGGGAGGCATATCAGAGGAAGATTCGGAGGGCGTGCCAGCGTCGGTCATCGATCGATCCGCAATTGATTGTCTCTCGAAGCCGGCTTGCGGAAGTGCAGGAGAATCAAGCGCAGGACGGGTTACCCCCTTTTGGCGCGATTCGGCCGAAAAAACAGGTAGGAGACTGACGAGCGACCCGATCCGGACCTCGTTAGGGCTGCTTCCTTCCGGACCTGACCCGGTTGGCGAGTGGCTCGTCCACCGCCAATCTCCCGGTCCTTATTTGGGGCCAAAAGCCCCGAAAAGCAAGCGCCGGGCACCGGCTTGGCGGGACTTGTGCAGAAACGCGGAAAGGCATTACTTGCCGTCATGGCCTGGCCAAAGCGCGGAGCGCGTCTTCGTGGCAGGTGTCGCGGCCATCCACGTTTTGCTTGCTGCCGCAACCAAGGAAACCGTGGCATGACAAGGGAACCACATGCCCGACTCCGCCTGGTCGCTGAATTCACAGCTCAAAAAAGACACCATCGACATCGGCGACCTGCCGCTATCCCGGGTGCTGGTGATCAAGGACGCGCATTACCCCTGGCTATTGCTGGTGCCGCGCCGGCCGGAAGCCAGCGAGATCATCGACCTCGACGAGGTCGAGCAGGCGCAATTGATGACCGAAATCAGCCGCGTCGGGCGCGCGCTGAAAGACATCACCAAATGCGACAAGCTGAATATCGCGGCACTGGGCAATGTGGTGCCGCAACTGCACGTCCACATCATCGCGCGCCGCTCCAGCGACGTCGCCTGGCCGCGCCCGGTCTGGGGCGTGATGCCGCCACTCGAACATGACGCCGAGGAAGTGCAGCATTTCATCAGCGCGCTTCGCCGAAAAATCTGGCTAGGGTAATTCATGACTGCATTTGACTCATTTCCGCTGGGCCAGCCGGCCTTCGTCACCCATGTGCTCGATCGCGCCGCGCATTTGCGCAATGACGACGCCAAGCTGCTGGCACTGGAAGGCAAACGCGATTCCCGCGCCTATGTGGTGCATCGTGATTCGCTGGTCGTGGCCAAGGAAGGCGGCGGTTCGCGGGCGCTGCTGACGATCGACGAGGCGCTCCAATACGGCGCCAATCCCGGCACCATCTTCCTCGGCCTGCGCGAGGGTGCCGCAATCTTCGGCATGGGCATCGGTGCTGCAGCGGTGGAAAAACTCTTGACCCGCGACGACGTCGCGGTGAGCGAATTGCGCGGCATGGCGATGCAGGGCGCGGTGCCATCAGATCAATTGTCGGCGATCGCGATGGCGAAATCGCTGGTGAGCTGGCATCAGCGCCACGGCTACTGCGCCAATTGCGGCACCCGGACCAGGATGACGCAAGGCGGCTGGAAGCGCGATTGCCCCAATTGCAAGGTCGAGCATTTTCCGCGCACCGACCCCGTCGTGATCATGCTGGTAACGTTGGGCGACAAGGTCCTGCTGGGCCGGCAGAAGCAATTCCCGCCCGGAATGTATTCGTGCCTTGCCGGCTTCGTCGAGGTGGCCGAGACCATCGAGGACGCGGTCCGCCGCGAAATCTTCGAGGAAAGTGGCATTCGCTGCACCGACGTGAATTATTACATGACGCAGCCCTGGCCCTACCCGTCATCGCTGATGATCGGCTGCACCGCGCGCGCGACCAATGAAGACATCATCGTCGATCATTCGGAACTCGAGGACGCGCGCTGGTTCGACCGCGCCGAAGCCACCTTGATGATCAGGCGGCAACACCCGGGCGGCCTGGCCGGGCCGCACCCTTTCGCTATTGCGCATCATCTGCTTGGACGCTGGGTGCATGCGGGGCCCGACGCCGGTGCATAGCGGGAACTCCGCGGCGACGGGAGCGATTGGTACAGGACCCTGGTTCCGGCAGAACGCGGAGCCGGCATGACGGAACCCCGAATGAATTTTCACGACGCCGCGCCGAAAATCCCGCCGCGCATCTTGTGCATCGGCATCCCGGTGCGCGACCTGACGTTTCGCATCCAGGAGTTCCCGGCGCGCGGCTTCAAGGTGAACGCCAGCCATTTCGACGAGATCTGCGGCGGCAACGCGCTCAACGCGGCGATCGGAATTGTCCGCCTCGGCGGCCGTGCCTCGATCTGCGGCCCAATGGGCGACGCCCGCGAAACCTCGAGCCGCTTTATCTTCGAAAAACTCGCCCATGAGGGCATCGAGACCAAAGACCTCATTCACATGCCGGGCCTGGTGACGCCGCTCTCGGCCGTCATGGTCGATCCCAGCGGCGAGCGCACCATCGTGACCTTTCGCGATCCGGAATTGTGGAAGGTCAGCCTGCCCGATACCGACAAATTGCTCGAGGGCTGCAGCGCCATCCTGACCGAGAATCGCTGCGCCGAGTTCTGCACCGATCTCTGCGCCGAGGCGCGCAAGCGCGACATTCCCGTGGTCGTGGACGTCGATCGCACCATGTCGCTGCGCGAAGGGCTGCTGACCGCATCGTCGCATCTGATATTCTCCAGCGAGGCCCTGCAGTCGACCGCCGGCATCGCCGACGACGGCGAGGCGCTGAAAAAAATCGCAAAACTGACCCCCTCCTTCCTGGCGGGTACCCAGGGGGCGCAGGGCACGCTGTGGCTCGATGAAAATGGGGGCCTGCAGCGGACGCCCTCCTTCCCGGTGCATACCGTCGACACGCTGGGCGCCGGCGACGTGTTCCATGGCGCCTTTGCGCTGGCGATGACCGAAAACCAGGAACTTCGGCAGGCCCTGCGGTTCGCCTCGGCCGCTGCAGCGCTGAAATGCACCCGGTTTGGCGGTGCCTTTGCTGCCCCGCAACGTACTGAAGTTGAAGAACTTTTGGCTCAGAGCCCGATGGCCAACCCAGCGTCGCCGGCGCATTAACGGGCTTGTCTTAGAAGAATTTTCTATATATGAGGGATATCAACCTCGTATATGGAAGAAAGTTCTTCTTATGACCGATCTAGCCGTGCACGTCCTCGAGCCTAACCGCCGGCTCGACGCAATCGACCGCAAAATTCTGACCGTATTGCAGGAAGATGCCTCGCTGTCCGTCGCCGAAATCGGCGACCGGGTCGGCCTGTCATCAACGCCGTGCTGGAAGCGCATCCAGCGGCTCGAGGCCGACGGCGTCATCCTGCGCCGGGTGGCGCTGGTCGACCAGAACAAGATCGGGCTCGGCATCTCGGTCTTCGTCTCGGTGGAGAGTGCCGATCATTCGGATGCCTGGCTGCGAACCTTCGCCGACGCCGTCAGCGCGATGCCGGAGGTGATGGAGTTCTACCGGATGGCCGGTGACGTCGACTACATGCTGCGCGTCGTGGTCGCGGACATGCAAAGTTACGACGTGTTCTACAAGAAGCTGATCAGCGCGGTGCCGCTGAAGAACGTGACGTCGCGGTTTGCGATGGAGAAGATCAAGTCGGTCACCGCACTGCCGGTGCCAGCGGCGTAAGGCCTATCAAACGAAGTCGTCGCACGCGGGCATGGCCGTCTGAAGGACGGCCATGCCCGGCAACGGCACGTCGGCCTCAAATCTTCTGATTATATTCACCGACCTCGGGATGGGTGCGCAGCACCGAATCCATCGCCTCGAACAGGTCGCGCATCCGTTGCTCGGACACCGGGCTTTCGACCACCACCACCAGTTCCGGCTTGTTGGACGACGCCCGCACCAGGCCCCAGCTGCCATCCTCGACCGTGACCCGCACGCCGTTGACGGTGACGAGATCGCGGATCGGCTGCCCCGCAACCTTTACGCTCTTCTTCTGCATCGCCTCGAAATGCTTCACCACGGCATCGACCACGCCGTATTTGGTCTCGTCGGCGCAATGCGGCGACATGGTCGGCGACGACCAGGTTTTCGGCAGCGCGTTCTTCAGATCGGCCATCGACTTGCCGGGCGCGCGGTCCAGCATCTCGCAGACCGCGATCGCCGAGATCAGGCCGTCATCATAGCCGCGGCCGAGCGGCGCGTTAAAGAAGAAGTGGCCGGACTTCTCGAAGCCCGCCAGCGCGCCGAGTTCGTTGGTGCGGCGCTTCATGTAGGAGTGGCCGGTCTTCCAGTAGGTGGTCTTGGCGCCCTGCTTCTGCAGCACGGGATCGGTCACGAACAGCCCGGTCGATTTCACGTCGACCACGAATTGCGCATTCGCGGTGATCGCCGACATGTCGCGCGCCAGCATCACGCCGACCTTGTCGGCGAAGATCTCCTCGCCGGTATTGTCGACCACGCCGCAGCGGTCGCCGTCGCCGTCGAAACCGAGCCCAACGTCGGCTTTGCTCTCCAGCACCGCGTCACGGATCGCGTGCAGCATTTCCATGTCTTCGGGATTGGGATTGTATTTCGGAAACGTATGATCGAGCTCGGTGTCGAGCGGCACCACCTCGCAGCCGATCGCCTCCATCACCTGGGGCGCAAACGCGCCCGCGGTGCCGTTGCCGCAGGCGACCACGACTTTCAGCTTGCGCTTCAGCTTCGGCCGCCTGGTCAGGTCGGCGATATAGCGGGCCGGGAAATTCTCGTGGAACTGATAGGAGCCGCCGACCTTGTTGTTGAAATCGGCGTTGAGCACGATCTCTTTCAGCCGCGTCATTTCATCGGGGCCGAAGGTCAGCGGACGATTGGCGCCCATCTTGACGCCGGTCCAGCCATTGTCGTTATGCGACGCCGTCACCATCGCGACGCAGGGCACGTCGAGATCGAACTGGGCAAAATAGGCCATCGGCGTCATGCACAGGCCGATGTCGTGAACCTTGCAGCCCGAGGCCAACAGCCCCGAAATCAGCGCATATTTGATCGAGGCCGAATAGCCGCGGAAATCATGCCCGGTGACAACCTCCTGCTTGGCGCCAAGCTCCGATATCAGCGCGCCGAGCCCCATGCCCAGCGCCTGAATGCCCATCAGATTGATTTCCTTGCCGAACAGCCAGCGGGCGTCGTATTCGCGAAACCCGGTCGCCTTGACCATCGGTTCGGATTCATAGGCATAGGTATTGGGAACCAGCACGGGTTTCGGCTTCGGAAACATTCAGATGGCCTCGTCGTGAAAAGCTGAAAGCAATGCCTAAAAGCAAGGCCTTGCAGCCATAGCGAATGCCATGGCGTGGCGGAAGGCGGGATCACGCTTTTTGTGACGATTAATTGCGGCGGATTGGCAGCAGATGCGGCTTATTGCTCGAGCACCATCATGCCGTTGGCGTATTCGAACCGCTTCAGCTTGGACAGGAACGATAGTCCCAGCAGGTTCTCCGACAGCGCCTCGTCGGGCAGCACCATGGCGTCGACGTCGCGCACCACCAGTCCACCGACCTCGACCATCGCGATCCGGGTGCGCGCCGCCTTGATGGTGCCATTGGCGGTCGTGACCTTGGCGGTGTAATCGCCGGGCGTCGGACGGAAACCGAACTGCGCCGCGGAGGTCTCGTTCAGCGCGACCACCGATGCGCCGGTGTCGACCATGAAGCCGATGCGCTGGCCGTTGATCCGGCCGTCGGTGGCAAAATGGCCGCGGGCATCATGTGGAATGTTGAGCGTGCGACCGCTCGCCGGCGCGGGCATCTCGACTGCGGCGACCTGGCGCGGGGCGGTACTGGCCGAAGCCGGCGTCATCCTGTCGGCGACCTGGGCCATCACGGTGCCGAGGGCGACCATGATGGCGGCAAAGATCATGATGTTACGCATCACGCACACTCGCTAAACGCGCCAAGACAAAATCAGGAACAGGCGATATCACCACGTCCGCCGCCAAGCCGCGACTAACGGCTGTGGCAGAGGCCGCTATTTCGGCCAATAGGATGAGGGAAGCGTTAACGGCTCTGGCAGCAGGCGATGGTACTTACGTGCCCCGCGGCTTGACGCGGCGCGTCGGCATCGCGCTCGCCGGATCCTCCGGCCAGGGATGCCGCGGATAGCGTCCGCGCAAATCGGAACGCACCGCGGCATAAGAGCCACGCCAAAAACCCGGCAAATCGCGCGTCACCTGCACCGGGCGATGCGCCGGCGACAACAGCTCCAGCACCAGCGGCACCGCGCCTTTCGCAATCGACGGATGGGCGGTGAGCCCGAACAATTCCTGCAATCTGACCGCGATCGTCGGTCCCTGCTCGGCCTCGTAATCGATCGCAAGCTGCGTGCCGGTCGGCGCCTCGAAATGCGTCGGCGCCTCCTTTTCCAGCCGCGCGCGCAACTCCCAGGGCAACAGCGTCATCAACGCATCCGACAGATCGCCGGCCGACACATCCTTCAGCGCGGTCTTGTCATAGAGCGCCGGCACCAGCCATGCTTCGCGTTGCGCGGCGAGCGCGTCGTCCGACAGATCGGGCCATGGTGATGCATCCCCAGCGGCCTTGCGCAGGAACATCACGCGATCGCGCCATTGCTTGGCGGGCTTTGACCACGGCAGTCGCTCAACGCCGGCCGCGATCAAGCCATCGGCCAGCACCCGCGCCGTCTCTACCGATGGCGTCAGCGCCAAAGGGGCTTCCGACAGCGTGATCGCATGCAGCGTGCGCTTGCGCCGCGCCCGCAACGCCATCGCGTTTCGATCGAACGAAATCTCGTCGGCGATTTCGGTCTCATCGGCGAAACGCAGTTCAATGTCGGCTTGCGTGATCGGCGCTGCCAGCAGGATGCGCCCCTGCGCCGCCGTTCCCGTCAGTTCGGCCACCGCGATATAGGGCGCACGCAAAAGCGCGGAGGTCTGCTCCACCGCAGCGCCGCGCCCGTTGGCCAGCACGAAACTGCCATTGCCGCGGTTGCGCGCGACGCGATCGGGAAAGGCAAAGGCGAGCATCACGCCAACCGTTAATTCCCCTCCCCCTTGCGGGAAGGGAGACGCGGGTGTCGAAGTATTCTCCGACGAAGCCACCTGCGACGCCCAGCGACGCGCCAAGCTGCGGGCGCTGGTGGCGCGTTGCGAACGGTCGCGACGGAACTGGTCGAGCCGGAATTCGAGATCGACGCCGTCGCCGCCAAGGCCGCGTTCGGTGAGGATGGCGGCGATCTCGGCGGCCTCCTCGCCGGCGCCGAGACGATGCGAATCCACGATCATGCGGGCGAGCCGCGGCGGCAGCGCCAGCGCGCGCAGGCTGTTGCCCTCGGCCGTGATCCGGCCATCGCCGTCGAGCGCGCCGAGTTCACGCAACAGGCTTCGCGCCTCCTTCAGCGCAGGCGCCGGCGGGGAATCGAGAAACGCCAGCGTCGCGGGATCGCTGACGCCCCATTGCGCGAGGTCGAGCACCAGCGACGACAGATCGGCGCTAAGGATCTCGGGCTGGGTATAGGCCGCCAGCGACGCGGTCTGCGGTTCGTCCCACAGCCGGTAACAGACGCCGGGCTCGGTGCGGCCGGCGCGGCCGCGGCGCTGATCGACCGCCGCGCGCGAGGCGCGCACGGTTTCCAGCCGCGTGAGCCCGATGTCCGGCTCATAGCGCGGCACCCGCGCCACGCCGGAGTCCACGACGATGCGTACCCCTTCAATGGTCAGCGAGGTCTCCGCGATCGAGGTCGCCAGCACCACCTTGCGCTGCCCCTTTGGCGCGGGCGCGATCGCGCGGTCCTGCACGCCCGCATCGAGCGCGCCGAACAGCGGCACGATTTCGATCGCAGCGTCGTGGATCCGTTCGCCGAGAAAATTCTGGGTGCGGCGAATTTCCGCCGCCCCCGGCAGAAACGCCAGCACCGAGCCGGGATCGGCGCGCAGCGCCATCGCGATCGCATCCGCCATCTGCCGTTCCAGCGGCGCATCTGCCTTGCGACCGAGATAGCGCGTCTCGACCGGAAACGCGCGCCCCTCGCTGGCGATCACCGGCGCATCGCCGAGCAGCTTGGCGACGCGCGCGCCATCGAGCGTTGCCGACATGACGAGAATGCGAAGGTCTTCGCGCAGGCCGGTTTGCGCGTCGCGCGCCAGCGCCAGCCCCAGATCCGCATCAAGCGAACGCTCGTGAAACTCGTCGAACAGCACGGCGGCGACGCCGGACAATTCCGGATCGTCGAGAATCTGCCGCGAGAAAATACCCTCGGTGACGACCTCGATCCGCGTCGCGCGCGACACTTTCGAGCCGAACCGGACGCGGTAGCCGACGGTCTCGCCGACCGGCTCGCCCAAGGTCTTCGCCATGCGCTCGGCGCTGGCGCGGGCCGCGATCCGGCGCGGCTCCAGCATGATGATCTTGTTTTTTCCGAGCCATTGCGCATCGAGCAGCGCCAGCGGCACCCGCGTGGTCTTGCCGGCGCCGGGCGGGGCCACCAGCACCGCGGCGTTGCCGCGCTCGAGCGTGCCCGCCAGCTGGTCGAGCACCGCATCGATCGGAAGAGGGCTGTCGAAGCTGCGGGGCAAGGTATCTGATTCCGTCATCACCCACGCAGGTGGGTGATCCAGTAAACGCAGGCATCCCTGATCGCAACGACCGGGAGTACTGGATACCCCGCCTTCGCGGGGTATGACAACGTCACTTCCGCGGCTCGGGGGCGCGGCCGACGCTCTCATAAATGAAGCCAAGCGCCGCCACTTCTTCGGGGCGATAGATGTTGCGCAGGTCGACGATCACCGGCTGCGCCATCTCGCGCTTGACGCGCTCGAGGTCGAGGGTGCGGTACTGCACCCACTCGGTCACCACCACCATGGCATCGGCGCCGCGCACGCAAGCGTAGGGATCGTCGCAATATTCGATATCCGGCAATTCGCGCCGCGCCTGTTCCATGCCGACCGGATCATGCGCGCGAACCTTGGCGCCCATGTCGAGCAGACCGGTCACCAGCGGAATCGACGGTGCCTCGCGCATGTCGTCGGTGTCGGGCTTGAAGGTGAGGCCGAGCACGGCGACGGTCTTGCCGCGCAAATTACCGCCCGCAGCCGCGGAAACCTTGCGCGCCATCGCGCGCTTGCGATTGTCATTGACCGCCAGCACGGCCTCGACGATCCGCAAGGGAACATCATGGTCGAGCGCGATCTTTACCAAAGCGCGGGTGTCCTTTGGAAAGCACGAGCCGCCGAAGCCCGGCCCGGCATGCAGGAATTTCGCGCCGATGCGATTGTCGAGCCCGATGCCGCGCGAGACTTCCTGAACGTCGGCGCCAACTTTTTCCGCCAGGTCGGCGATCTCGTTGATGAAGGTGATCTTGGTGGCGAGGAAGGCGTTGGCCGCGTATTTGATCAATTCGGCGGTGCGCCGCGCCGTGAACATCAGCGGCGCCTGATTGAGCGACAAGGGGCGGTAGACATCGCCAAGCACTTTACGCCCGCGTTCGTCCGACGTGCCGACCACGATGCGGTCCGGGAACTTGAAGTCGCGGATCGCGGCCCCCTCGCGCAGGAACTCCGGATTGGAGGCGACCACGACATCGGCCGACGGATTGACTTCGCGGATCAGCCGCTCGACTTCATCGCCGGTGCCGACCGGCACGGTCGATTTGGTGACGACGACCGTGAAGCCCGAAAGCGCCGTTGCGATCTCGCGCGCGGCGGCATGGACATAGCTTAGATCGGCATGGCCGTCGCCGCGCCGGGACGGGGTGCCGACCGCGATGAAAACCGCGTCGGCTTCCGCGACCGGGACGGTCAGATCGGTGGTGAAATCCAGCCGGCCGGCCTTCACATTAGCCGCCACCAGCGCATCGAGGCCGGGTTCGAAAATCGGGATTTCGCCCCGGCGCAAGCCTTCGATCTTGCCAGCGTCCTTGTCCACGCAGGTAACCTGGTGGCCGAAATCCGAAAAGCAGGCGCCGGATACCAGCCCCACATACCCCGTGCCAATCATGGCAATCCGCATAAGACAACCTGCCTGTAATGGTTAACGACGACCCGTTTTCGGGGCGGTCTTAGATCATTTCGGGCGAATCGGAAACGGCCTGGTTCCAGAAAAGCGGCATGACGTTTGTATGAATAAAGGAGAATGAAACCGATCCGGCCGATGATGCCGCCGTTTAGCGCCGAAAAAGGACAGTGATGACCGCAAACGGCACATCCGCCGTGACAGATCGTTCCGCAGCCGCCGCGGGCGGGCGCGTCGATTGGGTCGATTACGCCAAGGGCATCTGCATCATCATGGTGGTGATGATGCATTCGGTGCTGGGCGTCGAGGCCGCGGCTGGCCAGACCGGCTTCATGCATCTGGTCGTGATGTTCGCCAAACCGTTCCGGATGCCGGATTTCTTCCTGATCTCGGGGCTGTTCGTGTCGGTCGTGATCGACCGCGACTGGCGCACCTATCTCGACCGCAAGGTGGTGCACTTCGCTTATTTCTACGTGCTGTGGGTCACGATCCAGTTCGGCTTCAAGGCGCTGTCCTTTGCCGTCGAGTCGGGTTGGGGCCATGTCGGCTTGTTGTATCTTGAATCCTTTATCGAGCCGTTCGGCACACTGTGGTTCATCTATCTGCTGCCGATCTTCTTCGTCGTCATCAAGGTGACGCGGCGGATGCCGCCGCCAGTGATCTGGGGTCTCGCAGCGCTGATGGAGACCGCCCACGTCGCCACCGGCTGGACCGCGATCGACGAGTTCTGTGCGCGGTTCATCTACATCTATTCCGGTTATCTGTTCGCCGATTATGTTTTCGCGCTGTCCGACCGCGCGCGGGCGCGGCCCGGTCTGGCGCTCGCAGGATTGACACTGTGGGCGCTGGTCAATGGCGGCCTGGTGGCATCGGGTGTCAGTGAATGGCCGCTGATCTCGATCGCGCTCGGGCTTGCCGGCGCCTGCGCCATCGTCACCCTGGGCACGCTGTTGGCGCGCGCGCACTGGCTAACGTTCCTGCGCTTTTGCGGCGAGCATTCGATCGTGATTTATCTGGCGTTCTTCCTGCCGATGGCGGCGACACGGACGCTGTTGCTGCGAAGCGGGATGATTTCCGACATCGGCACGATTTCGCTTGTCGTCACCGTCGTCGGCGTTGTCGGCGCCCTCGCGATCTGGCGCATAGCCCTCGCGGCCGGCGCCAACTTTCTGTTCGAGCGGCCGGCGGCATTCTGGATCGCGCCGAAAAAGCCCCGCGCCACACTGCAGGCTGCGGAGTAGGTTTCGCACGCTCAAGCTAAGGCACCAGATACAGCGAACCGCTGCTCCGCCCTCCCTCGAGATCGGCGTGCGCTTGAGCCGCGTCGCTCAGACGGTAAGGCTTCCCGGTCGCTCGCAAGATGCCGCTCTGCAAGGCCGCCAGCACGGCTTCCGCAGCAATCCGATAATCCTGTTTCCCGTTCATGTAGGCCATGACACTGGGCCGAGCCAGCATCAGGCTGCGCCGGGGGCCGAGATCCTCCACATCGATTGGCGGAATCGGGCCGGCTGACTGGCCGGTGCTTGCGATCACTCCGAACGGTCGTACGCATTGCAGGGTCTTTGCCAGCGTCGTACCGCCCACGCCATCATAGGCAACATCGACGCCGCGGGCTTCGGTCAGATCAGCCACCGCACCGGCGAAATCGGCATCGCGTCCGACGATGACATGATGCGCCCCGGCGTCACGCGCGGTTGCGGCCTTGCTATCGGAACCGGCGGTCCCGATCACGGTCGCGCCGAGATGCCTTGCCCATCGCGTCATCAATTGCCCGAGGCCACCAGCGGCGCTGTGGATCAGGACCGTTGTATCGGCGCCGACAGGATAGACCCGCGTCAATAGCATGTGTGCCGTAATACCTTTGACGAACACCGATGCCGCCGCTTCGTCGGCAATGGTCTCCGGCAATTTGACCGCCCGCCAGGCCGGCAGATTTCTCTCCGAAGCGTAGGCGCCGACCGGCGCGCCGGCATAGGCGATCCTGTCGCCGACCCGCGACGACGTCACATTGGCGCCCACGGCGGTCACCACACCGACCGCCTCGACACCGGGAATCGCTGCCGGCGGCAGCGGGTAAAGCCCCATGCGCTGGTAGACATCGATGAAGTTGACGCCAATAGCGGTTTGACGAATCCGAATTTCATCATCTTGCGGCGGCGGCAGCTCGATCGTCACGCTTTCGAGCTGATCAGCGGCGCCGGGCGCCTTTAGTCTGATGGCATGGGCCATGGGGAATACTCCTGGGGTTCACCGAAGCACTTTGCAGCGAAATCCGAATATGCGAAACTCCACAAGACTTCATTCTTGATGTGAGATTTTGCACAATGTCCGATTGGGAGGATTTGCGTCATTTCGTGGTGCTGGCGCGGGAAGGAACCTTGTCCGCCGCGGCAAGACTGCTTGGGGTCGATCACGCCACCGTCGCCCGCCGCGTCGCCGCGCTCGAAGCCGATACCGGGTTGAAACTGGTCGATCGCCGGGCACGCAATTATCAGTTGACCGATGACGGCCGGCGCATCGCGGCGACCGCGATGCCGATGGAAGAAGCGGCGTTCGCCGTGGGGCGCGCGGTGCAGGCGGCCAAGCCCGGCCTGCGCGGTGAAGTCTCGATCAGTTCACCGCCTTCGCTCGCCAATGCGCTGGTCGCCCCACAATTGTTTCGATTGCGCCACCGGCATCCCGGCGTCCAGATCAAACTGATCGGGGAAAAGCGAACCGCCTCATTGAACCGCCGCGAGGCCGACGTGGCGCTGCGGCTGTCGCGGCCTTCCGAGCCGGGATTGATCGCCCGCAAGATCGGCAGCTTCGGCTTCGGCCTCTACGGCTCACCCGCATACTTGAAGGAAACGCCGCGTCACGCCTTTGCTTTCATCGCCTATGACGACAGCATGGACGACGCGCCCCAGCAAAAATGGCTGAAGGCCATCGCCGCAGGCAACGAGATCGTGCTGCGCACCAACGATCTGGAGAATCAGGCCGCTGCCGCGCGAACCGATGTCGGGCTCGCCGTATTGCCGCACTTTCTTGGCGATCCCGACCCAAGGCTCACACGTTATGAGACCACCCCCGCGCCGCCGAGTCGCGACATCTGGCTTCTGGTTCACCGCGACCTTCGTCAGACGCCTTTGGTGCGCGCGGTGATGGAGTTCCTGACCGACTGCATCAAGGCCAAATGACGAAGGCAGTTCCCGGTAAGCTTACGACGCGCCTTCGATCTTCACGCTATCCTTCATCTGCGCCAGCTTCTCGCGAAACGCTTCGGCATCGCCGAAATCGGCAAAATCCTGATAGTGCGGGTGTGGACCTAGGATGCGGCGGGCGTGCTTGATCGGGCACCAATAGACCTCGGTGCGTGACGCCACCTCGCGAACGAACGCGATCGCACCGTTGCAATAGGAGCAATAGGCGCAATTTATCTTCTCGATGATGTTGAGATAAGCGAGATGGTGACGATCAAACACCAGATAGTCGCGGCGACGCACCTTTGGAATCTTGTAGATCGGAAAACAGATCGCCTGATAGGTCATCACCCAGATATCGACCAGCACCACCGGGACGATCAGCGAATAGATCACCGGCGCGGACAGCACGATCAGCGGATTGGCATCGATGAAATAGCGGGATGCCCTGGTCTTGATGGCGCGGTGAATGCGCTTGACGCCCTCCTCGAACACAACCCTGCGGTTTTCGATGTGAAAACGCAGTTGTTCCGCGCGCTTTGCCAGTTCAGCCTCGATCTCGGCCTCGACCGATCGCAGCTTCTCCGTCAACACGTCGAGTTGCGCGGTCATGGTTTCATCCTTTTGGGCCCGGAAGTTGCCGCAGGGGGTCACGGAACAGCTGTGGATGCAAGCCATTCCAGGGTGCAAAAATCCCGGCACATCTCGCCACGGAGGCTGTCAACGGCGGCAAAAATCCTTACATTGCGGCCATGCCGAAAACATCCGAAAAAGCCGCCGTGAAGCCCGTTGCCGCCAATGCCCTGAAGAAGGGCGACCATGTCTTTCTGGTCGACGGTTCCGGCTATATTTTCCGCGCCTATCACGCGCTGCCGCCGCTCAACCGAAAGTCCGACGGGCTGCAGGTCAACGCCGTGCTCGGCTTCTGCAACATGTTGTGGAAGCTGTTGCGCGACATGCCGCCGGACAACCGGCCGACCCATCTCGCCATTATCTTTGACAAATCGGAAGTGACGTTCCGCAACAAGCTCTATCCGGATTACAAGGCGCACCGCCCGCCGGCGCCGGATGATCTGATCCCGCAATTTCCGTTGATCCGCGAAGCGGTGCGCGCGTTCGATCTGCCCTGTCTCGAGCAAGGCGGCTTCGAGGACGACGATCTGATCGCGACCTACGCCCGCGAGGCCGGCGAGCGCGGCGCGACCGCGACCATCGTCTCTTCCGATAAAGATCTGATGCAGCTCGTCACCGACAAGGTGACGATGTTCGACACCATGAAGGACCGCCGCATCGGCATCCCTGAGGTGATCGAGAAGTTCGGCGTGCCGCCGGAAAAAGTCGTCGAGGTGCAGGCGCTGGCGGGGGATTCCACCGACAACGTGCCGGGCGTGCCCGGCATCGGCATCAAGACCGCGGCACAACTGATCGTCGAATATGGCGATCTCGAAACGCTGCTGAAACGCGCCGGCGAGATCAAGCAGCCGAAGCGGCGCGAGGCGCTGATCGAGAACGCCGAGAAGGCGCGCATCTCGCGGCAATTGGTGCTGCTCGATGACAAGGTAAAGCTGGACGTGCCGCTCGACGAACTCGCGGTGCACGAACCGGACGCGCGCAAGCTGATCGCGTTCCTGAAGGCGATGGAGTTTTCCACCCTCACCCGCCGCGTCGCCGAATATTCGCAGATCGATCCGGCGGATGTAGACGCCGATGCCGCCAACAAGAGCGGCAGCACCGGCGGCGCTTCGCAGCCGTCGCCAACGAAAGCAAAGCCGAACGACGCTTCCGGCGACCTCTTTGCCAGTCCGGCCGCACCCGCGACGCCAAAGCCGGGCGCCGACAAACAGGACAGGGCCGCGAGCCTCAAGGGAACCCCGGTCTCGCTCGCCGCCGCCCGCGCCGAGGCGGCGCGGAAACTCCCGGTCGATCGCAGCAAATACCAGACCATCCGCAGCCTCGATCAGCTCAACGGCTGGATTGCGCGCGTGCACGAGGCCGGCCACGTCGCCATCGATGCCAAGGCCGATAGAATCGATCCGATGCAGGCCGAGATCTGCGGCATTGCGCTGGCGCTTGGGCCCAACGAAGCCGGCTATATCCCGCTCGCCCACAAACAGTCCGGCGGCGGCGCCGGGCTGTTCGATGCTGGATTGGCGCCGGACCAGATCAAGGCCGCCGAGGCGCTCGCCGCGTTGCGGCCGGTGCTGGAATCGGCCGGCATCCAGAAGATCGGCTTCAACATCAAGTTCAATGCCGTGATGTTCGCGCAGCATGGCGTCACCATCAAAAATCACGATGACGTGCAGCTGATGTCGTACGCGCTCGACGCCGGCCGCAACGCCCATGGGCTCGACACGCTGTCCGACTTGTGGCTCGGCCATGCCACGCTGACCCATGGCGAGCTGACCGGGAGCGGCAAGAACAAGCTCTCGTTCGGCCAGGTCGCGATCGACCGGGCGACGGCCTATTCGGCCGAGGACGCCGACGTGATCTTAAGGCTGTGGCGGGTCTTGAAGCCGCGCCTGATCGCCGAGCGCATGACGTCGGTCTATGAAACGCTGGAGCGGCCGCTGATTGCGGTGCTGGCACGGATGGAACGGCGCGGCATCTCGATCGATCGACAGGTCTTGTCGCGGCTGTCAGGCGAATTTGCCCAGACCGCGGCACGGGTCGAAGCCGAGCTCCAGGAGATCGCCGGCGAGCCGATCAATGTCGGCAGCCCCAAGCAGATCGGCGATATTCTATTCGGCAAGATGGGGATAACCGGAGGCACCAAGACCAAGACCGGCGCGTGGTCGACCTCGGCGCAGATCCTCGACGAACTCGCCGAGCAGGGCCATGAGTTTCCAAAGAAGATCCTGGAATGGCGGCAGGTCTCGAAACTGAAATCGACCTACACCGATGCGCTGCCGACCTATGTGCATCCGCAAACCCACCGCGTTCACACGACGTATGCGCTGGCGGCGACCACCACCGGGCGGCTGTCGTCGAACGAACCGAATTTGCAGAACATTCCGGTGCGTACCGAGGACGGTCGCAAGATCCGCCGCGCCTTTATCGCGTCCCCCGGCCATAAACTGGTATCGGCGGATTATTCGCAGATCGAACTGCGGCTGCTCGCTGAAATCGCCGACATTGCCGTGCTCAAGCAGGCGTTCCGCGACGGGCTCGACATCCACGCCATGACGGCATCGGAAATGTTCGGCGTGCCGATCAAGGACATGCCCGCCGAGGTCCGCCGCCGCGCCAAGGCGATCAATTTCGGCATCATCTACGGCATCTCGGCGTTTGGATTAGCTAACCAGCTCGGCATCGCGCGCGAGGAAGCCTCGGCCTACATCAAGAAATATTTCGAGCGCTTTCCGGGCATCCGCGCCTATATGGATGCGACGCGGGATTTCTGCCGGGCGCACGGTTATGTCGAGACCTTGTTTGGCCGGAAATGCCATTACCCCGACATCAAGGCCAGTAACGCCTCGGTACGCTCGTTCAACGAGCGCGCCGCGATCAACGCGCGGCTGCAAGGCACTGCCGCCGACATTATCCGCCGCGCCATGACCCGGATGGAAGAGGCGCTGGCGGCGCACAAGCTTTCCGCGCAGATGCTTTTACAAGTTCACGACGAACTGATCTTCGAGGTGCCCGATAACGAAGTGGCGGCGACGCTGCCGGTGGTTCAGCACGTGATGCAGGACGCGCCATTTCCTGCGGTACTGCTGTCGCTGCCGCTGCAGGTCGACGCACGGGCGGCGAATAATTGGGACGAGGCGCATTAGCTAGACACGCGATGATTTCTTACCTCTCCCCGCTTGCGGGGAGAGGTCGACGCGCCCTTGCGGGCAGGTGAGGGGGTACCGCACTCAATTCATTCCAGCATTTTCGTGGAGAGCCCTCACTCCAACCCTCTCCCCGCAAAAGCGGGGCGAGGGAGCGGATTAACGCCTGGCGCAGAAACCGCCTGAAATATTCGACCAGCAGCCGTGCAATATACGAAATGGCATCGCGGCCCGAAGCGCGCTATAGACGCTCGTATTCCCCCGCCGCGAGTCCATTATGCCCCATCTCACCGCCCTGCTTGGTTTTGGCCTGATTTCACTCGGCATGGTGCTGACACCGGGGCCGAACATGATCTATCTGATCTCGCGCTCGATCACGCAGGGACCGGCAGCCGGTATCGTGTCGCTGGGCGGAGTCGCGCTCGGCTTTCTGTTTTACATGCTGTGCGCGGCGTTCGGCATCACGGCGCTGCTGTTCGCGGTGCCCTATGCCTATGACGCGTTGCGGCTGAGCGGCGCGGCCTATCTGTTGTGGCTGGCGTGGCAGGCCGTCAAGCCAAACGGCCGCTCGCCGTTTCAGGTGCGCGAGTTGAAGGTCGACGGACCGCGCAAGCTGTTCGCAATGGGTTTTGTCACCAACCTTTTGAACCCGAAAATCGCGATGCTGTATCTGGCGCTGTTGCCGCAATTCATCGATCCCGCGCTGGGCAGCGTGCTAACGCAATCGCTGGTGCTTGGATCGATTCAGACCGTCATCAGCGTTAGCGTCAACGGCATGATCGCGCTCGCCGCCGGATCGATCGCCGTGTTTCTCGGCACCCGCCCGACCTGGGTGCTGGTGCAGCGCTACGTGATGGGCACCGTGCTCGCCGGGCTGGCGATGAAGATGGCGTTCGAAGCCAAGCGGGCGTGAGCCGCAGCGGCGCCGCAACACAATCCGCCGTCATCGCCCGGCATTGCCTCAATCCAGCTTCGCTTCCATGCCGCGCTGGGTGGCAGGCCGCGCCATCAGCGTCTTGTACCAGCGCTCGACATGGGGGAACTCCGAAAGCTCCACCTTGTGGCGCGGGTGCCGCCAGGCCCAGCCGAGGATCGCAAAGTCGGCCACCGACAGCGCGCCGGCGACGAATTCGCAGGTCGCGAGGCGGCGATCGAGCACGCCGTAGAGCCGGCGCGTCTCCGCCATGTAGCGCTTCAGGCCGTAGGCGCGCTCCTGCTCATTCTCCAGCGCGATGAAATGATGCACCTGGCCCGGCATCGGTCCGAAGCCGCCCATCTGCCACATCAGCCATTCATAGACCGGGATGCGCTCGGCCAGGGAGGTGGGGAGGAATTTGCCGGTCTTCTCGCCGAGATAGAGCAGGATCGCGCCGGATTCAAAAACGCTGACGCGCTTGCCGCCGGGACCATCGGGATCGACGATCGCGGGGATCTTGTTGTTGGGACTGATCGCCAGGAACGCGGGCGCCATCTGCTCGCCCTTGGAGATGTTGACCGGGACGACCTTGTAGGGAAGCCCCATCTCCTCCAGCGCGACGCTGATCTTGCGGCCGTTCGGCGTGTTCCAGGTGTGGAGTTCGATCGTCATCCCGGTTTCCCCATTTTTGAAAGCTTTGACCTCCCGTAGCCCGGAACCCGACGGGCTTACAACCGCCATTTCCGAGGGGGCAACCCCACCCACGCTGTTGACGGCGCGCATCAGCGCTGGAATGTGCCGGAAGACGCCGATAGATTGCGCCCGCTTTCACCCAAGAACCTTGCCGAGAACCTTATTTTGTCCAAATCAGCCTCCCGCGCCCGCCTCGCCGAGATCATCCGCAAGCGCTCGTTCGGGCGCGGCGAGATCACGCTGGCTTCGGGCCGCAAGAGCGATTTCTACTTCAATCTCAAGCCGACCATGTGTGACCCCGAAGGCGCGGCGCTGCTGGCGGAATTGACCTATGAGGCGCTCAAGGACGACGGCCTCGACTATATCGGCGGACTGGAGATGGGTGCGGTGCCGCTGGCCGGCGCGATCGCGCAGCTATCCTGGCTCAAGGGGCATCCGATCGCGGCGTTCTTCGTGCGCAAGAAGCCGAAGGAACATGGCGCCCGGCTCGCGGTCGAAGGCCTCGCCAAAGGCGAAAGCCTGCAAGACAAGCGCATCGTGATCGTCGAGGACGTCACCACGACCGGCGGCTCGGCGTTGAAGGCGGTGGAAGCCGTGC
>Ga0302314_10002415_pt1 | contig 34629 bp, 32 predicted proteins | sample III_Palsa_N2_3_FD_200533 | JGI IMG/M metagenome (GOLD analysis project Ga0302314, IMG submission 200533) | Peat permafrost microbial communities from Stordalen Mire near Abisko, Sweden - III_Palsa_N2_3 | ecosystem: Environmental > Terrestrial > Soil > Palsa > Peat permafrost | place: Sweden...
ATCGGCCGACCGCAATCGCGCCATCGGACCCTGGACCAACAGCTACAACCTCACACGACCCCACGCCGGCATCGCCGGCCTCACCCCATGGGCGCGCGTGAACAACCTTCTTGGAAACGACAGCTAGGCCGCGAACAGAGTCTCGAAGTTGCGACGATAGAATCGATCCTTGGTGTCCTCGTCCAACCCTTCGAACGTGCTCTCGAAGCGTTCGATCGGATTCTTCGTCCCCTCGGGATGCGGAAAGTCGGACGAAAACAGAAAGAGTTCCGCGCCGCCGTCGCGAATAATGGCTCCGGCGTTCTCGGTGGCGAAGGGGGTGAAGCGGACCGCGCGCCGGATGAACTCCGAAGGCGACAGCGACAGGCCCGCGATCACGGGGTCCGTCTTGCGCCAGCCCTTCCAGGCCTGGTCGAGGCGACGGAGAAAATCGGGAACCCAGCCGGCGCCCAGTTCGATCACGCCGCCGCGCAGCATTGGAAAGCGCTCGAAAACGCCATCCAGCGCCATGGCGCAGAGGAAGTTCTGCGGCGCGAACGAGAGCGCAAAAAAGTCCTTGGCGCGCAGGTTCTCCCCGCCACCCAGCCAGTCCTTGGGCCTGGGGTGGCCATTCTGGTGATAGGCCGGCGGCAGGCTCGGCGCAGCCGCGCCGACATGCAGAACAAACGGAACGCCGGCCTCGCTCAGGCGCGCCCACAGCGGATCGAGATCCGGATGACCGGGTGAGCGCTCCCCGGCCGGCGCGGCCGGAACCCAGATGGCCCCGCATCCGGCTTTGATCGCTAATTCCACCTCGATCACGGCGCGCTGTGGATCGTCGAGCGGCACGACGCCGACGCCAATCAGGCGTGGGTCGCCCGCGCAGAAATCGGCCATGGCGCGATTGAGCGCCCGCGCGCCGCCGTATTTCACGTCCGGGTCGGGGGAGGGCAGGAACTGTGATCCGGCGAAGGTGGTGAAGACGAGCTGCCGGGCGAAGCCTAGGTCATCCAGCGCCTTGCGGCGTTCGCCCGCGTCGATCGCGCCATAGGCCGCCCAGCCCTTCGGGCCCGCCACGACGTTGGCGGCGATCTCCGCTGTGGCGGCGGCGTCGTTCCGGCGCTCCAGGGCGCGGGCGATGGCCTTCTCCGCGCCCGCCCCACCCGCCTCGAGCCGCATGCTGCCGAGGCGATCGCGCACGGCTGGGTCGGCGTGGCGGCTGAGCCAGTCGAGGCTCTCCATGATGTGGCTGTCGGCATCGTTGATGACGCGCGCGCCCGCATAGGTCATGGGCGATCTCCCTGTCTTTCGGTCGAGCCTATCGAGCCTTTCAAGCCGGCTCAAGACGGTTGGGGCTTTGGGACCGCCGGATCGAACGCCGCGGCGATGCGGACTTGCCCGGAGGCTCCGTTCGCGCCCGCCTTGACAGCCGTCCGCCCCACTGCGCCTCCTGACGGCTCGCCCGTCGGTGGGGACGGGGAGGGGTGCGAACAGATGGCGCGAACCGCCGCCGGCGAGCCGGCCAGGATTCCGGCCGCTCACGTCGCCGCGGTCTCCATCGGCAACGCCCTCGAGTTCTACGATTTCCTCACCTTCAGCCTGTTCGCCGTCTATATCGCCGGGGCGTTCTTTCCGGGCGCCAACCCTACCGACAAGCTGTTCGCCTCGCTGGCCACCTTCTGGGCCGGCTTCCTCACCCGGCCGCTCGGGGCCATGGTTCTGGGCCCGCTGGGCGACCGGATCGGCCGCAAGCCGGCCATGCTCTTCTCCTTCGTCCTGATCGGCGTGGGCATGCTGGGGCTGGCGCTGACGCCCACCTATGCGCGCATCGGCCTGTGGGCGCCGGTGCTGGCGGTGACGTTCCGCCTGGTCCAGGGCTTCGCGCTCGGCGGCAATGTCGGACCGACCACCGCCTATATGCTCGAGGCCGCGCCGCCGGGGCGCCGGGGCTTCTACGCGGCGTTCCAGTATACCTCCCAGGGCGTGGCCGTGCTGGGCTCCGCGGTGATGGGGTGGGCGCTGTCGCGGCTGCTCAGTCCGCACGATCTGGCCGCCTGGGGCTGGCGCGTGGCGTTTCTCGTCGGCGTGCTGATTGTTCCGTTCGGGCTGTGGCTCAGAAACCGCCTTCCCGAGACGCTGCACGCGGCGACGCCCGAGGCGGCGAGGGCCCGCGTCGCGATCCTGCCCCACGCCCGGGTGGTCGCCTGTGGCTTCCTGCTGCTCGTCAGCGGCACCATCGTCACCTACGTCAACATCTACACCACCACCTATGCGCTCGATTCCCTGCATATGGCGGCCAACGTCGCCTTCGGCGCCGGCATCGTCTCGGCGGCGGCGATCGTCGTGTTCAGCACGCTGGGCGGGTGGCTGTCCGACCGGATCGGCCGCAAGACGGTGATGCTGTGGCCGACGCTCGCCGCCGTCGCCGTCTCATGGCCGGTGTTCTGGCTCATCGTTCACCATCCCGGCCCGCTCACCCTTTACCTGGGCGAAGGCCTGATCTCCGCGCTCGCCTCCTTCTGCGCGGCGCCGGTGATCGTCTCCCTCACCGAGGGACTGCCGGCCCAGATCCGCTCGGGCGGGGTGGCCATCGTCTACGCCTTGGCCATCTCTATCTTCGGCGGCGCGACCCAGTTCGTTCTGGCCAAGGCGATCCACGCCACCGGAGACCCGATGGCGCCCGGCTGGTTCCTCACCGCCGCCTTCGCGCTCGGCCTCCCCGCCATCCTCGCCATCCGCGAAAGCGCTCCGGCAAAGCTGGGCTTGGGGACACTAGGCTTGATCGAGCCCGCCTATCCGGCGTGAGGGAGAGGTCGGTCGCTCTTCGCCACGTCGGGGCAGGGCCATCGCCCATGTCTGTCCCAAAACAAAGAACGTCATAGCCGGGCGTCAGTCCCGGCTACCCATGAACGCCGAATGGCGGGTGGCTGCGCTTGGCGCGGCCAGGGCAGAGCATTTCAGTTCCGGTTGAAACGCTGCACCGTGGCCATGCCGGGCATGGCCACCCGTCCTCACGCGCTCAATGGATCCCCGGGACTGACGCCCGGGGATGACGGTGGAGAAAGAGGAGGGCGGGGATCACATGCGATTGCCTAACGCATCGAGAGGAGAGCCTCGCTGCTTACGGCAGATCGCCGAGCGAGACCTTCTTCCGCCGCGGCCGCTCCCAGACGACGCCGGGATAGCCCTTCAATGGAACCAGGCGTTCGCCGGAATAGGCCCAGTCGGGCGTCTCGTGGATGGAGAGGTGGTAGCGCGTCTCGCGGCCCACGCCGCTCGAGAACAGGGCGCGCGGCACATTGACCATCTCCGGCGCGCCTTTGCGTTCATAGGCGATGGGCGCGCCGCAACGGGCGCAAAAGCTGCGCACGGCGCCGGTGGCCGGCTCCTCGAAGCGAGTGAGAGACTCCTCGCCCTTGGTCACCCGGAAGCGGCTGCGGTAGGCGCCGACATAGGTGGCGTAGGCGGCGCCGTGGGCCAGGCGGCTGGCGGCGCTGTGGTCGTGCCAGGCCCAGCGCGCCGGGACGCCGATCTCCACCTCCACCGCCCCGCAGGCGCAACGGCCGCGGGCGACGCCCGGCTCCTTCATCGTCCGCCTACTTGGACAGTTCTGGAATCAGGGTCAGGTAATAGTCGATCGCCGGCGCGATGGTGGCGATTGGCGCGCGCTCGTTCAGGCCGTGGGCGAAGTCGTCGGAGTCCTTCATGAACACCGGGCTGGACCCGTAGCTCGGCACGCCGTGACTGCGGAACCACATGCTGTCGCTGGCCCCCGATGACATCGCCGGAAAGATTGGAACGCCGGGGTACGGCCCGGCCAAGGCCACCTTGACCGCCTGAATGTAGTCCGGCCGCATGGGCGAAGCCTCCGTCATCACCGAACCCTCGGTCACGTCCTTGAAGGTGATCGCCGGGTCGGCGGCGACGCCGGCCAGCTCGGCCATGATGTCGGCCGGCTTGTGGCCGGGGAAGATGCGGCAGTTGATGTTGGCGGTGGCGCTGCCCGGCAGGGCGTTCAAGGCGTGGCCGCCCTTGATCATGGTCACCACGCAGGTGGTGCCGATCTTGCCCACGGTGGCCGGATTGGCGGCGAGCACAGCGATGGCCTGTTTGTCGGTCGGGTCGGCGGCGAAGGCGCGCATGGCGGCGCCGATGGTTGGGTCTTCATAGTTGGCCGCCTGGACGAAATAGGCCTTGGTGAGGTCGTTGAGCTCGGGCTTGAACTGATAGTCGTGGATGCGCAGCAGGGCCGCGGCCAGCTCGTCGATGGCGTTCACCTTGCGCGGCTCGGAGGAATGGCCCCCTTCGTTGGTCACGCTCAGCTCGAAGTCGGCGTAGGTCTTCTCAGCACCCTGCCAGGCGAAATATTCCGGCGCGTTGGTCGCCTCGCTCAACGTCCCGTTGCCGCCGTCGATGTTGAGCACCAGCTCGGAGTCGGCCAGCTTGCCGGCGATGATGGCGCTGGTCTTCATCGTCGTCTCCTCGTCGCCGGAGAACTCGATGATAATCGTGCGGCGCGGCTTGTAGCCCTCGCGCCGAAGCTCATTGAGGGAGGCGATGGCCAGCGTTCCGTCGAGCTTCATGTCACTCGCCCCGCGGCCGAAGAGATAGCCGTTCTCCACCACCGGGGTGAACGGGTCACGCTTCCAGTCCGACGGCTTGGCCTCGACGACGTCCATGTGGCCGGAGATGACCAGCGGCTTGAGCTTGGGGTCGGACCCCGGCCAGCGAGCGATCAGAAAGGCGGTGTCGTCCACCGGGGTGATGGTGACATCGGCGTCGGCGAAGCCGCCGGCCACCAGGGCGGACTTGTAGAGGGCGGCGACCTGCGGGGTCATGTTGTTGGGGCCGCGCACCGAGCGCAGGGCGATGGCCTTTTCAGCCAGGTTCAGCGCCTGGGCCTCGGCCTCCGGATGGGGCGTGATCGCGGCCTGCGCGCCAAAACCGAACATGGCCATCGCCACGCCCGCCAACAACATCGTCCGCATGCTTCGTCCCTCCAGATTTTCGACCTCAGTTAGAGCCTTTCTCCGCGCCACGGAAGCGGCGGGGGCTATCGCATATGGCGAGGCGCGCGCTGCCCCCACACCTACCGTCATGGCCGGGCGTCAGTCCCGGCCACCCATGAACGCCGAATGGCGGTTGGCCATGCTGGCATGGCCACGCCTGAACATTTCAACCGCAACCGAAAGGCTCTGCATTGACCATGCCAGGCACGGTCACCCCCACGCACGTGTTCATGGGTCGCCGGGACTGACGCCCGGCGATGACGTTCTTGTTTGGGGCGAGCATATGCGATTGCCGCTTGGAAGCGGCGTCCTAGCGTCCGCCGCGCGCCGCGGCGAGGCCGGCGCCGGCGGCGATCAGCACCGCGCCGGTCAGGCGGTTGCGCAGAACGCCGTGGCGGGAAAGCAGCGGGCGCAACCGTCCAGCCAGCAATGCCCAGCCGCTGTCGACCACGGCGGCGATGGCGACGAAGGTCGCGGCCAGGAGCCAGATCTGGCGAGGCTGGCCCGGGCCGGTCATGAACTGAGGGAAGAAGGCGACGTAGAAGAACAGGGTTTTGGGGTTGGACAGCGAGACGAAGAAGCCGCGAAAGACCACGATGCGCGCCGACTTCGGCTCGGCCTTCGCGCCCGCGAGATCGTCCGGCGGCGCGCGCCAGGCGCGAACGCCCAGCCAGAGCAGGTAGGCGACGCCGGCCCAGCGCAGGACCGCGAACCAACGGCCGGCCACGCTCAGCGCCTCGGTCATGCCGAGGCCGACCAAGGCTAGTTGCAAGGGCAGGGCGGCGCAGGTCCCGGCGACGGTGAGGAGGCCGTAGCGCGGGCCGTGGGTGACGCTGTTGGCGGTGATGAGGGCGACGTTCGGCCCCGGAATCAGCATCAGAAGGGTCACGGCGGCGACGAACGCCGCATAGAGTTCCAGGGTCATGCTAGGCTCCAGATTCGGAGCATAGACCGGAACGCCAGGGAGGCGCGATGCAGGCGCTGGAGCGCGAGGCGCGCTATCTGACCGGACTGACCCGCGCGCTGCTGCGGGTGCGCTCGATCGACCCCGGTTCGACCAATCTCATCACCGACGACCTGGAAAACGCCGTCGACCGTTGGTCGGCCCGTCGCGCCATTTCGTTCGAAGGCGGCGAGCTCACCTACCGGGCGCTGGACGCGCTCGCCAATCGCTACGCCGGTTGGGCTGAGGCGCAGGGCTTGGCGCGTGGCGAGACGGTGGCGGTGCTGCTGCCGAACCGCCTGGAATATCTGCCGCTGTGGTTCGGCCTTTCCAAGGTCAACGTGGTGGCGGCGCTGATCAACTACCAGTTGGCCGGCGAGGCGCTGACCCACTGCCTGGAGCTGTCGGGCGCCAAGCTCTGCGTCACCGACGGCTCGACCCGCGCCTCCTTCGACGCCGCCGCGCCAGCCGGAATGACCGCCTGGGACCTCGACAGCGACCTTCATGCGGCGATCGCAGCGCTCGGAGAAACCCGTCCGCCGCGGATGACTCGCGCCGGCATGACCGCCCACGACACCGCGCTGCTCATCTTCACCAGCGGCACGACCGGCCTGCCCAAGGCGGCGCGGATCAATCACATGCGCGCGCAGCTCTATATGCGCGGCTTCGCCGGCTCGACGGGCGCGCGGCCCGACGACCGTATCTACATCACCTTGCCGCTCTACCACGCCACCGGCGGCCTGTGCGCCGCCGGCGCGGCGCTGCTCAACGGGGCCTCGATCGCCCTCCGCAGGACGTTTTCCGCCAGCCATTTCTGGGGCGACGTCATCGCCGAAGGCGCGACCATGTTCGTCTATGTCGGCGAGCTGTGCCGCTACCTCGTCAACCGGCCGCCGGCGGCGAACGAGCGCGATCACAAGCTTCGCCTGATCTTCGGCAACGGCCTCTCGCGCGAGGTGTGGGCCCAGCTCGAGACCCGCTTCGCCGTGCCGCGGGTGCTGGAGTTCTACGGCTCGACCGAGGGCAATGTGTCGATGTTCAACTTCGACGGCGGCCTGGGGGCGGTGGGCCGCATCGCGCCCTACCTGGCGCCGCTGTTCAATGTCGCCCTGGTGCGGTTCGACGTCGAGAAGGAGGCGCCGGTGCGGGGCGCTGACGGTTTCTGCCAACCCTGCGCGCCGGGGGAGGCGGGCGAGTGCCTGGGCGCCATCCACGGAGGCGCGCGCACGGACTTCACCGGCTACGTCGACCGCGCGGCCAGCGAGAAGAAGGTGCTGCGCGACGCCTTCCGCAAAGGCGACGCCTGGTTCCGCACCGGCGACCTGATGAGCCGCGACCGCCTGGGCTACTATTATTTCGTCGACCGGGTGGGCGACACCTTCCGCTGGAAGGGCGAGAACGTCTCCACGACCGAGGTGACCGACGCCCTGGCCACGGCGCCCGGCGTGCAGGAGGCCAGCGTCTATGGCGTCGCCGTGCCCCACCACGACGGGCGGGCCGGCATGGCGGCTATCGTGACTGGCCCGGGCTTCGACCTGGCGGCCTTGCGCGCGACGATCGAGCGCGCTCTGCCGCCCTACGCCCAGCCGCAGTTCGTGCGCCTGACCGACGCCCTGGCCGTCACCGGCACCTTCAAGCCGCGCAAGATGGATCTCATCGCCCAGGGCTTCGATCCGGCGGCGTGCGATGGACCGCTCTATTTCCACGACCGGGAGGTGGGCTTCATCCCCCTGACCGCCGAGCTCTACGCCCGCATCCTGAGCGGAGAGGAGCGGCTCTGAGACGGCGCGTGACTCGCCTATATTGTAGGGATCATGAGTGAGGAGACGATGCTTTCCGGCGCCGCCCTGATCAAGGATCAGGTGCGGCGGCTGCCCGACGCGCCCGGCGTCTATCGCATGTATGGCGAGGACGGCGAGGCGCTCTATGTCGGCAAGGCCCGGTCGCTGAAGAAGCGCGTCAGCCAGTACGCCCAGGGCCGCTTCCACACCCAGCGCATCGCCCTGATGGTCAGCCTGACCCGGTCGATGGAGTTCACCCACACCAAGACCGAGACCGACGCTCTGTTGCTTGAAATAAATCTTATCAAGCAGTTGAAGCCACGATTTAATGTCTTGCTGCGTGACGACAAGAGCTTTCCCGAGATCGTCATCCGCCGCGAACATCCCGCCGCGCAGCTGAAGAAGCACCGCGGCGCCCATTCGATCAAAGGCGACTATTTCGGCCCCTTCGCCAGCGCCGGGGCGGTCAACCGCACGCTCAACACCCTGCAGAAGGCGTTCCTGCTGCGCTCGTGCTCTGACAATGTCTATGAGACGCGCACGCGGCCGTGCCTGCTGCATCAGATCCGCCGCTGTTCGGCGCCCTGCGTCGGTCTGATCTCGCTGGAGGACTATCAGGGTCTGGTCGGCGAGGCCGAGGCCTTCCTCACCGGCAAGAGCCGGGCGGTCATGGCGCGGATGGGCGCCGAGATGCAGGCCGCCTCGGACGACCTCGAATTCGAACGCGCCGCCCGACTGCGCGACCGCATCCGCGCGCTGTCCTCGGTGGCGCAGGAGACGCAGGTCAATCCGCAGACCGTGGACGAGGCGGATGTCTTCGCCCTTGTCGCCGAGGGCGGGTCGGCCTGCGTGCAGGTGTTCTTCTTCCGCGCCGGCCAGAATTGGGGCAACCGCGCCTACTTCCCGCGCGTGGACCGGACCGACACGGACGCCGAGATCATGGCCGCCTTCCTCGGCCAATTTTACGAGGATCGGCCGATCCCACGGCTGATCCTGGTCAGCGCCACGCCGGCCGACGACGAACTGCTGCGTGAAGCTTTCTCGATGAAGGCCCGACGCAAGGTCGAGATCGCCCGGCCGAGCCGGGGCGAGAAGCGCGAACTGGTCGACCACGCCCACGCCAACGCCCGCGAGGCCCTGGGTCGCAAGATGGCCGAGAGCTCGGCCCAGGCGCGCCTGCTGGCCGGCGTCGCCGAGGCCTTTGGGCTGGAATCCCAGCCCGAGCGCATCGAAGTCTATGACAACTCCCACATTATGGGGACCAATGCTGTCGGCGGCATGGTCGTCGCCGGGCCGGAGGGATTCCACAAGAATCAGTATCGCAAGTTCAACATCAGGAATTCAGAGCTAACTCCCGGCGACGACTATGGAATGATGAAGGAGGTGCTGCTTCGGCGCTTCAGCCGCCTGGCCAAGGAGGAAGAGGCCGGCGACAATCCGCCGAGGCCTGACTTGGTGCTGGTGGACGGCGGCGCCGGCCAGCTCGACGCGGCCCTGGAGGTGATGGCCGACCTTGGGGTCGACGACATCGCCGTCGTCGGCGTCGCCAAGGGTCCGGATCGGGATGCGGGGCTGGAGCGCTTCTTCCTGCCCGGCAAGGCGCCGTTCATGCTCGAGCCGAAGAGCCCGGTGCTCTACTACCTGCAGCGCCTGCGCGATGAGGCTCACCGCTTCGCCATCGGCGCCCATCGCACCCGCCGCGCCGGCGAGATGCGGCGCAATCCGCTGGACGAGATCGACGGGGTGGGGCCGGGCCGCAAGAAGGCGCTGTTGCACGCCTTCGGCTCGGCGCGCGGGGTTAGCCGGGCCTCGGTGGACGACCTGGAAAAGGTCGAGGGCGTCAGCGGACCCCTGGCCCAGCGCATCCACGATCATTTCCGCCAGGGGGCGTGAGGGCGGGGCGCAGGTCGCGGCAACCGGCCCGCGACAAATTGGGCGGAAATGCGTCAAAGTAGTTGCAATCGGCTACGGCCAAGCTCATAACAACCGTTACGGCACACTCGGAATTGGAACGTGACGCCATGAAAACGCTGACGATTGGTAAGCTTGTGCGTGGCGCGATGGGCGCCCTGGCCATCGCCTCGCTCGCCGCCTCGGCACATGCGGGCGTCACGCTGATCTTCTTCGAGGCCGGGACCAGCGGAAACATAACCGGCCCCGGATTTACCGGCCCCATTCCTTTCGTCGAGGACGCCAACGGCACCATCAGTTGGAGCATTCCCGGCGTAGGGGATGGCGTAGTCCCCTATACGGGCGACGCCACGGCCAATTCCCTGGAATTCATCTTCGGGGGCGGCGGGAGCATCAACGTCCCGTCCATCGCCACCGGCAACACTGACCTCTGCGAAGGCGGAACGACCGGAGGGACGACGATGTGCGCCGGCGATTCCCATTGGACGGTGACCGATGTCTCCGCCGACTCGATCCTGTTCACGGCGCCAGCCGGAGGCGATTTGACGCCGGGTGAAGATTTCTTCGTAAATATTTTCTTCAACGGGCACGCTCCCGCCAACGCCTTCGGATCATTCACAACCGTGCCTGAGCCCGCGACCTGGGCCCTGTTCATCGCCGGCTTCGGGCTGACGGGCTTCGCCCTGCGCCGCCGCTATCGCCTGGCGACGACCGCCTGACAGCGTCGATCAAGGAAGGATTACAGGCGCCGCTGGCCTCAAGGCCGGCGGCGCTTCCGTATGAGCCTCACGCCGCCGCGCCGTAGGTCAGGGACACGAACACGTCCTCCAGGTCCGGCTCCTCGGTGCGCAGATCCTTGATCGGCACGCCGGCGGCGCGCACGGCGGCGATCACCTGCTCCACGCCGGCCTGGGCGGTCTTGAAGGTCACCGCCAGATCGCCGCCTGGGCGCAGCCGGGCCTCGAACGGGGCCAGGTCGGGCGGGGCTGCGAGGGGTGTTTCCGGGGTCACCACCACCGTGCGGCTGTCGAGCCGGCGCAGGAGCTGGGCGGTCGGCTCGCAAGCCACCACCTGGCCGTGGTTGACGATGGCGATGGTGTCGCACAGCTCCTCGGCTTCTTCGAGATAGTGGGTGGTAAGCACGATGGTGACGCCGGCGCGGTTCAGCTCCGACACATAGGCCCACAGCTGGCGGCGCAGCTCGACGTCGACCCCGGCGGTCGGCTCGTCGAGGATCAGCACCGGCGGATTGTGGACCATGGCCTTGGCGACCATCAGGCGACGCTTCATGCCCCCGGAGAGCTGGCGCACATAGGCGTCGGCCTTGTCGGCCAGGCCGACAGCGGCGAGCAGTTCGTCGGTGCGGCGCTCGCGCTTGGGCACGCCGTAGAGACCGGCCTGGACGTCGAGGGATTCGCGCGGGGTGAAGAACACGTCGGCGGCGATCTCCTGCGGCACGACGCCGATGGCCGCGCGCGCGTCCCTGGACCGCTCGTCGATGTCGCGGCCCCAGATGGATACCTTGCCGCCGCTCTTCTTGGTCATCCCGGCCAGGATGTTGATGAAGGTCGACTTGCCGGCGCCGTTGGGCCCGAGCAGGCCGAAGATCGAGCCGCGCGGCACCGTCAGGTCTATGCCCTTGAGCGCCTGAGTCGCCGCCATCATTCGCGTGGCGGGATAGGTCTTGGTCAGGGCGCGCGCCTCGATGGCGTAGTCGGGCAGGGTCATGGAGCTTCCGGGCTGATTGACGGAGCGAGCCGCCGCCCTCTACTTAAGGGCCGCCACCCCGGCGCGCCAACTCCCGCTTGGATTGAACCGTCGACGATGCCCACAGACATTTCGCCCGCCGGGGTCCCGGCTCTCGATCCCGCATCGCCCGAGATCGTGGTGGTGCGCAGCCACCGGGTGGCCTGTGACGGCGTCGGCGGGGCCCTCGGCCATCCGCGCGTATGGCTGGAGATGGGCGAGGCCGACTTCGTCGAGTGCGGCTACTGCGACCGGCGTTTCGTGCTGGCCAAGACGGGCGTGCGGCCCGAGAACGAACTGCTGGCGCCGGGCGTCTACGAAGGTTCGTCCGGGCACTAGCCAAGCATCCTTTGAGCGGTTCAAGCGTTACCTTCTGCGCGACACCCGTCGCGCCAGAGAGAGAAACGCTATGAAGTTCCGACAGATCCTGACGGCCAGCGCCGCCGTCATGCTGGTCGCCGGCTGCGCCAGTTACGGCATGGGGGGTGGATACGGTTACGGGCCAACGGCCGACGTGGAATACGACGGCTATTACGACGGCGCCTATGGTCAGATCTATGACGGCTATTGGGGCGACAACGGCACCTTCTTCTACAGAAATTCGGCCAACGGCCGCTATCGCCGAGCTGACGCCGCCCACGTTCGCCGCGACGCCGCGCCCGGCTTCAACCACGTCCACGGCACGGCCCACGCCGCGCCCCGCGGCGGCGACCGCAGGCCCGGGTAGGTCCTCGCCTAAGGCGCGGCCGTCCCTACCGCGCCACCGACGTAAAGTGGATCGGCACGCGCACCTGCGCGCCGTCGACCGGTCCGCCTTCGTCGGTCCAGGGACTCATGCGCAAGGCGCTATCCGGAACTCGCGGATGCGCGCAGCACACTGCTCTGACAATGTTTAGCGCGTCTGCCAGCTAATTGGGACGCTTATGGTCCCCAGCGGGCAAGCGTCCGGTAGGTGACTTGGAGTCAATTGAAAGTATGGAGCGAGTGACAGAGAAGCGTCACCAAATCCATATCCCTCCGGAATTTCACGAGTGATTTTACAATTCTGAAGTCGCCCATCAGTACGAACTTGACACTTCATTGTTGTGACGCCCGCGACGCCTGTCGAGCGCGTTTTTGCGGGAATTGCGCCTCGGAAAGCGGAGCTTGAAGGAAAACCAACCCATTGAGGCGCGAACGGCAGCTTGCACATCGCCGCGTCTGGGGCTGTCGACGCTTGAAGCTGCGTAGCGGACGTAGCGTTGGCCGGCGAGTCCTGGAGCACCGCAGCCAATAGGAGTGGGACGATCATGCTGAAGTTATTGGCTACCGCGCCACCGACGTAAAGCGGATCGGCACGCGCACCTGTGCGCCGTCGACCGGTCCGCCTTCGTCGGTCCACGGACTCATGCGCAAGGCGCCGGCCGCTTTGACGGCGGCCTCCGTGAAACCAAGCCCGGCCGGGTCGCCGGCTCCGGCCGCCTGGCAGGCGGTGAGGGCGCCATCCGCCCCGACCGTGCAATCCACAACGCCGGTTCCCTCGGTAACGGATTTTGCCGTGGCTTGGGCCGGGAACAGCTCCGCCAGGCGGGCGAATCCCGGCCCGGCGAGCCATACCGGATCGACGATGCGCTTCTGCTTGAACGCGTCACGATAGGGCGGGGCGAGCCGCATCATGACGTTCGTGGCCATGGGCCGGTGCGTCTTCAGGTAGTCCGGGTCGATCCGCATGCGAAACAGGTGCGCCAGGCTGAGGGCCGCCTTGTCGAAGTCCCGCCCCACCGGCTGCTGATAGATCGATCGACAGTCGCGCAGGGCGCCGTCGCGTGTCAGGGCGCAGTGCAGAACCGCTTCCCCAGCCGCACCACCGCCGATGTCGGGATAGGCCGCGCCGGTGTCGGCAAAGCTCGGCGCCTCGATCCAAGGGCCGGTGACGAACTGCTCATCCTCGCTGATCGAGGTGGCGAAGCCGATCGGCAGATTGAACTCTGAGCTCTTCGCTGCTTCGCTGGCCGGATCGAGTCGGAAGTATTTGGCGAGACCCAGCGCCGCGGGGCCGAAGCCCGCGCCCGTCGGCGACTCCCGCAGCACCGAGCAATGCTCGAGGCGCCCTGTCGGCGCCACCTCACAGTGCAGCACCGCCCGTCCGCCCATGCCGACGTTGGCTGCGCCATGGGGGTAGGCGGACGAAAACTGGGCCCCGTTGGGCCGTTCGATGAACCTGGGCGCTCCCGCCAGCGGGTCGATCAGATTGACCGGTCCGACGGCGGCGCCGCTCGCTTCCGGCGCCTGAAAGGCGCCGAGCGCCACGGCGAGCGCGATTGCGGCCAGCATTGTTCGCAGAACCCCCTCGACTTCCGGCCGGCGCGCCTGGACGGCCGCCGACTCAAGTAAGCGCGAAGCCTGATGACCTCGCGCTCAGCGCGCCCTATTGTTTGCTCCCCATGTCCGACACACTCGAAGACGCCAGGCCCGAAACGCCACACGCGCCGACGCCCGATGGCCCCGCCGTCCGACTCTATCTGGTGGACGGTTCGGGATTTATCTTCCGCGCCTATCATGCCTTGCCGCCGCTGACGCGCAAGTCCGATGGTCTGCCGGTGGGCGCCGTGCAGGGCTTCTGTAACATGTTGTGGAAGCTTTTGCTCGATATGCAGGCGGCGCCGGATGCGCCGACGCACCTAGCAGTGGTGTTTGATCACTCCGAATCGACATTCCGCAACAAGCTCTATCCCGCCTACAAGGCGCACCGCCCGCCGGCGCCGGAAGATCTCGTCCCGCAGTTTGGTCTCGTCCGCGAAGCCACGCGCGCCTTCGGCGTCGCCTGCCTGGAGCAGCCGGGATACGAGGCGGACGACATCATCGCCGCCTATTGCCGCCAAGCCCGCGACGGAGGCGGTGAGGTGGTGATCGTCTCCTCCGACAAGGATCTGATGCAACTCGTCGGCGACCGCGTCTCCATGCTCGACACCATGAAGAACGCGCGCATCGGGCGGGCGGAAGTGATCGAGAAGTTCGGCGTGCCGCCGGAACGGGTGATCGATGTTCAGGCCCTGTGTGGCGACGCGGTGGATAACGTGCCGGGCGCGCCCGGAATCGGGATCAAGACCGCCTCGGCGCTGATCAACGAATACGGCGATCTCGACGCCGTGCTCGCTCGGGCCGGCGAGATCAAACAGGAGAAGCGCCGCCAGACCCTGATCGACTTCGCCGACCAGATCCGCCTGTCGCGCCAGCTGGTGACCCTCGACACCGAGACGCCTCTGCCCGAGCCGCTCAGCGACCTGGCGGTCGCACCGCCCGACCCGGCCGTGCTCGGCAAGTTCCTGGAGACCATGGAGTTCCGCTCCCTGGCCCGGCGCCTCGGCGAAGCCGGCGCGGCGACGCCGGCCGCGCCCAGGGAGGCGCCGCCCGCCGGGCCGATCAATGTCGAGGCCTATGTCCGCGTGCGCGACCTGGCGACGCTGAACGACTGGGTCGCGCGGGCGAGCGCTAAGGGTGTCGTCGCTTTCGACACCGAAACGGATTCGCTCTCCTCGGCCAACTCGGCCCTGGTCGGCGTCTCGTTGGCGATCTCGCCGGGCGAAGCTTGCTACATCCCGGTCGGTCACGAGGCGAGCGAGGGTCTGGCGCTCGAAGGGACTGGCGATCTCGACCAGATCCCCCTGGCCGAGGCTATCGCGGCGCTGAAGCCGATGCTGGAGGACCCCGCCGTCCTGAAAGTCGGCCAGAACGCCAAATACGACCTCGCCGTCCTGTCACGCTACGGCGTGCGCGTGGCCCCGATCGACGACACCATGCTCATCTCCTACGTGCTGGAGGCGGGTCTGCACGGCCACGGCATGGATGAGCTCTCGGCGCTCTGGCTGGGCCACCAGCCGATCAGCTTCAAGGAAGTGGCCGGAACCGGCAAGGCGCAGAAGAGCTTCAAGCACGTCGCCCTGGGCGCCGCCACGCGTTACGCCGCCGAGGACGCAGACGTCACGCTGCGTCTCTATGAGCACCTGCGCGAGCGCCTGCCGCGCGAGGGCCTGCTGACGGTCTACGAAACCCTGGAGCGGCCGATGCCGGCGGTGCTGGCCGACATGGAGTGTGTCGGCGTGCGGGTCGATCCCGATCGCCTGCGCCGGCTCTCGCACGAGTTCTCCCTGCGCATGGTCGAGCTCGAGGCCGAAGCGCAAACCCTGGCCGGGCGACCGTTCAACCTCGGCAGCCCCAAGCAGATCGGCGATGTGCTGTTCGGCGAGATGGGCCTGGCCGGCGGCAAGCGTACGGCCACCGGCGTGTGGAGCACCGACGCCGCGGTCCTCGAGGAACTGGCGGCGCAGGGCGCCGCCCTGCCCAGGGTGCTGCTCGACTGGCGTCAGCTCTCAAAGCTCAAGGGTACATACACCGACGCCTTGGTCGCGGCCGTGCACGGCCGGACGGAGCGGGTGCACACCTCCTTCGCCCTGGCGTCTACGACGACGGGCCGGCTGTCTTCGTCGGATCCGAACCTGCAGAACATCCCTGTCCGCACCGAGGAAGGGCGCAAGATCCGCGCCGCCTTCGTCGCCGAGCCGGGAAACGTGTTGATCAGCGCCGACTACAGCCAGATCGAGCTGCGGCTGCTGGCCCATATCGGCGACATCCCGCAGCTGAAGCGCGCCTTCCAGGACAGCCTCGACATCCACGCCATGACCGCCTCGGAGATGTTCGGGGTGCCGGTCGAGGGCATGCCGGCTGAGACCCGCCGCCGGGCCAAGGCGATCAACTTCGGCATCATCTATGGCATCTCGGCCTTCGGCCTCTCCAATCAGCTCAGCATCCCCCAGGACGAGGCCGCCGCCTATATCCGCACCTATTTCGAGCGTTTCCCGGGCATCCGCGCCTACATGGATGCTACGCGGGCGGAGGTGCGCGAGAAGGGGTTCGTCAGCACGGTCTTCGGACGTCGGGTCAACATCCCGATGATCCGCTCCAAGTCGGCCGGCGATCGCGCCTTCGCCGAACGGGCGGCGATCAACGCCCCGATCCAGGGAACGGCGGCCGATGTCATGCGCCGGGCGATGATCCGCATGCCGGGCGCGCTCGCCGACGCCGGCCTGACGGCCCGCATGCTGCTGCAGGTGCATGACGAACTGGTCTTCGAGGCGCCCGAGGCCGAGTCGGACGCCGTCTGCCGCCTGGCCTGCGAGGTGATGGAAAACGCCTCCCTGCCGGCGGTCAGCTTCTCCGTGCCGCTGAAGGTGGAGGCGCGCGCGGCGGCGAACTGGGAGGCGGCGCACTAAATGGCCTTGGCTGTCGGAACCGCGACGGTGTCGAGCCGTTCGCCGGTGGGGCGACTATCGGAATTGAGGAGCGTGGAAGCTTGGACCTGCGGCCGATGACCAATCCCCTACTTGCCCTGGGCGAAGCCGGCCAGGCGGTGTGGCTGGACTATCTGCACCGTCGCATCCTCGAGGACGGCGAACTGAAGCGGTTGATCGCCGAGGATGGTCTCAAAGGCCTGACCTCCAATCCGGCCATCTTCGAACAGGCGATCGGCGGCGGCGACGCCTATGACGCGAGCCTCGCCGCGCTGCTGAAGCACGGCGACGAAGAGGTCATGGGGCTGTACGAGCGCCTGGCCATCGCTGACATCCAGGGCGCGGCCGACCTCCTGCGCCCGGTCTATGACGGGCTCGGCGGGCGCGACGGCTATGTCAGCCTGGAAGTGTCGCCTTACCTCGCCATGGACACCGAGGCCACGGTCAGCGAGGCCCGCCGGCTGTGGCGGGCGGTGGACCGGCCCAATCTGATGATCAAGGTCCCGGGCACGGCGCCCGGCGTCCCGGCGATCCGCGCGCTGATCGGCGATGGGATCAACGTCAACGTCACCCTGCTGTTTTCGATCGACGCCTATCTGGCCGTGGCCGAGGCGCACATCGCCGGCCTCGAAGCCCTCAAGGCCGCCGGCGGCGATATCTCGCGCGTCCATGGCGTCGCCAGCTTTTTCGTCAGTCGCATCGACGGCCTGATCGACAAGAAGATCGACGCGCGGCCGGCGGGCGATCCGGCGCGCGCCCTGCGCGGCAAGGTAGCCATCGCCAACGCCAAGGTCGCCTATCAGCGCTACCTTGAGCTGATCGCGACGCCCCGGTGGCGTGCGCTGGCGGCGGCCGGGGCCTCGCCACAACGGCTGCTGTGGGCGTCGACCGGGACCAAGGATCCGGCCTATTCCGACGTCCTCTACGTCGAAGGCCTCATCGGCCCCGACACTGTCGACACCGTGCCACCCAAGACCCTGGACGCCTTCCGCGACCATGGCGCCGTCAGCGTGTCGCTGACGTCCGACGTCGAGGAGGCGCGTGAGGTGCTGGCCCGCGCCGACGCCCTCGGGCTCGATCTGGCCGGCGTCACGTCCGCGCTGGTGGATGACGGAGTCGCCAAGTTCGCCGAAGCCTTCGACGCCCTGCTGGGCGCGGTGGCCACCAAGCGGGCCAAAATCCTTGGACCAACGCTCAACAGCCAGGAAATCAGCCTGCCGCCCGCGCTTCAGGCCGAGGTCGGCGTCGCCACGGCCCGGGCCGCGCGCGAGGGCTGGTCCCGCCGCCTGTGGGCCAAGGACGCCAGCTTGTGGACGGGCAAGGACGAGGGCAAATGGCTTGGCTGGCTGACGGCCGCGTCCGGCGCCGCCGTCGACGTCGGGACGCTTGAAGCGCTGGCGGCGCGCGCGACCGGCTTCAAACACGCCGTCCTGCTCGGCATGGGCGGATCTAGCCTCGGTCCTGAAGTCCTGGCCACCGTATTCGGCCCGAGGCCCGGACACCCCGACCTGCATGTGCTCGACTCGACTGATCCCGCTCAGATCGCGCGCATCGAAGCCGCCATCGATCCGGCCGACGCCTTGTTCATCGTGTCCAGCAAATCCGGCTCCACGCTCGAGCCGGATGTGCTGCACCGCTACTTCTTCCAACGCGTGGAGGCGGCGCTGGGCAAGGGCCGCGCCGGAGAGCGGTTCATCGCCGTCACCGATCCGGGCTCCAATCTGGAAAAGACCGCGCGCACGGAGGGCTTCGCCGAGGTGCTGCTCGGCGATCCGGCCATCGGCGGGCGGTATTCGGTGATGTCCAACTTCGGCATGGTCGCGGCGGCGGTGCTGGGTCTCGACGTCCGCGCCCTCTTCGAGACGGCCAAGGTCATGGCGCGCGCTTGCGGGCCCAGCGCGCCGCCCGCCGCCAATCCAGGCGTGGCGCTCGGCCTCGCGCTCGGCGTGGCCGCGAAAGCAGGTCGCGACAAGCTGACCATCGTCGCTTCGAAGGGCTGTGCGCCACTCGGCGCCTGGCTGGAGCAGCTGGTGGCCGAATCCACCGGCAAGCAGGGCCTGGGGCTGATCCCGCTGGATGGGGAGCCGGTCGGCCCGGCGAGCGTCTATGGCGACGACCGGTTCTTCGCGATTGTGCATGTGCGCGGCGAGGAGTCGTTCGACGCGCTGGCGGCTTCGCTGGAAGCGGCCGGCCATCCGGTCGTCCGCATCGGGTTGGCGAGCCCGGCGCCCCTCGCCCAAGAGTTCGTGCGCTGGGAGGTGGCGATCGCCATCGTGGGCGCAGTCCTCGGCATCGATCCCTTCGATCAGCCCGACGTCGAGGCCAGCAAGATCAAGGCGCGCGCACTGACCGACGCGATCGAGAGCGGCGTCGCCCCGGCCAAGGAGCGGCCACTGTTCTCCGGCGATGGCCTCGCCGTCTACGCCGATGGCGAAAACGCCAGAGCCCTGTGCGGCCAGACCGATGGCGCGACCCTGGACGGGTTCCTCCGCGCCCTCTTCAGCCGCGTGAAGGACTATGACTACGTCGGCCTCCTGGCCTGGATCGACCGCAACGAGGCCAACGCCAGGGCGCTCAAGCACATCCGCGGCCGCATTCGTGACCGGCTGGGAACAGCCACCGTGCTCGGCTTCGGGCCGCGGTTCCTGCATTCCACGGGCCAGGCCTACAAAGGCGGCCCGAATACGGGCGTGTTCCTGGAGATTACCGCGAGCCCCGCCCGTGATCTGGCTATTCCAGGCCGGAAGATCACCTTCGGTCAGATCGAGGCGGCGCAGGCGCTCGGCGACATGGCGGTGCTGGAGGAACGCGGGCGCCGGATCATGCGCGTGGATCTGGGCGACGATGTCGCCGGCGGCCTGAAGCGGCTGGCGGACGCGATCGACCGCGCCCTGTCCTGACGCCTTCGAGGGAGCGCCGATGCAACTGGGTGTTATCGGGCTCGGCCGGATGGGCGGCAACATCGTCCGACGACTGATGAAAGATGGTCATGCCTGCGTGGTCTGGGACCGTGACCCCGCGCCGGGCCAGGCGCTGGCGGCCGAGGGCGCGACGGCCGCGGACAGTCTCGAGGATCTTGTCCGCAAGCTCGATAAGCCCCGCGCCGTGTGGGTGATGCTGCCGGCGGGCGGGCCGACGGACGAGACGATCGCCCGGCTCGGCGAGATTATGGACAGCGGCGACGTCGTGCTCGACGGCGGCAACAGCTTCTATCGCGATGACATCCGCCGGGCGGCGGCGCTGAAGACGCGTGGCGTCGCCTATGTCGACGTCGGCACCTCGGGCGGGGTGTGGGGGCTGGAGCGCGGCTATTGCCTGATGATCGGCGGCGAGACGGCGGTGGTGGAGCGGCTCGATCCCATTTTCGCCACGCTTGCCCCGGGCCTGGGCGACATTCCCCGCACGCGGCGCGCGTCGGACGCCGATCCCAGGGCCGAACAGGGCTACATCCACGCCGGCCCGGTGGGCGCGGGCCACTTCGTCAAGATGGTCCACAATGGGATCGAATACGGCCTGATGCAGGCCTATGCCGAGGGGCTGGACATCCTGCGCGGCAAGGGCGGCGCGAGTTCGCCCGCGGCCGAGCGCTATGATCTCAACCTCGCCGACATCGCCGAGGTGTGGCGCCGCGGCAGCGTGGTCTCGTCCTGGCTGCTCGATCTGGCCGCCCAGGCCCTGGCCGATCATCCGTCCCTGGACGAATTCACCGGCGTCGTGGCCGACAGCGGCGAAGGTCGCTGGACGGTCGAGGCCGCCGTCGAGGAGGCGGTGCCGGCCGACGTCCTGACCACGGCGCTCTACGCCCGCTTCCGTTCGCGCCAGACCCACACCTTCGGGGAAAAGCTGCTCTCGGCCATGCGCCACGGCTTCGGCGGGCACGTCGAAGAAAAGGCCTGATGGCGGCGCCGCGTGCGCTGGTAGTGACGGGCGTGGCGGGGGCCGGCAAGACCACGCTGGCGCGGGCCTTGGCGACGCGGCTCGGCTGGACCTTCCTCGACGCCGACGATCTGCATCCGGCCGCCAACGTCGAGAAGATGCGCGCCGGCGCCCCGCTCAGCGACGCCGACCGGGAACCCTGGCTCGAGGCGGTCGCCCGCTGGATCGATGCGCGTCTGGCGGCCGGCGAGGATGCGGTCGTCGCCTGCTCGGCGCTCAAGCGGCGCTATCGCGCCGTGCTGACCGACGGCCGACCGTCGGTGCGGATCGTCTATCTTAAGGGGTCGCTCGACCTCGTCGCCGCGCGCATGGCCGCGCGCAAAGACCACTACTTCCCGACCTCGCTGATCGCCAGCCAGTTCGAGGCGCTCGAACCCCCGACGCCGGAGGAACACGCCATCGTCGTCGACATGGCCCCGCCCGTAAGTGTGCAGGTCGATCGGGTGCTGGAGGCTATGGGCGCCGGCGCCTAGATCCCGGCGTACCACTCGTAGCCGCGATCTTCCCAGAAGCCACCTCGGCCGCCGTGGGTGCGGTCCAGCCGGTCGGTCGCCTCGATCCGCATGACATATTTGGCCTGTTTGTAGCCGAGCTGTCGCTCGACCCTGAGGCGCAGGGGGGCGCCGTGGGCCACCGGCAATGGCGCGCCGTTCATGGCGTAGGCGAGGATGGTCTGAGGGTGGAAGGCGTCGAAGAGATCGATGCTCTCGTAGTAGAGGCCGGCGTCGCCGGCGCCGCCGAGATTGTCGGCGCAGTGGAAGACCAGATAGCGGGCGTCCGGCGCGAGCCCCACCCGGCGCAGGACCTCGGCCAGCGGCACGCCGGTCCAGCCGCCGATGGCGCTCCAACCCTCCACGCAGTCGTGGCGGGTGATCTGGGTTCGTGAAGGCATGGCCTTGAGTTCAGCCAGGCTGAAGCTCATCGGCGCGGCGACGAGGCCGTCGACCATCAGCCGCCATGAGGCGAAGTTGTCGGCGAGCAGGGCCTGGTAGGTGTCCGAGGTGGGCGATTGCGAGCCGTTGGCCTTGAATACCCGCGAGATGTCCGACGCCTTGAACTCCCGCGCCAGCGGCTGGCCGGAGAGAAGCAGGCGCTGGGCGTGGAAGGTCAGGTCCTGGCCATGGCCGATGAAGCTTTGGAACGACGGTGTGTTGGTCAGGCGGTCGCAGCCCGAGAGCAGCAGGCCGCCCAGACCGGCCCCCAGCAGACCGCGCCGCGACGCCACGGTCATCCGTGCTTCTCCATCGGGACGACGTAGCGGCCGGTGATCATCGAGCGGATCTCGTTCCAGGCCCCGGCCAGGACCACCTCGACCAGGTGGACGATGACGAAAAGGACGATGAGATTGGCGGTGATGAAGTGGATCGCCCGCGCCGACTGCCGGCCGCCGAAGAGCGTCGTGAGTTGCGGAATCGCGGCGTCGACGCCCGGCGACAGGGTGAGGCCGGTCAGCACCATGGCGGGCAGCAGCAGGGCGATCACGGCCAGGTAGGCCAACTTCTGCAGGACGTTGTAGCGCTTGGCCTCCTCGCCGACGGGATGCTTGAGGCGGAGGTGATCGACGATGCTGCGCCACAGATTGCGCGGGGCGAGGTCGCGGCGGGTGGGGGCGATATCACGGCGCAGGTGGCCGCCCGCCAGGCCGATCAGCCAATAGGCCGCGCCGTTGATCACGAAGAGCCAGGCGAGGAAGAAGTGCCAGCGCCGCGCGGTCGCCAGATCACGGCGCGCCGGCAGGGTGGCCCAGCTGGGAAAGCCTTGGATCTGCCAGTGTCCATCCGGCCCCCGCGAGAGGCCGAGCAGGCCGGTGGTGGTGATATCGGCGCCGCCGATGTGGGCCACGCCCCGCGCGCCGCCGCCCGCGGTGTCGATCGTCAGCTCCAGCCACGGCCGGTCGAAGTCGGCCCCGGCCTGGCCCCAGTAGAGGCGCGGATGGGCGTTGAAGATGTTGAGTCCGCTCATCAGCAACAGGCTGATGACGACGACGTTGATCCAGTGGGTGATGCGGACGACCACGCCGTGGCGGCGGATGACTTCAGGTCTTGGAGCGTCCGGCGCCAGGTCCGATGTCACGGTGGTCATTCGTCTAGCCCCGTGCGGCGGCGAGGATCGGTCCGCCTCGGCCGGCCTGCACCAGAATGGCGTTCAGCAGGCCGGGGCTGGTCGGCGGCAGGGCGAAGGCTTTGGCGGCGCCGTCCCAGCGCCCGAGGCGGACCAGGGCGCGGACGACGTTGCGGTGGGGGAGAGTTCGCCCGGCGTTTTCGCCGCGCTGGATCGGCACCATGACGATGCGCGGGTCGTAGCGTGTGAGCCAGACGTCCGCGCCGCCCACGGGCGCCTTGCCCGCGCCGACCATGACCCTGCCGCCGCGCACGACCAAAGCTGGTCCGCCGGCGCCCCGGTCGCCGGCGACGAGCAGGGCGCGCAGCTGTGCGGCGTCTGTCCCGACGCCGTCGCGGCGGCCGTTGACGACGACTTGCGGCGTGAAGACGCCCGAGTGGCCAAGGCCGTGGGCGTAGTCCCACTGCCGGGCGGTGAAAACCGGCGAGGCGAAGGTGTCCTTCCAGCCGAGCTGATCCCAGTAGGTGACCGCGAACGAGAGCGTCAGGATGTCGGGCCGGTCGGCGAGGGCCATGACATTGGCGTCGGCCGGCGGACAGGTCGAGCATCCCTGGCTCTGGAAGAGTTCGACCACTTCCGGATGGACGGCGTCCGCCGCCTGGGCGGACCCCGCCCACAGAAGGGCGAGGATAGCCGATTGATGCAGGGGCCAGCGGTTCATGCGCCCTAGTTCGCCGCCGGATCGCCGCCGGTTACAAGCTATCACAAGCGCGTCATGTCGCCTTACGCCCCACGGAGGTCAAACGGGCGTCATGTTCGTCTGGCAAGGATCCCGGGCTCACAGCCGCCGAGACAAGGCGGGGAGCGTCTCCAGCGAACGGGGGGAGTGGAGCCTAGTCATGGTGCGCGTCATTGTTGTCGAACCCCTCGCCCACGGGTGGGCCGTCAGACAATCGTCGGTCGACAATTCGCAGGTGTTCGCCAGCGGGGCCAAGGCCGAGGATGCGGCGCGGCGGCTAGCCGCGCGTCTGGCGAAGGCCGGGATGGCGGCGGAAATCCAGGTCTATCTGCGCGGCGGCGCGCTCGGCGGACGGTTTCTGTGCCCGACGACCTAGTCGGCTCAGCACGGTGTCGACGGCGCCGATCCTAGGCGCGCCTCAGCGGCGGGGGCGGTAGGGGGCGCGGCGCGCGGGTCCGGTCGAGGCGGCGGCGTCGCGGTGGCGGAAGATCAGCCGCCCGCGGGTCAGGTCGTAGGGTGTCATCTCCACGGTCACCCGATCGCCCACCATGCTGCGGATGCGGTTCTTGCGCATCTTGCCGGCGGTATAGACCAGAATGATCTGATCGTGCTCAAGCCGGACGCGGAACTGACCACCCGGCAGAATTTCGTCGATGACGCCTTCCAGTTCGAGGGCTTCTTCCTTGGCCATAAGACTCCTTGGGTCCGCGCGCGCGCCGGCCTTCGGTCGCGGCCGCGATTGCTTCAATTCCGTCAAATAGTCAGAGAAGGGCCGAAAGCAGGTCCAGGCTCGATCTGGAACCGAGCGAAGGAGAGCAACCGAACCGAGGTCGATATTTGATCGCCCACCATAGAAGCTGTTCCATGAACCAACAAGCTTGGCCGGTCGGATTGGGGGCGGCAGGACCGCGATACCGGCGGCGAACTTGCGGATCGTCAGCCATTGCGCGCGGAGTCTCCCACCACGCGCGGGGCCTCGACAGGGCGCGCTCCGCCGACGATTATCGGCGCGCGGACGATCGGGTCCGGGGCGGAGACCTCGATGTTTCAGCGCATCCTGCTGGCCTATGACGGGTCGCTGGAGGGGGCGGTGGCGCTGCGCGAGGGCGCGCTGCTCGCCAAGAGGATGGGCGCGCGGGTCTTCATCCTGTCGGTGGTTCCGGAGGCGGCCAGCCTGCGGGTGGCTGAGGGCGTCCACGGCGGGATCATCGCCCAGCAGATGGACAGCTACGACGCCCTGCTGCAACGGGCCGTCGGCCGCCTGAAGGAACTCGGTTTCGATCCGGTGGGACGGCTGGTGACCGGCGACCCGGCCCGGCAGATTGGCAAGTTCGCCAAGGAGGTGCGCGCCGATCTCGTGGTCGTCGGCCATCGCCAGCGGACCATGCTTGAACGCTGGTGGTCGGGCGGCTCGGGCTCGTTCATCAGCGATCATTTGCATTGCAGCTTGCTGATCGCTCGCAATGTTGTCAGCGACGAGGCCTTTGAGGCCGCGCTGCACGCCGACGCGCCGCACCCTGCCGGCAAGCAGGGCGCCTAAGCATGACCGAACGGGTGGCTGTCATCACCGGCGGACTGGGCGTCCTGGGCGGGGCGGTGGCCCAGGCGGCGCGGGCGCGCGGACTACGGACGGCGGTGATCGACAGCGCGCCGGCGGCCGACACCCCCGGCGAGGCGCTGGTCCTGGCCGGCGTCGACTTGACCGACGCCCGGCAGGCGGCCGAGGCCATGGCGGCGGTTACGGCCCGACTGGGGCGCATCGACGCCTTGCTGAACATCGCCGGGACCTTTCGTTGGACGACGCTGGAGGACAGCGATCCGGGAGTGTGGGAGATGCTGTTCCGGGTCAATGTCCAGACTGCGGCCAACGCCGCGCGCGCGGCCCTGCCGGCGCTGCGGGCGGCGCCCGCCGGGCGCATCGTCAATGTCGGCGCCCGCGCGGCCGAACGGGCGGACGCCGGCACGGGGCCTTACGCCGCCTCCAAGTCGGGCGTGCACCGGCTGACCGAGAGCCTCGCTCGCGAGCTAGAGGCGACGGCGATCACCGTCAACGCGGTGCTGCCTTCCATCATCGACACCCCTCAGAACCGCGCCGACATGCCCAGCGCGGACTTCGATCGCTGGGTGAAGCCGGCCGACCTCGCCGAGGTGATCCTATTCCTCGCCTCGGTGGAAGCGCGCGCGATCACCGGCGCGTTGGTCCAGGTGGCGGGCCGGGTCTGACCGCACCGACGAGGCTACAGCGTCGCCGAGGCCGACATCACCTGCCGTCCGTCGCCGGCGAAGGCCCCGAGCTCGACGGCCTCGCCCGCCTCGCGCAGCACGAGGTGAAGCTCTTCACCGGCGATGGCCGGTGACACGCCCCGGAAGGCGAGGCGCGTCAGGGTGTTGTCGCCGAAATGGCGCTGGGCTAGATCGAGCAGCAGGGTGGCGGTGAGCGGCCCGTGCACGACCAGGCCGCGGTAGCCTTCCTCGCCCTGGGCATAGGGCGCGTCGTAGTGGATCCGGTGGCTGTTGAAGGTCAGCGCCGAATAGCGGAACAGCAGCGCTTCGCTCGGAGTCAGCGCGCGATGCGCCTCCCATCCGGCGGAATCGAAACGCCCGCTGCCGGGCGGCGGAGGAACCGCCGGCGCCCCCGCCGGTGCGGCGTCGCGATAGACGATCGACTGTGTCTCGCGCACGGCCAGGATCTCGCCCGCAAGGGTCTCGTGCTCGACGTCCACGAACACCAACCGGCCCGAGCCGCCCTGCTTTTCGGTCACCGACGCCACCCGCGAATGACGAGTAATGCTGTCGCCAGGCCGCAGGCGCGCGTGGAATTCGATCTTGCTCGAGGCCCACATACGACGCGGCAAGGGGACGGGGGGGAGAAAGCTTGCTGGACTGTCATCGCGCAGCGGATGTCCGTCGGGCCCGAGCCGCGCCATGGGCGCGTCAGGCAGGCAGAGGCACCAGTGGAAGGCCTGTGGCATGGCCCCATCCGCGGGCGCGGCGCGATCCAGAGTGGCGAGCCATCGCGCGGCCAGGCCGTCGTCGATGCGATCCGTTTGGGTCTGCCGCCGACCGACCCACGCCTGCCATTCGCTCATCGTGCGGGCTCTACGATCAAGCGACGCCGACGACGCCGGCGTCGATGAGGCGGGCGATCTCGCCCGAGGACAGCGAGAGGCGGTCGGCCAGGATTTCTTCGGAATGCTCGCCGTTGCGCGGGGCGGGGCGGGGCGGGCGCCGGTCCAGCTGCGGAACCGTGGCGAAGGCCCCGGCCGCCGGATAGGCGACGCCGCTGGGGTTTCCCGGCGCGCCAAAGATTGGGTTGTCCGAGACGAGATCTGGGTCGCGGGCCGCATCGAGCATGGTGCGGTACGCCGAATGGACGATGCCGAAGGCGTCGAAGGCGACGGCAAGGTCGTCGTGGCCGCGCGCCGCGATAGCCGCCTCGAACAAAGGGTAGAGCGCGTCGCGATGGGAGAAGCGCAGGCCGTCGTCCCTGGCGAAATCGACGCCGCGCTCCGCCTCCACGCGCGCCACGGCCGCGCCGAGGTCGAGAGCCGAGACCAGGTTCGACCACTGCCTGGGCGTAACGACCACGATCATGGTGCGTACGCCGTCTCGGGTCACGAAATCGCGTCCGAACAGCCCATAGACGGCGTTGCCCAGCCGCGGCCGGTTCTCTCCGGTGGTGAGCACCTCGGCGATCCCGCCAAGATTGGCCACCGTGCCGATGGCGACGTCCGACAGTGGGATGCGCACCTCCGCGCCCTCGCCGGTCGCCGCGCGGCGCTGGATCGCCGCCAGGAGGGCGAAGGCGGCGTAGGCGCCGGAAAGCAGATCCCAGGCCGGCAGCACATGGTTGACGGGGTCGGGGCCCGCGCCGGTCATCATCGGATAGCCGACGGAATTGTTGACCGTGTAGTCGAGGGCCGGCGAGCCGTCGGCCCAGCCCATCACCCGCACGGTGACGAGATCGGGTCGTCCCGCCACCAGGGCCTCGTGCGCAAGGAAACCTGACACGGGGAAGTTGGTGATGAACTGTCCGGTCGCCCGCACCAGCCGCTGCAGCAGATCGCGCCCCTCGGGCCGGCCAAGGTCGAGCGCCACCGATTTCTTGGCCCGGTTGAGGTTCTCCCAGTACAGGGAATCGTTGTTGGCGGTGACCGGCCAGCGGCGGAAGTCCGGCCCGCCGCCGATCTGGTCGACGCGAATCACCTCCGCGCCCATCTGCGCGCAATAGAGTCCGGCGGTGGGCGAGGCGACGAACGACGACGCCTCGATCACCGACAGGCCGCGGAGCAAATCATACATCGGGTGACGTGACCCCCGTCATTCATCCAACGCCAGCGAGAGTCCGACGCCGATGTGAGCCCGCCCGGGCCCGGGTGGCAAGAGCCCGGCCGGGCGGAGGTCCGACGTCGCCGGCGCGTCAGGCGCGGATAAAGGCCAGCAGGTCGGCGTTGATCACGTCCGCATGCGTGGTTGGCATGCCATGCGGATAGCCGGGGTAGGTCTTCAGCGTGCTGTTTTTCAGCAGCTTGGCGGAGAGCGGGCCGGCGTCGGCGAAGGGGACGATCTGGTCGTCCTCGCCGTGCAGGACCAGGGTCGGGACATCGATCGCCTTCAGGTCCTCGGTGAAGTCGGTCTCCGAGAAGGCCTTGATGCAGTCGTAGTGCGCCTTGGCCCCACCCATCATGCCCTGGCGCCACCAGTTGCGGCGGACGCCCTCGACGACCGTCGCTCCGGATCGGTTGAAGCCATAGAAGGGCAGGGTGATGTCGATGTAGAACTGGGCGCGATTGAACGCTGTGTTCTTGCGGATGTCGTCGAACACCTCAATCGGCGTGCCGCCGGGATTGGTCGCGCTCTTCACCATGACCGGCGGAACCGCGCTGATCAGAACCGCCTTGGCGACTCGTCCCTGCGGCTGCCCGTAGCGGGCGACATAGCGGGCGGCCTCGCCGCCACCGGTGGAATGACCGATATGGACCGCGTCCCGCAGGTCGAGCGCCGTGGCGAGTTCGGCGACATCGGCGGCGTAGGTGTCCATTTCATTGCCCGTCGAAGTCTGGGTCGACCGGCCGTGGCCGCGGCGGTCATGGGCGATCACGCGGTAGCCGTGTTCCAGAAAGAACATCATCTGAGTGTCCCAGTCGTCCGCGCTCAGCGGCCAGCCGTGGTGAAACACGATCGGCTGCCCCGTTCCCCAGTCTTTGTAGAAGATCGTCGTTCCGTCCTTGGTGGTGATCGTGTCCATGTTGTCTCACTCCAGATTCCGCCTTGTCGGATGACGGCGGGGCAATTGCTCGGGCCTGACGGTCAACCGCCCGCGAGCGGGGGTCGGATCATGTCGCGGGAATAGGCGAGGCCGATGCCATAGCCGCCGCCGTTGGCCTCCACGATGGCCCTGGCGCCGTCGTACGTGGCGTGGCGCGTCCAGTCGCGCTGGAGCTCCAGCGGCACCTGCAGCCAGCTGGTCACTTGGGCGCCCTTGGCCGCCATCCGTCGGATGGCCAGCTCATGGCCATATTCGCTCGCCCCGCCGCAGGCGTCGCCGACGACAAAGACTTCGAATCCGTCGGCGAGGGCGGAGAGAACGAGAAAACTCACGCAGCCTTCGGTCAGCAGGCCGGAGACCAGAAGACGGCGGCGGCCGGTGTTCTGGATCGCCGTTCGCGCGGCGTCGTCCTCCCAGATGTTCATGCTGCGCCGCTCGATCGGGGCGACGCCCGGCATCGCCGCCTGCAGCGCCGGCATCAGGGGGCCGCTGTAGACCTTGCTCGCGGAGGTCGAGGCGATGATCGGCAGATCGAACACGACCGCCGTCCGCGCAAGCGCGATGCTGTTGTTCAGCAACGCCTGCCGGTCCATCGACTGAACGGCGAACGCCAATCCGGCCTGTTGGTCGGCGAACACGACCGCACATTCATCCGGCGAGATCAGGTCGCGCGGCGCGTCCATCAAGAGTCTCCTCCCGCGAAACCGCCATATTGGCGGCGAATACGCCCCTCCGCTTGATGAGGCTTGCGGCGATTTGTACGCTCCCGCCGCGAAGCGACGGACCGCCTCAGCGCCGCCGTTCCCGCCGCCAGGCCCCCGGACTTACTCCCATGGCCTTGGTGAACACGCGCGTGAGGTGGCTCTGATCCGCGAAGCCGCAGGTCTGGGCGATCTCGCTGATCGGCCCCTCGCTGGAGACGAGCAGCTTCTGAGCGCGCTCCACCCGCTTCCTGATCAGCCATCGATGCGGCGGGGCCCCGGTCCCCTGCTTGAAGGCGCGCGCGAAGTGGCTCACCGACAGACCGCAGAGGGACGCCAGTTCGGCGAGGCTCGGATCGTTGGCGAGGTCGTCCAGGATTCTTTCCTTGACCCGGCGTTCCTGCAAGGGCGTCAGCGCGCCGCGGCGCGGCGGCGGATGGGGCGGCAGCCCGCCGTAGGTCAGAGCGATATGCAGGCGCATGGCTTCGAAGACGTGATCCGCGAACAACCGGTTCACCTCGTGCGGCGCCGACAAACTCGGCATCAAAGACGCAGCCAGGTGCATCATCACCTCGTCGCGACAATCCCGCGTCTGATCCAGGTGGATATTGTCGACGATGGAGATCCGATGGGCTTGTTCCAGCTCCTTGAAGGCGTTCTTGGGAAGCCAGAGGTGAAAGCTGTCGAGCGGATTGGGAACCTGGGCGATCCATTTGTGGCTAAAGTCATAGAGCGAGAACGAGCCCGGCGGGCAGGGCTGGCGCACCAGATGCCTGCCGTCGCACCACAAACTGCTTTCGGAAACCAGCTCGGGAAATGTCACCACGAAGCACAGCGGGTCGCCGGGCGGCTCCAGTTCGATCATCTCCTGGTCGGCCCAGGGTCGGGTGATCCGGCTGTATTCCAGCGACACGCCGCCCGGGCGAGCCAGAACGGCGGCTCTTGTCACCACGGAGCCGGCCGAATGACGCCCATCGGCGGCCTCTGGATGCGATTGCGCTATCGACATATCGGCGCCCCCAGCTCGCCTTGTCACCCAGGCGCCTAGGCGGCGTCCACGAGCACGATCTCCGCGTCCTCGAGCGCCCGGATGCGGAGAGTTTCGACCTGGCTGATCGCGGCGCCGTCGCGCGGGCCGACGCGCACGCCCTCGATATCCACCGCGCCGACGGCGGGAACCAGGTAGCCGCGCCGGTCCAGGCCCAGTGGGTAGTCGACTGTCTGGCCGGCCTTCAGCGTCGCCCCCAACACCCGCGCATCGGCGCGGATCGACAGAGCGTCCGTATCGGTGTTGTCGCCCGAGGCCAGGGTCACCAGGCGGCCGGATCGATCCCCCTTGGGAAACGGCCGCGCGCCCCAGCTCGGCGCCTGACCATGGCTCGTTGGCATGATCCAGATCTGGAAGATCTGGGTGGGGTCGGGCTCACGGTTATATTCGCTGTGGGTGATGCCGGTTCCGGCCGACATCACCTGGACGTCGCCCGCTTCCGTGCGTCCCTCGTTGCCGAGGTTGTCCCGGTGGGTGATCGCGCCTTTGCGGACATAGGTGATGATCTCCATGTCGGCGTGAGGATGAGGCGGGAAGCCGGTGTTCGGCGCGATGGTGTCGTCGTTCCACACGCGCAGAGCGCCCCAGTTCATCCGGTCCGGGTCGTAGTAGCTGGCGAATGAAAAGTGATGCTTGGCGTTCAGCCAGCCGTGATCGGCGCCGCCGAGGCTATCGAAGGGACGAAGTTCAATCATCTTAGGTCTCCGAAACAGCAGAGGTTCGCTTGACCCGAGAGGTAGCCCCACATCATCATAAAGATAATCGATACGATAGAAAAACACCGTTTCTGAAAACGCCATGACAACCCTGCCCGACCTCGAGGCCTGGGCCATCTTCGCCAAGGTGGTCGAAACCGGATCGTTCACGCGCGCCGCCGAGGAGTTGCATCTTTCGAAGCCCAAGGTGTCGAAGGCTGTGACTCGCCTGGAAGCGCGGCTTGGGACAGCATTGCTGCACCGAACCTCCCGCCGCCTTTCCCTTACGCAGACCGGACAGAGCGCGCTTGAGCGCGCCAAGCGCATTCTGGCCGAGGGCGAGGCTGTCGAGGCCGACGCCTCAGCCCAGGCGGCGACGCCACGCGGGATCGTGCGCATGGCCGCGCCCATGTCGTTTGGCGTGGCCCACGTGGCGCCGATCCTGCCGGCTTTTCTGAAGCGCTATCCGGATGTCGGCATCGACCTGCACCTGAGCGACGAGCAGGTCGATCTGGTCGGTGGCGGGTTTGATCTGGCGCTGCGGATTGCGAGCCTCGCCGATTCGACATTGAGGTCTCGGCGATTGTGCACCGTGAGGCGCCCGCTGGTGGCGTCACCGGATTATTTCAAGCGCAACGGTCTTCCCGCCCACCCCCGCGATCTGGAGGGGCACACGGCGCTCATCTACACCAACATGCCCTCGCCCGACGTGTGGCGCTTCCACCATCACGAGGACGGCGAATACCTGGCGACGATGCACGGGAACCTGCGGGCCAACAACGCGGAGGCGTTCACCGCGGCCTTGCTGGAGGGAGCGGGGATGGCCCTCCAACCCGAGTTCATCGTCTGGCGCGATCTCGCCGAGAGGCGGCTGGTCGAGGCGCTGCCGGACTGGGAGGTCACGGAAATCGCGCTCAATCTGGTGACGCCGCCCAACGCCCTTCGGCCCGCGCGCGTCGCGGTGTTGATCGATCACCTGGTCCGCCGGCTGACAGCCGAGCCGTGGGCGAACACCTCGGGGGCAAGGCGCCGGGCTAGCGGGACCTGACCGTCGCGCGGGCTGAGCGCAAGGCTGATGGCCGCCAGCACCGGCGGCAAGACGAAACACCACACTTTCAACTGAGAATAGAGCAGCGCGGCGCTGGCGCAGCCGAAGGCCCGACGGCGATGCCCATAATCCTCAGCCGCGTGGTCATGGCGGCTCGGCCCGCGGTCTCACCGCGCCAGAGATCGGCGAGATCCAGCATGATCTGGGTGGTGTTGCCGGTCATTAGGGTGCTGAGCGGCGTCGCTCATGGGGTTATGCCAAGCTGCTGGTCGACGGTCAGCCTGTCCCAGTAGATGCGGACTTCCCTGATCGTGTGGTCGGGATTGTAGACCAGATACATCACTCCCGGATGGTCGAAGGCGCGGCCGTTTCCCGCGGTGGTCTTGCCGGTGGCGGGATCGGTGAACGGCCCGCTCCAGGTCCCGGTGACGCGCTCGAAGGTCGCGGCCTTCCGACCGTCGATCAGCGCGTCTTCCACCGCGATGCGGAAGTCGGGATAGGCCCGGAAAATCATCGAAAAGAACCCGCGCAGGCCGGCATGATCAAGCGGCTTGGGATTTTCCGGTTGATAGATGACGACGTCCTTGGAGAAGAGGGCGGTCACCTTGTCGATGTCGTGACTGTTCCAGGCGTCGGACCACCGCTGGATATCCGCCTTGCCGATCGGGCCGGCCTCGGCTGGCTGCACGGCGAGCGCCGCGATCGTCGCGGCGGCAATCAGTACTAGTTTCATGGAATGTCTCCCTGTTGGAAGCTGCGCGTCTCACCATCCGAATTTGAGTTCGACGCCGAGGTAGTCGCCGTCATGGCCGCCTGCCTGGCGGATGACTTCGGCGACCGCGAAATGCACCGCCTCGATCGCCGCCGAGTAGTGCTCGGAAATGGCCCAGTCCGCGCGGATCTGGCCGTAGGCGCCGGTGTAGCTTCCCGGGCGGCCGGCCGTATTCGCCACGGGGATGTTGGGCTGGGTGTAGACGGCGTCCGCCGTGGTCTCGCGCCACTGCCCGGCCGCGGCAAGCATCAGCTTCAGGTTGCGGGTCGGATGCACCGTCAGCGACGGCTTGACGTGGACGAAGTTGACGTAGCCGGTGTATCCGGCCAGCGTGACGTAATAGCCGTTTGGAAACAGCGGATTGAAGGTTCCAAGTCGGTGATCGGCGGGGTCACGGTCTCCTGACGCGGCGTCGATCTGCAATCCGAGTCTCGGAGTCAGCGCGACATGGCCGAAGGTGTAACCGCCCAGCGAGCCGAACGCCCAGGCCGCGATGGCGTCAGGGCCGATCCGGCCCGTCTGGTTCATGCCCTCGATATCCCAGTCGAAACCCGACCTCGCCCCCGAAAAGTGAGCGTCGACGATCTCCCGATGGTCGTTTCCGGTCACGGTCAGGTACTTTGCCTGGTCCTGGGTGAAGCGGGAGACGTAGACGGCCAGCTGCGCGCCCTCCCAAAGGCGCCGTTCGGCCCGGACGCCGCCATAGGTCAGGCGGCCGCTGCTGTAGTCGTCGAAGGCGCGCAGGTCGCGATCCTGGACCGACTGGCTGTAGAAGGCGATGAACCTCCAGCCGCCGTGCTCATAGTCGGCCCAGGCCGCGTCGTAGGACTGGCGCACGTTCGGCCCATCGCGAGCGGAGATGAACCGCTGCAGGTCGAAGGCGAACTGCTGGCGGCCGAAACGAAGCTTCAGCGTCCCGCCGGCCAGCGGCTCGGTCACCGTCACGAACGCCTGCTCGAGATCGAGGCGATCCTGGTCGACCGGGGTGAGCACGGTCTTTCCCGGCGCGAAATCGCTCTGGAGCTGGGTGAAGACCTGAATCTGATCGGCCACATGCAGGTCGGCGTCGACCTCCATGCGGCTGATGACATAGTCCGCCGGGTGAGACCCGCCGACGCCGAAGCTGGCTGCGTCGTTGGCCTCGAACCGTTCGCGCACGTCGGCGCCCAGCGACAGGTAGGTCTTGGGGTCGCCCAGCGAGAGCGGAATGTATTTCAAATCGTCGAAGGGCTCGCGCGGCGTCCTGGGATCGGCCAGCACCGACCAGTCTTCCTGCCAGCGATTGAAGGCGATGACCGGCCGGGTCGGCACGCTGTCGTCGCCGATACCCGTCTCCTGCGCCAGGGCAGACGCCGCGCTCGCGGCGAGGACGAGCATGCAAGATGCTGTGCGAAGGCTCACGGTCGCGCGGCGTGGATCTCCGCGATGTAGCCCCCAGGGAACTGGACGATGGCGGCGTCGCGGTGATCGACGTTGTAGGGCGCGATCAGCACCGTCGCTCCGGCCGCCGTCGCCTTGGCCAGCGTCTGCGGGAGGTCGGAGACCTCGTAGCCGGTGAGCTCGCGGCCGTAGGGCCAGGGCAGGTGTCCGTCGGTCACCAGCACCACCGCCTTGCCGAACGTGGAGCTGATGCGGACGCGCCGATAGGTCGCGCCGGGCAGGCCTATCTCCAAGCCGGGCGCTGTGGTGGTGTCGGAGGTCACCTTCCCGTGGGCGAAGGCCAC
>Ga0302314_10002417_pt1 | contig 34614 bp, 31 predicted proteins | sample III_Palsa_N2_3_FD_200533 | JGI IMG/M metagenome (GOLD analysis project Ga0302314, IMG submission 200533) | Peat permafrost microbial communities from Stordalen Mire near Abisko, Sweden - III_Palsa_N2_3 | ecosystem: Environmental > Terrestrial > Soil > Palsa > Peat permafrost | place: Sweden...
TGCTGGCAGACTGGGTTGCCGCAGCAGACGGCTTGGGTGGTCACGTCACCGGCGCAGCACACACGGTGGAATGGTTCCAATACCAAGGCAACACCTACCTGCTGGAATCGGTGGCCGGCGCGACGGCCGACCTCGGCACGATGGTGGCAGGCAACACCCTGGTGGAACTGGTCGGCACGGGCTACACCTTCAGCCATGCCACGGGCGCAGCCGGCACGGTGCACCTGGTGAACGGCTAATCGGCATATCGGTAAGCCAAAGCCAAACGGAGGCGGCGCTGCCGCACCTGCAACAAAAAGCCGGGTTCGCCCGGCTTTTTGTTTGTAATCACGGTTTTATTTTGACTTGGCTAACGGAAGGCCGTTGCCTACGGCAAGCGCCGAAAGAGCGTCCGCCTCCCCGCGTCACCTGCTTTTGCGCACACCGCCATGCGGAGGTTTTGGCTGGACAGGAGAGGCGGCGGCGGACTAACGGCTTTCCGTCCGCTCTTGCGGCAAACCGCGCAAGGCTTGTCGCATTTCCTGCACAGGGTCGGCCCATTGCCCATGACTCGTTTGACGAAACAGGCGATGAGCGGGGTACCATGACGTGGCGGCCGATTCCTGCATCCAACGCCACTCTCCGGCCTTCCTCAGCACCAACCACACCGGCTTGCCCATGGCGCCCGCCAAGTGGGCCACTGCCGTGTCGACACTGATCAGCAAGTCAACCTGCGCCAGAATGGCCGCGGTATCGGCGAAGTCGTCGAGGCCCTGCTCCATGCGGCAAATCTTTGGATGTTGCGCGAGAATCGCGGCATCGGCATCGGAGACATCCTTTTGCAGGCTCAGCCATTGTGCGTCGATCGCATCGACTGAATCGAACAAAGGCAATAGCGCAGCAAGCGGCATGTCGCGCGTGGGATTGTTCAGGCGGCGCTGTCCGCCGGACCAGACGATGGCAATACGTAACTGATTGTGTGGCTTCGTGCGCGGGCCGAGTGCGTCTTTCCATTTTTGCCCATAGCTTGCCGGCACGTGCAGGTAAGGCACGTTTTGCGGAATCGAGTACGGCGCAGTACCGAAGACCAGAGGCAGACTCATCAAGGGGCAATGCGCGTCGTGCGGCGGCAATGCGTCGTCTTGCGCCAACACGGTGACGTTCGGCAGCGATGCCGCCATCTCATGGCACAAGCTCAGCAGACTGGCCGGCACGCGCAGCAGCACGCGCCCTACCCGTTGGGCAACCATGGGCAGGTAGCGGACGAATTGCAGCGTGTCGCCCAGGCCTTGTTCGGCCCACAACAATAGGCTCGCTTGCGACAGTGTTTCACCGCGCCATTGCGGCGCTGATGTTTGCAGCATCGCGCCCTGCAGTTGCCGGGTTTGCCAGCGCGATTCGAACCGGGGCCAACCGGATTGCCAATCGCCTCTCGCCAGATGACAATGTGCCTGCTCCATCCTGATCTCGGCGAAATCGGGTTGTATTTTCTCTGCCGCTGCATAACTCACGAGTGCGTCGGCAAAGCGGCAATCCTTTTGCAGCGCATTGCCGCGGTTGAACAGTGCCACGACATCGCCGGGGGCAACCGCCAGTATCGCTTCGTAACAGGCCAGCGCTTCGGCGTGGCGATCCGTCTTCAGCAGCAGATTGCCCAAGCCGATCCAGGCGGCGTGGCTGCGCGCATCGAGTTCGATGGCGCGGCGGTATTTGGCCTCGGCTTCGGCGTTGCGGGCAAGACGCTCGAGCAAGGCGGCGCATTCGCTGCAGGACGGGGCGTCGTCGGCCTGGTGTTCCAGCTCTTGCAAGGCGCCCTGCAGCGCGGCGTCGCGCAGCGGCAGGACGTGCGGCACGGCCTGCCGCGCGAGGCTGCGGTCGAAATCGGCCAGCGCGGCGCGCGGACGGGCCAGCGCCATCAGCAATGTGCCGCGCTTGACCAGGGTGACGGGAAAATCGGGGGCCAGCGCAACGGCTTCGTCGAGCAAGGTGAGCGCGGCTTCGTTCTGCCCCTGCTGCTGCAGGGCGATGCTGCGGGCGACCAGGGCGACGACTTGCTCGGCCTTGGGAGACACTGTCTCAGTCCCGATAAATCAGGGCGACGGCTTCGGTAGCGATGCCTTCTTCCCGCCCGAGATAGCCCAGCTTTTCATTGGTCTTGGCCTTGACGTTGACGCATTGCGGCGCGATGTCGAGGTCGGACGCGATGTTGGCCACCATGTTCGCAATGTGCGGCGCCATTTTCGGTGCCTGCGCGATGATGGTGGCGTCGACGTTGCCGATCGCGTAGCCGGCCTCGCGCACGCGCCTGGCCGCTTCACGCAGCAGCACGCGCGAATCGGCACCGGCGAATTGCGGATCGGTATCGGGGAAGTGGCGGCCGATGTCGCCCAGGCCGGCGGCGCCGAACAAGGCGTCGGTGATAGCGTGCAGCAAGGCATCGGCGTCGGAGTGGCCGAGCAGGCCGGTCTTGTGCGCAATGGTGACGCCGCCCAGGATCAGCGGACGGCCTTGCGCCAGGACGTGGCAGTCGTAGCCCTGGCCAATACGGAAAGAAGGCAAAAAGGGAGGCAAATTCGGCGGAAGCGTCATGCGTTGTGATCGGGAGAAGTCGCGCACTCGTGCAGATACATTTCGGCGAGCGGAATGTCTTGCGCCAACGTGACCTTGAAGTTGCGTGCGCTGCCTTCGACGAGTTTGGGCTGCAGGCCCAGCGCTTCGATGGCGCTTGATTCGTCGGTCACGTCGTCGGCGGTTTCGAGCGCGCGGCGCAACATGGCGTAGCGGAACATCTGCGGTGTCTGTGCCGCCCACAAGCCGCTGCGCGGCACGGTGGCTTGCACGCGTTTATCCTCCTGGCCGCGTTTCAAGGTGTCGACCACGGGCACAGCCAGGATGCCGCCAACGGGATCGCTGTCCAGCGCATCGATCAACTGCGCGATCAGTTCCGTCGTCAATCCGGGGCGTGCGGCATCGTGCACCAGCACCCAGTCGTCGGCATCGGCGAAGTCGCTCAGCACCTGCAAGCCCTTGAGCACGGAAACCTTGCGCGTGGCGCCGCCGTTGAAGATGACGGTGACACGTCCGGCCAGATGCGGCGCACCGGCCATCACTTCGTTGATGTATTTGTCTTCCGCGTTGACGACGACGTAGGTATGTTCAATGAGCGGCGAGGCGGCGAAGGTGTCGAGCACATGCAGCAGCATCGGCTTGCCGGCGATCATCACGTATTGCTTCGGTGAATTCGATCCCATGCGCGCACCGACGCCGGCGGCAGGGATCAGGGCAAAGTGACGAGGTGATGGCATGCTGCAGTCAGACAATTCAGTGTGAGCTTAATAGCGTACTCGATATCTTATACACTATTTTAACGCCTTGCCGCCGTCTCTGTAGCCGGTTTCAGCGCTGTTCGCTCTTTTCCACCTGCGCGATCAGCAAGTCCTTGAATTCATTGAGTTCTTGCGCATTCATATCGGACACGAGCCAATATTGCATGCCGTTCTCGTTCCAGTGCAGCAATTGGTAGCCTTCGCGCGACACCGACAAGGCCGGTGCGGCGGTGTGGCCGCGCTCGGGCCATTCGTAGAGATTGATCGTGTGCAGGCGGTGGTGATACACGATGGCCGCGACGTTGTGCCGGTCGACGTAATCGAGACGGCCGCCGACCAGCGGATACCCTTGCGTAGTGAAGTCTGCCACGTTGGGCGCGAAATCGAGCTTGCCGGCAAACCAGGGCTTGACGGTGTGCTGGTCGGTCGACGCCACGTCGGCCAGGTGGGTCACCATCATCGAGCGCGCATGGCCTGAAATGACGTCCTGCTCGAGCAGATCGACGTCGGTGGGGCGCGACAGATAAAGCGTGAACATGAAGGCGAACGCCAGCGTGCCCACGCCGGCAACACCACCGTTGAGCCAGGCCCACGACAGCTTGAAGGGCGCCTTCTTGAGCGGCGCCTTGGCTGCGGCTTCGGCCGCTTCCTTGCGTGCGGTGTCTTCAATCGCCAGCTTGATGCGGCGGCGCAAGGCTTCCGGCGCGGCATGGGTTTGCCCTTGCCTGAGAGCTTGTTTCAGGTCATGCAGCGCTGCGCGTTCGGCCTGGCACTCGGCACAATCGGCCACGTGCGCAGCCAGGCGCGCCGAGCCGGCGGCATCGAGTTCGCCGTCCACGTCGGCTTGCAGCAGTCGTTTGGCTTCTTGGCAATCCATATCAGCGCCCACTCTTCAAGAATTCACCGAGCATCTTGCGCGCCCGCGACAGGCGCGACATGACCGTGCCCAGCGGCACGCCGGCGATGTCGGCAATTTCCTTGTATGACAAATCATTCATCTCTTTCAGCACGATCACTTCACGAAAGGCCGGCGGCAGTTTTTCCAAAGCCTGGTTGACTTGGCGCCGCGTGTCATTTGTCATCATCGCCTCTTCCGGTCCGGCGGCAACGGCGGCGGGCATGGCTGCGCCCTCCTCGTCTTCGGCACCGAGCAATTCTTCATCGAAGGCGACGTGATCGTGCCGCTCTTCGCGCAGCGAAGTGAAATAAGCATTGCGCACGATGGTCAGCAGCCAGGCACGCGCGTCATCGCCGCGAAAGCCGTCGAAAAAACGGAACGCGCGCAGCGTGGCGTTCTGCACCAGATCTTCGGCATTGTGGTCGTTACGCGTCAGCCAGCGCGCCAGGTTGTAGGCGGCGTCGAGATGCGGCATCACGATCGCCTCGAATTCCCTGGTCTTGTCGGTTACATCCAAATAAGCACCTCTTGTCAGTACAGACTCGGCACCGCCTCGATTTATTCCGCTTTATTCCCGAAATATATATTTTTCTTTTTCCGGGAATATCCGGGCGGCAGCCGAGGTTATGCATGGTGAGGGCGGCAACTTTCGCTCGATAGGATTATGACATGCTTCGTACCGCCTTTATCTTTTTGATCATCACCCCACTTGTGCCGGCGCCGAGCTTCGCCGCCGGCGATGCCGTACACGGCGGCCAGCTTTACCAGGCCAGGTGCACGGCCTGCCATTCGATCGACTACAACGGCGTCGGCCCGGCACACAAGCACCTGTTCGGGCGCAAGGCCGGCAGCCTGCCCGACTACAACTACTCACCCGCACTCCAGGCTTCCAAGGTCGTGTGGGATGAAAAGACGATCGACAAATGGCTGACCAGTCCGCAGAAATTCATCCCCGGGCAAAAAATGGGCTTCCAGGTGGCCTCGCCACAGGATCGCGCCGACCTGATCGCTTACCTCAAGCAAGCTACGCAATAACCATCCACAACCAGGAGAACCACCATGATCGACCGACGCAAATTTCTGAAACTGACTGCTGCCGGCGGTGGCGCCGTGTTCATGTCCGGCCTGTATGGCAGCGCCTGGGCCGACGATGCGGCTTACAAGGACTTCTATTTCGTGCAATTGTCCGACACGCACTGGGGCTACACGGGCGATGCCAATCCCGAGGCCGCCAACACACTGAAGAAAGCCGTGGCCGCCGTCAACGCGCTCGAAGCACCGCCCGATTTCATCGTCTTCACCGGCGACCTGACGCACACCACCGACGACCCGAAAGAGCGCCGCCGCCGCATGGCCGAGGTGCGCGACATCATCGGCGGCTTGAACGTCAAGACCATCCGTTTCATGCCCGGCGAACACGATGCCTCACTCGACAACGGCGCGGCGTTCAAGGAGTATTTCGGCGAGACGCATTACAGCTTCGATCACAAGGGCGTGCACTTCATCGCCATCGACAATGTTTCCGATCCGGGCGCGAAGATCGGCGACGCCCAGCTCGACTGGCTGAAGGCCGACCTGGCCAAGCAGGCCAAGGATGCGCGCATCGTGGTGTTCACGCATCGCCCCTTGTTCGACCTCGCGCCAAAATGGGACTGGGCCACACGCGATGGCGACAAAGCGATCGCTTTGCTGACACCGTACAGCAACGTCACGGTGTTCTATGGCCACATCCACCAGGAACACCATCACCAGACCGGCAACATCAATCACCATGCCGCCAAGTCGTTGGTGTTCCCGCTGCCGGTGCCCGGCTCGCAGGACAAGCGCACGCCGCTGCCCTGGGACCCGGCGGCGCCGTTCAAAGGCCTGGGCTTCCGCGAAATCGAGGCCGATGCCGACAGCAAGGGTTATGAGGTCAAGGAATTTCCCGTCATTAAGGCATAGGCAGCATCACAAACATGAGTATGGACATGGACAAATCGAGAAGGCATTTGCTGCTGGGTGCGATGGGCGTTGGTGCGCTGGCGCTGGCCGGCGCGACTGGTACAGCCCGCGCCAATGCCGGCACGGCGAAGGTGAAGGAAAAAGTGGTCAAGCTGGAGGCGAAGAAGTTTGTCTATACGCCCAACCGCATCGTGCTGAAGAAAGACCAGGCCGTGGTGCTGGAAATTACTGCGCTCGACTTCACGCATGGCTTCAAGATACCGGACTGGAATATCCGCGCCGATTTACTGCCCGGGCAGGTGACGAAGGTGCATTTGAAACCGGATACAGCGGGGGAGTTCGACTTTTTGTGCGATAACTTTTGCGGCGATGGGCACGAGGGGATGAGTGGGAAGATTGTGGTGGAGGTTTAGGCCTCGCAAGTTGGTTCACTATCCTCGCCAGTGGGCGTCAATCATTACCCGCAAGTCGTAGCGCTACTAACTCCCCTCTCCCGCAGGCGGGAGAGGGGTGGGGGTGAGGGGCTTTGTGATCTGTGGCTATGTAGGAGCAGCGAGACCCACCAAACGCCTAGATCCGATGCCTAAACAGCATAGCCGCATCGCAATCCCCCTCACCCCTGCCCCTCTCCCGCCTGCGGGCGAGGGGTTCTTAGCCGGGCTACGCTAGCAATCAAAACGAATCGCAATGCAACATCCCAGGCGAGCGATAGCACGTCGTCATGACCGGATACCGCTGCGCATTTTCCGTCGTCCCAAGCTTCAAGACGCAATTGCGCCAGGCGTCCGTATCGCGCGGAAAGCCGAGCTTGTCGCAAGCCGGGCCGAATTCCGCGATCATGTCTTCCATCTCTTTTTGTGCTCGCGCGGCGCGGTCGGCCGGCGTGGTGCATGCCGCCAGCGAAAGGACGGCCAAAGCCAGCATCAGGGTACGCATCATATTCTCCTTTGAAGCAAGTCTTGTTATTGAAATGTTTCCAGCTATGAATCAAGTTTAGCTTAGATCAACGGTAAATCCTGTAACAGTATTTTAATAACTCGTTACACAATAAAAGGGTTTCCAGCCCCAGCTACAAATGTAGCGGGGGCGTGCGAATGGCATCGTTTATAATGGCGCAGATGCAATTCGATCTGAAGAAATCCCTCCCCAAGCCCGGCCATCGCTTTGCCCTTCCCGCAGTTCATGGTTCGGCTGACGCCTATGCGCTTGCGCAGGCGGCAGCGAGCCTGAAGGCTGAACGGCGCATGCTTGCCGTGGTGGTGGCCAATGCCACCGATGCGCAACGTCTGCTGGCTGAAATCCCGTGGTTCGGGGGTGAGCCGGCCCTGCGCTGCCACCTGCTGCCCGATTGGGAAACCCTGCCCTACGATGCCTTCTCGCCGCACCAGGACCTGGTGTCGGAGCGGCTGGCAACGCTGCATGAAGTCCAGAACGGCCAGTGCGACGTGCTGATCGTGCCGGCCACGACCGCACTGCTGCGCATGGCACCACCGGCTTTCCTGGCGGCTTACACGTTCTTTTTCAAGCAGGGGGAAACGCTCGACGAAGCGCGGCTCAAGACGCAACTGACGCTGGCCGGCTATACCCACGTCACGCAAGTGATGTCGCCCGGCGAATACTCGGTGCGCGGCGGCTTGATCGACCTGTTTCCGATGGGGTCCATCCTGCCCTACCGGCTGGACCTGTTCGGCGACACCATCGACACCATCCGCACCTTCGATGCCGACACCCAACGTTCGCTCTATCCAGTCAAGGAGGTGCGCCTGCTGCCGGGGCGCGAATTCCCGATGGACGAGGCGGCGCGGACGGCGTTCCGCGCACGCTGGCGCGAGCATTTCGAGGGCGATCCATCGAAGTCGGCGATCTACAAGGACATCGGCCACGGCATTGCCTCGGCCGGTATCGAATATTACCTGCCGCTGTTTTTCGACGAAACGGCGACGCTGTTCCACTATTTGCCGACGGACGCAACGTTTGCCCTGGTCGGCGACATCGACGGCGCCATCAAGCGCTTTTGGAACGACACCGGCTCGCGCTATCAATTCCTGAAGGCCGACCGCGAGCGCCCGCTGCTGGCGCCTGAGCGATTGTTCCTGACCGACGAAGACTTTTTCACGCTGGCGAAGCCGCATGGGCGCTGGGTGGTGCAGAAGAGCGACGTCGCCAGCGAGATTTCCGCCCCACTACCCAACATCGCCGTCAACCGCCGTGCCGATGATCCGCTCGTCAATCTGCGTTCCTACCTGATGCAGACCGGACGGCGCGTCATGATCTGCGCCGAATCGCATGGACGGCGCGAGACCTTGCAGCAATATTTCACCGAATACGACCTGGCAATGCCGCTGTGCGAAGGTTATGCCGATTTCGTCACAGGCGCTGCCCGCCTGATGTTGGGCGTGGCGCCCTTGCAGGCCGGCTTCGAGTTAAGCGAATCCGAAGGCCTGCTTGCCTTCATCACCGAGACCGAGTTGTACGCCGGTTCGGGCCGCCGGGTCGGCAAGAAGAAGCAGGAGGGCGTGACGCAGGTCGAAGCCATGGTGCGCGACCTGTCGGAATTGAAAATCGGCGATCCCGTGGTGCACGCCAACCATGGCATCGGCCGCTACCTCGGCCTGATCAGCGAAGACATGGGCGAAGGCACGACCGAGTTCCTGCATCTCGAATACGCCAACGAAACCAAGCTTTACGTGCCGGTGTCGCAATTGCACCTGATCTCGCGCTACTCCGGCGCCTCGCCCGAAGATGCGCCGCTGCATACGATGGGGTCGGGCCAGTGGGAAAAGGCCAAGCGCCGCGCCGCGCAGCAGGTGCGCGATACCGCAGCGGAATTGCTCAATCTCTATGCCCAGCGCGCATTGCGCGAGGGTCATGCGTTCCAGTATTCGGCGCACGACTACGAAGCGTTCGCCGAAAGCTTCGGTTTCGATGAAACGCCCGATCAAGCCGCCGCGATCAATGCGGTGATCCGCGACATGACCGGCGGCAAGCCGATGGATCGATTGATCTGCGGCGACGTCGGCTTCGGCAAGACGGAAGTCGCCTTGCGTGCTGCCTTTGTTGCCGTGATGGGCGGCAAGCAGGTGGCGATCCTGGCACCGACCACGCTCTTGGCCGAACAGCATGCGCAAACCTTTGCCGACCGCTTTGCCGATTGGCCGGTACGCATCGCCGAGCTGTCGCGCTTCAGGACCGGCAAGGAAGTCGCGCAGGCGGTCAAGGGCATGGCCGACGGCACCTTGGATATCGTCATCGGCACGCACAAGCTGCTCTCGCCCGAGGTCAAGTTCACACGGCTGGGCTTGGTGATCATCGACGAGGAACACCGCTTCGGCGTGCGGCAAAAGGAGGCATTGAAGGCCTTGCGCGCGGAAGTCGATGTGCTGACGCTGACGGCCACGCCGATACCGCGCACGCTGGGCATGGCGTTGGAAGGCTTGCGCGACTTTTCCATCATCGCCACGGCGCCGCAAAAGCGCCTCGCGATCAAAACCTTCGTGCGCAGCGAAGGCGAATCGGTGATCCGCGAAGCCTGCCTGCGCGAATTGAAACGCGGCGGGCAGGTTTATTTCCTGCATAACGAAGTCGAAACCATCCAGAACCGCAAGGCCATGCTCGAGGCGCTGCTACCCGAAGCGCGCGTCGGCGTGGCGCACGGCCAGATGCACGAGCGCGACCTGGAAAAGGTGATGCGCGACTTCGTGGCGCAGCGCTTCAACATCCTGCTGTGCACCACCATCATCGAAACCGGCATCGACGTGCCGACCGCCAACACCATCGTCATGCATCGTGCCGACAAGTTCGGCCTGGCGCAATTGCACCAGTTGCGCGGCCGTGTCGGCCGTTCGCATCACCAGGCTTATGCCTACCTGCTGGTGCATGACGTAAGCGGCTTGACCAAGCTGGCGCAGCGCCGGCTGGACGCGATCCAGCAGATGGAAGAACTGGGCAGTGGCTTTTACCTTGCGATGCACGACTTGGAGATTCGTGGTGCAGGTGAAGTGCTCGGTGAAAACCAGTCCGGCGAAATGATTGAAATCGGCTTCCAGCTTTATTCAGACATGCTGAACGAAGCCGTGCGCGCCTTGAAGAACGGCGAAGAGCCCGACGCGACGGCGCCGCTGTCGGCCACTACCGAAATCAACCTGCACGTCCCGGCCCTCCTGCCCAACGATTATTGCGGCGACGTGCACGAACGGCTTTCGCTCTATAAGCGCCTAGCCAATTGCGATAGCGCGGAGCGCATCGACGACCTGCAGGAAGAATTGATCGACCGCTTCGGTAAGCTGCCCGACGCGGGCCGTGCGCTGATCGAAACGCACCGCCTGCGCGTTGCGGCCAAGCCTGCGGGCATCATCAAGATCGATGCGCACGGCGAATCGCTATCGCTGCAATTCAAGCCCAATCCGCCGATCGATGCGATGCGCATCATCGAGCTGATCCAAAAAAACCGCCACATCAAATTGAACGGCCAGGACAAGTTGCGCGTCACCGCCAGCATGCCCGACCTGCCCGCCCGTGTGGCGCAGGTCAAGGGCATTTTGCGCAGCCTGCTTGGTTGATCACACTCACCGACTCGACGTAATGACGACTCTCACCCTGCAAGGATTGCACCTTGACCCTGCCATCATCGAACGCATCGCTGCGGTTGCCGGCGCCGCGCGGACCGTGGCGATTGGCTCCAGCGCGTTTCGCTGCGAAGGCGTGTCGCCCGAAACCAGGCCGCAGGTGGAAACCTTGTGTGCAGAGTACCAGCTCGATTGCGCCTTCCTGCCCGACAACCATGGCCGAGATTACAAGCTGATCGCCATGGACATGGATTCGACGCTGATCACGATCGAATGCATCGACGAGATTGCCGACATGCAGGGCTTGAAAGAGGAAGTTTCGGCCATTACCGAGGCAGCAATGCGCGGTGAGATCGATTTTCCCGAAAGCCTGGCGCGGCGTGTGGCTTTGCTGAAAGGGCTTGATGCTTCGGCCCTGCAGCGCGTGTATGACGAGCGTTTGGCGTTGTCGCCTGGGGCCTTGCCGATGCTTGAAGCGATGCGAGCGGCAGGCATCAAGACGCTATTGGTTTCCGGTGGCTTCACGTTCTTCACCGATCGGCTGAAAGAGCGGTTGCAGCTTGATTACACGCATGCCAACGTATTGGAAGTGGCCGATGGCAAACTCACCGGCAAAGTGATCGGCGCCGTAGTCGACGCGGAGGAAAAGCGCAGCCGTTTGCTGGCGGTTTGTGCGGAGCTGGGCATTGTGCCGTCGCAGGCGATTGCGATGGGCGATGGCGCGAATGACTTGCGGATGATGGATGCGGCGGGGTTGTCGGTGGCGTTTCGGGCGAAGCCGGCGGTAAGGGCGAAGGCGGATGTGGCGTTGAATTTTGTGGGGTTGGATGGGGTGCTGGCGTTCTTGAATTTGGCGCATCGCTGACTGGACTCCCCTCGCCCGCAGGCGGGAGAGGGGTGGGGGTGAGGGAAGTTATGATCTGGTTGCGCTTGAAAGTTCAACCGATCTGCGCACCACTTTGTTTGAAATTGGCATAGCCAAATCGCAACGTCCCTCATCGGATCGCCAAGAGCGAGGCGCAAGCGCCAATATCCACTTAACATTGTCAAGCAGATCTACTCACCGACGTTCCCAAAGCAAGCAATTGGCCCGCCACTGGCCTCATCGAAAAACAGTCCTCAACTCCGCAATTCCACTATGAATGCCAGGCTCGCCGCCGCGCCCTGGTATGTAATCTCACCTCTCCCCCACCGACAAATCACCGCCACCCCCTGTTCCCGAACCCCGCGAAAACGTGTAATCTATGCACCAAATTTGTTAAATCGCCTGCGTCACCACGAAAGTCGCCGGCAGGCGTAAGCTGTAAAACTATAACGACATGCAATCCACTCACCCGCAGTCACAGGCGACGCAGCTATGAAATTGAGCACCTTCTCGTTCGAGCCGGCCGGCGGCTGGTCGCTCAAGGAATTTCCTGCGCTCGATTCGGAGCAGACGCTGGTGATGGTATTCGCCTCGCCTGATTATCTCGATCAGCCCGAAGCGCTGTGGGAACTGTTCAATGCCTACCCGCAGGCGAGCATTGTCGGCTGCTCCACGGCGGGTGAGATCATCGGTCCGCTGGTCAACGACACCAGCTTGTCAGTCGCGGTGCTGCAGTTCGAACGCAGCAAGCTCGAGGTCGTGTCGGCCGAGATCGCCGATGCGGATCAATCGTTTGCCGTCGGTGCCGATCTCGCGCGCCAGCTCAGCAGCCGGCAACTATCTGCGGTGTTCGTCTTGTCCGACGGCTTGCACGTCAACGGCAGCGAATTGGTCAAGGGTTTGAATTCGGCGCTGCCGGCGGGTGTGATCGTAACAGGCGGCCTGGCCGGCGATGGCGACCGCTTCGAGCGCACCTGGGTCATACGCGAGCGCCGCCCGCAAAGCGGCGCCGTCACCGCCGTCGGCTTCTACGGCAGGCGCCTGCGCGTGACGCACGGCTCGCGCGGCGGCTGGGACAGCTTCGGACCCGAACGCCGCGTGACGCGCTCAGTCGGCAACGTGCTCTATGAACTGGACGGCAAACCCGCACTCGATCTGTACAAGGATTATCTCGGCGAACGCGCTTCCGGCCTGCCTGCCACGGGCTTGCTGTTCCCGCTCTCGATACGCGAAGACACCAAGGATGCGCGGCAACTGGTGCGCACCATCCTGGCCGTCGATGAAGAACGCCAATCGCTGACCTTCGCCGGCGACATCCCGCAAGACTGCCTGGCGCAACTGATGCGCGCCAATTTCGACCGCCTGGTCAACGGCGCCTGCGCGGCGGCGGAACAGGCGAAATGGAAAACCGGTGGCGGCGACGACACCCTGGCCATTGCAATCAGTTGTGTGGGACGACGCCTGGTGCTGGGCGAACGCATCGAGGAAGAGACCGAAATCACGCTCGACCACCTGCCGCCGGGTACGCGGCAGATCGGCTTCTATTCCTATGGCGAGATTTCACCGCAAGCTTCGCCGCATGCGGGCGGACAGTGCGAATTGCACAACCAGACCATGACGCTGACCACCTTTGCGGAAGTGTGAACGATGTTTTCCTTCCACTCCCTCCTGCTACGCCAGCTGAAGCGCCTTGGCATCGAAATGGGCAAGCGCCCGGCCAACGCGCAGCAATGGCTGTTGTTCCTCGATCGCGTCAACCGCGCCTACACCGAAGCGGACCAGGAACGCTACCTGATGGAGCGTTCGCAGGATATCGCCTCGCGTGAAATGCAGGAGCTGTACGGTCATATTGAAGAAGCGCAGCGCATCGCCGGCCTGGGCAACTGGTCGTTCGACCGTGCACGGCGCCGTGGCTTGTGGTCCAAGGAATGCGCGCGCATCTTCGGCCTGAATCCGGCTGCGGCCATGCCGACCTACAAGGAACTGTCGCGCCGCGTGCACCGCGAAGACCGCGTGCAGGTCAAGGACCGCACCGAAGCCGCCTTCCACGACGGCAAGGACTTCGAGATCGAATTCCGCTGGCTGCTGGCCGACGGCGGCACGCGCTGGGTGCGCGTGGTGGCGCAGGTGATGAAGGACGATCGCGGCCGTGTCGCCGGACTGCATGGCACAGTGATGAACGTCACTGCGCGCAAGCTCGTCGAATTGCGCCAGGCGATGGAACATACCGTCACGCGCCTGCTGGCTGAAGCCGATACACCGCAGGACGTCATGCCCGAGGTGATCGAAACGATTTGCGAAACGGCAGACTGGAAAGGCGGCGTGCTCTGGACGCAGGACAAGCCGGCCGGCACGCTCAACCGCAGCGCTACCTGGAACCTGCCGCAGCCGCGCACCGACAGCTTCTTCCGCCAATACAAGACACAGATGAAGCGCCCGCAACCCGGCAGCACGGTCGGACGCGCGCTGCAATCGAAGGCACCGGTCTGGTATGACGATGCCACGCGCGCCAGCCATGTGCGCGAACCGGAGTTGCGCTCGATCTTCGCCTTCCCCATCGTGACCGGCGGCGAGGTCATGGGCATGATGGAGTTCTTCAACGACGTGCGCCAGTTTGCCGACCCCGACATGCTGCTCTCGGCCCATTTCATCGGCCGCCACATCGGGCAATTCTTCCAGCGCAGCCAGGCCGAAGCCGCCCTGCGCGAAAGCGAAGCGCATTTCCGCTCGCTGGTCGAACAGGCGTCCGACAGCTTCTTCGTGCATGACGTCGACGGCCGCTTCATCGACGTCAACCAGCGCGCCTGCGACAGCCTGGGCTACACGCGCGACGAATTGCTGGCGATGAACCTGGCCGACGTCGATCTCGACCAGCCGGTCTCCGAACTGCGCCATCTGCGCGAACGCATCGAAGCGCATGCCGGCGACCACACGCCGGTGGCGCTGGAGAGCCGCCACCGGCGCAAGAACGGGCAAGTGTTCCCGGTTGAAATCCGCATGGGGCCGATCGACGTCGACGGCCACCGCTACCTGCTCTCGCTGGTGCGCGACGTGACCGAGCGCAAGCAGATGCAGGATCACATCCAGCATCTGGCCTACCACGATGCACTGACCGCATTGCCCAACCGCGCCATGTTCAACCGTCACCTTAACCACGCGATTGCCCATGCCCAGCGCTACAACAAGGGACTGGCCGTGCTGTTCATCGACCTGGACCGATTCAAGAACATCAACGACACGCTGGGCCACGACGCGGGCGACCGGCTGCTCAAGGAAATGGGGCACCGCATCAGCTCCTGCCTGCGACAGTCGGACGTGGTGGCGCGCACTGAGCGCAACATCGGCGGCGGCAACGTCACGGGCGGCGATCTCGTGGCGCGCCTGGGCGGCGACGAATTCGTCGTGCTGATCGAGGAAGTGGCCGATACCGCGCGCGTATCGCATATTGCGCGCAAGCTGCTCTCGGCCCTGGTCAAGGAATTCCCGCTCGAAGGCCAGTTGATCCACGTCACCGCCTCGATCGGCATCAGCACCTTCCCCGAGGACGGGCGCAACGAATTTTCGCTGATGAAGCACGCCGACATCGCCATGTACCGCGCCAAGGAACGCGGCAAGAACACGTTCCAGTTCTATTCGGCGCAGATGGATCTGCACTCGGCGGAATTGCTCGCGCTCGAATCGGGATTGCGCCGCTCTCTCGAGCGCAAGGAATTCGTGCTGTTCTACCAGGCCAAGGTGGAAACGCGCACCGGGCGCATCAACGGCGTCGAGGCGCTGGTGCGCTGGCAGCACCCGGAGTTGGGATTGGTGTCGCCGGTCCACTTCATCCCGCTGGCCGAAGAAAGCGGCCTGATCGGCCCGCTCTCGCAATGGGTGATCCAGGAGGCGCTGACGCAGAACCGGCGTTGGCAGGAACTGGGCCTGCCGTCGATGCGCGTGGCGATCAATCTCTCGGCGCGTCAGTTCATCGATGAAGACTTGCTGACCGACACCTTGCGCGCATTGAAGGATTCCGGCGTCGATCCGAGTCTCCTGGAGCTCGAAATCACCGAGAGCATGATGATGCACAACAGCGAGAAGACGGTGCAGATTTTGTCCGAGCTGCGCCGCACCGGCATCCGCATCGCCATCGACGACTTCGGCATCGGCTACTCATCCTTGTCGCACCTGAAACGCTTCCCGATCGACACCATCAAGATCGACCGCTCATTCATCAAGGACATCCCGGGCGATAAGGCCGACGAGGCCATCACCGAGGCGATCATCGCCATGAGCAAGAGCCTGAAGATCAAGGTCGTAGCCGAGGGCGTGGAGTCGCTGGATCAATTGCTGTTCCTGCGCGCGCGCGGTTGCGACGAGATCCAGGGATATTTTTTCAGCCGACCGGTGCCGGCTGCGGATTTTGCACGACTGCTGGCGGAGAACTCGGCCAGTCCGCGGGTGTATGCTTGAGCCCGGCCTGAAGTCCCTGCTTGCCTATGCTTAGTCTCTTCCTGAAGTCCCTGCTGGGCGCCGCCGCTGTGCTGGCGATTGCGCTGCTGTCGCGCTCGAAGGTGTTTTTCATCGCGGGGCTGGTGCCGCTGTTTCCGACTTTTGCGCTGATCGCGCACGTCATCGTCGGCACCGAACGCGGCATGGCGGCGTTGCGCACCACGGCGCTGTTCGGGCTGTGGTCGCTGATTCCCTATGCGCTTTATCTGTTCGTGGTGTATTGGGCTTGCGTGCGGTATTCGCTGGTGGCGACGTTGTTGATGGCGACGGTGGTTTGGGTGGTGACGGCTGGGGTGGTGGTAATTACCTGGGTCAGGCTATAACGACATCAGTGTCTTGAGCAGCCGGCCCGGCTCCCCTCGCCCGCGGGCGGGAGAGGGGTTGGGGCGGGCGGCGGGCCGATGAGGGAGTTTGCGAGTTGGCTACGTTTGGAAACACACTCGATGCACGACTACTACGGTTGAAATCAGCCAAATCAAATCATAACTTCCCTCACCCCCTCCCCTCTCCCGCCTGCGGGCGAGGGGTGATCGGCAGCCACGTGTCACATACGCCAGCGCCCTGCTAACTATCCGCCTTGGCCGCTGCGTCGCCCTTGGCATCCGCTGTAACAGCCACCTCCGCATTCTTCGCCTCCAACACCGCCGCCTCCTCAAACTTCTCCCAGGGAATCTCCGTCGCCTCGGGCTTGGGCAAATCCTTGTAGTGCACCAAACCCTCGTTGATGTAATCGTCCGCCCCTTCGATACGCTTGCCCGGCTCGGTATTGCCCGCGGTCGATTCGCGCGGGGCGACCTTGATCGGGAAGCGCCAGTAGATCTTGTCGAGCTCCAGTCCGCACGTTTTTTGCACGTGGTCGCGCAAGGCGATCTCGATGATGTGCGACAGGCGGAATTGCTTCATCGGTTCCGACTCGACAAAGGCCGTAAAGCGGCTGCCTTGCAGGTTCACGCAACCGACCGACACGCCCACGCCGGCCTTGCGGAAATACTCCACCAGCACCGCCGACACCACGTCGAGCTGCTTCCGGCTGCGCGCCACGCGGCGTTTCTCGCGCACCAGGTACGCCAGCATCACCAGCACGGCCAGGCCAAGCAGGCCGAGCGCTCCAAGCACAGTCATATCGATTTGGGCAGGCATTGCGTATAGTCTCCTCGAATGTGGCGCTTTGTCGCGCCTCAGGCCGTGCGATTTCAGATTCGTCAACAAGCTGGCGTGTTGCTGCCCTTTTCCTCTTCCGCCCCTCGCTCGATGCCGCAGGGCTGCAACTTACGCAAGCGGGGTCAGGTTTGCGGGGCGCCGCAGCATGCGGAATAAGGTACCCGGAATTCCCGCTTCGGTACAGTTTTTTGCTTGTCCATTTCGAGGTTGTGCTACAGTGGCGGGCGGTAAAATGCCGGATTGACGCAATGCGTTTCCCGCAAGACAGCGCAGTGCTGAAGCGCCTGGTGCGATGCCCGGATTCTTGCCCGGTGGTATCATTATCCGCTACCACGAGAGCCGGGGTATCGCGCTACATGGCCGCCGCGATCGATTTGGTCAAGGATTTGCCCAGGGTTTTGCTCATGCCCGGCTTTGTAAACAAGAGCCGGCGCGTAGTAACAATTTAAACGGGATAAAACGCCAATAACGTGGCAACATCCCTCATTTGCAGAAGAGATTTGGAGCGCTGTATGCATGTTGTAAGAAAAGCCGTACTGTTTTCTCTGTTGACATTGGCAGGCGCAACATTGCTGGCCGGCTGCCACGGCAGCGACACCGTGAGCGGCAGCGCGTCACCGCCCACTGCAACCTTCACCGACGTCGTCACCCCCAACAGCCTGACCGTCACGTTCAACTCTGCCGGCTCCGTGAGCGCCGACGGCACCGCCGCAACGTCTACCTGGACCTTCGGCGACCAAATCTTCTCGACCACCGTCGCCACCACCGGCGCACAAGTCAGCCACACCTATACCCAGCCCGGCAATTATGACGTCACCCTTGAAGTGACCGACGACCACGGCACCACGGTGGACGTCTCCAAAACGATCAATGTCGTCGGCACGCCCTCCGTTACGCTTGGCGTCGAGAACTGGTCGTGGATCAACGGCAGCAAATACGCCAACGGCAGCGGCACCTTCGAGACCGAATTCACGCCCGACGTACTCAACGCGCCCAGCGCGCGCCAACTGGCCGCGTCCTGGTACTCCGGCGGCAAGTTCTGGATGTTCGGCGGCGCCGGCAACGACTCCACCGGCGTCACCGGCGACTTGAACGACCTGTGGAGTTGCACACCCACCTACACGGCCGCGAACAATAAGGTCACGCCCCCCATCCCGGCAATCAACAGTTGCGTCTGGACCTGGGTTTCCGGCTCCAACAAGGCCAACGCCATCGGCATCTACCCGGCAACTGCAGGCACCTTTAGCGCCACCAGCCTGCCCGGCGCGCGCAACGCCGGCGCCACCTGGACCGACGTGAACGGCAACATGTGGCTCTTCGGCGGATCGGGCTACGATTCCAAGGGCAACACCGGCGTCATGAACGATATGTGGTCCTTCAGCACCACCGGCCAATCCGAATGGGTCTCCGGCGCCAACGTCGCCAACGACCAGGGCTCCGCCAGCGTCCCGTATTCGCGCGCCTACGGCGTATCCTGGACCGACAAATACGGTAACTTCTGGCTCTTCGGCGGCGAAGGCATCAACGGCTCCGACACCATCTTCTACCTGAACGACCTGTGGTGCTTCACGCCGAACTACGTCAACGCCGACGGCAGCCCGCAGGCAAACCATCCCTCGTGCGCCAATGAAACCGCCAACAGCCCGGTGCCTACACCCGTACCCGGCAAGGCCATCACCTCCGGCACCTGGACCCAGATCACCGGCGGCACCCCCAACGGCGGCGGCGTCTACGGCACACTCATCACCGGCGGCGCCACCACCAACCTGCCCGGCGCACGCATCAGCCCGCAAGGCTGGACCGACGGTTCCGGCAAGCTGTGGCTCTTCGGCGGCAGCGGCTACGATTCGGCCAGCACCAGCGGCTCCTTGAACGACGTCTGGGTGTTCGACCCCGTGGCCAAGACATGGACCTGGATGGCCGGCTCCAACGTCGCCGGCGCAGCCGAAGCGACTGGCACGCAAGGCGTCACCGGCAGCGGCAACACCCCCAGCGCACGTCTGGGCACCGTGGGCTGGACCGATGCCAACGGCACCACACTCTGGCTCTTCGGCGGCAGCGGCACCGACTCCACCGGCACCGGCACCACGAGCGACGGCGGCGGCGCCTTGAACGAGCTGTGGGCCTTCAACACGACGACCCACCTGTGGGCCTTCATGGCCGGCGACACCACCGAAGGCATCGCAGGCGTCTACCCCGTCCTGCCCCAAGGCAGCGCGTCGATCTACGGCATCCCCGGCTCGCGCCTCTGGTCCAACCTGTGGGTCGACTCCAGCAGCAACGCCTGGATCTTCGGCGGCTCGGGCGAGGATGCCGTCGGCACCTCGGGCTACCTGTCGGACTTCTGGCAGGTCAACATTTCCGCCAGCCACGAACCGCAGTAACAGGCACAGAGCCATGCAACAACCGCCGGACGAATTCCGGCGGTTTTTTTACGTCTGCGGGACGCGCAGATGACCGGACTGCACGTCATGGAAATCGACGACGGCGAATTCATCGAAGCCGTCGCCTTCACCGGCAGGGTCGCCGCTCTCCTCCGGCCCGCGCAGCACGACGGCCCGCTCGTTGAAAGAGACTGCCATCGAGGTCAAGCGACGGCGTCTTGACGACCCTCCGCGCAAGCACCCGAGTGTTTTCATCCAAACACCGCACATTTCAGATTCAATCTGATTCCATTCATCAACCTCGCCGTTGCGGTCAATGCCTGACCTCGTCGCACAATAATATTGCTAAGTTTATTATTAATTATTAAAATTGTAATATTATAATTTTTATATGTAAGGACGCGTCACCTGCAATTTACATGACTGCCGATGCATCAACATGGCTTTCATCTAGCGTGGCGAGCGATGTAAAGACGGGGCGTGTAGCGGGGGATAGCAAGGGAGTCGGACTGGTCAGTCGGCAATGCCTGCCCAGTGCTTGCTCAATGGCTATGCATTCCACAGAGGTTGCTGCGGCACGTTCGCCGGGTGCGCGATCGTTTGGCGGAGGCATCCCCTCGTGTTGTGCCTTTAATGGAGTTCTTCCTATGAAACCAGCATTCTTTTCCATCTGCATGGGCTGCATCCTGGCCGCGCTGCCGCTGACACCGGTCTTTGCCCAGACGACATCGCCGCCCAGCGCGGGATCGCTTTCCTTGAATGGCGAGGACTTTACCGTTCAACTATTGAGCGGAACGGGCACACTGAACTCGGACCAGGTGTCGGCCTCAAGCGCCGACACCCTCTATGGCAATGTCGGTGCGTCGCAATTCGCGTCAGGCATCGACAGTAACGCCTATGCTAGTACGCAGTACGGTTCAGCCAGCGCATCGACCCAGGGTTATTCGATCGACGTTGGCGCACAGGCCACCAAGGGTTTGTCGTTCGCCCAAGCCAGTTACCAGCAGTCCTATACGGCGGCTCCCGGCGCGCTGTTCGAGATCAGCATCCCTTACTCCGTTTCCCTGGCCGGCAATATCAATGCCGACGCCAGTATCTCGACCACAGTAAACGATCCCAATGGCGGCCGGCTGTCGCTCACCGATCAGGAAGGCTTCGAGACGCTCGGGCCAAAAATCACCGACAGCGGCTATCTTGACCTGGTGATCCGCAATACCTCCAACACCCCGCAGCAATATCTGTTTGTCGTCGATGCGGATGTCGAGTCGACACCGTCGGTATCGACCGTCCCGGAGCCGCAGCCTTATCTGTTGCTGCTGTCGGGGCTGGGGATCATGGTGCTGGCGGTGCGACGCAAGGATGCCGCGCAAGGGCGGGGGCAATAACGACAGGTATTGCGCCAAAAGGGGAGCAAGCAGGTTGGAAAAGCAAAATCATTCCCGTCGGTGCGTTCGCAGACCCAGCCTTTCCCGCACCCACGTTCTCGGTGTACGAAGAACGCATGCGCACCTGGGTTGAAATGCCCGCAGGCATCGAGCACATGGATTGACCCGCGTGCGGTCGCCGGCGGATGGCGCATACCCATCCCATTTCAATGCTTCAGTGGATCAGCATCATGCGTCGGAAGGCACCTTCGGCTTTTCCGGGGGCGGCCATCCGACCGAAACTCTCCAGCAAGAGGGAGAGGAGTGGGGCGGCCCGCGAGCCGATAAGGGAGTTAGCGAGCAAACTAGGATTGTATGGGGCAGCCAAAGCGCAGCTCCCCTCACCCCTGCCCCTCTCCCGCCTGCGGAGAGGGATTCCAAACCCTCGTATGCTTTTAATGTGCCTCGAATTAACGGGGCGGCACACTAGCGCCACTGGATCGGTGTCGACACCATCTTCGTCACCGCAGTAAACGGCGCGCCGGCCGATTCGCCCACGCCGATCAGTAGATACAGCGGTTGGTCCACCTTGCTCACGTCAACCGTTTTTTCGGTCTCGCTGCCGGCAGCGGTATCGGCCCGCAGGTAACGCAGGGTGCGCACGTCGGCCGACACCCGCACTTCGAGATTGGGGCCGGAGGGCTGCGTCTGGAGATGGCTGAGTTTGGAAAACGCCATCCAATGATGGTATTTGAAGTTCGCGGCGTTGGAGACGGCCAGCGTCTGCCGTTCCGAATCATCGTCCTTGATCACGTTGGCGCCGTCGCCGAACGGGCTGCTGTCGGCATCGTGGCTGATTGCGGCGATGCTTTTGGCATCGTCGCTCATCGCCACCAGTACGTCGTTGCCGCCATGCTGCAGGACGAATTCGATGCCGAACGGCGCGCGCTTGAGCGTAACGGGGCGCCCATCGAGCGGCTGGCGCTTGCCGTCCTGCACGACGACGGCGGTGAAGGTGCGCCGGGAGTTGGTGCGCACGGCCTTGCCCGCCGCTTCGCGCAGCATGGGCAAACAGGCCGGAGCCTGACCGGTCCTTTCGTGGTACCTGTGCGCTGCCGACAAGGCGGTATATAGCTGTTGATCGGCCGACTTGAGCCCGGGAATCGGATGCAACGGATTGGCGCCGGCGTCGAGCAGGATGCGCACCATGTCGGCCTTGTCGTCATAGGCGGCCCGTGCCAGCGCCGTGTAGCCGTCGCGGCTGGACATTTCCAGCGGTGCGCCGTTGGCGAGCATGATGCGCAGCAGATTCACGTCGTCGCGCTGCATCGCCTCCGACAGCGGCGTCACGCCGTAGTTGTCGAGCTGATCGACACGCGCACCGGCCTTCATGATCATGGGTACGGTCTGCAGCGGGTCGCGCCCTGCCAGGCAACTGATGAGCGGCGAGTCCACCTTTGGTGTTGTCAAGTTCGGATTGGCGCCGGCATCGAGCATCATGCGCATCGCCTCGGTTGAACCGAAGAAGCAATATGCCGACAAGGGCGCCACGCCGTTCACAACGGTGTTGGGATTGGCCCCGGCACGCAGCATTTCGCGCAAGACCGGCGGTCCCGAAGGCCAGGTGCCGAACATCGCATTCAATTCCTTCTCGCTGTATTCACCGGCGACGGAGTGCGCGAAGGGGCGTTCGGCTTCGAGCATCAGCACCAGCCAGCCTTTCGTGGTCTGCACCGGCTGGGTATACGTTTCGCCCACTTGCATGCCGAGCACGACGGCACGCATCGCCGGTTCGAGTTTTTCCGTGGTCTGCCACGGCAGCCGGCCTCCGCCATATTTGCTGTAGTCGTTGATCGACATGTCGCGCGCCAGGGCGCCGAAGTCCTCGCCTTTGCCGAGCCGGGCCAGCGCCAGCTTGGCATCGTCTTCCTTGTTCACGATGATCTGGCGCAGCAGGTATTCGGTCGGCTCCCGCTTGGCCAGTTCACGGTCGGCGTTGAGGTCCCTCGCCAATTCGTCGATGCGTTTGAATCGATCGGTCATTGCCTGGACCAGCTTGTCGTGCTCCGCGGCATACGGTTGCTGCGGTTGCTTGCGTTCCTGGCGCAGCACGAATACGTGCCAGCCGAGTTTGCTGTGCACCGGCTCGGAGCTGATCTCGCCGGGCTTCATCTTCTTCAGCGCCGCCTCGACCTCGGGAAAGTAGGACGAGGGCTTGGCCCAGCCGAGGTCGCCGCCCTTGTCCTTGCTTGCCATGTCGACCGACACGGCAGCGGCCACCTTCTCGAACGGTTCGCCCGCCTTGATACGGGTGAGCGCCGCGTTGGCCGATTCCAGGTCGTTCGTCACGATCTGGCTGACCAGGACTTCCTTGATGTTCCATATCACCATGGTCTCGAAGTCGTATTGCGCGCGCACGTCCGCTTCATCGACTGCCGCTGCGACCGGTTGGCAGAACATGGAAGCGGCGAGCGTCATGGCGAGGATGCAGGCGTACCAGAGGCGGTTGATGGATATCCCGAAGGCTGTGCCGGGCAACGCAGGAAAACGTGTCTTCATGGTTTCAGTAATGTGAAGGTGAAGGCAAGGCGGGAAGGCAAGGCGCACGCGACGCCGACGCGTCCGAAAGATGGAGCCGGCGGGCGCAGCAACCGGTCACGTACCGCGCAGTGGCGAAAGATTCACGCGTATTCGCGCCTTCGCCAGCACGGCATCCTTGTTGGGGACCGTATTGCGCACGGGATGCTCGATGAAGCCGTCGAGCTGGCGCAGCACGGCGGCGGCATCGACGGCGTAGATAACCCCGGCAGGCGGCGCGCCGTCGAACATCTGGATCATCGATTTGGAATGCCAGGTGGTGAATGATGCGCCCGGCAGATAGGAATAGACCGTGACGTAGCCGCCGCCCTTGGTCCGGATGAGATGCCCGCCCTCGCCCGCCGTCAGCACTGCCGGGCGCAATCCGCTATGCACCGCGGGTGCCTGCCCGACATCGTTGCGCGTGACCATGGTGAAGTATTGATGTCCCTTGTCGCGCGTCAGTTGCGCGCAGCGATAAATCCAGAAGGCCCAGACCATGTCGGCATCCATCGCCTGGCCGCCGTCGAAACGCACCTCGTAGGTCACGTCGTCGATCTGGGTTTCCGAATAGCCGACGCCCTTTCCGCTGACGAGCTGCGGCGAATAAGGCGCGCACCCTGCCAGTGCCAGGCAGAGCAATGACGACAACATCCAATGCGGCTTGCGCATCTTTCCCCCTGTTGTTGATTGATTTTTTTGGCGAGCTTAGCATGCGGCCTTGCGTTTGCACAACCCGACGCCGGCTTCCGTTGCCGAACCAAGGCTTTGCCGCCTGGCCCCCGGCGCTTACCGTGCTTCGCATGGAGGGCAAGGCAGCTAGGCTATGTGCCCAGTGTCGCCTTCACCTCGAACGATACCGTCTCCAACGCCCCGTGTTGCACCTTTTCCTGGTGCGTCAAATGTACGTCGAGCCAGCCTGTCTTGGCCGTCAAGACCCGCAAGTATTCCAGCAAGCCATCGACACTCCTGGCTTCCCCGCGCAGCACGATGACGTGGTTCAATTTGTCGGGGTGAAACTCCAGCAGCTCGACTTCTGGCGAGGACGTTCTTTCGATGGCCCTGAACACCTTCTCCCAGGGAAAGTCTTTTTCCAGGCGCACTTGCGACCACTGTTTGGCTTCGTCCTGCTGCTGGTGGCTCGGCACCGGTACAACGCGTGCGGCTTGCTCGCCCTGGAGCTGGGCCAACTGCGCATCAAGGCGCTTGCTCCTGCTGAACTGTTGCCAACCGAGCGTAGCGAGCGAGGCCGCAGCGAGCGACAGGCCGAGGATCACCAATCCGATGGCAAGCCGGTATTTGGGGCGCAGCGCCAGATAGGCCTCGAGCGGCTTTTTTGTCATGGCCATGCCCCTTCGGCAATTTGGCTCACCTTGGCATCGGCAGCATGGGCTTGAATCACTTCCTTGGGAAATTCGATTTCCCTGTAGGCCCACCACAGCAGAGCCAGCGAGTCTTTGCTTTCGGATTTCCGGCTTGCCAGGGTTCGTGCCAGCAAGCGATGGCAGGTTTTTTCGATGGATTGGGCGAAAGGCTCGACATCGCGCGCAACCAGGGTGCCGTCCTGATATATCAAGGCGCAATGTTGCGTGGCCTCGAACAGCAGCACGACCGTCAGGCCGGATTTGGCAATGTCGGGCCCGTCGCCAAATATCGCGGCCGATATCGGCAATACACTGCGCAGCTGTATTTGTCTCTCTTCAAGCTTTGCCAGCAGCGAATCCATCCAATCACGCGGCAATGCGTAAGCCAGGCCGGTCGCGCCGTAACGCAGATATTCCACGTGCAGTATCCAATTCGGGCCGATATCGACGCCAAGCTTGTCGAAGCAAATGCGCGCATAGCCTTGCAATTCGGCCTCACTGCTCAGACCATCCTGCCATGGCAAGGGTGCGATCGTCGCGATACTGTCAGACACGACCAGGGACAGCCTGGCCGATCCTCTGCGCTTGCCTTCGGCCTGCATCAGGCATTGATCCAGGCCGGACAGCACGTCGGCAGTTTGCGTCAACGCCGTAACGCTTCCCAGCATGTCACGCTTACCTCCGCGCTTGCCCTTGCCTTTCGCAAGCCAGCAATGCTCCGGAAAGAGCCCCGCCTGCAGGGTATCAGGCCACAAACGTGACACGATTCACCTCCTGCAGTGTGGTATGGCCATCCTTGACCAGTTGCAGCGCGACGTCGCGCAGGAAACGCGTGCCTTCGCGCTTGGCCTGCTCCTTGAGCGAGCGGATCGAGGCGCGGCTGACGATCATTTCGCGGATTTCATCGGTCAGGCGCAACACTTCCGCCACCGCCCTGCGCCCCTTGTATCCGGTCTGACGACAATGCACGCAGCCGCGGCCGGCGTGGAAGCGGTAATTTTCAGGATCATGGATACCGGATTCGGCCAGCAGTTCCGCATCGACTTGCACCGGCTCGCTGCAATGCGGGCAGTTTTGGCGCAATAGGCGCTGCGCCACCACGCCTGTGAGGGAAGAGACGAAGTTGTAAGGGTCGACGCCCATGTGCATGAAACGGCCGATCACGTCGAAGGTGTTGTTGGCGTGCACCGAGGTAAACACCATGTGGCCCGTCAGGGCCGACTGCACCGCAATCTGCGCCGTGTCGGGATCGCGGATTTCGCCCACGAGTATCTTGTCCGGATCATGCCGCAAGATGGAACGCAGGCCGACGGCAAAGGTCAATCCCTTTTTCTCGTTGACCGGAATCTGCAGCACGCCGGGAAGCTGGTATTCCACCGGGTCTTCAATCGTGATCACTTTGTCTTCGCCATGATTGATTTCGGTCAGCGCGGCATAGAGCGTGGTGGTCTTGCCGCTGCCGGTCGGGCCGGTGACGAGCATCATGCCGTAAGGTTCGGCCGCCAGGCGGCGCAACAGGCGTATGGTTTCCTTGTCGAATCCGAGGGAATCGAGCGTCAGCCGCTGCACGCTGTCGATGAGTGCCTGCTTGTCCAGGATACGCAGCACCGCATCTTCGCCATGGATGCTGGGCATGATCGATACCCGGATGTCGATGTCGCGCCCTTTCGATGCGACGCGGAAGCGGCCGTCCTGCGGAATGCGTTTCTCGGCGATGTCCAGTTCGGCCAACACCTTGATGCGTGCGATGGCCTGTTCGGCCAGGCCGGGATTGTTGACGCTGGCGATATGGTTCAGCACGCCGTCGATGCGAAACTTGATGACCAGTCCTTGCGGCAAGGACTCCAGGTGGATGTCGCTCGCCTCGAAACGCAAGGCATCGAATACCGTCGAATTGATCAGGCGCACAGCCGGGCTGGATTCGCCCTGGATCGAGCTCAGTGTCAGATCGGTGCTGTCGTCGCGCGCCAAATCGGCTACCTGGCTCTCCAGACCGACCGCTTCGGCCACCGCGCTGAAGGCGGACTCATGCGTGTCGAGCACGGTGCGCACCGCGCGCGGGTCCGCCAGGTAGACGTCGTGAAACGGCACGCCCATTCCCGCGAGCCAGGCGCCTACCGGCGAAAGCGGTTCACCGAGTGCGGCGTGCCATCGCCCTTCCCCATCCTGCCCGACGACAACCAGGCGCTCTGCCATGTCGGCATAGGAAATTCGCTCAAAGACCGGCTCGAAGGGCCATGCATCCTGCATGTCGAGCGTGGCATAACCGGTCAGGCGCGCTGCATCGTCGAGCAGGGTATGGCGCGGCTCGCTCAAGCGCTCTTCCAGAATGGTCAGCCAATCCTTGGCGGGATTGGCGCCAAGCACGGCTTCATGTATCAGTTGCAGAGTCAACATGGCTGCGGTCACACGGAATTGGCAAGATCGAAGATGGGCGAATACAGCATCAGCACGATCGCGCCGATGACGAGCCCGATGCCGACCATCAAGGCCGGCTCGATCAGGCGGCCGACGGTGTCGATCCAGGACGCCATTTCCTGATCGTAGAAGTCGGCGATACGTTCCATCATTTCATCGAGATTGCCGGACGATTCGCCCGCAACCAGCAGGCGCTGGGCCACTTCGGTGGAGAGCTTGCATTCGTTCATCACTTCCGACATCGGCCGGCCTTCGCTGACCGCGCGCGCCGCTTCGGCCACATCGTCCTGCATGCCGGCCGGGAGCGAACGGGCCGTCATCTTCATCGCGCTCAATACGCTGACGCCGCTCTTCAACAGCATGCCCAGCGTGCGATACATGCGCGCCAGTTGCAGCACCCAGATTTTTTCGCCGATGAGGGGAATGGCAAGAATCTGCTTGTACAAAAATGCACGCGTGCCCGGATGCGCGAACAATCCGATGACGGAGACAATCAGCATCAGCAGCCCCAGCCAGGCCGCCGCGGTATGCTCGCGCACGAAGCCGCCCCAGATCTGCACGAAACCGGGCGCCTCATGCTTGTGGATCGCGACGTCGTCGAAAACGATGGAAAAGCGCGGCACCACATACAGCATCAGGAAAGCGATCACGATGAAGCTGACCGACAGCAGAATGGCCGGATAGATGGCCGCGGAGACGAGCTTGCTGCGGATTTCATCGACCTGCTTCTGGTATTGCATGAAGCGGCGGATCGAGGCGCGCACGGTGCCCGTGGTTTCGCTCGCGCGCACCATGGCGATGTACAGCGCGGGAAACACCGAGGGCAGGCTTTCCATCGCCTCGCTCAATTGTCGGCCGTCGCGCAATCCTTTGAGCAGCGTGTCGTAGATTGCGCGATTGCGTTCGCGTTTGTCGTTATGGCCCAGGATGTCGATCGCATCGACCACGGGCTGGCCCGCATCGAGCAGGGAATGCAATTGCTGATTGAAGATCATCAGGTTGAATGAGGTCCGGCCCGTCCTCTTCAGGCCGGAGCGGGCTTGCCGCAAATCGATGACGCGCGCGCCGGCGGATTCGATGAAGCGGCGCGCTTCCTGCTCGCTCGTCGCATCGATATCCGTCGATTCGACCGCCAGTGCGGCGGTCAGTATTTTGGCGCGAAATCGCATTGTCTGAGATCCTCTTTGCCTTTCTGCTTGGCTTGCGCTTCTTAGTTCGTGATATCGGCGGCGTCGCCGGTTCCGCCGGCTTGACCGTCGGAACCGTACGAAATCAAGTCATAGTCCTTGCCCTGCGTGGCGCTGGGGATGTTGTAGACATAGGCGTTGCCCCAGGGATCGGCCGGAACGGCCTTCTTCAGGTAAGGACCATTCCACTTCGGCTCGCTTGCCGTGCCCGGCGGCGCGTAAAGTGCCGCCAAGCCCTCGGTCTGGCTTGGATAGTGGCCGGTATCGATGCGGAATTGGTCGAGCGCCTGCCCCAACGCCTCGATCTGCGCGGCCGCAACCTGGGTCTGCGATTTGCTGATTTCGCCAAAATATTTCGGTGCGACAAATGCCGCCAGCATGCCGATGATCAGCAGCACGACCAGCAATTCCAACAGGGTGAACCCCTTGCTCTTTTGTTTCATCATCATCTTGCGTTCTCCTGGTTACGCATTATTGAGGCGGTGTATAAATGAATTGCCATTGCTGATACGTTTGTCCCTGGCCGAAATTGGGATTGGAATTGATCAAGGCCTGCGGAAACCCGGCAATCTTGATCGGTTGCCGCGTCGATAGCGAATACACACCGATGATGGCATTGTCCGCATTCTTGACCAATCCCAAATCGCTTCCCGTCATCGGATCGAAATAAAGCCGCCGCAAGTAGCGCTGCAAGGTCGTGGTACGCGGATCTTGCAACAGCGACGCCAAGTCGGACGGATAGGACTTGGCCGTGCCGGGGGAGTTCTGGTAATACTTCATGATGGCGGTTTGGTATGCCTGGCCGACGTACAGCAATTGCGCTTCCTTGTCGCGCATGTCTTTCGTGATTGTGCGCTCCAATGCCACCAGTGTCGCGACCGAAAGGATGGCGACCAGGAACAAGGCGATCAGATAGGTGAAGCCCTGCTGGGATGGCCGCCGACGACGGAGTGTCATGCTCACCATGTCTTCAACCACGTGCCGTCCTGCGCCTGCCCCGGTGCGCCGCTGTGCACATCGTAGATGGCTCCGATGCCGCTTTGGGCGGGCGCAACCACGATCCAGCTCGCAGAACTTTGGGTGAAGGGATCGACCGGCAAACTGCGCAGGTAATTTTGTGTCACGAGGTCAGCCAGCAGGGTCGGATACACGCCCTTGTCCGAATAAAAATGATCGATCGAATCGCGCATGATGTACAGGTCTTCCTTCAGCACGTTCTCCTGCGTCGTCTCGATATTGCTGAAATAGCGCGGCACGGCGATCGACAAAATCGTCGCCAGGATGGCCAGCGCCACCAGCAGTTCGATCAACGTGAACCCCCTATCGCGCATCGCCGGTCACCATTGGTTGTAGGGCACGCCGTTCAGGCCAACCGCTGTCGACATCGATTGGACGTCGAACACATCGTCGCCGGACGTCGGATTGTCCGGCGGAGAAGCATAGCTGCGTAGCGCCCAGGTCGAGATCGAGGGTGTGGTTTGATCGGGATAGAACGGGTCGCGCGGGATACTGCGCAAAAAATAAATCTGCGCCTGGGTCGGGCTCAAGGCATCGGTCACGCCCCCGGACAAGGCGGTCAAACTGGGCGGATAACCGCTTTGCCCGTTCTGCAAGACGATATTGCCGTTCACCGCCGCCTGCTTGTAGGCGTCGATCGCGCCGCGAATGCTGATCAGGGCGGCGCGCAACTGCGCCTCCTTTTGCCGGGTCACGGCGGTCTGGATCACCGGCATCCCCACTGACGCCAGAATGCCGATGATGGCTACCGAGGCTAGCAGCTCGATGATCGTGAAGCCGGCCCGGGAGCGTTGGAGAGCAGCGTGTTTCATCTCAGGGCTGTATCGCCAGTGAATGACTGATCGGCAGGGCGAGCCTGCCGGCCGCATGTGCGCCGCCAATCGGTGTCAAGCCGATCACACTGACGTTTGCCGCTTCTGCCGCCTGCAGAGGCTTCAATTCGATGATCAGCAATGATCCGCTGCCTTTCGCGCCGGCAACGTTATCCGTGCCGCCGCCGACCGAAATCCGGCCGCTTTGCTTGTCGGTCGCCTCGTTGAAACTGGACTTGCCCGACTTGCCGAAGAAGTCGCCCTCCTTCACGGACAACACCTCGAATTCGGCTGGATTGAAGCCCAATTGCAAGGGCATGGTCTTGATGGCATCCACGGAATCGACGTCAAGCTCCAGGGTGATCGGTTGCCCGATTTTCGCTTCGGTTGGTCCCTTCCAGAGCACCTTCAAATTGCCCGTGCCTTCATTTTGCGCCTGCGGTGCAACCACCGCCGGCGTGGGTGCAGCGGCCGGAGCCGACGCCTTCTTTGCCGGCGCGGACGCCGCTGCCGGCCCAGCCGATTGCGCGCCGCCTTCGAAATTGCGCAATTGAATCGGCTTCGTGCGCAGCGCCGCTTCCGTGCCCGACCAGAATGCTTCGCCAGACGGGTCTTGACGGCGGATATTGCGGATCAGGTGCGGCGTGATCGACATCACCACCTCGGTTTTGCCATTGTTGACGTTCTCGTTGGAAAACAGGCGTCCAAGCAAGGGAATCTGGCCCAGGATAGGCAAGCGGTCGGCATTGTTGGTATCGGATTTGCTGATCAAACCACCGAGTATTTGCGTCTCGCCGTCTTTCAAAAGCAGCGCGCTGCTGAAGTTGCGCGTGCCGATCTGGTAGGCCTGCGAACCGTTGGCCGTGGTGATGGTCGAAACCAGCGAGCTGACTTCCAGCGCCAGCTTCAGGCCGATTTCGTCGTGCAGGCGGATTTCCGGTTCCACGTCGACCTTGATGCCCACGTCGATGTACTGGATGTTTTCTGCGACGAAGCCCGTGGCCGAAGACGTTGTCGTCACGACCGGCACCTTGTCGCCGATCAGGATTTTGGCCTTTTCCCGGTCGCGCACACGGATGCGCGGATTGGCCAGCAAATTGACGTCGCTATCCGAATTCTGGAAATTCAGGGTCGCCGTCGGCACCGTAATGCCCAGCAAGCCGGAATTCAAATGACGCAAATCGTTGAGCGGAATGGTCTGCGTGCCGCTGGTCGAGCTGGTGCTGGTGCCCGTACCGGTTCCAGGCGTGGTGGTCACGATCGATGAAAGCGGCGATATCGCAAGCTGGTTGCTGAAGTCGATTCCCAAGTCCTGCAAACGCGTGCGCGTGATTTCCAGCACCTCGACTTCCAGCATCACCTCCGGTTCATCGACATCCTGCAGCGCAATGAGCTTGTCGGCCAGGGCGATCGTCTCGGGATTCTCGCGCAGGATAATCATGTTGGTCTTTTCATCGACGAACACGTCCTTGATCTTCAATACCGTCTTGAGCATGTTGGCGGTCTCTTTGACGTCGGCATTGGCGACATAGAACGCCTTCACCACCAGGTCCTGGTATTCCTTGGCCTTGGCGCCCGTGTTGGGATAGATGAGCACGCTGGTGTTGTTCAGAATCTTCTTGTCGAGCTGGTTGGTCGTCAAAATCACGTCGATCGCGTCTTCCAGCGTGGTCTGCTTCAAAAAGACCGTGGTGTGCAAATCGCTCTTGACGTCGTGATCGAAAATGAAGTTGATCCCCGTCGTGCGCGACAGGGCCTCGAACACCATCTTCAGGCTGGCATCGCGGAATTCCAGATTGATCGGCTTCTTGTAGACCGAACTCAAGCTGGGCGCGGTGAGCAGTTCCTTGGCCTGGCGCATCTCGATCTCGTGCAGCACCGCTTTGGCTTCTTCCTTGTTCGGCACACGTTCGAGGGCGCGCTCGGCCCATTCGCGCGCCAATATGGCGTCGCCGCGCTTCAAGGCTTCGCGCGCCTGCGCCACGTCTTCATTGGATCGCTCGGCGCGGGCGATGGTGTCGAGCCCCGCTTGCGCTTGCGCGTTATCGCGATCGATTTTCAGCAGCGCACGATACGCCTGCTCCGCCTCGGGGTATTTGCCCTCGGCGAACGCCGCCTCAGCCTGCTTGATCAGGCCCTGAGCCGCTTTCTCGCGAGTGGTCAGCAGATCGCGCCGATATCCCAGATCGTCGGGCGACAAGTCGGACGCCAGCTCCAGCTCATGGACCGCGTCCACGTACGAGCCGTGCTCCATCGCCGTCATGCCGGCGCTATGGTGCTGCTGCGCCGCACAGCCGGCCAGGGCCAGGCAGGCAAGCAGGCAAAAGGGGCGGCAGATGACGCGCATGAAGGGTTGCAAGAAATTATTTGTCATTTGCTGCGATATTCAAAACCTGTTTTTCGCCGGTCGGCACGTGCTCAAATTCGATATGGTCGGCGTCCACGTGCAACACCTTGTAGGTTCCGTCGAGCGTCTCGCCGCCCTGCACCTCCACGATCTGGTCGCCTTTGCTGAGGTAGACTATTTGCTGGCTCGTCTCGCCGTCGTTCATCATTCCCATGAATTTGTAGGGCAAAGGCGGCGGACCGGGCGGTGCCGCTGGAGCGGGGGGCGCAGCTTCCACCACGGTCTTTGGGGCGTCCTGCGGCGGCGGCGGCGCCTGCCAGCCACGCGGCGCAAAGGGATCGACTTCTTCCTCATCCTCAACCGGGACGGCACCGTCGACTTCGCTTCCTGACGATTGCACCGCCGCAGACGATTGCGCTGCCGCACGCCGATGCGGCGGCGTGACACCTGACGCCTCGCTGCCGGGGTAAAAACTCGCCAGCGCCGTTGCCGCAGCGAGCAGCAGCAAAACCGCCATGCGAATACTCGCCGCCTTAGCCATGTTCCTGCCTCCGGTAAAACGCGGACAGGTTCACGTCGCAATTCGTCTCGGCGGTGCTGATGTCATCGCGCTCGCAGGAAATGGCGTCGAGCGCCACTTGCGGCTCTTCGGCTTCCAGCGCATCGAGAAAGCGCCGGATCGCGGGGTAGCGTGACGACACGCTCAAGGTGGCGCGATAGCGCAGATACGGCTGGTTATGGTTGTCTTCCAGCACGAAGGAAACCTCGTCGAGCGGCAGCTTGGTGTCCAGCGCCAACCGGTTGATCGCCTCGACCAGCTTGTTCGGCTCAAAGCGCGGCAAATCGATCCGTCCATTTCCTGTTTGGGAAGACAATGAAACGGGCTGGCTCAGCGATTTGGTTGCGTTGGCAATATCGTGACGGACGATCGCTTCATGGCGCACTAGGCTCAGCCAGAACAAGCCTGCGCCCACACTCATTGCTGCAAGCAGCACCGTGCTCGTCAGCCCGAGCGGGTGCATTCTCGCCAGACGCAATAAATGAAAACGACACCAGGAAAACCAATTGGCCTGCATCGCTGCAATGCCCTCCCCTTCTCCACAGACCAAGCCTACCGATCGAGAAGAATCCCGAGCTAGCAACTCGCAGCGCGCCGCGCAGATTCTCCCAAATCTGCCGGCCTGTCACCGCAATCCGTGAGTGTTATTCCCTGAGCAGGGAACATGATGGAACCGATAAATTTTATCCAATGGCCCTGCCTTGCCTGCGAAACCACCCAGGCTCAAAAAGAGCCAAGCACATAGACAAGGGATTCGTACAAGACGAAACCGCATCAACATGCCGATGCAGAGGGGGTCAACAGGAGTGGCAGGAGTCCGTAGTCTTATGCATCCGGCGACATAGTTGCCGGTTGAGCGCCACGGTCATGGATAAACAAGCCCAATGATACGTTCCGACGGCTTGAAAGTCAATTTGAGGGACAAGATAAATGCGACATTTTTAGGCACAAACAGTAAGTTTTATCATATTAACTACAAGGTTTCGGCCTCCTTTTCATTTACTTAACGCTCGACACTTGCCAATCTTGCACATCACCCGATTACAATATCGTGACGGACTTTCCAAAGGTACACTTGCCCGTTTTTTATGTTGCTTGTGTTGCTGCTTGTTCTGTCTTGGTTGATGTTGTGCCGGCACTTGGCTGAATTGCCCGTTTATCGTCCGCGTTATGTCTGCCGGACACCCTCGCCTTCTGCTATCCGCGCTTCGCGCAAGCCCGATTGGGTACGCAAGGAACTGATTCGCCTGAAGGCGCACTTACCTGATTTTGGTAGTCGCAAACTGGCTGATTTGTTCAACAGCCTGCATGCGGCCCAAGGAATGACAGTCGGCAAATCGTTTGTCCATGCACTGT
>Ga0302314_10002418_pt1 | contig 34609 bp, 28 predicted proteins | sample III_Palsa_N2_3_FD_200533 | JGI IMG/M metagenome (GOLD analysis project Ga0302314, IMG submission 200533) | Peat permafrost microbial communities from Stordalen Mire near Abisko, Sweden - III_Palsa_N2_3 | ecosystem: Environmental > Terrestrial > Soil > Palsa > Peat permafrost | place: Sweden...
GCGCAGCGACCGGTCGGTGGCCAACCCCCGACCTACCAAACGGTCGACACCCCCGACGCATCGGTTCGTGATCAGCGCCCCCGGCCGAGCCGCTCAAACTGGCGCCCGGCTGACTCCCCGGAGTGGAGCGGCGATGACAGCACGGCCGCCCCGCGCTGGCTCTCGGCCGCCGAAGAATTGGAGAGGACACCGCTGCCGCCGCTTGCGACGCCGCCGGCTGCTGCGACGCCGCCGGCCGCGCCGAGCCCCCGACCTGCCAGCCCGGACCCGGAAGCGCCCGAGCCCGCCGAACGCCAATCAGGGGGCGGGGATTCCCCCGAGACCTGAGGTCTGCATCTCACCGGCGATCACGAAGTAAAGGCTGATCGCCGCGATTAGGAAGATCGCCGTGAGGATCATCGTCCGCGAGTGGATGATGTGGCCGTAGACGCCGAACAGAAACGCCACACCCATCGCAATCGCGAACACGCTGAGATCGTGGTTGGTGATCGATGCGAGCAGGAACGGCACGGACTCCCAGCCTATAGTTGCCGCATGTCCAAGAGCCCCACCACGGTCCAAGAACTACGGGATGGATTGCGTGAAGTGGGCTATCTGCCGGGCGAATCGACCGCCCTCGTCAGCTTCCTGGCAACCAAGCTCGGCAAGCCGGTGCTCGTCGAAGGACCGGCCGGCGTCGGCAAGACCGAGCTTGCCAAGGCACTCGCTAAGTACCTCCAGCGCCCGCTCGTGCGGCTCCAGTGCTACGAGGGCCTTGACGAGGCGAAGGCGCTGTATGAGTGGAACTACCGCAAGCAGCTCCTGAGAATTCAGGCAGGCACGGGTGGGGGCACGGCCGCCGAGAAGAACGCAAACGACGCCTGGGACAGCGTCCATGACGACATCTTCGGCGAGGAGTTCCTGCTCGCCCGCCCGCTGATGACCGCGATCGCCTCACCGGACCCGGTCGTCCTACTGATCGATGAGATCGACAAGACCGACCAGGAGTTCGAGGCGATGCTGCTCGAGTTGCTGTCGGATTTTCAGATCTCGATCCCCGAGCTCGGCCGGATTGAGGCGAAGACGCACCCCGTAGTGCTGCTGACGTCCAACAACAGCCGTGAGCTGACAGAGGCGCTGAAGCGCCGCTGCCTCTACCTGTGGCTTGATTACCCGGACTCCGAGCACGAGCTTGAGATCGTGCGAATGCATTCGCCGGAGCTGCCGGAGACGGTTGCGCGCAAGCTGATCGAGGTGATCGGCATGGTCCGTGAGCTCGACCTGAAGAAGCCGCCGAGCATCGCCGAGTCGATCGACTGGGCGCGCGCGCTGCTGTTGCTCGGCGCCCAGGACATCGACCAGCAGACCTTCCGCGACACGATGAGCGTGATCGTCAAGCACCGCACCGACCTGGACATCGTCGCCGAGCGTGTCGGCGTCAAGCTCGATCCGGCACCCGCGACCGAACAGTCCTCGGCGGCGTAGCGGCGGGTTCAGCAGCCAGGGACCAGCGGCGTGTCCTCGCATTACAACCTCGGCATTCCCGGCCTCCTGAACCTGCCGGACGAGAACTTCTTGCCGCCGCCAACCAGTATCAACAAGGACCACCCCGGGTTCGACGGCGAGTTGCTCGCCTTCACTGAGGACCTACGCTCCGAGGGGGTCGCGGTTGGCACCTCGGAGATCCTCGACGCCTTCCAGGCGCTCGACTACATCGCCTGGTCCGACGTCAGTGATTTCCGCGAGACGCTGGCGGCGACGATCGCCAAGTCCCCGGACGACCGCCGCGTGTTCGACCTTGTGTTCGACCGCTTCTTCTTCCGCGCGGCCGAAGCGCAGGCGGTTCGGATGGAGGTATCAGAGCCGAGCCCGCAGCTGAACGGCGATGAGGTCGACCTTGACGAGCTGCGCCGCCAGATCGCGCAGGCGCTGCAGGATGGCAACGAGTCGGAGATGCGTGACCTCGCCCGCCTGGCGATCGCCGCCTTCGGCAAGGGCCAGGGTTCAGGGGTACTCGGCGTCGACGTCCAGCGGATTCGCCGCGCGATCGGCCTGCGCACCGACCCGCAGCCTGAGCTGCCCGCTGAAGACCCTCGCCGCGACGGGATCCCGCGGGATCAGTTGCGTAAGTTCGAACAGCAGCTGCGACGAGAGCTTGAGCGCGGGCTGATCGAGCGGACCTCCGAGCTGCCGCCGAAGCGCCCGCTGTCTGATCTCGATCGCGGCCTTCCCGGCGGCCCGGTTCAGGACCTCGCGCAGGTCCACAAGGTCGTTGCCCAGCTCAAGCGGCGGCTGGCGACCGACGGGCGTGAGCAGCGTGGCCACGCTCGGCACGCCCACGTTGACGTCCGCGCGACGATGCGGGCATCGCTGCAAACCGGCGGCGTCCCGGTCGATCTGAAGTTCCGCCCGCAACGCCCGCGCCGTCCGGAGATCTTCGTTCTCTGCGACGTCAGCACCAGCGTGACCAGCGCCTCGACGTTCTTCCTCAGCGTGCTCCACGCGCTGCACGACGCGTTCCGCAAGATGCGCTCGTTCGTCTTCATCGAGCGGATCAGCGAGGTCAGCGAGATCCTCGCCCGCGAGCGTGACTTCCGCGTCGCCGCCGCACTGATCGCCTCCGACGCCGGCGTCGCCGACATCTCCGGCTACACCGACTACGGCCGCGTCTGGACCGAGTTCCTTGCAGAAATAGTCGACGAGCTGCACCCACGCGCAACCGTGATCGTGCTCGGCGACGCCCGTACCAACGGCCGCCCGCCGCGCGAGGATGTGTTCGCGCAGATCGCCGCCCGTGCGGGCCGCACGTTCTGGCTGAACCCCGAGCCGCGGCTGTATTGGAACTACGGTGACAGCGTGATCTCAGTCTACGAGCAGTACTGCCAGGCCTTCGAATGCTGGCGCACAGATCAGCTCGAGGACTTCGTCAAGGCACTGACGCGGCCGGTCAGCAGATAGCCCGCTCAACTACTTCCGAGCGTCCGGCAGATCAGCGATGATCCGCCGATGAAACGACTGCTCATCCACTGGCTGGCGAACGCGCTCGTGCTTGGCGTCGTCGTGTTGGTGCTTCACCACATCAAGACCAGCGACGCAGGCGTCAAGGACGCCGGCGACCTGCTACTGGCTGCCGCCGTGTTCGGCGTGCTCAACACGTTCCTGAAGCCGATCATCAAGTTCCTCACCTTCCCGTTCGCGGTGCTGAGCCTTGGCGTGGCCTGGTTCTTCGTGTCGATGCTGATGCTGGCCATCACCCAGCACGTCGTCAGCGGCTTCCACATCCACACGTTCAAGGCGCTGGCGATCGGAACCGTGATCGTGTGGGCGGTCAACCTGGTGCTCGACATCGTTCCGGGCCCCTGGAAGTACAAGAAGCACAAGCACTGACGCCGACCCCAGCTGGCAACCTGCGGGCACGGATGCCCGCGCTTGCGATTCACAACGTCACATATACGTACCCGCGCACCGGTCGCAAGCGGCCGCCGACAACCGCGCTTGCGAACGTCAGCTTCACCGCTGAGCCGGGCCAGACGCTGGCGCTGGTCGGGCCGAGTGGTTGCGGCAAAAGCACGCTGCTGGAACTGATCTGCGGGCTGCTGGCGCCCAGCGAAGGGCATCTTGACGCCGAACCGGCGGCCTTGACCCCGCAGAACGACCTGTTGCTCCCCTGGCTCTCAGCGCTCGACAACGCCGCCCTGCCGCTGCGGCTGCGCGGTGCCTCTAAACAGGTCGCGCGGGAGCAAGCAGCCCCCTTCTTCACCCGCTTCGGACTCCAAGGCTTCGAGCGCTCCCGCCCCGATCAGCTGTCAGGGGGAATGCGTCACCGGATCTCGTTCCTGCGCTGCCTGCTGGCCGGAAAGCCCGTGCTGGCGCTGGACGAGCCATTCGCCTCACTCGATGCGATCACCCGCGCCGAGATGCAGAGCTGGCTGACCGAGGCGCTGCGGGCGGAACCGCGCACCGTTGTGCTGGTGACGCATGACGTTGAGGAGGCGGTGCTGCTGGGCGACCGGCTGCTGGTCCTCTCCCCCCGCCCCGGCCGCGTGATCGCCGACATCTCGATCGATCTCCCCCACCCACGCAAGCGCACCGACCCACAGATCATGAAGCTGCGCGCAGAAGCGCTCCAGCACTTAGGACTTCCGGCGTGAAGCGCGTCCTGCTGCCGCTGCTGGCGATCGCACTGCTGATCGGGGTTTGGGATCTCTACGTCCACATCGATCACGTCAACTCCTACGACATGCCGGCTCCGACCCAGGTCGCTCGCGCGCTCTACGACGACCGCAGCACGTTGTGGTCGAACTTCCTGGTGACCGCCCAGGAAATTATCTTCGGCATCACCGTGGCTGCGCTCACCGCGCTCGTTGCCGCCTTCACGATGCACCTCTCGACCACCGCGCGCCTGGCCCTGTACCCGCCGTTGGTCGTCTCCCAGGCGATCCCGGTTGTGCTGCTGGCGCCGCTGTTCGTCCTCTGGCTCGGTTTCGGACTTCTACCGAAACTACTGGTCATCGCACTGGTCTCGTTCTTCCCGCTGGTGGTGACCACGACCGCCGCGCTACAGAGAGTTGACCCCAACCTGCAGAAGCTCATGAAGACGCTCGGTGCCAGCCGCCTGCAGACGTTCCGCACCGTCGAGCTACCGGCGGCCCTGCCAGGACTGTTCCCCGGTGCCAAGCTCGCGGCGGTGTTCAGCGTGATCGGCGCCGTGTTCGCCGAGCAGCAGGGTTCGACCTCCGGGCTCGGCTACCTGCTGATGATCACTCAGAACAATTTGCAGCTCCCCGAGGCCTATGCCGCAGTCGCGATCCTGTCCGCGTTCGCGGTCGCGCTGTTCGCCGTATTGACCGTAATCGAGCGCCGCGCCCTCCCGTGGGCCTACCATCCGGGTCGATGAAGCGCGCGCTTTTCGCGATCACCGCCGCCCTGCTGCTTGCCGGCTGCGGCGAGATCACCAACACGATCGTTCCGCGGAAGGACACCGCCAACCACATCACGGTTGCGCTGTACGGCCCGACGCTTGACCAGCTCGGCATCGCGAAGGCGCAGAGCGCCGGCTTCTTCAGCCAGGCCGACCTCGATGTCCACTTCATCCAGGTCGACTCCACCGACACCGGTGTCTCAATGCTCGTGCACAACGAGGTTGAGCTGGCGATCGTCAACGAACCGGCGGTGATGCTGGCCCGTAACGCCGACCACCCGCTCGTCTCGGTCGCTGCGATCGTGCAGTCACCCTCGCTTCCGTCGAGCGACTGCAGCAAGCCGAAACGGCGCAAGGCGAAGCCACGCTGCCGCGCAACGACGGTCCCAGCACTCGCCCCCTACAAGAACGCCGGCAGCTACGACGGGCTGGTGTTCGCGCTGATGGAGAACACGATCGTCAATCACACCGCGATCCCTCGCCGCTTCCTCCAGGCGGTCGCCCGCGGCTACAACGCGATCCGCAACAACCCGCCGAACACGGTTGGCATCCAGCAGGCGTTGGGAACGTGGTTCTCGCCCAGCGGCGAGTGGGGCCTGCAAGCGGCAAACGACTGGAACGCGTTCGGGACCTACCTGATCAACCACCACGAGATCACCAACCCGAACGCCACTCCGGCAGCCAGCACCAACGAGCTGCTCGCCGGGCAAGGGGTCTGAGCGCCCTTTCGTAGTTCGATTCAGGAGACTCGTACTACGACCCAGCGGTTGCGGAGGCCCCTGTTAGCGCCAGTACGCGGTCGTGCACGAACGACAGTTTGTCGATCACCACAGGCGCCAGCGTGAACGGGTAAAGGTCGTGACTGCCCATGCTGCGGTTGACCGCGTTCAGCGCGTAGGTCAGCGGCAACCAGACTGCCACTAGCTTGGCGAACGGTCGTACGTCATCTTTAGGCTCGACAGGCAGCTCCTGAGCGCCATCCTCCGGCCCAGCGACCGTCACGCCGAACGCCGCCGCCGTCTGCAAGGTGTCGCGAATATGAAGGTAGTGGGCGAACGTCTCCGCCCAGTCCTCCGAGGGGTGCATCGTCGCGTAGGACGAGACGTGGCGCTGCGCCCAGTCGCCCGGTGGACCCTGTTCGTAGTGGCGCTCGAGCTCCCGCTGGTAGTCGAGCGTTTCGGGACCGAACAGCGAGCGGAACGCCTCGCGCTGCTCGGTCCGGTCAACCAGAATCGGCTCGTAATAGTGGCCGATCTCGTGACGGAAGTGGCCCAGCAACGTACGGTAGGGCTCGCCGAGTTGGGCCTGGCGCTGGACCCGGCGAACGTCGTCGGATTCGGCCAAGTCGATCGTGATCACACCGTCGTCGTGACCAGTCGTGACCGGACCATCCCGGCTCGACAGCAGCTCGAAGTGGAGGTCGTCCTCGATCGGCAGCCCAAGGTCGTAGAGCTGGAACAGCAGGCGCCGTTTCGCCGATTCAGCCGCGCCGAATTGCTCAAGTCCAGTGGTATCCCAGTCGGCTGGCCGTGTCCGCGTCAGCGCGCACGAGCGGCACAAGGGACCGCTCTCAGCCGACGTCAGCAACCAGTTGCAGCGCGCCGTCTCCAGGTTGCCGCAGGTTCGCAGCTGCGCCTGGGTGTCAAGCACAACGACGTCAAGCTGATCCGGCTGAAAGCCGAGGCTGGCGCCGCAACGCAGACAAACGCTGTTCTCGAAGAACAGCAGCTGACCGCAGTTGTCGCAGGCGAACGCGCGCATCACGCAGCAAGCTGGTCGTCGTTGTCGAGCGCTACAACGTCGACTTCAACCTTCAGCTTGTCCGTCTTTCCCTCGGTGTAGATCACGCCGTTCATCGGCGGCACGTCGCTGTAGTCGCGGCCGATCGCGGTGACGACGTAGCGACCGTTGACGAACTGGTCGTTGGTCGGGTCGACCGCCACCCATCCGGCATCCGGCACGTAAACCGACAGCCAGGCGTGGCTGCCGTCAACGCCGGTCAGCTTCGGCTTGCCCGGGGGCGGTTGGGTCTCCAGGTAGCCACTGACGTAGCGCGCCGGCAAGCCAAGCGCACGCAGGCAGGCGATCGCGACGTGGGCGAAGTCCTGACAGACCCCCTTGCGCTTGGTGAACGCTTCGGCCAGCGGCGTTGAGACCGAGGTCGACCCCGGCGCGTATTCGAACTCGTCGAAGATCCGCGAGCTGAGCGCAGCGATCGCGTCGATCGCGCTCGCCCCCGGCGGAAACGACGGCAGCGCGTAGTCACGGTAGAGCTGGTGACCGGCGACCAGCGGCGAGTCGAGTACGTACTGGACCACGTCCGGGGCGACCACCGGATCGCCGGCGGCGACCAGATCGCGCACCAGCTCCCACGGCCGCTCGCCGAACAGCGACAACTCCTGCGAAAGATCGTCGACCTCGACAACGCTGGTTGCGGTCACAGTTAGCTGCTGGTGAGGCTCGTTGATCGCGAAATACGAGGCGCGATTGCCGAAGAAGTCGATCCGCTCACGGTAACGCTCCGGCTGCGGGTCGACGACCACCTCGGCACGGCGCAGGCGCTGGCCGGCGAGCTCGCGCGGGAGTAGATGCAGCTGGCCGTAGCTGGCCGTTACGGCCTTCTTGTACTCGTAGCGAGTGCGGTGGGTGACGCGGTAAACGGTGCTCATCCGCCCCTCCCGTAGGAGGGCTCGGCACCGGCGGGGCCAAGCAACGAGAAGGTCGGAGAGGTATGCAGGAAGTGGGTCGCGTCGACCTGTTCGCCGGCGTCCAGCAGTAGCCCGGAGACGCGGCCCAGCAGCTCAGCAAGCGCCGGCCGGTATCCCGCGGAGTCTTCCCAGATCAGTAGCGACGGATCGGCCAGCCGCAGCGCGGTGGTCGCCTCCAGCGCCAGGCGCTGTTCGGGACGCAAGCGGATCTGATCGCTCGGCGGCAGCGCATCGAGGTCGGCGGTCAGCAGGCTCAGCTGATAAGCGAGCGAGCGCGGATTGCCGGAATCGAGCAACAGCAGGTCAAGCACCGTCTCAAGCTGAGCATGCGAGCGGTAGCGGAAGCGGTAGGTGATGATGCTCTCTGCAGCCGACAGCACCGACTCGAGGATCAGACTGTCGGCGGCCGTCCCGCGCGCCTGCTCAAGCGTCGCCTGCAACAGCGCGAGCAGCTGGATCGAGCGCTCAATCCGGCGCCCGGCATCCATAAACCGCCAGCCGAGGTCTCTGACCATGCTCTCAACGCCGAGCCCGCCCATCGCCAGCAGACTCTGTACAACCTGCTGAAGCGCGCCCTGACCGTAGGCCTCGGGCTGATCCAGCGGGATGTCGAGCTGCGGCAGGATCCGCTCCAGTGGCCCGATCACCAGCCAGGTGTCGCGGCTCAGCTGATCACGGACCGAGTAGGCGTTGTCGAGCATTGCGCGGACAGGCTGGGCCAGCGTCAGCTGGTTGCCGCGGATCAGGCGCAGCCCCTCATGCAGCGCCTCAAGCGTGGCTGCGCCAGCCGGGTTCGGGCCGCCGCCGAACTCGTTGGTGCGGTCGATCACCGCGCGCATCAAACGGGTCTGAGCCTCGGCACGCTCGGCGTAGCGCCCGAGCCACCACAGGTTCTCGGCGGCGTGAGACGGGATCGAGGCCATCGGGTCGATCCCCTGAACCGCCGGGCCTGATTGCAGCCAGAAGGCGCCGAGCGCCTCAGGCTCGGATGCCAGCACCCAGGTGTCCTTGGTGATCGCACCGGCCTGGTTTGAGATCCGGCCGACGCCGGCATCGCCCTGCGCGCGGGTCAGGCCGCCCGGCATCACGACGTAGCTGTCGCGGCGGGCGATCGCGAATGCTCGCAGCACGCTGCGGCGTGACTCAAGCCCCTCCGGGGTCAACACGGGCACCGAGGCGAGGCTCAGCTGCTCCTGTCCTACCCAGTCGCGAGGATGGCTCTCAATCCGCGAGCGCAGCCAGCGCCGTTGGCCGCTGGTCAGCTCCCAACCGAGCAGCGCCGAGACACCGTGCTCTCTGGAAGTGGGCCGCAGCACCAGCTGCTCGAGGCGCTCGAGCACGTAGCGGCGCGACTCCGGGTCACCGCACCACCAAGTGGGCACGCTCGGCAGCCGTGGCGCGCGGCCGAGCAGATGCTCGCCGAGCTGTGGCAGAAAGGCCATCAGCGCCGGGTTCTCAAGCACGCTGGCGCCGAGCGGGTTGACAATCGAGACGTTGCCGGCGCGGGCCATCTCGAGCAGGCCGGGGACGCCCAGCTGCGACTCAGGCCGCAGCTCAAGCGGATCGCAATAGGCGCCGTCGACGCGGCGCAGGATCACGTCGACCGGCTCGTACTGCCCGACCGATCGCATCCACACGCGCTCTCCTCTGACGGTCAGATCGCGACCCTGGACCAGCGGATAGCCGAGTGTCGAGGCAAGCGCCGCATGCTCAAACGCCGTCTCATTCAGCGGACCCGGGCTGAGCACAACGATCCGTGGGTCCTCGGCCTGCAGCGGCGCGGCATCCTGCAGCGCGGCGCGCAGCGAGCGGAAGAACGGTGCGAGCCGGTGGACCTGGGTGTCGCGGTAGAGCGTCGGCAGCACGCGGCTGATCACAAGTCGGTTCTCAAGCGCGTAGCCGGCGCCTGATGGCGCCTGCGTGCGGTCGGCCAGTACGACCGGCTCACCCTTCCCATCACGTCCGATGTCGACCGCGTAGGCAAACAGCTGCGGTACCCCGGCCCGCCCACCGGGCAAGATTCCGTCGCATGCCCGCAGGAAGCCGGCATGGCCATAGACCAGCTCGGCCGGCAGCAGCCGCCGGCGCAGCAGGTCACGCGGGCCGTAGATGTCCTCGAGGATCAGGCTGAGCAGCTCGGCGCGCTCGATCACGCCCGACTCGATCACCAGCCACTCGCGGCTGGGGATCACGGTAGGTAGCGGGTCCAGTCGCCAGCGCCTCCCCGGGTTCGGCGACTCGTGATAGGCGTTGTAGACGACGCCGTCTTGGTCAAGCAGCCGGGCGGCCTCACGCTGACGCAGGTGCAGCTCGTCAAGACCGAGCTCGGCAAACGCGCCGGCAAGCTGCTCCCAATGCGGCCGTGGACGGCCGCTAGGTTCGAGCATCTCGTCGTAACAGCCAGTCAGCGGCTGGTAGTCGGGGGCGTCGGCGCGGGTCTCGGTCAAGGCAGCAAGTGTGACGGCTGACGGCGCAGGTCGAGCGTCCGAGGATATTCGCCGACGGGCTCGGCAAGCGGCAGCTCGATCGGACCTGGTGTGTGGCCGAATTTCTCAAACCTGGCGGAACGGCGGGTTTGCGCGGCTGCCGCGTTGACCGGAGGCGCCTCGTGCGCGCGGCCGCCAGGGTGAACGACGTGGTAGCGGCAACCACCAAGCGAGCGTTCACTCCAACGATCGGCTAGGTCGAAGGTCAGCGGCGAATGGACCTTGATGCTCGGATGCAGGGCGGACGTCGGCTGCCACGCCTGGAAGCGCACGCCGGCGACGTAGGTGCCGGGGGTCTCTGTCGGCCGCAGCGGCACTACTCTGCCGTTACAGGTGAGGACATAGCGCTCGTCGGTCAGGCCGTCGACCCGCACCTGAACCCGCTCCACGCTGGAGTCGACGTAGCGAGCGCTAGCGCCCGAGGCTTGTTCACCAAGCACGTTCCACGGTTCAAGCGCAGCGCGCAGTTCGATTGAGACGCCATCAAGCTCGAGCTTGCCGATCGTCGGGAAGCGGAACTCGAGGAACGGCGCTAGCCAGGCAGGGTCGAAGTCAAAGCCGTGCGTCGCCAGGTCTCTGACCACCTCGCGGGCATCCTGCGCGACGTACCAAGGCAGCATGAAGCGGTCGTGCAGCTCGGTCCCCCAACGGACCAGCGGGCCACTGTAGGGCGACTGCCACAGGCGGGCAACGAGCGTGCGCACCAGCAGCGCCTGCACCAGCGCCATCTCGGGGTGCGGCGGCATCTCAAAGCTGCGCAGCTCAAGCACGCCGAGCCGTCCGGCCTCGCCGTCGGGGCTGTACAGCTTGTCGACGCAGAACTCGGCCCGGTGGGTATTGCCGGTCAGGTCGGTCAGCAGGTTACGCAGCGCGCGGTCGACGACCCAGGCAGGCACGGGGGCACCATCGGTCGCCGTCTTCTCCAGCTCCGCGAAGGCGATCTCAAGCTCGTACAGGTTCTCATGACGGGCCTCGTCAATCCGTGGCGCCTGGCTGGTCGGCCCGATGAACCTCCCGGCAAACAGGTAGCTCAGCGACGGGTGGTGCTGCCAGAAAGTCAACATGCTGCGCAGCAGGCTCGGACGTCGCAGCAACGGACTGTCAGCGGGCGTCTTGCCGCCGAGCGTCAGATGCGCGCCGCCGCCGGTGCCCGTGTGACTGCCGTCAAGTGCGAACTTCTCGGCACGCAGACCGACCGCCTCGGCCTCCGCGTACAGCCGCTTCGTCCGCTGCGCGAGCTCGGCCCACGATTCGCTCGGGTGGATATTGACCTCGATCACCCCCGGATCGGGCGCCACGACGAAGTGATCCGCCCGGACGTCACGCGGGGGCGGGTAACCCTCGATCACTGCTTTGACGCCCGTCGCGGCGATCGCCCGCTCGATCACCTGCAGCAACTCCGCCGCGTACGCGAGCTCGGTCAGCGGCGGCAGGAACACGTAGACGTGGCCCTTGCGCAGCTCGACGCAGAGCGCCGTGATCGGTGGCGGTTTGACGACTTTTGGCTTCTTTGGCTTGGCGCTTGGATCCGGGTTCTCGTCGATCGCGAGCGGCTCAACTTCTCTAAACAGGCTGAGCTCCGGCGACGGCGGCTCAGGCTTGTAGGTCATCGACTTCAGCGGCAGCCGCATACCGATCGGCGAGTCGCCCTCGACCAGGTACAGACGGTCACGGCGCAGCTCCCAGCGGCCGGTCTGCCACGTGGCGTCACCAGGGTCGCGGCGAACCGGCAGCGCCCAGCCCTTGGGAGTGTCCTTGTCGTGATCGACAACGGCGAGAATTGCCTCGGCGTCCTTGACCGGCAGGTCACCCGGCTCCTGTGCCGCGCGCCAGCGGGCCCCGACCGGGTCCTCGAACGCCGGATAGCGGACGTCCTTTGGCAGGCCGAGCCGATCGGCGATCGCATCGGTGAGCCGCTGCGCATCCGCAAGCGTCGCGCTACCGTCGGTGAACGGGTTGTCAAGCAAGCCCCGGTCACGCCACAGCGGATTGCCGTCGGTCCGCCAGTAGACGCCGTTCTGCCAGCGGGGGAGCGGCTCGCCCGGGTACCACTTGCCCTGACCGTGGATGATCAACCCGCCGGGCGCAAATGCCGCGGCGAGCCGCTCCGTCAGCTCGCTGGCGATCGCCTCCTTCGTCCCGCCGGTTGCCGCGACGGTCCATTCGGGCGCCTCGGGATCGGCCGCCGAGACGAACGTGGGCTCGCCGCCCATCGTCAAGCGGACATCGTCACGCTCAAGCGCGGCATCGACCTGCCAGCCGAGCGCGTTGATCTTGTTCCACTGCGCGCTCGAATACGGCAGCGTGACGCGGGGTGGCTGATCGATCCGCGTGACCGTGTTGGAGTACTCGAAGGTGGTCTCGGCCGGCTCGAGCATCCCCTCGATCGGCGCCGCCTGGCTCGGATAAGCGGTGCACGTCAGCGGTATGTGACCCTCGCCCGCCGCCAGTCCCGAGGTCGCATCGAGGCCGACCCAGCCGGCGCCGGGGATGTATGCCTCAGCCCAGGCGTGCAAGTCGGTGAAATCACGGTTCTCGCCGACGTCGCCGGCGGCGGGCTTGTCCTGTGCCAGCTGGACCAGGTAACCCGAGGCGAACCGCGCGGCGATCCCGAGGCGGCGCAGCACCGCCACCAGCAGCCATGCCGAGTCCCGACAGGAGCCGACGGCCTTCTGCAGCGTCTCCTCGGGCTGCTGGACGCCGACCTCCATCCGCACGCTGTATTCGACGTCATGCAGGACTCGCTGGTTCAGCTCGACGAGGAAATCGATCACCGACCGCGGCGTCCTGTCGACCTGCTCGAGGAAGGCGTCGAGCAACGGGCTAGCGGGCGCTTGCTCAAGGTATGGGCCGAGGTCGTGCACGAGCTCCGCCGAGTATTCGAACGGGAACTCTCGCGCCGACTCATCAACGAAGAAGTCGAACGGGTTGATCGGGGTCATTTCCGCGATCAGATCAACAGTCACGGAGAACTCGCTGGTCGGTTCGGGGAAGACAAAGCGAGCCTGGTGGTTGCCGCTGGGGTCCTGGATCCAGTTGACGAAGTGCTCCTCCGGGGTGACTCGCAGGCTGTAGGCGAGGATCGGAGTGCGGCAGTGCGGCGCCGGACGGAGGCGGATCACCTGCGGTCCGAGCCGAATCGGACGGTCGTAGCGATAGACCGTCCTGTGCTCGATGGCGACGCGGATGCTCACACTTGCAGGCTATACGGCGGCGTGCAGCGCGTAGTGGCCGGCCAAACCCTTCCACCTGCCGAAGCGCTCAAACAGCTCGCGGACCTGCGCTTCTTCGCCACGTGCGTATGGGTCCCCGCCGCTTAGTTGATGGCCGACCAGCTTGAGGTAGCCGAGATCACCGGCGGCGATCTGATCAAGCCGGCCCTGCCCGGTGAGCGCCAGCATCTCAACCGTCCAGGACCCTACTCCGGGGATTGCCCGCAACCGCCGCCAGCCGTTCTCGATCGCTTCCTGGCCGGCGTCCGGATCGAGCACGATCGAGCCGCGCGCGACCTCGAGCGCCACCCGGCGCAGCGCCCGTGAGCGCGCGGCGTTCAGCTCGCAGGACTCGAACTGTGCGGTCGATGCGGCGGCGAGCGTCGCGGCCGTGGGGAAGTCACTCAGCCCGGAGGCGGCGTCGGAGCGCCCGAACCTGCCGATGATCCGGCGCTGGATCGCGGCGGCACGCTCGTATTCGATCAACTGCTCGGTGATCGCGAAGGCGAGCGCCTCGAACGGATCCGGACGACCGGTGATCCGCAGCGTCGGCAGCTTCCTGACCGCTGCGCCGATCAGTGGGTCCGATCGGTAGGTCTCGTGGAACTCGCGCAAGTCGAGATCAACGCCGAGGGCACGGCGCATCGCCGTGATCGCGGCGTCCGGGTGGGCGCCACGAGCGCCGAACAGCACGTTGCCCGATGCCAACAAGGCGACTCGCAGATGAACGGGCTCGCCGTCAATGTGAAGGAGCCGGTGAAGGACTCCATTGACGCGGCGGTTGAGACGGTCCATCCCGATCATCCGCGGCATCCGGAACGGCCACGGCGGGGTGACCTCAACGCGCTTCTCGGCGCTGCTGGCCAGCGGGCCAGTAGCGACGGACTCAGCGCTCACTGGGGCGGGCGTCCGACCGACCGCACGTAGACGACGTAGGTAGCGCTGCCTTCGAGCAGCGGCAGTCGCGCCGGGTCGAGGCGCTTGGCGCCGAGCCGTTGAGCGAGCGCGAGCGTTGCGGCGCCGACGAGGAATCCGGTCGCGGCGGCCGCCGCGGCCTGGACCGCGGGCGCCACCCAGCGTGGGCGATCAAGCTCGTAAGCGCGGAGCTCAACGAGCTCTCCTTCGACGATCTCAGGCTCGGTCTCCACCACTCCATAGTGTCATCGACCGAATACGATCCGCAAGTAAATGACCGACGTATTTGCGAAGGCTCGTGAGTTCGAGCGGATCGAACAGCTGAACGCCGCACGTTCGATCGGCGCCCTCCCCTACTTCCACGTGCTCGACGGGCCCGCCGGTCCAGTAGTCGAGATGGAAGGTCGGCGGCGGATCATGCTCGGCTCAAACAACTACCTCGGGCTGACCTCCGATCAGCGCGTGATCGCAGGCGCCCGTGATGCGCTGGACAAGTACGGCACCGGTCTGACCGGGTCGCGCTTTCTCAATGGGACAATCGACCTGCACGTCGAACTCGAGCGTGAACTCGCCGAGTGGTTCGCCAGCGAGGACGCAATCGTCTTCACGACCGGGCACCAGGCGAACCTCGGCGCCTTGGGGACGATCCTCGGTCCGGGGGACACGGTCGTGGCTGACTCTGGCGATCACGCGTCGATCCTCGACGGGATCCTGCTTTCGCGCGCGAAGCTGCGCGCGTTCAAGCACAACCGGCTTGACCTGCTGGAAAAGCGACTGCAGGCCGCCGAGGCCGACGGGGGCGGCATCCTCGTGGTCGTTGACGGCGTCTATTCGATGGAGGGCGACATCGCGCCGCTGCCGCAGATCGCGGCGCTGGCGAAAAGCTACGGCGCACGGCTGATGGTCGACGAGGCCCACGGCTTCGGGGTTCTCGGCGTGCGTGGGGCCGGCGCTTGTGAGCTGCTGGGAATTGAGGATCAGGTCGACCTGCGGATGGCAACCTTCTCCAAGTCGCTGGCCTCCTGCGGCGGCGTGATCGCCGGCTCCGCCGAGGTGATCGAGTATCTGCGGATCGCCGCGCGGCCGTTCATCTTCACCGCCTCCGCCGTGCCCGCGGCGGTCGGCGCTGCCCTGGCCGCTGTGCGGATCTGCCGTTCGGACGAGGGGCCGCCGCTGTTCGCCAAGGTGCTCGCAAACGCGCGCTACCTACGTGACGGGCTGACCGAGCTCGGGTTCAGCGTGATGCCGGCGACGCGTCTGCCCGACGGCACCGAGTTGGTGACGCCGGTGATCCCGGTACTGGTCGGCGATGACTGGAAAGCCGTGTTCCTGTGGAAGGCGCTGTTCGACGCAGGCGTGTTCGTCAACGTCGCGATCCATCCCGCGACGCCTCCGGGCGGGGCGCTGTTGCGAACCTCGGTGATGGCGACGCACGAGATCGAGACGCTCGACGAGGCACTGGCCGCCTTCGCCGAGGCGAAGAAAGCATTTGAAGCCGAGCACGGTCCGCTGGCGCTGGCGACACCAGTTCCGTAAGCCGCTAGCTGACCCTTCGGACCGTTAGGTGTCGGGCGTATGCTCGGCTGCGGAAGCCACAGCTGCTGCCGGCCGACGGGTACCTCGCTTGGCCTGAGCGCACCCTGCTCGGGCAACGGCAGCTGCTTGTACTCCCTCAGCTGCGCGGGAGGCGGTAGTAGCCACGGGTCGTGCCAGCCGAAGTAGCGAGTTCAAGTGCGGCGGCCGGGAGGCCGGGACAGGTGGTTGTGTAGGTGCTAAGTGAGCCAACCGGTCGGTTGCCGCGGTTCGAACCGGTGGCCGCCGCTATTCAGGCGGACATCGGCTGAGCTAGGCAGACGTACCTGCCGGCCGGCGGTACCCGATTTGCGGGCCTCGGTAACGACTCAGTAACAGAAAAAACACGCTCTAAGCACACGACTCGACAGTTGTGACCTTGCTGTCAAGGGGCGTGGCGCGATACGTTGCGAGACGTTCGAAGAGGTCGCTTGGTCCGCGGGGCACGCAGCCTGTCGGGGGTATTGAGTTGAACCGGCGGACCGACCTAAGCCGTACGAACACCTGCAGAGCAGTTCAGTAGCACCCGCCTTTCCAGGCGGCGCGTCAGCGCGCCTTGAATGCGGCTTTGAATTCACCCCCCGCACCGGCGGGGCTTACCCAGTACCACGGAGAGGACGGTTCATGACGGACACCGCACAATCCCGATCCGAGCCACAACGATTGAGGGCATTGGAGCAGGCCAACGCGATACGGCTCGCGCGAGCCGGGTTGAAGCGCAGGATCGCCGTTGGCGAGGTATCGGCCGCGGAGGTCATCCTCGGTTGTCCCGAGGCTGCGAACCGCTGGACGGTCGCGGAGCTGCTGATGTCACAGCGTCGTTGGGGAGAGACGCGCTGTCGGAAGTTCCTCGAGCGCAACGGGATTTCGGAGATCAAGGCGATCGGCGCATTGACCGTGCGGCAGCGCGAGCTACTGGCCTCGCAGTTGCAGGCCCCGCAGCCGGTGGCGACGTTTCCGCCGGCAGCACCGGTCGATCAGATCACCAGCACACAGGTCGATATGACTCAGGTCACCCGCGTTCTGCCCGACCCAACCGAGCACACGATGCCTCGGTTCCGCGAGCTAGTACTCGCCTGACGCATTTGGCCCCGCCTCGGGGAAGCGCCTGCGCGATCAGATCACGCGCAGGCGCTTCTCCGGGGCGGGGTTAGAGCTGCATGTTGAAGCCCGGAATCGGGCTGGCACCGGCGAAGATGAAGAACCACACGCCGAAGCCGGCGAGGGTGATGCCGGCGCTCACCACGAGAACCGCCTCAAGCGCGACGTTGCCGGGGTCGGGGCGCCCACGTGAGCGCGTCACCGCGCGGTAGGCGTCGCTTAGCCGGCTGAGGATCAACGCTACCAGCCAGATGTTCAGCGACGCGCCGACAAACGCGACCGCGAGCGCCGCGCCGATCGAGTCGGTCGCGCCCTGGAACTGACCACCGACCCACAGCCACAGCAGCGGTGTCCCAAGCCACAGCCCGAGGCTGCCGAGGAACATGATCGTCAGCAAGATCGCGGCGCTGAGACCGCCGCGCATCCGATCAGTCATCACTGCCATGGCGAGAGCGGCTTGAGTGGTTCGGGCCGCGGCGCACGCCGCGACCCCGGGCTAAGGGGCACCCAGAGGAGAGCTTGACGTGCCACCAGCCCGCCATCATCCCGATCAGCCCAAACCGTGGGCGGACCTGGTAGGTGCCGCAGTTGTGGGCGCCCGGGTCGGGTAGCCGTATTTTGACGAACCGATAGACCTCGGGCTCGGCCAGGATCCGCTCGAGCAGCACACGGCGCTGCGCTTCGAGTTCGGCGTGGGCAGCGAACGGCGCACGAGCACGCCTTAGGCGTTCGACGAGGTCGTCACGGAGAAGTTCAAGCTCACCGAGGTCAAGCAAACGCGCGGCCCCCGTGGTGGCGGCTGACGCGACCCCGCTGCTGTCGCCTTGCAGCCCGGCGATCGGCCTGCCGTAGAGACCGGCGTCAAACGTGCTGACGAGCGCATCCGCCAGTTCACGCTCAAGCCTGGCGATCTGGCTGCGCAGGGAGCGGCGGCCCGGTCCCTCATCAGGCGCACCGGTGACGTCGCCGGGCGGTGCCGGTGGAGTGATGCTGACGAGTGTCTCGACCGTCTCCATACCCCTCTTAGGCGACTTTACCACCGGAGCGGACGGCGCCAGTAGCAATCCATAGTGCTTCGTCGACCGACAGTTGCGGGACTCCGGGCACCGCCAGTGAATAGAACACGGCGCGCTGGGTGGTCGGTTGCACCATCGTTACGGCGATCGGAGCGCTTGTGTTGATCCGCAGCGCGTTGCCCTCAGCGCTACCGAGGTGCAGCGGCAGGGGCTCAGCGAGCTGATGAAGGTCGAGCGCCCAGACCGAAACACCGGTCTCGATCGCGGCAAGTGTGATCGCGTCGAGGATCGAATCCTGAGGCCTGAAACCCCCGTGATAGATGCGATCGAGCACCGCCTGCTCGGCCGGCGGTGGCGTCAGATCGGGGTCGAGTCCGATCTGGCGGTAGAAGGTCCTGTAGGCAAGCACGATCGGCGAGGTGCGCAGGGTGACGGCGGTCGCGCCGTTGATCCGTGGTGCCAGGCGGTCAAGTGAATCCCTGACCTCGCGAGGGCTCTTACGGCGCACGACATCGACCACCTCGTAGGTCAGCGTGAGGCCGGGAAACTCGGCCTCAACGAGCGGATCAACCGATCCGCGCAACCGCCGCCGCCAGTGCCTTGGGGCTTTCCCAGCCCTCGCCGATCAGTCGTTGCACGACAATTCCCTTAGGCCCGGCGACCTCGATCATCGGACAGATCGTGACGCCGTAGATCTCACCGATCGCGCCGCTCTCGTCATAGGCGATCGGAATCGTCCAGTGGTGCGAGTGGACCAGGTGCTCGGTGGCACTCTTGCTGGCGTTGATCGCGATCGCCGCGAACTGAATCCTCGGATACTCACGGGAGACCGTCTGCATCGTGTTGATCTCGTCAATACAGGGGCCGGCGCGAAGCGCAAAGAAGGCCAGCACGATCGGCTGCCGGTCGCAGACGTTGAGACCACGCCGTGCCGGCTTTGCCGGGTTACATCGAGGGCTGGCGTTGGCGTCTGCGTTCAGGTTGCTGATCGCCAGCGGCGCGACGAACTTGTACAGCGGTTTGCCCGTGACGACGCCCGGGGTCGTGATCCCGTTGTGGGCGTAGAGGTAGATCGAGAAGAGCACAACCAGCGTGAAGCCAAAGCCGCCGATCATCCACTGGTACTTGCGTGTGTCAATCACGGGCTCGGGCTTCCATGGCACCCGCGGCGCCACGATCCGCTCGGCTGCCGCGCGGTCCGGGTCAAGCCGGGCGAGCCCGTCGTCGTCCCCCGGCGGCTCTTCGGCGCCGGGACCCGGAGGCTCTTCGGCGTCGGGACCCGGAGGCTCCTCGGCGTCGCTCACTCTGCTGTCGCCGGCCGGCGCCTGAAGCGCCCGGCCGCCGCCTCCTGGGTCCCTGAGAAGCGCCCACGCACGCGCTCCAGCCAACGTTGGGGGTCGCCCTGCTCAACTGCGATCAGCACCGCCGGCAACACCGCCAGCACGCCGCCGAGCGACACCGTCATGTCGATCAGCGTCACAAACCCGAAGTCACGCAACATCGTGATGTCGGAGACGACGAGAACGCCGAAGCCGGCAATCGCGGTGACACCGGAGGCGAGCACCGCAGCACCGGTTGAGCGGTACGCGCGCTCAAGCGCCACCGTAGGCTCGTGACCGGCCGCGCGCTCCTGACCGAAGCGCTCCGACAGCAGCACGCTGAACTCGGTCGAGATCGCGATCACGAGCGCGCCCAGCGTGGCAGACATCGGGTTCAACGGGATCCGCAGCAGGAACACGATCAACGCCGACCACCCTGTCGCGAACACGATCGGAACCAGCGGCACCAGCGCACGGCGCCGATCTCTAAACAGCGCCAGCAACACGGCCCCGACCGCGACGATTCCCAGGAGAAGCATCAACAGCCGCCTGACCGACGACGACAGGCTCTGATCGGCGTCAGCAGCAAGGACCGGCAACCCCGCCAGCGAAGCCGTCACGCCGGGCGGCGGGTGCAGATGCGAGCGCAGATATTGGACGACGGCATCCTGCCGTGACAGCGGTATCAGCCGCAGGCCGAACGCGAGGGCCGCGTACTGGTGATGGGCGGTGATCACCGCCTGTGAGAAGTACGCCGGGATCGAGCTGAGCAAGCTGTTGATCGACGCCTGACTCACATTGCCGGCGGTTCCGCTATCAGTCGAGAACAGCGTCGGCAGCGACAGCGCCGGGCAGATCGTGGCGGCCTGACAGCCGTTGGCTTCGACGTAGTGGAAGTGGGCGTCCATCGCGCTCTCGTAGTCGACCATCCAGTCGAACGTCCGCGGGGTCGCGACGTTGTTGCCGTGGACCAACACGTCGATCTCGCCGGAGCTTCCGGTGACGCGCTCAAGCGTGTTCAGGCCGCGCAGGGCCGGCATGTTCTTCGGCACAAGCTTGGTGATGTCGGACTGGATCGAGGTCTGGGTGTCGGCGACCCAGCCGAGCGCGGCGAGCGCCAGGCCGACGACAAGCACGCGCCCCGGGTTGCGCGTCAGCGCCTTCAGCACATCGCCCAACGGTGGCGCATCCTCGACGTGGAGCGGTATCGACACCTTCAGTGGCAGCCGTCGCGCGCCGTCGACGAGCAGTTCTCCCGCCCCCCGCACCGATTCAGCGACGACGCGGAATGCACCACTGAGCGCCGGCGAAATCTGGTGCGGACGTTCGCCGGGAGCGGCAAGCACCAGCACAGCGGAGCCCGCTGTCAGCGTCAACAGGAACGCCACGCCGACTCCGACGACGAGCAGCAGACCGAAGCCGCGGACCATCGGCACCGGCGAGCTCAGCAGCACCAGGAAGCCGGTGGCAGTTGCCAGCATCGCGGCGCCGATCGTCGGCGCACCGGCGCGGGCTGCATGCGCGACGGCCAGCGGTCCGCCACCGTCTCCCAGGCCGGCCTCACGGGCGCGGGACTGAAACTGGATCGCATAGTCAACCGCTAAGCCGATCAGAACCGGCAGCACGGCGATCGAGGCGATTGTCAGCGTCGCGCCAAGCAGCGCAGTCAAGCCGAAGGTGATCGCAGCGGCGGCGAGCGCAAGCGCCAATGGCAGCAGCCGCAGTCCGCCGCGGAACACGGCCTGCAACACGAGCGCCATCACGATCACGGCGGCGATCAGCAGCAGTACGACCTCGCCGGTGATCGTCGACGCGAGGTCGTTGAGGACGACCGGCTCGCCGGTGACGAGATATCTGCCGTGGTAGCCGAGGTGGAAGATCGGCATCCGCACCACGGCGCGAATCCAGCCGATCGCCTGGCTGGTCTGCGTCGAGCTGAGGTCGGCGCGCAGCCGAACCTGGATCAGCGCCGAGTCAGCAGTCGGGAACAGGTATGACAAACGCGCCTTGGGCGTGTACGCGCCACGGGTGGCGTCAAACACAATCGAGGCGATAAACGAGGCGTTGTCGATCGCCGGCGCGCTCGAGATACCGGTATCGAGCGCCAGCGTGGCGAGCTGGGTCTCCTCCTGCTCCGCCTCGAGCTGCGCGGCCGCCGAGTACGCCGCATTTGCCTGCGTCACTGACGCACCCTGTGACCGCGCCAGCGTGCGGGCCGCATTGCCCTTGGCGCGGATCGCCTGCGCGGCGGCGACCTTCAGATCGTCGATCTTCTGATTGACGGCGATCACCGCCTCGTTGAGGAACGTGCCCGGCCCGTACACGACCTGCGCCGGGTGCGCGCGCATCAGGTGACCGCATGGGCTGTTTACGCCGCCATAGGGCTGCGCCTTGGCGGCCGGCACCCTGACGAACGCCGCAAGCGCTGTGTTCGTCTTCACCTGCTCCCCGTCAAGGCAGGCCTCGAGCTCGGAAACGACGCCGAGGTCACGGGTCTGGACGAGGTCCGCCAGGTTCTCACGGATCAGAATGACGACGGCAGCGCCACCGAACTCCCGTGAGTCGGTTGCGGTGGCCTGCGAATCCGCCGACCCGCTGGAGACAAGCGTGCCGGTCCCGGTTGACGGCTGCTCCCCAAGCGCGACAGCCGCGCAGAAGGCTGCCACCAACCCAACGCAAAGCAGCGTGGCCAGCGGTCGGCGGGTCGCCAACTCGACAACCCGGTTCAACGTCTCCCTGGCGCGCATTCGCCCCTCAGGCTAACGATCAGTGACGCGCCACGGCGCAGGCATCAGCTGCCGCCAGCCCAAAGGGCACTTTCGAGTTGCTGGGGTGAGCCAAAGTGCGCTTTCGACGGACGGACGAGAGCACGAAGTGCTGAAGGGCGTCTCACAGACCACCTACAGCACTTGGTCCCTAAATGGTGCAAATGAAAGTGCGATTTGAGCTACGAAGGCGGATGTGCTGATGGCGGAATTCGCGAAGCGCCATTCCGCCAGCAGTACAACGGCGGACTAGTCCATCGTCAGCGGGCCCATTGATTCGCCCGCCAGGAACTGCCGGATGAACGGGTTATCGGAGTTGAGCATGTCCTCCGACGGCCCTGCCTCAACGATGCGTCCCTTCCACAGGACGTTGAGGTAGTCCGACACGCGCCGGGCGATCATCACGTTGTGGGTGATCACGCAGAACGTCGGCAGGTGCGTCTTTTGCTTCGCCTTGGCGTCTTCCATCATGTCGCGGTGGACCTCGAGGATCAGCTCACCGAGCAACGAGGTGCGGACCGGGTCAAGGCCGGAGTCAGGTTCGTCGAACAGCACGATGTCCGGATCGAGCACGAGCGCCCGCGCGAATCCTGCGCGCTTGCGCATACCGCCTGAGAGCTCGTTCGGGAACTTCTCACGCGAGTCGGCAAGGCCGACCTCGGTCAGCCGCCCCATACAGATCTCCTCGATCTCCGTCTCGCTCTTCTCCGTGTGCTGACGCAGCGGGAACGCGACGTTGTCGTACAGGTTCATCGAGCCGAACAGTGCGCCGTCCTGGAACAACAGGCCGAACTTCTTGCGCATGTCGAACAGATCGTCGTCATGCATGTTCGGGACAGACTCACCGTGCACGAGGATGTCGCCCTGGTCCGGGTAGAGCAGACCGACCATGTGCTTAATGCAGACCGACTTACCGGTACCGGACGGGCCGAGGATCATCGACACCATCCCTTCCGGCAGGCCCATGTTCAAGCCGCGGAGGATCTTGTTCTTGCCGAAGGCCTTGTACGTGTCGATGAACTCGACCGCGTCAGGGCGACCGGACGGGTAGTGCTTATAGCTGTGCCACTTGTACTCGTCCTCGGTAGCTCCGGCGGGGGGCGCCGGACGCGGAGCCTCCGCGACAACCGACACGCGGGAGCTGGACTTGCTCTCTGCAACCTTGGTCGTGGCTGCCCGGCTCGTCGCCGGCTTGGCGGCAGCGGCTTTCGCGGGCGCCTTTGCCCTCGTCGTCTTTGCCGCCGGCACGTCCTCGTGAACGATCGGCGCCGGCTGATCGGCGCCGGATGCCTCGGTCGACGGGGTGCGCTTGGGCGCAAGTGGATTTTTCATGTTCTCTCCCTCACCCTCCGATTGGTGCCCTCGGGTTTGCGCCCCAGAAGAGCTGCGTCCCAAGCATGCCGATTATGTGCACGGCCACAATGTTAAAGACCATCGATTTGGCCGTCGCCGTGCCGACCCCAACGGGGCCGCCACTTGCGTTGAATCCGTAATAGCAACCTACCAGCACGATCACGACGGCCATACACATCGCCTTGATCAAGCTGAAGACCAGGTCTGGCGGGTTCTGGAACTCCCAGAAGATCAGGAAGAACCCACCAGAGGACACGTCCCCGATTTGCTGCACCACAGCCAAGTAGGAGGCAAAGAACCCGGCTCCGATCGAGCACAAGTAGACGAACGGCAGGACCAGCATTGAGCCGAGCAGCCTTGTTGCGCAGAGGAACGTGACGCCACTGATGCCCATCACCTCCAGGGCGTCAATCTCATCGGAGATCCGCATTGAGCCGAGCTCCGCAACGATTCCTGTGCCGACCTTCGCGGCCATCATGTAGCCGAACACCAGTGGGACCAACTCGCGCAGGTCACACCAAGCCGCAAACACGCCCGCGTACACGGGAGCACCAACCGACCGGTTGAAGTACGCGCCCTCGATCCCGCACTGCAAGCCGATGATGAAGACCAGGCCCCAGATCACGAGCGTCGAGGAGACGATCAGGATCCCCGCCTGGCGCAGCGTTTCGCCCGAGTACTTCAGTACGCGCCCGCGGAAGATGTCCGAAAAGACGTTGCCGGCGAACTTGACGATCTCGCCGAACGCCTCGATCCAGCCGCGCGGGGCAGCGAAGGTGTCGTTCATCGAACGATCTCCGTGATCTCGGGATGGGTCGCCAGCAGTACCTGGGTGAACACGTAATTGAACGCAAAGATCCCTAGGAAGGCGATCACGACCGCCTGATTAACGGCGCGGCCCACCCCCGCGGCCCCACCCTCGGCGGTCATCCCCTTGTAACAGCAGACGATCGCGATGATCGCCCCGAACAAGGTGGTTTTGAGGACCGACCCCCAGAGGTCCGTGGTCGAGGCGTTGTTGAAGAAGGTCGACCAGAACGGGCCGAGCGGCGCGTGGTTGACGAGTGTCGCCAGCACGCCGCCGAACACGCCGAACAGCAGCGCGTAGATGTCGAACAGGCCGGTCACCAGCATCAGCGCGAGGAACCGCGGAACGACGAGGTTCTTGATCGGGTCGACGCCTAGCACTTGCAGCGCATCAAGCTCCTCACGGATCCGGCGAGCGCCAAGGTCGGCGGTGATCGCGGTGCCGGCGACGCCGGCCAGCACGATCGCGTCGACGAATGGGGCGAACTCTCTAATCGACGCGAGCACGAAGAAGCCGCCGAGGCGGTCGATCGCGCCGAACAGCACCAGGAAGTTGGCGGCTTGTAGACCCGGCGCCTCGTAACCGAACGCGACCGTCGAGACGAGCAGCGGGAACCAGCAGAGGCGCAGCGCGAACATGAACTGGCCGACGAATTCAGGGCCATAGGGGTAGGGCGGCCGGACGGCGGACACGATCGTCCGGCCGGTCAGCAGCATCATCTCCCCTACCTGGTCAAGCACGCCCTTCGTTGGTAAGAAGGCCCGCTCGAATGCTCCCTTTATCAACCTCTGCTCCCTGGTCTCAGTGCTCTGAAAGCACGCGCGCTGACGGCAGCCTACGGCACTGGGCCCCTGTCATCCAACTTCGAACCGACTCGAGCTATCGCTGAGCCGTGGTATGTTCGCGCCGGGTGCTGAGCAGGACACTTACATTCGGCGTTACGGCGCTCGCCATCAGCATTGGCGTGGCCGCCTGTGGCGGCGGGCAAAACGACACCGCCGGCGAGAACGCTGGTTCCTACCCGGTCTACGTCTATGCCTCGTTCCCGGCGACGCAACATCTTGCCCAGCAGACCCACATGGTCGTTCAAGTCACCAACACCGGGCGGCAGACGCTGCCGGATGTCGCGGTGACGATCACTAACCCGAAGTACGGGACGGCCGCACAGTCTTTCGGCACGTTGCTCGCCGCCTCGCAGCCGGGACAACCGGTGCTGGCCGGCCGCTCGCGACCGGTTTGGATCATCGACCAGGATCCGGGACCCTGTCAGTACAGCTGTAAGCAGGGCGGCCCCGGCGCCGCCGCCAGCGCGTTTTCCGACACCTGGGCGCTCGGTCGGCTCGCTCCCGGCAAGACCGTCAAGTTCAACTGGACGGTCACCGCCGTTCAGCCTGGCAGCTACACGATCGCGTACTCGGCGGCTGCCGGACTCAGCCCTGAGATTCAGACCCGCGGGAGGTTCAGCGGGAAGCTCAACGTGACGATCTCCGCCGCTCCGCGCCAGGCGTACGTGAACAACGCGGGCAAAGTCGTCTACACGAACTAGCGCTACCTGCTGGACGGTTTAGTCCAGTAGTGGTCCAGCTGGACCACTACTGGGGCAGACCCGTTCGCCGGTCGGCTAGCCGCGATCCGCCTTGTTTGGCCATCGGGATAGTGACCGCCTCACGTCCTTTTCATACAGTTCCCGGACCTCCGTCGCCCGACGGGGGCGACTATTCACGCGCACTTCAGCCGCCGAAGTGTGGACAGGAAGGATTAGACCCAAGCATGCCCCGAATTCGCCAGCAGAACGTCCTCGCCGCCCAGTGGACGCCCGACGAGATCCTGGGCGCGCCGGACCTCACCGCTCCGGACAACCAGATCTTTGGGCGCAACGTGTTCAGCCCCGCCGTGCAGCGTCAGCGGTTGCCGAAAGAGGTCTACAAGCAGCTTTCGCAGACGCTCGCCAGGGGCGAGGCGCTCGACACCAGTCTTGCCGACTCCGTCGCGCTGGCGATGAAGGAGTGGGCGCTTGAGAAGGGCGCGACCCACTACACGCACGTGTTCCAGCCGCTCACCGGGCTGACCGCCGAGAAGCACGACAGCTTCTTCGGCCCGACCGGCGAGGGCACCGCGCTGGCGGCGTTCTCCGGCAAGGAGCTGATCCAAGCCGAGCCCGACGCCTCGTCGTTCCCGACCGGCGGGATCCGCGCAACCTTCGAGGCCCGCGGCTACACAGCCTGGGATCCGACCAGCCCGGCATTCCTGCTTGAGAACCCCAACGGTGCGCTGCTCTGCATCCCGACGGCGTTCGTGTCCTGGACCGGCGAGGCACTCGACGCCAAGATCCCGCTGCTGCGCTCGATGGACGCACTGTCGAAGTCGGCGATCCACGCGCTGCAGCTGTTCGGCAACGACACGGCCGTACGCGTGTTCACGACCGTCGGCCCAGAGCAGGAGTACTTCCTGATCGACGAGCAGTACTACTACGAGCGCCCGGACCTGGTGACAACCGGACGCACGCTGTTCGGCGCCAAGCCGCCGAAGGGTCATGAGCTTGACGACCACTACTTCGGGTCGATCCCGGAGCGGGTGCTGGCTTACATGATGGAGTGCGAGTCGGAGCTGGCGAAGCTCGGCATCCCGATCAAGACACGGCACAACGAGGTGGCACCGGGCCAGTACGAGATCGCACCGATCTACGAGAACTCGAATGTCGGCTCAGACCACCAGCAGCTGACGATGCAAATCCTGCAGAACGTCGCCCGTCGTTACGGGTTGGTCTGCCTACTGCATGAGAAGCCGTTCGCCGGCGTCAACGGCTCGGGCAAGCACAACAACTGGTCGATCGGCACCGACGAAGGCGAGAATCTGTTCGAGCCCGGCGACACGCCAAGCGAGAACATGCAGTTCCTGTTCTTCGCGGCGGCCGTGATTCAGGCGGTCAACAAGCACCAGGGTCTGCTGCGCGCGTCGATCGCGTCACCCGGTCAGGACCACCGCCTCGGTGCCAACGAGGCACCGCCGGCGATCATCTCGATCTTCCTCGGCGCTGAGCTGGAAAAGGTGTTCGACGCGATCAGCGAGGGCAAGGTCGCCGAGTCGACGCCCGAATCATTCCTCGGCCTCGGCACGCCGGTGCTGCCGCCGCTGCCGCTGCACAGTGGTGACCGCAACCGGACCAGCCCGTTCGCGTTTACGGGCAATAAGTTCGAGTTCCGCGCGCTCGGATCGAGTCAGTCCCTGGGGCTCCCGAACGCGGTGCTGAACACGATCGCAGCCGAGGCGATCGATTACCTGGCCGAGGAGCTCGAGGACGCTTTGGCTAAAGGCACATCGCTGGAGAAGGCGCTGCCGCCGATCCTGCAGAAGAGCTTCAACGCCAACAAGCAGATCGTGTTCGGCGGCGACGGTTACTCGGAGGAGTGGCACAAGGAGGCCGAGAAGCGTGGCCTGCTGAACCTCAAGGCGACGCCTGATGCGCTGCCCGAGTTGATCTCCGATCAGACGGTCACGCTGTTCTCGAACTACGGCGTGCTGTCGGAGCGGGAGCTGCACTCGCGCTATGACGTCGCGCTCGAGCAGTACGTGACGAAGCTGAACATCGAGTCGGAGACGTGCGCCTCGATGGCACGCACGCTGCTGCTACCGGCCGCTGTCCGTCAGCTGTCCGAGTATCTCGGTGCCGAGCTGCCTGAACTGGCATCCGAGACGAAGACGCTGATCGACGAGTTCATCGACGTGATCAAGAAGCTCGAGAGCGCGAATCTCGAGGAGAGTCACCCGGCGGGCGACGACATCCTCGAGCAGGCTAAGTACACGCACGATGTCGTGTTTGCGGCAATGGGTGGCGTCCGCGAGGTTGCGGACAAGCTCGAGCAGTGGGTGGCCGACGATCTGTGGCCGCTGCCGAAGTACTCGGAGATGCTGTTCATTCGATAGTCAGATCGGCGCAGGGCGGACCCTGCCATCCCGTAGCGGTGCTGACGCGAGCTACGGTCTGGCAGGGTCCGGCTGCGCCTTCCGATCTCTGGAGGCGTCGTCCTCGGAGCTGATCAGGGGGTTGGACGGCCGTCGACGGCGAGGCTGTGATTCTTGTAGCGGCGATCCGCGGTGACTTCGGGGCCGAACCAGGACGGCGGCACGTAGGCGACAGCCTCTTCCTCGCTGGTGAATTCGACCTCGGCGATGATCAGGCCCGCTAACGCGCCCGCGTAAAGGTCGAGCTCGATTCCGTCGGCGACATAACGGGTCTTCTCAACTCTGCGGCCCTCGGTCGCGGGCCACAGCGCCGCGAACTGCTCGAAGTTCAACTCGATCTCATACTCCTCACGCGCCAGGCCGCCGGCCGACTTGACCGTCAGGAAGTAGTGGTCCTCCTTACGGCGGACGCGTGTTTCGTTGCCGTCAGGCTCGATCGCCAGATATCCCTGGTCGATCCGCTGCGAGGGGGCGTTCAGGCTCTCGTCGGACGGTGCCTCGACAAGCCACTTGCGCTCGATCTCCATCGGCTTAGCCCGCCAGGACAGTGCCGGCCGCAATCGTGCGGGGCGTTTCGGCATCGATTGCGACCGACCCTTCAACGATCACGCCGGGTTCGAACGTGGCGTCGCCACGGACGACGAAGCGATCGGCGTGTTTGAGTGAGGGCGGCCCGCCGGGGAAGCGCTGCTCAAAATCGTCGATCAGCTTGTAGAACTGCTTGTCAAGCTCAACGTAGGGGAGCTTGCCGTTGGCCGAGATTAACTCAAACGTGTCACTCATCGTGTACGCGTCGGAACGCAGCACAAGCAGGTCGTCGGTTGTCTTCACCGGTACGAATCGCTCGCGCGGAACCTGCAGCAACTCGGCCTCCGGGAAGCTGCCGATCGCGGCCCCCATCGCGCTCTCAAGCTGGATCACCGGGGTCGAATCCGGGTCGCGCGGATCGACCGTCTTGCGGTTGACGATCACCGGCAACTCAAGCCCACCGTCGGACTCAAGTCGGGCCAGCACCGCCGCCAGATCGAACCACAGCGTGTTGGTGTTGTAGTAGCGCCAGCGCCTGAAGTCACGGAACGAAGCGTCGTCCTCGGGCGCGGTCTGGGCAAGCTCCCTGAGCACGATCTGGCCGTCGCGCTTACGCAGCGCCAGATGCCCGCCCTTGCGGTCGGCCTCGGTCCCGACGACGACCTCCATCAGGAACGGGATCTGCTGCTCACGCATGTGCAGAGCGATCCGCGGGTCGACCTGTGCGCCGAGGTTGTCCGAGTTTGAAACCATCGCATAGCGGAAGCCGGCAGCCAGCAGCGCCGCGAGCATTCCAGAGCCGCGCAGCGAGCTGTAGATGTCACCGTGTCCGACCGGACACCACTCGAGTGCCGGTGCCTTCGGCCAGCTGACCGGCTCGAGCGTCGCCGCATCGAGCTTGGGCGCCATGCTCTGGAGGAAATCCCGATCGATCCCGTCGACCGCCAGCTCGGCGTAGGCGGCCAGCACCGGGCGCATCGCCTCACGGGTCGCTTCGCTGTTCATCAGCACTAGCGGCAGCCGCGCGTCGTAGCGCGCTCGCAGCTCAAGCATCTGCCCGACGATCACGTCGAGGAACGTCTTACCGGCCCTGGCCTCAAGCAGCGATTTCGGCTCGTGCAGACCCATCGAGGTGGCGAGACCGCCATTCAGCTTGATCACCGCCACCTGATCAAGCGCGGCGCCCGCTTCCGCGCCGGCTGCTGGCAGCTGCTCAAGCGCCGGGACGTCTGGGACGGGCTCAAGCGCGGCGCTCGGCAGATACGTCTCCGCCCCGGCCTGCAGACGCGCCAAGGCGGAGGTGAACGCGCTGATCGCGTCCTCGCTCTGCCCGGCTTCCCGCATCTTTGCTGCTGCTATCGATTCCGGCTGCGTCATGCCGGGCCTATTTTGCCTGTGGCGGGCGACTCAGTCTTCGCCGAGCGCGTCGCGCAGTTCGGCGAGCCAGGCGGCACTGGTGCCGTCGCTTGGCGCCCGCCAGTCGCCGCGCGGTGACAACGAGCCACCGGAGCCGACCTTCGGCGCGTTCGGGATCGCCGAACGCTTGAACTGGCTGGTGCGGAAAAAGCGATCGAGGAAGACCGTGAGCCAATGCGTGATCTCGTCATCGCTGTAAGACTCGCCCCACGTGTTCCGAGCAAGCCACGCGACCTTGCTCGGGCGGTAGCCGTGGCGCAGTACGTGGTAGAGGAAGAAGTCCTGCAGCTCGTAGGGACCGACGGTGTCTTCGGAGCGCTGGGTATCGCCGGGAACCAGCTCCGGCGAGATCTCAGTGTCAAGGATCGCTTGCAGCGTGGAACTGGCGTCGGCATCGAACTGCTCGGTCTCGATCGTCCAGGCGATCAGGTACTGGATCAAGGTCTTCGGCACGCTGGCGTTGACCGCGTAGTGGGACATCTGATCGCCTACCCCGTAAGTGCTCCAGCCAAGCGCAAGCTCGCTCAGATCGCCGGTTCCAAGGACAAGTCCGCCGTGATGATTGGCGAGGCGGAACAGGTGGCTGGTGCGCTCGCCTGCCTGGACGTTCTCATACGTCGTGTCGTAGACCGACTCGCCAGCGCCGGCGGGGTGCCCGATCGACTCAAGCATCTTCTGCGCGGCCGGGCGGATATCAAGCTCGGCGCCGGTGACCCCAAGCCCCTCCATCAACGCGCGCGCGTTCAAGAGCGTCGCCTCGCTCGTCCCGAACCCGGGCATCGTGTAGGCGAGCACGTTGGTCCGCGGCAACCCCAGCCGGTCAAAGGCCTTAGCCGCCACGACCAGGGCGTGGGCTGAGTCAAGGCCACCCGAGACCCCAATCACGAGCTTCTTGATCCCGGTCGCCTCCAGCCGCGTCTGCAGCCCCGCGACCTGGATCCGGTAGACCTCTTCGCAGCGTGCGTGGCGGCTGGCCGGGTTCGACGGCACGTACGGGAAGCGCTCAAACTCCCGCTTCAACGGCAGCTTCGCCTGCGGGGGATTGACGCTGAACGGAACCCGACGGATCTCACGCAGCACAGCCCTGTAGTCGTGCAGCGAGTCTCCCCAGGAGCTGGTCGAGGCACGATCGGCGATCAGCCGCTCGATGTCGACGTCGGCGGTGATCAGGCTGGGGGCCTGGGGGAAGCGCTGCGACTCCGCCAACAGTTCGCCGTTCTCATACACCATCGCCTGTCCGTCCCAGGCGAGGTCCGTTGTCGATTCACCCGGGCCGGCGGCCGTGTAGATGTAGGCGGACAGCGTGCGCGCTGAGTGCGAAGCGCTCAGCAGGTGGCGGTAGTCTGCCTTGCCGACCGTGATGTTCGACGCACTGAGGTTGATCAGCACGGTCGCGCCCGCCATCGCCCCATAGGTGCTCGGCGGGATCGGCGTCCACAGGTCCTCGCAGATCTCCACAGAAAAGCCGAAGTTCGGAACATCCTGCGCGCTGAACACGAGGTCAGCCCCAAACGGCACCTCAATCCCGTTGATCACCAAGCTCGCGCCAAGCAGGTCTCGCGCCGCTCGGAACTGCCGCTTCTCGTAGAACTCGCGGTACTCAGGCAGATAGCTCTTTGGCACCGCGCCCAGCACCTGGCCGTCACTGATCACCAAGGCTGCGTTGTAGATGCCATGTTCAGCGCGGATCGGCGCGCCAACCACAAGCACAGCCGGGAGCTTCCGGCTCGCCTCCGTGATCGACGCCACCGCTGCGGCGCTGGCGTCGAGCAGCACGTCCTGGTGAAACAAGTCCTCGCTCGTGTAGCCGGCCAGTCCGAGCTCGGGGAAGGCGACAACCGCCGCGCCCCGTTCCGCCGCCTCAGCGGCGAGAGCAAGCGTCGCCTGTACGTTGCGCGCCGGGTCCCCGACGTGCACCCGCGGCACGCCGGCGGCTACGCGCACGAAGCCGTGGCGGTAGATCGAGTCGAACGGAAGGCGTTGCGGCTTAGCGGCTGCCATTTGCACGAGTATTGCTACTCATCGCGTGATGGCACAGGTTTGAGACAAACCTGTCTTTTCCCGAACTGGCTCACGTACACCCGCGTACTGTTATCTTCGCGGATGTGAGGAGAGGAGTCCCCGCACACACGCGGCGCAGCCTGCGCCTCTTGTTGATCGTTCCCGCGCTCGGGATGCTGTTGCTCGCTGCGCTCAATTTCGCGCCGGCCAGCTCGGCAAAGCCCGCTGCGCACCGCTGGGTCAACTACGACACCGACCAATGGGGCGGCTGGTCGGATAAAGCCAATCCCGGCTACCGCAGCAACCCTGATGGGTGCGACGACCTCGCGCCCGGGCAGTGCATGCTGCCCTACCCCAACGATTGGTTCACCCGTGCCGATCCGACGAGCGCTACCGGACGGCGGCTTGACCTGAACGCCGGCGCGATGCCACGCAACATCGCCGGCTTGGGGATCGACCCTTCTGCCTGGAACGACAGTGACGGGTTCAGCGCCGGGTCGGAGATCCTCACCTTGGTCCCAGGGATGACGGACAACAAGGACCTCAACGCCTCACGGCTGCCGACCGATCTCAACATCGAGATCAACGGCGCCAAGAACCTCGGTGTCGTTCTGATCGACGCCACAACCGGCAAGATCTGGCCGACCTGGACCGAGATTGACGATTACACGTCGGAGGCGGGCCTCGTGACCAAGTTTCCGATCCAGCAGGATTTGATGATCCACCCGGCGATCAACCTGCTCGACGGCCAGCGCTACATCGTCGCGCTGCGCCACATCGTCACCAACAAGGGGACTTACGCACCGCAGTCGGCGGCCTTCTCGAGGTACGTCCGCGACTACCTCAACGGCAGCACCGGCGGCGACCCGCGCGCTAGCCACATGGATCGGGTGTTCGAGGACCTGAAGCAGGCCGGCTGGACGATCTCCACCAACCCGAGGAACCTCTACCTGGCGTGGGACTTCACCACCGCCTCGACCCAGAACGTGACCGGCCGGATGCTGGCGATCCGCGACAACGCCTTTGAGCAGCTGGGCGAGACCAAGGCGCAGATCGACGCCGGCGACGATGTCGGCCGCGCGCCGGCATTCACCGTGTTGAGCGAGACGAACTACAGCGCCGCCCAGAACCCGAATGTGGCGCGCGTGATCACCGGCAATTTCACCGTCCCCTGCTACATCACGCCGACCTGCTCGCCGCCGATCAAGTGCGACCAGATCACGAACCAGAGCCCGTTCGACGACTGTCCTTCGCCCGGCGTCTTCAACTACAAAGACCCACGGGATCCCGATGACGATCCGTCACAGGTCGGCAACCAGACGTATCAGTCCAACTTCATCTGCGTCGTCGGCCGCACCGGCTTCCAAAACGGCCAGACGCTGCGACCAGTCGAGTACGGGCACGGCCTGTTCGGCGGCGCCAGCGAGGTCTACGCCTCACCCCAGGAAGAGATGGCCAACCGCGAAGGGATGATGTATTGCGCCACCGACTGGTTCGGCTTCGCCTCCGCCGACGTGCCGAACGCGGTACTCGCGCTGTCCAACCTGTCGTTCTTCCCGATCCTGATCGACCGCACTGAGCAGGGGGAGCTGAACTTCCTGTTTCTGCAGCGCGAGATGCTCAGCCCGCGTGGCTTTGCGACAAGTGCTGCGTTCCAGTACCCGAACGGCAAGACCTTCATCAACCTGACCGACGGCGTCTACTACGACGGCAACAGCCAGGGAGGGATCTATGGCGGAACGGTCTGCGCGATTTCGATCGATGCGCGCCGCTGCGCACTCGGGGTGCCGGGCATGGACTACCCGCTGCTGCTCCCCCGCTCGGTCGACTACGTCGCCACAAACACGATCACGCAAGAAGAACTCGCAGGGATAACGGCACTGGCAGCTGATCCAGCATCGTTCAACCCGCTGTTCCCCTACAGCGTGATCGGCTACTCGAACCTGCTTGACGCGTTCTACCCCAACCAAGCCCAGCGCCAGCTTGTCCTTGACCTGCTCTCAACCCTGTGGGACCGCGCCGACCCGGACGGCTACGCGGGGCACATGACCGCAACCGCCAACGGCGGGCTGCTGCCCGACTGCACCGGCGAAGGCCTCGTCCCAGCAGCCCAGGAGAAGACCCGCTGCCCGGTCGCCACCCCGAACCACCACGTGCTGATGCAAGTCGCCTGGGGTGATCATCAGGTCGCCAACATGACCGCCTTCGACGAGGCGCGCACGATCGGCGCCCGCGCGGTCGGTGTGCCGGGCACCTCAAACAAGCTTGGCAGCGGCCAGGCGCTACTCGCCAGCCGGCTGTGCAGCGACGAGCCGGACAACAACAAGGCCAACGACCCTGTTGATGGGAACTACTGCTACAACCCGGCCGCCCCGCTGTGGGACATCGTGCCGATCACCCACTATCCGTTCAACGGCTCGGCGATCGAGATCTTCGACTCAGGCCCTGACGGGGCTACCGCACGCGGGACTGATCCGCCGCCGCCCTCCGACGTCCCGCCGCCGGATACCACCAATAATCAGGATCCGCACGAGGGCCCAAGGCGT
>Ga0302314_10002419_pt1 | contig 34574 bp, 21 predicted proteins | sample III_Palsa_N2_3_FD_200533 | JGI IMG/M metagenome (GOLD analysis project Ga0302314, IMG submission 200533) | Peat permafrost microbial communities from Stordalen Mire near Abisko, Sweden - III_Palsa_N2_3 | ecosystem: Environmental > Terrestrial > Soil > Palsa > Peat permafrost | place: Sweden...
CGACGAAGAGCGTCATCTTGTCCTTGTTGTCCATCTCGTAGATGAGGTTCGCGGTCATGAAGGCGGCGTAGTGGTTGGCCTTCATGTAGGCGGTCCAGTAGGCGATCAGGCCATAGCAGGCCGAGTGCGACTTGTTGAAGCAGTAGGACGCGAAGCCGAGGATCTTGTGCCACATCTCGGTGCAGCTGCTGCGCGGGAACTGGTGGCGCTCCCAGGCGCCGTCGACGAACTTCTGCTCGAGCTTCTCGAGCGTCTGCAGGTCCTTCTTGCCCATCGCCTTGCGCAGGTCGTCGGCCTCGGCCGGGGTGAAGCCGCACAGCTCGCGGCTGATGTTCATCACCTGCTCCTGGTAGATGTAGAGCCCGAAGGTCTCCTGCAGCGACTTCTCCAGGATCGGGTGCGGATAGTCGACGCGCTCGCGGCCATGCTTGCGGTCGCAGTACTGCACATGCATGTTGGCCTGCAGGGGCCCCGGCCGGTAGAGCGCGACCAGGGCGATCATGTCCTCGAAGCGGTCGGGCTTCAGCGCCTTGATCAGCGCCTGGAAGCCGGTGGATTCGCACTGGAACACGCCGAGCGTGTCGCCTCTGCCGAGCAGCTCGAAGGTCGGCTGGTCATCGAGCGGCACGGTGGTGATCTCGATCTCGCGCCCGTTGGCTGCGCGCACGATGTCGACGCACTTCTTGAGGATCGACATGGTCTTAAGACCCAGGAAGTCCATCTTCAGAAGACCGCACTTCTCGACCTGGTTCATGTTGAACTGCGTCGCCGGCTTGTCCTTCACCCGGCACACCGGCACGTAGCTGCTGACCGGGCCCGGGGCGATGATCACCCCGCAGGCGTGCACGCCCAGCGAGCGGCCGAGCTTCTCGAGATGCAGCGCCTCATCGATCACCAGGCGCGTGCGCTCGTCCGCCGCGTAGCGCTTGACCAGGGCCTCGACCGGGTCGTACTGCTCCTTCTCCAGGGGCTTGCGCCCCAGGCACACCATGAGGTCGTGCTTGCCGGTCGGATCCTCGGTGATGAGGTTGGCCAGGTCCTGCGACTCCTCGGGCGTCCATTCGAAGGCGCGCGCCACGTCCTTGATCGCGGAACGCGCCTTCATGGTGCCGAGGGTCATGATCTGGGTGACCGCATCGCGCCCGTACTTGTTGGCGACATACTCGATGACTTCGCCCCGGCGGTCCTTGCAGAAGTCGATGTCGATGTCGGGCATCGACTTGCGGCCCGGGTTGAGGAAGCGTTCGAAGAGCAGGCCGTAGCGCAGCGGGCAGATGTCGGTGATGCCCATGCAGTAGGAGACCAGGCTTCCGGCCGCCGAGCCGCGCCCGGGACCGACCGGGATGCCCTGGCTCTTGGCCCAGTTGATGAAGTCCGCGACGATCAGGAAGTAGGCCTCGAAGCCCATGGTGCTGATCGTCTCGAGCTCGAAGGCCAGCCGGCTGCGGTGCTCCTCGGTGATCAGCGCGCCATAGCGCCGGGCCAGACCCTCGGCGCACAGGCCGGCCATGACCGCCTGCTCGCTGATCCCGGCCGGGCATTGGAACTTCGGCAGGTAGTACTGGCCGGTGGGGATGACCTTGCCGGAGCAGCGCTCGGCAATCACCATGGAATTGCGCAGCGCCTCGGGGCAGTCGCGAAACAGCGCCGCCATCTCGTCCGGGGTCTTGAGGAAGAACTGCTCGGATGGCATGCGCTTGCGGCGCTGGTCGGAGAGGGTCGTCGCGTTCTGGATGGCGAGCTGCACGTCCTGGGTGCGGTGGTCGGCGGCCTCCAGGTAATGCACCCAGTTGGTGGCCACCGGCTGCACCGCGAACTCGCTGCACAGCCCGAGGGCAGCACTGGTGATGTCCAGGGGTCCGGCTACGCCATGGTCGGTGAGCTCGATGTAGAGCCGGTCGTCGAAGACCTCCTTGAGCAGGCCCAGGTGGCGGCGCGCCTCGTCCAGGGCGCCGACCTGCAGGTGGCGGTTGAGGTAGCCGTCGCGGCCGGCGCCGGTCAGGCAGATCAGCCCGCCGGAGGCGGCGCGGATCGCCTCGAGGTCGACGCGCGGCTCGAAGTAGAAGCCCTCCAGCCAGCTCAGGCTGACCAGCCGGCAGAGGTTGCGGTAGCCGGCCTCGTCCATGGCCAGCAGCACCAGCTGCTGCATGTCGCGGACCTTCTCGCGCATGCCCAGGGGTGCGACGTTGACCTGGCAGCCGACGATGGTCTTCAGCGGCTTGGGCGGATGGGCGGGATCGCTGGCCTTGAGCTTGGCCTTCTCGTACAGGTCCTTGGCCGCGGAGATGAACTCGAAGGCGCCGAAGAGGTTGCCGCGATCGGTCAGCGCGACCGCGCCCATGCCCTTGGCCTGCACATTGGCGATCAGCTTGGCGGGCGTGATCGGCGACTCGAGCAGCGTGTAGTGGCTGTGCACGTGCAGATGGGTGAATTCGGCCACGGCGCCAGCCTAGCGGCTGGGCGGGGACGGGGAACGAAGGCTAGGCCGCCCGGCCCCCGCCGGCGCCGCGCCTGACCTGCCTAGAACGTGGTCAGCAGGTTGATGCCCAGCAGCGTGACCAGGTTGGTCGAGGAGTGCAGGGGGCCGGCCGGCGCCACCGCCACGAACCCGGCCTGCGGCTTGAAGCCGGCGGCGAAGAAGTTGAAGGTGGTGCTGTAGGTGTACTGCCAGACCAGGGTCAGGTCGCCTTCGGAACCGAAGGCCGAGGACTGCCCGCTCTGCGGATGGGGCATGCGGAAGTAGCCGGCGGTGGCGTTGAGGCGCACGCGGTTGTGGTCGTCGAAGGACATCCCCATGATGCCCTTGAGGTCCTCGAGGTTGCCCTGCACGTAGTGCGAGAGCTGGCCGTACTTCGGGCTCTCGACGATGTAGGTGTCGTCGGTGCCCGACCAGTTGTTGATGAAGGCGTGGTAGCGCGAGTCCTGGCTGTTGGAGTCGCCGCTGAGGTAGTCGCCCTTGACGCCGATCACGAACTGCTCGCCGCCCTGGAGGTTGGCGCGGTACTCCATGCCGGCATTGCCGCCCCAGCCGTCGAACTGCGCGCCATCGGACTGCGAGCCGCGCTGGGTCGCGACCTCGCCGTAGATGTCGAACTGGTCGAAGGTGAACTCGGCACCGGCGTAGTAGGTCAGCAGCCGGCTGCCCTGGTCGGGCGTCGGGTCGGCCGCGACCGGACGCAGCACGACGTTGCGTTCGAGGTCGACCGAGGTGGTGATGAAGGCGCGGTTCGAGCCGCTGCGCGGCGGCTCCCAGTCGAGGATCGCACCATAGAGCGTCGAGCTGTCGGGCAGGCTGTAGGAGTAGGGCCGGAAGGTGAAGGAGTCGACGTCGTAGGCGGCGCGTGCGCCGTCCCAGCTGGTCACCGCCGGGTCATAGGCCTTGGAGTCGTAGAGGAAGGCGCCGTGGCCGTTTCTCAGGTACCAGCTCACCGGCATGCGCCCGGCATCGAGCTCCAGCTGCTGGAAGCTGAAGAACTGGTTCAGCTGCATATACGCCTGGTTGATGACCGCCTGGCCGTCGCCACGCCGCTGGGTCGGCTCGAGATCGTCCGGATAGGTGTCCGGGGCGAGGGTCGCGGGCGCGGTGCCGCCCAGCGCATTGTAGTAGCCGACCTGCAGGACGGCGGTGACGCGCTCGTCGATCTTGACCTTGGCGCCGATCCCGGCGCGCAACAGGCCATAGCCGCGATGGTCCGAGTTCTGGCGGTTGCCGTCGGTGTAGTTGTTCTGGATCAGCGCGTCGAGGTCGATGAAGCCCTGCAGCTGCACCTGGTTGACGACATTCATGCCGAAGCGGCCGCCCGGCGGATTGTCCTGGGAGCCGTCGTCGGGATTGTTCGAGGAGGGCGACAGCGAGCTGTCGCCGGCGTTGAGGTCCTCGGCCTGCGCGCGGCTGGCGCCGAGCACCGCCAGGATGGCCATCGACGCGACCAGGGGGCGGTGACGCGCAAGCAGGACGGACGGGTGGGACATGGCGGCGCTAGCCCTAGAAGAGCGTGCTGAGATTCAAGCCGAGCAGGTATGCGGGATCGGTCGAGGCGATGATCGGCCCGATCGGTGCGACCTGGATGAAGCCGGAGTCGGGCTTGAAGATGCCGCCGAACAGGCGGAAGGTGGTGTTGTAGGTGTAGTCCCAGGTCAGCGTCAGGTCGGCCTCCTGGCCGAAGCCGCTGCTGCTGTTGGCCTGCGGATCGGGCATGCGGTAGTAGGCGTAGATCGCCGAGAGGCGGATGCGGTTGTGCTGGTCGAAGGCGATGCCGGCGCTGAGCTTGAGGTCCTCGAGGTTGCCCTGCACGTAGTGCGAGAGCTGGCCGTACTTGGGGCTCTCGACGATATAGGTGTCGGCGGTGCCCGACCAGTTGTTGATGAAGGCGTTGTCGCGGCTGTCGTTGGGGTTGTTGTCGCCGCTGAGGTAGTCGCCCTGGATGCCGAGCACCATCTGCTGGCCGTTGGCCAGGCGCGTGCGCCATTCGGTACCGATGTCCCCGCCCCAGCCGTCGAAGTTCACGGCGCTGTTGAGCGTGCCGCGCTGAGCGGCGTATTCGCCGTAGATGTCGATGTCGCCGAGCTCGAACTCGGCGCCGGCGTAATAGGTGTAGAGGCGGCTGCCCTCGCCGGGCGTCGGATCGGCGGCCACCGGGCGCAGCACGACGTTGCGCTCCAGGTTGACCGAGCCGGTGAGGAAGGTGCGGCTCGAGCCGCTGCGCTCCGGCTTCCAGTCGACGGCCCCGCCGTAGAGCGTGCTGTTGTCGGGCAGGCGGTAGGAGTACGGGGTGACGTCGATGGACTCGTAGTTGTAGGTCGCGCGCGCGCCGTCCCAGCTGGTGACCGCGGCGTCGTAGGCGCGCGAGTCGTAGAGGAAGGCGCCCTTGCCGGCGCGCAGGTTCCAGCACACCGGCATGCGCCCGGCGTCGACGCCCAGCTGCGGCATGTCGAGGAACTGCTTGAGCTCGACATAGGCGTCGTTGATGACCGCCTGGCCCTGGCCGCGGTTCTGGGTCGGGGTCAGGTCGCCCGGGTAGGTCAGGACCTGCGGCGGCGGCTGCGAGTTGCCGAGCTCGCTGTAGTAGCCGATGGTGATGACGGTGGTGACCTTCTCATCGAGCGTGACCTTGGCGCCGAGCTCGGCGCGCAGCAGTCCGAAGCCGCGATGGTCGGAATTGTTGCTGTTGCCGTCGGTGTAGTTGTTCTGGATCAGGCCATCCATGTCGATGAGGCCCTGGATCACCACCTGGCGCGGCGAGTTGACGCCGAAGCGCGAGCCGTTGCCGAGATCGAGGCTGTCGCTGCCGCCCTGCGGGCTCGGGCCGCTGGTGCTGGTGCCCGGCGCCGGACCGGAGGGCACCACCGGCGGCGGCGGGGTGCTGCCATTGTCCTCGGCGCTGGCATGGACGCCGGCGACCATGAGCGCCAATGTTGCGGCCAGACAGCGATGATGATAGGACATGAGGGCTCCGCGAGGGAGGCACGCTAGCGCTGCGCTGCGCAGGCGCCAGACGCCGCACGGCGCGCACCGCTCAGCTGATTCAGCGGGCGGGCTTGGGCCTTTCCAGTGCCAACCGCTGTGCCAAGGTGGGCAATCCCTCGAACGAATGGAGCGGACATGCGTCCCGTCCTGGTGGTGATCGTCATCCTCCTCGGCCTTGGTGGCGCTTGGTACTGGCATGGCCATCGCAAGGCCGCCCAGGCCGACTCCGCCGCCGATGCACTGCGCGGCGATCCCGCCACCGGCGAGGCCGGCACCGCCACTGCGGCCGCAGGGACCACGGCCACCGGCGGCGACGCCACCGGCGGCCTGACCGCCAGCGCTCCGGCCGAGACCCCGGCGGCCGAGGCGCCGGCCGCGGTCAAGGGCCTGCTCGCCCAGGCCGACGCGTTGTGGGACAAGGACCATGGCGATGTCACGGCGCCGGATGCGCCGCAGATCGCCCTGCTCTACTCGCAGGTGCTGCAGGGCCTCTACAACCAGCCGGGCCAGCACGCACGCGAGAGCCAGCTGGTCGAGACGCGGCTGACGCCGCTCGGGCAGGCGCTGTTCTTCACCCGCACCCGCTACAATGACGACCCGACCGGGACCTTCGCCTCGCACGTCACCTCCCCGGGCGAGTCGCCGGATGCGATTGCGCGCCACTACGGCATGAGCCAGCAGTTCCTCAACCGCCTGCGCGGGCACACCGCCAATGATGGCAACCTCAACATCGGCGATGCCCTGAAGGTGGTGAATGTCCGCGACAAGGGCGGCTTCCTGCTGCACATCTCCAAGAGCGACTTCATCCTCGACTGCTATGTCGGTGGCATCTTCGCCAAGCGCTATGCGATCAGCCAGGGCTCGAAGTCGACCCCGACCCCGGTCGGCAAGGCCCATGTCGTGGTGCGCGAATGGCATCCCGACTGGACCAGTCCCACCACCCATCAGGTCCTGCATTACGGCGACCCGGGCCACATCCTCGGCCCGATGTGGCTGGCGCTCAATGCCCAGGAGCTGGGCCAGGAGGGCATCGGCATCCACGGCTACACCGGGGAGAACACCGCCACCGGACAGCTGGCCTCGAACGGCTGCGTGCGCCTGCCCAACGACGATGCGATCCAGCTCTACGAGACCCTCTCCGCCCCGGATCGCGCCCCGACCTTGGTTGAGATCGTCGAATAAGCGGCAGCTGGACTCCAAACGATTATACTAGTTGTTATACGTGCACGTCTGACAGCCCGGGTCTTGCCAAACGCCCCCATTCATTACGGTAGCACCCCCACCCTGGAGTTGTAGGTCCTATGATTCGCGTCGAAGCTCGTAATGGCGAACCGCTCGAAAAGACCCTCCGCCGCTTCAAGAAGCGCTGCGAGAAGGAAGGTCTGACCAAGGACATCAAGAAGAACCTGTACTACGACAAGCCCAGCGAGCGCCGCCGCCGCGAGGCCCGCAAGCTCGAGAAGCGCATCCTCCAGGAACGCGCCGAAGCCGTCCTGCCCCGCTGAGTGCCCCGCATGCCGGGCCCAGCCCGCCATCGCCACATCTGCAGTTGATCTGACGTCTGTCCGACACCGCTCCTCACCGGGCGGTGTCGTCATGTCCAGGCACCGCCCTCAGCGCAGCGCGGAGCCCGTGGTCCGCCCCGTCTGCGTCCAGCCATTCGACCATCCGACCATCCGTCCAGTCGTCCATTCATCCGCTGATCGCCGTCCATCCAGCGGTGCGCACCGCAGGGCTTCGACGCTGCGCGCGGCAGCGTCTTCTCCGCGCCCGGCCGCCTGCTAGCCTGTCGTCGTGACCCCAGCCTGGCTGATCGAGCTGCCCGAATGCGATTCCACCAACACCTGGGCCCTGGCGCATGCCGAGGCCCTGGCGCATGGCGCCTGCGTCTGGACCCGCACCCAGACCGCCGGCCGGGGTCGCGGCTCGAAGCGCTGGTTCGCGCCGCCCGGCGTGCTGACCGCGTCCTTCGTGCTGGTGCAGCCGAGTCCCCTGGCGGCGCGCCAGCTGTCGCTCGCCGCCGGGCTGGCGGTGGCGCATGCGGTCGAGGACCTGGCACCGCGCGCCCGGGTCGCGATCAAATGGCCGAACGACTGCATCATCAGCGACCGCAAGCTCGCCGGCATCCTCTGCGAGCATGCCCAGGCCTCCGAGCGGGTGGTGATCGGCGTCGGGCTGAACCTCGACCCGCGCTGGGAGCAGGCTCCTGAACAGCTGCCCTTCGCCATCGAGGGCACCGCCTCGGTCGCGGAATGCTGTGCGGCCGATCAGGCGGTGGTGCCGGGCATGGTGGACATGCTCGGCGCGCTGCGCCGCTACCTGCTCGAGGCGGCGGGACTGATCAGTGCCGACGGCTTCAACCGCCTGCTGACGCCGCTGCGCAACCGCGACTACCTGCACGGCAAGCAGCTGCAGGTCGAGGACGGCGCGCAGCAGCTGTCTGGGATCGGCGCCGGTATCGACGGCGAGGGCCGGCTGCTGGTGCGCGACGCCGCGACGCAGCATGCGCTCAGCAGCGGCTCGGTGACGATCCTCGGTCCGGGGGAGGAAGCGCGGCGCTTCTCGCGCTGGTTCGTGGTCGGCGACCGCAAGGGGCGCAAGCGCCCGAGCTGAGGCGCCACGGCCGCAGCCGCTGTGGCGGGACTTGAAGACGCGCGTGCGATTCCTACGGTGGCGCTGGGAGTCGCTGGCATGGACGCGCTATCGCATGATGTGCATCGTCGGATCCGTCGCAGCGCTTGGCGTGTGGCATCACGGTTCATCCTGCGCCACGGGCCGCGCGCACCCGCGGGAGGCCGCTCATGAGCGTCGCCTGGAGCGATTCGGATCTGGAACTGGCGCGCCTGCGCGGCGATCCGCTCGCCGACGATTTGGCGGGACGCGTGCTGGGCGGCGCCGACCCGCACGCCGGCGATACGCGTCTGGGCTACAACCACCTCCTCGACCTCGCCGACCGCCTGCTCGAGGAGCCGGAGCTGTACCTGGTGCCGACCAGCTCGCTGCGCGAGGGTATGGCCGCGGTCGACCCGGCGCTGGCCGACTACTTCGATCCCAAGCCGCTGCCGGCCTGGGTCGATGAGCAGCTGCTCAACCAGGCCGGCGCGGTCTGGGACCAGCACTCGGTGGCGATCATCTGCGCGCTGTACGCGGCGAGCCTGCCCAACTGCTACCTGATGGCCAAGGGCATCCCCACACTCTACGCCACGCGCAAGCTCGGCGAGGGCCGCTTCGTCTTCCAGCGCATCTACGAGACCGGGCTGATGCTCGATGCGGCGATGCGCGCCGACGGGTTGAAGATCGTGCGCGACGTGCCGGTCGGCAACCTCAAACAGCAGCTCGCGGCCGAGTGCCAGCGCCGCCAGCCCTATGCCGACTGGCAGTGGCGCGGCGAGTCGCTCAGCCCCAGCGCCGGCAACGCCAAGCTCGAACAGGCGACGGTCGCCGTCGCGGTGCGCAACCAGCTGCTGGCCGCCCCGCGCTGGGCCTGGGGGGCCGGGGTCATCGCGACCCTGAAGGTGCGCTTCCTGCACGCCAGCATGCGCTATTACCTGCTCAATCCGCCACCGCAGCGCACCACCATCCCGAGCACCTCCGGCGAGGCGCTGTTGAGCTCCGCGGGCACCGCCTACGATGCCAAGATCTTCGGCGTGCCGCTCAACCAGGAGGACCTGGCCTTCACCCTGCTGTCCTTCGGCTATGTCCTGCCCGAGGCCCTGGCGCGCTGGGGCATCGTGCTCTCGCCGTCCGAGCGCGAGGCCTTCTGGCACCGCTGGCGGCTGATCGGCCACATCCTCGGCGTCGAGGAGGGCTTGGTGCCGGCCGATTACGCCGGTGCCGGCGTGCTCTACAGCCGCATCCTCATCCGCCAGAAGGGTGCCAGCCCGATGGGCGTCGAGCTGACCTCGGTGCTGATGGGCTTCCTGGGCAGCTACCTGCCGCCGAACCTGCGCGGCACGCTGCCGGCGATGCTGATCGCCAGCCAGCTCGGCGATGACGCCAAGCTGCTGCTGCCGGCGCCGCAGCCGGCGCCGCCGCGTGCGCTGGCGTTCACCTACCGCTGGCTGGTGGTGCCGGCGCTGAAGGTGGTCAACCGGATGCGCCGCACCGCGCTGGCCGACCTGCCGATCGGCATCGGCTGGCTGAACCGGATCATGCATCACGCCGGGCAGGCGCTGATCGACAGCTGGCGCGACGCCTATGACCGCAAGCCCTTCTACGTCCCGGACTCGGTCGCGGGCGGCTGGCAGCGGCTGCGCGGCGTCGATCCGGCCTACCTCGAGCGCCTGATGCACTGGCGCTCGAGCCTGTTCCTGACCTGCCTGGGCGGGGTCGCGGGGATGATCACCGGCACGCTGCTGCTCATCCCGGCGCTGCTGGCATGGCTGTTCAGCGATGCCCTGTCGTCCTTCATCCTGGGGTGCGGTGCGATGTGCTGGCTGGCGGCGATCCTGCTGCTGAGCCTGTACCTGCCCTACCTGGTCACGACCCGGCCGAAGCGCACCGACGACAAGGCGGTCCTGCATCAGCCGGCGGCGCCATCACCGCCACCACGCGCGCCGTAGGCAGGTCCTCGCGCCGGCCGGCGCCGGTCCATACGAAAGTTTTGATGCCGGAATCGGTGCACGCGACGGCCGCAGCTGTGGAAGCTGCCCCCGTCGATGATTGACGCATCCCGCGCATGGCCAATGGTCGTCCGCCTCCCCGGCCCCGGCGCAGGGCCTCCACGCTTCGCGATACAGGAATGATCCCCATGCCCCGATCCATGCCGGCCCTCTGGACCTTCCTGCTCATCGCCTGCCTGGGCTGCGCCGTGCCGCAGGCCGATGCCTCCGAGGTCCCGCAGTCGGTCACCGTCTATTGCCAGACCACGCTGCCCGGGACGCACTACGGCGCGCAGTTCACCCCGCTCCCCGGTCAGGCGGTGGCGGCGAATGCCTACGTCCTGACCTTCAGCGACAGCAGCGCCGCGCTCAGCACCACGACCGGCACGGTGCTCGCCACCTCCAGCCTGCCGCCGCTGCAGACCCTGGTGACGCCCTCGGGATTCCTCCTCTATCCCAGCCCGAGCGCCGGAATGTTCTCCCAGCAGGAGGGCGTCCCGGTCGCCGAGATCATCGTCAATACCGGCAGCAGCCTCGGCTCCGGTCCGTACGGGGTCACCGGCTGCGAGCTGGAATGGAGCGGCGATCCGCAGTTCAGCGCGATCTTCACGGTGGCTAACGACCCGGCCATCCTTGCCGCGACCCCGGTGCTCGCCGGTCCCACCACCCCGAACGGCGCGGTCATCGCGGCGACGATCGGCAGCCCCTTCTCCTATCAGATCACCGCCACCAACACGCCGACCGTCTATAGCAGCGTCTACCCGCTGCCGACCGGCCTCACCCTCGATACAAGCACCGGCCTGATCACCGGCACGCCGACCGGCACCGCCGGCACCTTCCCCATGGTCTTCAAGGCCGCCAATGCGGCCGGCACCGGCTCCATCGAGGATGTCCTGAACATCGCTCCGAACGCCGGCAGCCCGGTGATCTCAAGCGCGCTGTCGACGACCGCCACCGACGGCACCGCGTTCTCCTACCAGATCACCGCCAGCAACACCCCGACCTCCTATGCCGCGACCCAGCTGCCGGCCGGGGTGACGATCAGCGGCACCGGCCTGCTGCACGGGACGCCGACCCTGCCGGGCGCCATCATCACCTACATCTCCGCCACCAATGCCTCGGGCACCGGCATGTCGCAAGTCTACATCAATATCGCGCCCGCGGCCTCCGCTCCGGAGATCACCAGCGCCATCTCGGTCACCGGCACGGTCGGCACGCCCTTCAGCTTCCCGCTCACCGCCGGCTCCACCGCCAGCGCCTTTGACGTGGTCGGCACCACGCTGCCGCCCGCGCTCAACGGCCTGACCCTCGACGCGGCCACGGGCGTGATCAGCGGTACGCCCACCCAGACCGGCATCACCCAGATCGGCATCTACGCCGTCAATGGCGGCGTCACCGGCAGCACCAGCTTCCTCGACATCGTCATCAACGGGTCGGGACCGGTGTTCACCAGCCCGGCGACCAGTCCTGCGACCGCCGCCGGCATCGCCAACACCGCCTTCTCCTACACCGTCGCCGCCACCGGCGCGACCTCCTACGGCCTGATCGGCCAGCCGAGCGGGTTGTCCATCAACGCCACCACCGGGGTCATCAGCGGGCAGACCTCCACCACCGGGACCTATGTCGCGACCGTCAGCGCCACCAATGCCAGCGGGACCAGCGCCCAGACCCTGACCATCACCATCAATGGCAGCGCGGCGACCCCGCCTGCGATCACCAGCGCGACCACCGCGCCTGGTGTGGCTGGTACGGCCTTCAGCTACCAGATCACCGCCAGCCAGTCGCCCACCAGCTACGGGGCGAGCTTCCTGCCGGTCGGCCTGACGCTCAATCCGACCACCGGCGTCTTGTCGGGCACCCTGGCCATCGCCGGCACCTCCTACGTCACCATCTCCGCGACCAACGCCGGCGGCACCGGCTCGGCCCTGCTGGTGATCAGCACCAATGGCGGCGGTGCGGGCACCGCCGGTGGCACCACCACGGCCACGACCACGACGGCCGGCACCACCACCGGTGGCCAGGCCAGCAGTGGCGGCGGTGGCGGGGGCTGCGGTCTGGGCGGCTCGGGAGCGGCCCTGATCCTGTTCGCGATGCTCGCCCTGCGCCTGGGCGCGGGCCGTCAGCGCAGCGCCGTCAGCGGCTGAGCGCCGGCGCTGTGGTCCGTCGCCGTCCCACGTCGCGACGACGACGTCCCGCCGGGCGGCGGTCCGCGGCAGCAGGATGCGCTCCCGCCTCTCAGGTTCAGGTGGTTCAGGTATAGTAGAAACGCACCAGGTGGAAGAACACCGGGGCGGAGAAGCACAGCGAGTCGATGCGGTCGAGGATGCCGCCATGGCCGGCGATGGTCGCGCCGAAGTCCTTCACCCCGGCATCGCGCTTGATCGCCGACATGACGATGCCGCCGAAGAAGCCCATCACCGTGATGACCAGCGCCATGCCCGCGGCGTGCAGCGGGGTGAAGGGGGTCATCCACCACAACGCCGCGCCGATGCCGGTGGCGGTCAGGATGCCGCCTGCAAAGCCCTCCCAGGTCTTGTTCGGGCTCAGGTGGGGGGCGATGCGGTGCCGGCCCAGCAGCTTGCCCCACACGTACTGGAAGACGTCGCTTAACTGCACCACGACCAGCAGGAAGAGCAGCAGGTCGGCCGGGTGCGCGCAGCCGGGGATGTGAAGCATCAACAGCGCCGGCAGGCAGCTCAGGCAATAGACGGTGATCATCAGCCCCCACTGGATCTTGGCGGTGCGCTCCAGGTACTGGCGGTGGTCGCCGCTGAGCGTGCTGCGGATCGCCACGAAGAGGTAGGCCCAGACCGGGATGAAGATCGCCATCATGCCGTACCAGCGCACGCCCACGAGCACGTACTGGAGGGGGAGGATGATGAAGAAGCACCAGAACAGGGTGTGGTGGTCGGCGCGCCGGGTGGGCGCCAGGGTGATGAACTCGCGCAGCGCCAGGAACGACAAGGCCGCGAAGAGCACGGTGGTGGTGATCGTCCCGCAGATGATCGCCGAGAAGACCAGGGCGCACATCACCCACCAGGCGCGCACCCGGGCGTTGAGGTTCATGACCGTGGCGCGGGCCCGGTCGCTTTCGGCGCTGCGCTTGAGGACCGCGCCGATGATGCTCGCCACCAGCAGGATGCCGAGGATCCCGGCGCCGACCGTGGCGATGCCGCGGTCGATCATGTCTCGTCCTGGGCCAGGGCCGCGACCGCGCAGCGCGCGCGCTCGAGGAAGGCCGGCTTGTCCTCGCCCTCCGCCAGCTGCAGCGGGGTGCCGAAGGTCACCGCCGCCAGGAGCGGGACGAGCAGGAAGTCGCCCTTGGGCAGGATGCGGTTGAGGTTCTCGAGGTGCACCGGCACCAGCTCGATCTGCGGGTGGCGCTTGGCCAGATGCCACAGCCCGGGCTTGAAGGGGTTCATGCCGGCATCCTCATCGACGGTGCGCGTGCCTTCCGGGAAGATGATCAGCGAGGCGCCCTCGGCCAGGGCGGCCTGCATGGCCACCAGGGGGTTGTTGGCGGCGGTGATCTTCTCGCGGCTGATCAGCACGGCGTGGAACACCGCATGCGCAAGCCAGCGCCGCACGAGCCCCTTGTCCCAGTAGTCCTGCGCCGCGATCGGCCGGGTGCGCGCGCGCACCTGGTCGGGCAGTGAGGCCCAGATCGTCGGGCCGTCGAGGTTGCTGGAATGGTTGGCGAAGTAGATGCGCTGGGTGAGCTCCGGCGCGCAGCCGACCCAGCGCGCCTGCGCGCCGGTGACCAGGCGGATCAGCCCGGCGATCACTGCGGCCTCCGGGTGAGCTCTCCGGCGATGGCATGGATGCGGCGCACGCAGGTGATGATCGCACCGACGGCGATGACCCCCAGCGTGACGCCGAGGATCCGCCCCGCCCAGGGCAGGGCGACGGCGGCTGTGAGCGCCGCGACGGTCATGGCCGCCATGCGGTGCGGTTTGGCCATCGGGCCGAGAAAGCAGGCCGCGCAGCCGAGCGACTCGCCCAGGGCGCGCAGGTAGGCGGTCAGGACCGCCAGGCAGGCGCACAGCCAGCCGAGAGCGTTGAGGTGGGGGAGTCCCTGCGCCGCGTAGCCGGCGCAGACCAGGATGACGACGTCGGCGATGCGGTCGGGGATCTCATTGAACAGCCCGCCGGTGGCGCTGCGCCGGCCGCCTTCGATGGCCACCATGCCGTCGAGCAGGTTGCAGACCAGGCGCAGCTGGATCAGGGCCGCCACCCCGACCAGGAGCGCCCGTGCGGCGATCCCGGATGCCACCTGGGAGGAGGCCACCAGGCAGGCGCCCGCGCCGCTGGCGAAGAACGCGCTGACCACCGAGATCGCATTCGGGGCCACGCCACGGCGCGCCAGCCAGTCGGCGGAGACGATCGCCCAGCGCCTGTCGCGTGATGTCAGGGGCCGTCGGCCCGGTAGCGGTTCGGCCATGCCGCAGGTCTTATCTATGGCGCGGGGCAACCCTACTGCCAAATGGGGTCATGGACGGTCGGCGCCGTACCGCTTGCGCCCGCGGCGCACGCCGGAGCCTGGCCGTCGTTCTCGTGGCATGCCCTGGGACTGCCACGCTCGCGATGCCGGCATCGTCCCCGGCCCGGGCCAGATACAGCGGACGGTGCCGGGCATCGTCGTGGATGCGCTGGATGTAGGCGCAGGCGATGCCCAGGGCGATGAGCTGGATCCCGCCCATGCCGCTGGTCACCAAAAGCGGCGCAGTCCAGCCCGGGCAGTGGTGGCCAGCGCCATGCAGGAGCACCATGCCGGCCACCGCCAGGATGCAGCCGCCCAGCAGGGCGACGCCGGCGGCCAGGGCCAGGCGCAGCGGCAGGTGCGAGCAGGAGATCAGGCCATCAGCGGCCAGGGCCAGCATGCGGCGCCAGGTGTAGGAGGTGGTCCCGGCGGCGCGCGCCGGACGTTCATAGGCGACCGTGGCATGCCGGAAACCGATCCAGGCGACCAGGCCGCGCAGGTAGCGGTGGTGCTCGCGCACCCGGGCTAGCGCATCCACCGCCTGGCGGTCGAGCAGGCGGAAGTCGCCGCAATCCACCGGCATCGCCATCCCGGTCAGGGCGGCGAGCAGCCGGTAGAAGATATGGGCCGACACCTTCTTGAGGACTCCCTCGCCGTGCCGCCGCGAACGGATCGCGTACACGATCTCAAAACCCTGTCGCCAGCGTTCCACCAGGCGATCGACCACCTCGGGAGGGTCCTGGAGGTCCGCATCCATGCTGATCACCGCAGCACCCTGCGCTGCGTCGTAGCCGGCGGTCAGTGCCGCCTGATGGCCGAAGTTCCGCGACAAGGCAACCAGCCGCAGGTGCGCGCCACCAAGCGTGTAGGTGCGGATCAGATCGATGGAGCGGTCCCGGCTGCCGTCATCGATGAAGATGACCTCGGTGGCCCCCATGAGCCGCGCCCGCAACGCGTCGAGCCGTGGGAAGAGCTGGGGCAGGGACTCCTCTTCGTTGAAGACCGGAATGATGATCGAATAGGTGATGGACCCCGCCGTACTGCATCCCCGTGCGGCAAGGGAGCCCAGGCGAGCCCGCATACCGGTCTTCCGTCGTGTGGTGTCGTCGGCAGAAGGGGTGCGGGCATTCATCGCATGATCTCGCAGCTGCAGACCATTCCATCCAGGACGCGCGTCCGAGCCAGGATGGTAGACGACCGCATGGGAGATCGACGGCAGCGAACGGATACACCTCGCTGGCCAGGTCAGGTTGCGATGAGCCATTTGCTGATCCGCATCGCCTGAGGGTCCCAGGGATCGCATCACCTGCCCAACGCCCAGCGGGGTGGTGCTCTCAGGCGCCAGCGGCGGAGAGTTCGGGACTGACGGCGGTCCCGATGAGCACCGGGGCTGCGCCCGGTACCAGCATCGCCACCAGCCGGGCCGGCTCCGCCACGCCAACATCCAGCAGCTGCTGTTCGGCCGCCTGCAGGGCCGCGACGCGCTCCGGCGAGGGCTCGCGCTGGAATCCGACCTCGGCGGCGCGGCGCCGCGCCGCCAGGTGGTGCAGCTGCATGCCCAGCGCCTGATAGGCATCGGCCGCGCGCACATACCCGGCCACGGCCTCGGCGGTGCGTCCCTCGGCGCTGAACGCGGCCGCCTCGGCGGCCTGGGCATGGGCGGAGGCCCAGGTCAGGCCCTCGGCGGCAAGGCGCCTGCCCTCGGAGCGCAGCTTCGCGATCAGCTTGCGCGGACTGCCGGTGTGGTGCGCGGCCATGGCCAGGGCGCAGGTGTGCAGGTGGATCTCGAAGACACGCTTGATCTGCAGCTTGTTCTGGAAGCTGGTCGCCATGCGCTTGCGGATCGTGACCAGGGAGGTCAGCGCGGTCTGCGCGTCGCCGCCGTAGAGATCCGCGCGGCAGTGCGCGAAGGCGGCGAAGAGGTGCTGCAGGTGCCAGTGCTCGCGCGACCAGGCGTCGATCGCGGCACTGGTCTCGGCGCGCGCCAGCTCGGGCTTGCCGGCAGCGAAGTGCAGCAGCGGCTTGGCCACGGTGCGCATGGTGGTGAGCGTGTAGCGGTCGCCGAGCCGCTCGAACTCGAGCTCGACCTCGGCGCAGAGGTTCTTCAGCGCAGTGAGGTTGCCCTGCGCGGCCAGGGCCGGCGCCAGGCACCAGGCCATCACCGAGCCCAGCTCCCAGGCCACATCGTGGCCCTCCTCGCGGTAGCTCGCGGCCGCGGCGATCGAGGCGTCGATGGCCTCGGTGAAGCGGCCCTCGCACCAGTGCCCGTAACCGGCCGCGGCCTGCGACCAGGCGCGCAGGTGCTCCTGGTTCAGGCGCAGCGCCATGCCGGCGCTGCGTTCGACCAGCTGCCAGCCGTTGGCCAGCTGCTTGGTGCCGCCCAGCGCGAAGGTCAGGATCGCCTCCCAGGCCAGGCCCTTGGAGGAGCGGGTGATGTCGCCCGAGCGCAGCGCCAGCTGCAGGTGCCGGGCGTGCATCGCCGCCGCGCGGATGGTGTCGATGCCGCCCAGGCCATGCGCGATCTCCCACAGCGCATCCATGCGCTCGACCGTCGCCGGCTCGACCAGTGACGGGTTGGGATTGAGCGGCTCCTTCCAGGGCGGGTGCATCCAGCGCCCGACGGTGAGCGTCCACATCGCGCGCGGGGTCGAGCCCATCTTCTCGCCGACCACCGCCAGCGCCGCATGCGCGGTCTCGAGGCCTTCGCGCATCTGCCCCGAGCGCAGGTACTGCCCGGCAGCACGGCACAGCGCGTGGCGCGCCGCGGCGCCCTGCATCGCATCGCCGGCGAGGCGGTACTCGTGCGCCGCCTCCGGGCCGCGTCCGGCCGCGGCCAGCACGTCGGCCAGGCGCATGCGCACCTCGCAGCCGCGGTCGGCGATGGTGAAGGCGATGCGGTACAGCTCGACCGCGCGTTCGAAGGCCAGGCTCGCGGTGGCGCGCCCGGCGGCGATCAGCGCCCAGTGCCCGGCGGCGGAGGTGTCGCCGCTGGCGAAGGCGTGGCGGTGCAGGGCCTCGGCCTCGAGCTCCGGCTCCCTGGCGGACTTGAGCTCGATCAGCAGGCGGCTGTGCCAGTCGCGGGTGGTGTCCGGGGTCAGGGCGTTGAGCACTGCGTCCGCGACCTGGTCGTGGAAGAGCGAGACCTCCTCGTCATCGGCCATGGCGCGGGTGCGCACCAGGCGCTCGGAGCGCAGCAGCGCCATGGCGTCGAAGGTGCCCTGCTCGAGGCGCACGGTGCGGCGCAGCATCAGCAGCGGCCGCGGGCGGCCGGCCACCGCCAGGCAGCCGAGGAGCCCCAGGGCCGCATCCGGCAGGTTCTTCAAGCGCCCGGCCAAAAGGCCCGAGACGGTCGGCGCCTGGCTGCCCGCGCTCAGCCCGGTGCGCGACAGCTCCAAGAGCAGCAGGGGATGGCCATGCGCGGCGTTGCGGATGCCGGTGAGCACCTGCTCGGAGCCCTCGTGGCCGATCTCGGCGAGTGCGGCACGCGCCAGCACGTCGCAGCTGTCCTCGGCCAGGGGACCCACCGCCAGCTCGATGAGCGGTACCCCGGCGTGTCCGAGGGTCGCCTTGATGTGCTCGAGTCCGCCGGCCGCATGGTCGGTGCGGCAGCTGCCGATCACCATGAGGGGCGGCGGATCCGGCACGCCGAAGACCGCGCCCATCGCCGCCAGGGAGTCGTCATCGCTCCACTGCAGGTCGTCGATCACCACCACCAGCGGGCGCGACTCCCCGAGGCGCACCAGCAGCTCGCGCAACGCGAGCAGGCCACGGCGGCGCGCCTCCGAGGGCTCCAGGGGCGCGGCCTGGGCCTTGGCGGCCTGGATGCCGGGGATGCTGGTCAGGACCGGGAAGAGGTGCGCCAGCTGCGGCGCATAGCGCGGCAGCAGGCGGGTGATCATCTGCGGCGGCTGCGCGGCTAGATGCTCGGCCAGCGCGTCGACCACGCCATCGAGTGCCTTGAAGGGCACCGCCTCGCGCTCGTAGCAGCGCCCTTCGAGCACCACCGCGCCCGGCTTGCAGCGGAAGTCGGCCAGGTACTCCTGGATCAGGGCGCTCTTGCCGATGCCCGAGGCGCCATGCACCAGCACCAGGCAGCCCTGGGTGCTGGTGGTGATGCGCGCCGCGTGGCCGCGCAGCGCGGTGAGCTCCGCCATGCGCCCGACGAAGGGCAGGGTGACGCTGCTGGCGGACCGGGTGCCGTCCGGGGCCGCGACCAGGGCCTTGGGCCGGAGCGCCGGATCGGGATGCAGCAGCGCCAGGCAGCGCTCGCACAGGTCGGCCGGCAGGGCCGGCCCGGCGAGGCGCGGATCGGTCGGCAGGCGCTGGCTCTTGGCCTTGATCATCTCGCTCGCCGAGCCGACGTAGGGCGGCACGCCGGTGAGCATCATGTAGAGGATGACCCCGAGCGAGTACCAGTCCGAGGCCGCGGTGGCCTGCTGGCCCTGGGCGTGCTCGGGCGACATGTAGCGCAGCGTGCCGACGATCTCGGTCGGGGCGTTGGGCTGGTCGGAACGGCCCGCCAGGCCGAAGTCGAGCACCACCACCCGCCCGCTGCGGTCGACCATGATGTTGGCGGGCTTGAGGTCGCGGTGGATCAGGCCGCGCGCATGCAGGTAGGCCATGCCCTCCTGGAGCTGCGGCAGGGTCTGGCGCAGCTTGTGGACCTGGGCGGGGGTCAGGGCGATCGGCGTCGCGGCGCTCTGGCGCGAGGTCAGGAAGTTCTGCACCGCGGCCGTGACGAGCGTCGTATCCGGGATCTGCGAGATCACCGTCTTGGTCGAGCCCGCCTCGCCCGAGAAGGAGTCGTCGCGCACATGGCTCTGCAGGTCGACGCCGTCGACGTATTCCATGACCAGCCACCACTGCTCGCCGTGGTTGATGAGCTCGTGGTACTTGACCAGGTTCGGATGCACGCAGTCGCAGAGCAGGCGAAACTCTCGTTTGAACAGCACCAGGGCGTAGGGTTCGAGGCGCAGCAGATGCTTCAGCGCGACGCGCTCGTTGGTGCGCAGGTCCAGGCCCGAGAACACCTCGCCGAAGCCGCCCGAGCCGAGCGAGGTCCCGACCTGATAGCGGCCAGCCAGTACCGTAAGCGCATCCTGCACGGCCCCACCCTACAGTTACCAGGGCCACCGCAATACGAGGATCTGCGCAGCACGCAGCCGCCCCGCTGCCGCGGGAATCGCGCTCCTGGACGCGCCTGGAGGGCCCGGGCAGCGGGGTCTGGCATGGTTTGAGCGCTGGCGCGCTCGTTGCCGCCCCACCCGGGGGCCCTACAAGCCCCGTCCCGGAGCCCTCCATGCCAGTCACGATGCGTCTGCCAGCCCTGTTCACCGACCACATGGTCATCCAGCGCGAACAGATCGTCCCGGTCTGGGGCTGGACCTCCCCCGGGGTCACGGTCACGGCGACCCTCGGCACGGTCAGCGCCGCCGCCACCAGCGACGCCCAGGGGCGTTTCCGCATCGACCTGCCGCCGCAGCTGGCCAGCGGACCGCACGTCCTGACCCTGGTCTCGGGCGACGGCGCGCGCCGCGCCATCGCGGATGTGCAGATCGGCGAGGTCTGGCTGTGCTCGGGCCAGTCCAACATGGAATGGCCGACGCGCATCTCCGGCTACTCCGACACCGAGCTCGCCGCGATCGACAATCCGCGCATCCGCCTCTTCCATGTGCCGCAGACCACCGCGCTCACGGTCCAGGAGGACGTGCGCGCGGCCTGGAAGCTCTGCGATGCGTCGGGGGTCGCCGAATTCTCCGGAGTGGCCTACGCCTTCGCCTGCGATGTCGCGCGCGCCCTGGGCGTGACCGTGGGCCTGGTGCAGAGCGCCTGGGGCGGCACCAACGCCGAGTGGTGGACGCCGATTGCGGCCCTGGAAGCCAATCCCGAGCTCAAGCCGATCGTCGACCGCCACCGCGCGACCCCTCCGGCTCCGAAACCCGGTTCGCCCGAGTATGCCACGGTGATGCGCGAATGGGAGCGCGCCTCGGTGCACCACGATCCTGGCAACCAGGGCGAGGGCTGGGGCTGGGCGGCGGTCGGCTGCGACCTCGCCGAGTGGAAGCTCATGACCCTGCCGCAGTACTGGGAGGCGACCGGGCTGAACATCGACGGCGCGGTGTGGTTCCGCCGCACCGCCGAGATCCCGGCCGCATGGCTCGGGCAGGACCTGGTGCTCAGCCTCGGCCCGATCGACGATTTCGACACCACCTACGTGATGGGCGAGAAGGTCGGCGCGATCGGCAAGGAGACCGCCAACGCCTACTCCGCACCGCGCGTCTACACTGTACCTGGCCGCCTGGTCACCGCGACCACGCTGGCGATCGCGGTGCGCGTCTTCGACCAGATCGGCAATGGCGGCATCTACGGATCACCGTCGGCGATGCGCCTGAGCCGCGTTGCCGAGCCCGACAAGGGCGTGGCCCTGGCCGGACGCTGGCATTACCGCGTCGAGCTCGCGCTCGAGCCCAAGAGCTGGACCGCGCCGCCCGAGACGTCCGACTCGCCGTCCGCGCCCGAACGCCTGTGGAACGGCATGCTGCGGCCGCTCGCGCCCTATGCGATCCGGGGTGCGATCTGGTACCAGGGCGAGGGCAACGCCGACCGCGCCGAGCAGTACCGCATCCTCATGGCGACCATGATCAGCACCTGGCGCAGGGCCTGGGGCTACGACTTCCCGTTCTACCAGGTCCAGCTCGCGCCGTTCATGATGCGCCGCGAGCAGCCGCAGGAGAGCGCCTGGGCGGAACTGCGCGAAGCCCAGGAGCAGGTCACTGCCGACCTCCCCGGCTGCGACCTGGCCGTGATCATCGACAGCGGTGACGAGGCCGACATCCATCCGCGCAACAAGCCCCTGGTCGGCCGCCGCCTGGCGCGCATCGCCCTGGCCCGCGACTACCGCCAGGACATCGAGCACAGCGGCCCGCGCGTGATCGAGTCGAGCGTGGTCGGCGAGCGCATGGCGATCCGCTTCGCGCACTGCTGCGGGGGCCTTACGGCCTTCGGCGGCCCGCCGCTGCGCGGCTTCGCCATCGCCGGGAAGGACCGCGTCTTCGTCTGGGCGCAGGCCACGATCAGCGCGGACACCGTGACCGTCTCGAGCCCGGATGTCCCGGCGCCGCTCGCGGTCCGCTACGCCTGGGCCGACTTCCCGCAGGGCAACCTGGTCAACCAGGACGGCCTGCCGGCGCGGCCCTTCCGCACCGACACCTGGCCGGGTGTGACCACCGGCAAGCGTTAGGTCGCAGGCAGTCGTCCCGGAGCGTGGCCCCTGGCGCGGTGCCAGGGGAACGGTTCGCGATCATCCGCAAGGCTCGCCGTGCCGATGGCTTCGCTGCGGAAGACTCCCATGGGACGGTCGTAGGCGTCCTCGCTGTGATCAGTGATGAATGCCGATGATCCTGCGCATATCCCGATTCAGCCATCCGAGGTCCGGTCCCGAGAGGATCGACGAGCGGCAGTGCCGCTCCATTGGTCAGCGATGATGCGCCGTCCGCGCGACTGCGCGCTTGTAAATGGCACATCGAGCGTGTGCTTGCAGCTGACGCTGGAGGTTTCGCTTCATGGTCCTATCGCGCGCGCATCGCCGGTCCGCCCACGCCATCATCGATCCGACCTACGATCCGCTCCGGGAGGCGCCGGCACTGCCGCAGGGCCGCACCTGGTGGTATGGGCGCGGCGAGCTGGAGGCCTATCGCCTGTCGCTGCTGCGCGTCACCACCTGCACCGCGTCGCGGGTCTTCCACCCGGGTTTGTTCCACCGCCATGTCCATCTCTCGCGCTTTCGCGTCTCCTGGGCAGCCACCCGCGCGCTGCGGTTGAGCGTGCGCTGCTGCGGGGGCTGCACCGTCAATGGCCAGTGGCACCCGGCGCCGGCCACCGCGGTGCAGCGCTTCGCCCTGCGCCTGCCGGCGGGCGCAGGGCAGGTCCACTATGATGTCGCCGGCATCAGCGAGCCGCAGGCCATGGCCATCGACGGCCTGCCGGCGGAGGCATTCTGGGAGTGGAGCGCCGACGGCTTCCACTGGGCGCCGGCCGTGCCGGCCATCGCCTGCGGATCCGAGCCTGCGCACCGCGATGGTCCGCCACGCGTGCGCCTGAGGCCACTGGCCCGCGGGGAACTCGTCGACTTCGGACGCGCCATCCTCGGCACGGTCCTGATCACCGCCTCCGGCCGAAGGCGTCCGGTCCTGCGTGTCGGCGAATCGCCTGCGGAGGCGCGTTCGCGCGTCACCATTACCCAGGAGCAGCGCTGCGACCTGGTCAGCCTCGGCGGCGGGCGCTGGCGCAGCGCGGTCGACCTGGCGCTGCGCCATGGCGCCTGCGACGGCGGGCGCATCACGGCGGTCGAGGCCGCCTTCCATCCGGTGCGCTGGCGCGGCGCCTTCGCCTGCAGCGAGCCCATGCTCGACCACATCTGGATGCGCAGCGCCTACACCCTGCGGCTGTGCCTGCATGAGTTCATGCTCGACGGGGTCAAGCGCGACCGCCTGCCCTGGGTCGGCGACGCCGCACTGGCGCTCCTGGGCAACGCCTACGTCTTCGGCGAAGGCGCCATCCTCGCCCGCACGTTGGGTGTGCTCGGCGGCGAGCGCTTGGATGAATGCCTGCCCAACGCCATCATCGACTACGCCACGTGGTGGCTGATCGCGCTCGACCTCCAGGCCCGCTACTGGGGCGATGACGGCACCTGCGCCCGCGAATGGCCGCGCGCCATGCGCCTGCTGGCCGCCCTCCAGGAGCGCGTCGATGCCCGGGGACTGCTCATCCATCGCCGCGACGACTGGCTGTTCATCGACTGGGTGCCCTATGAGAAGCAGGGCGCCAACGCCGCGCTGCAGATGCTCTGGGCCTGGGCGCTGCGCTCAGCTGCCGCCATCAGCCGGCGCGCCGGCGACCGCCGCTCGGCACTCCAGCTCGAGCGCCAGGCGCGCGCCCTGCGCCGCCGGCTGCACACCGCCTTCGACCACCGTCGTGGCGGCTGGAGCGAATCGCTCGATGTGCCGGCCTCGCCGCTGTCGCGCCACGCCGCCGCGCTGGCGGTTCCGGCCGGGGTCGGCCGCGGCCTGGCTGGGCCGCTGCGCCGCCTGCTCGGCGACAGCAGCGCCCCCATGATCGGCACGCCCTACATGGCCGCCTGGGCGGCCGCGACCCGGGCCGAGCTCGGCGATGCGCCGGGCATGCTCGCCGATCTGCGCCGCATCTGGGGCGGCATGCTCAGCCAGGACGCGACGACCTTCTGGGAGGCGTGGGATCCGGCCGTCACAGGCGAGGACGCCCTGGCCTATTACGGGCGCCCCTTCGGCAAGAGCCTGTGCCACGCCTGGTCCGGCGGCCCGGCGGCGCTGCTGCCGATGCACCTGCTGGGCATCCGCCCGCTGACTGACGGCTGGAGCGAGGTCGCCATCCGTCCGCGCCTGGGCGGACTGGCCTGGGCGAGCGCCTGCGTACCGACGCCGCACGGCGCCATCACCGTCGATGTCGACGGCCCGGCGGTCACGGTCCAGCTGCCGGAGGGGATCACGGCCCTGGCGGGTGGCCGGCGGCGGCGCGGCCGCTTCTGCGTCATCGCTGCGGGCTGAGCCCGGGCGCAGCGCGCCACCGCGCGCGCAGATCCGGTCAGTGGCGTTCACCACCAACCAGACCACCCAGGCTGGCGTTGACCCGGGCGCCAAGGGGAAATAGTGAACTGCTGACCTCGCTACTTCGAGAAGGATTCCATGCGCGCTCTGTCTTGTCGGTCGAGGTGCGGTTCCATCGCTGCCCTGCTGCTCCTCGCCCTGGGCGGCATCATCATGGCCACCGCGGCCACGGCGGCAGATGCGGCGATCTGGATCGAGGGCGAGCAGCCCAGCGGCGGGATCGCCGTCCCCTGGACGGCCAATCCGCCCAGCCATCCCGAGTACCTCTCGGGCGGGCAGTGGCTGAGCCTGATGGTGCCGGCGGGCGATGTCGCCAAGACCATCCCGGCCGACGGCCTGACCATCAGCTGGAGCTTCACCGCGGCCAGCGCCGGCCATTACCAGGTCTGGGAGCGCTACGGCTTCGAATCGATCCGCAGCCCCTGGCAGTGGAGGATCGATGACCAGGCCTGGCAGGCGGTGAAGCCCTCCGGCCAGCAGCCCTTCACCGACCTCATGGACCCGGGCTTCTGGGCCGAGCTGGCCTGGACCCAGCTGGGCGAGGCGGATCTGACCGCCGGCGCCCATGCCATCGCGCTGAAGATCGACCGCGACGCCGACAAGGACGGCAAGCCGAAAGCCACCAACCACGTCGTCGACTGCTTCTGCCTGTCCAAGACGCCCTTCATCCCCAATGGCAAGACCCCGCCCGGCGCCGCCTGGCAGAGCGATGCCGACCGCGCCGTCGCCACCGGCGGCGGTTTCACCATGCCCGGGCCCGCCGCCAGCGGCGAGCGCACCAGCCTGCCCCTGAACGGCACCTGGCAGATCACCCGCGACGACGAGTGGACCCCCGCCGACCGCACCGGCATCGACACCGCCCTGCCCGCGCCCGAGGCCTGCTTCTGGAGCGCGATCCCGGTGCCTGGCGACAAGTACCAGGTGCGCCCCGACCTCGACCTCTGCCACCGCTTCGTCTACCGCACCACCATCGACGTCCCCGCCGCCCTGGCCGGGCGCGCCTTCATCATCCACTTCCCGTCGATCAACATGATCGCCAGCGTCTTCGTCAACGGCACCGCCTGCGGCGGGACCAAGGCCATGCTCGCCGACTGGATCTGCGATGTCACCAAGGCGATCAAGCCGGGCGCCAGGAACGAGCTGTCGGTCATCATCAAGGACACCTACTACGCCTTCAACGCCGAGAAGGGCAACAAGCCGTGGTGCTCCTTCGCCCTGACCCCGCCGGACTGGGTGACCCGCAACTGGTTCACCCCGGCCATGGACTTCCCGGTCGCCAGCCATCCCGAAGCCGGGATCCTCGAAACGCCGGTGTTCAGCGCCTGCGGGCCGGTCTACGCCCAGGACCTCTTCGCCCAGCCCTCGGTGAGCACCAAGAGCCTGAAGGTCGACGTGACGGTGGTCAACCCCTTCCCGCAGGCCCAGGACGCCACCGTGCAGCTCGAGGTCCAGGACGCCGCGGGCGGGCCCGCGGTGAAGACCTTCACCGCGCAACCGGTGTCCCTGAAGGGCTCCGAGCAGACCGTGCTCACGCTCACCGCGCCGTGGGCGGATCCCAAGCTGTGGTGGCCGGAGGAGCCCAGCCTCTACCGCCTGGTGGCGCACGTGGCGGTCGCCGGCAAGGCCGCCGACGTATCGGACATCACCTTCGGCTTTCGCGAATGGGGCTGGAGCACCAGCCAGTTCACGCTCAACGGCGTGCCCTGGCACTTCCATGCCGACACCACCGAGGTGCCGGGCGGTCCCGACGCCAACCTGGCGATGCTGCATGCGCATTCGCAGAACATCATCCGCCTGTGGGGCGGGCTGTGGGGCCTCAGCCCGCATGCGGTCCTGGATTACTGCGACCAGCACGGGATGGTGGTGCGCTATACCGGCATCTTCGATGGCGAGGGCGCCAACTACATGGGCGGCCTCAACGACCCGAGGCTCTTCGACAACTGGTATCCCCAGCTCAAGGCCTGGGTGGTCTCCGAGCGCAACCATCCCTCGCTGCTCATCTGGTCGATCGAGAACGAGATCACCTTCATCAATTCGCGCAACCTCGGGCTGAGCGCCTCGGTCGAGCCGATGGTCGCCGCCGGCGGCAAGCTGGTGATGCAGACCGATCCGACGCGCCCGGCGATGGTCGATGGCGGACGCGCGCTCATCAAGGAGGACATGCCGGTCAACGGCTGCCACTACGACGAGGCGGCGTGGCGCGAGTACCCGGACGAGGCCTACACCTACGCCCTGGCGAACGTGTCGGACAAGATCAACTACAATGGCTGGGGCAAGAGCATCTGGCGCCTGGTCCCGGACCGGCCGATCTTCCACGGCGAGACCTACTTCCTGACCGGCAACCGGCCCTCGGACCTCGCTCAGGTCGGCGGCGAGGAGGCCTTCATCGGCTGGTCGGGCGCCAAGCACGGCGCAGGCCTGCTGGCCAAGATGATGTCCGAGGGCAACCGCTGGCATCAGACCGCGGCCTTCCACTTCTGGCTCGGCGAGGACTCGGTCGATCCGTACTACAACTCGTGGAAGCCGGTCTGCGTGCTGGTGCGCGAGTGGAACTCGACCTTCGCCAGCGGCGCCACGGTCACGCGGAGCCTGAAGATCTTCAATGACACGCACTATCCCGATCCCATCAGCATGACCTGGGCGGTCACCATCGACGGCGCGGCCGTCGCCGGCGCGACCAAGACCTACCAGGTCGCCCCGGGCATGAACCAGGACGAGTCGATCAGCTTCCAGCTGCCGATCGTCAGCGCGCGTACGCCCGGCGAGCTGGTGCTCAGCTGCAGCCGTGGCGGCCAGGAGGTCTTCCACGACGTCAAGCCGATCGCGGTCATCGACACCCACGGGCTGAAGAAGGGCATGGCCCTGACCGGATCGATCGCGGTCCTCGACCCTTCGCATGTGGTCATCGACCACCTCACCCGGCGCGGGCTGCCGTTCCAGGAGTTCACCGACCCCGACCAGATCCCGGATGGCGCCTACCTGGTGATCGTCGGCCCGGACGCGCTGACGCCGCGCGCCGCGACCGGCACGCAGTGGCTGTCGGTGGCCGCGCGTGGCGGACGCGTCCTGGTCCTCGACCAGGCCAATCCCCTGCAGGCGGCGGCCATCCCCGCCGACATGACCGTCGATCCGGTGCAGGGCCGCATCGCCTTCTCGGAGAACCTGCTGCATCCGGCCTTCGCCAGCCTCGACCAGTCGGACTTCATGTGCTGGTCCGGGGACCACATCGACTACCGCAACCCCTACACCAAGCCGACGCGTGGCGCGATCTCGCTGGCCGACTGCGACCAGGACCTCAACGACACCTGCCTGGCCGAATGCCGCGTCAACGACGGGCTCATGGTGCTCAGCCAGCTGCTGGTCGGCAGCAAGCTCGCAACCGACCCGGTGGCCTCGCGCATGTTCGACAACCTGGTCGCCTACTGCGAGGCCTACCAGCCGGTCCGCAAGGGCACCGCGATGGTCCTGGACGAGGATTCCCCACGCGGCAAGGCGATCAGCGGCAGCGGACTGGTCTACGACCAGCAGTCCGATCCGCTGGCGGCGATCTCCGGGCGCGACCAGATCGCGGTGGTCGACGGCTCGCCTGCGAACCTCAAGCTCCTCGCCGCGCACCTCGCGGCGGTCCAGTCCTACACCCAGAAGGGCGGCTGGCTGTTCCTGTGGGGCGTGACCCCCGAGGGTCTGGCCGATTACAACACCCTGGTCGGCGTCGAGCACATCATGCGGCCCTTCCGCCGCGAGCGCGTGACCCTGCCCGCGGTGCGCGACCCGGAGCTCACCGGCATCACCATGAGCGACGTGGTGATGGATACCGGCCAGGCGGTCACCGCCTGGAGCGGCCAGCGCTTCGCCTCGTCGGACTCCTATTCCTATGTCGTCGACTACGATGACATCGCGCCGTTCATCACCTATCCGCCGTGGCAGTACTTCAACCCGGGCCAGGCCGCGCCCTCGCCCGACCATGTGCCGGACAACCTGACCAACGGCTTCACCACGGCCGATGGCTGGCAGTTCATCTTCCAGATCGCCGCCAAGGCGCCGTTTCTGCAATGGGACATGACCCTGCCGCGTCCCGAGACCCTGACCCAGCTCGACATCATCCCCAATGCGCTGTACCGCTCGCTGACGCGCATCGAGTGGACGGTCAATGATGATGCCACGAACATCATCCCGATCCCGCTCGAGCCCAAGGCGACCCTGCAGTCGATCAGCCTGCCGCCGGTCTCGGCCAGCACGATCCACGTCAATCTCGCGGCCTGGGACCTGAAGGCGTGCCCGGAGGTCATCGGCATCGACAACTGGTGGATCCGCGTCAAGCGCAGCCCGGAGTTCTACGCCAAGGTCAAGCCTTTGATGAACATCGGCGCGCTGGTGAAGTACCCCCAGGGCAAGGGCGGCATCCTGCTGTGCGAGCTCAACATCCCCGAGCATGAGCAGAACCCGGAGAACGGCCCGAAGCGCAAGAACCTGATCGCGTCGCTGTTGCGCAACCTCGGCGCGGTCTATTCCGGCGGCAAGGTCATCGTCGCCGGCGCCAACCTGACCTACGAGCCGGTGCCGTTCAACGAGCTCTGCAACCAGTTCCTGACCAAGGACAAGGGCTGGTTCGCGGACCTGCCCAATGACCTCGGCGGCCTGCCGGTCGGCGCGAACGTCTTCAGCGGCGTCTCCTACCTGATCCGCGACTTCAAGACCTCGCCCCTGCCGTGCGCGATCAGCCTGGGCGGAGCGGGCGAGAAGACCGCGCTACCTGACACGGTCACCGGCATCGTGGTGGGCAAGAAGGCCGATGCGCTGTTCTTCCTGCACACCTGGCGGCAGACCGCCGCCTGGACCGCGCCCAAGGACGGCGACAAGACCCCGCCGGCGGCCTGGGTCTACACCGTGCACTATGCCGATGGCCAGAGTGTTGCGGTGCCGGTCGGCGTGGACGACGGGGTCGCCGACTGGCTGCAGAAGGATCCGCGCGGCCTGCCCGGCGCGGTGGTGGCGTGGGCGGCGCCGTGCGGCACCGACACCCAGGCGGTGGCCTATCAGATGCAGTGGACCAATCCGCATCCGGCGGTCGCGATCACCACCATCGACGTCGGCTACGATCCGAAGGTGGGCAACCACTACGGCGTGCCGGTGGTCCTGGCGATCAGCGCGGCGCACCAGTAGCCGGCCCGGCCGCCGCGCAGTGGCCGGGTCAGGCGCCTACACCCTGCACGGCCCCGGGACGCGCTGCCCGCCGGTGCGGCACCACACGCACCTTGCGGAGGATGATTTTCGATTATAAACGTTTACATGAGCGGTAAGCCCACGATCAAGGCGGTCGCCGCCCATGCCGGGGTGTCGATCTGCACGGTCAGCAGGATCCTCGCCGGCGGCACGCGCCGGGCGCAGTACAGCTCCCAGACCCGGGCCCTGGTCGAGCAGTCGGCAGCAACCCTCTCCTACCGTCCCAACTCCAGTGCGCGCGCCCTTCAGGCCGGGGTCAGCTCCGCCATCGGCATCCTCTACCCGGACGCCAAGGGCCTGTTCGGCTCCTCCCTCCTGTCGGCCATCCAGCTCGCGGTCCAGGGCCGCGACCGCCATACCCTGCTGCTGAGCCGGGGGCCGCAGGGCGCGGTGAGCCGCGCCCTGGAGGCCCTCGAGGAGGGCCGCATCGATGGGCTCCTGGTCCTGGCCTTCGATCTCGGCGAGGACGACCTGCGGCGCCTCGAGGATGCCAACCGTCCGGTCGTCCTGCTCTGCCCGCGCACGCCCAGCTCCCTGCCCAGCGTGGTCCTCGATCCCGTGCCGGGGATCACCGTCGCCACGCGCTGGCTCGCCGAGCTCGGCCATCGCCGCGTGGCCTGGCTCGGTCCCGATGCGCCGGAGGTCAGCGACAGCCTGCAGCGCACCGCCTGCTCGGCGCAGGCCGCGCAGGAGCTGGGGCTGCGCTGGAGCTCCTGGGCGATGGGCAGCGAGCTGCGCAGCGAGGACCAGTGGATACGCTGCGCGCGCGAGGTGGTGGTGGCGGCGCTCGCGGCGCTCCCGCCCGGGGAGGCCGCACCGGCGATCCTCTGCCACAACGACCTCACCGCCCTCGGCGTCTATGCCGCCGCCCAGGATCTCGGGCTGCGCATCGGCCGCGACCTCTCGGTGATCGGCTTCGATGACCTCTACGGCCTGATCGCCTACCCGACCATGACCAGCGTCAGCCACATGTTCACCAATGTCAGCGACCAGGCCACGGGCCTGCTGCTCAAGCGCCAGTCCGGGCGTTCGCAGGGCAATGCCATCACCCTCTCGATCCCGTCATGCCTGATGAAGCGCATGAGCGCCGGGCCGCCTGCGGGCCGCTGAGCCACGACCGCTCCCATCCGGCTGCTAGCGCTCGCGGCGCAGCTGTGAGCGGAACGCGCGCGGGGTCGAGCCCTGCGCGCGCCGGAACAGCACGCCGAGGTGGCGATGGCTCGCATAGCCGCACTGATGCGCGATCTCATCGATGGAGAGCGCCGAATGCCGCAGCAGCTCGCGCGCATTCTCCATCCTGACCAAGGTCAGGTATTCGAGCATGCTCATGCCGAGCTGCTTCTTGAAGAGGTGCCGGAGGTGGTCCGGTCCCAGCCCGACCGCGTCGGCCACCGCCTCCATGGACGCGACCTCGCGAAAGTGCGCGCGCAGGTAGGCCTGCGCCTGGCCCACCGGATCCACGGTCTCGGTGCGCGTGGCGGCGATGGCCATGACCGCGGCGAGCAGGGCGCGCGCCAGGTGGTTGCGGGCCGCGTCCTCGAAGGCGTTGGATGGTGCGGCTTGGCAGAGCACCAGGAACTGCTGGCGCACCAGGGGATCTGACGACTGCAGTCCGAACAGCGAGCGCCGGAAGTCCTCCGGCAGGCGCACGGGCGTCTGGATGTGCACGCACATGTCCTCACCCTGGGCGCGGTTGCGCTGCGCGTGCTCGCAGCCATGGGGATGCAAGGCGATGGTGCCCGGCGTGAACGGCGCCGGCTCGCCGCTGGGCGCCCATTCCTCACCCTCGCCGGTGAGGTGGCAGACCAGCTCCAGCGCATCATGCCCGTGCAGGGCGCAGTACGGCATCGAGGCGTGGCGGAAGGCCCGGCGGAAGCGCAGCTGGCTCGAATTGAGGAATGCGGTGACGCTCTCGGCTGCGGGCATGGCGGCCAGGATAACGGGCAGCCCTGCCTGCGCCACGGTCGTGCGGGGGCGGACCACCGGAATGCGGACTCTTCGGGAGGCAATAGCACGTTTTTTGACTGTGAATTCGCATGCATGTCATGGAAAAGCCGTAATGCGTACATTCAGCCGAAGCGCGAACTTGAAGATCGTGATGCCGATGTGCACGATGCGGGCATGAAACCTGCACCCCTCGAACAGCTCCGCCGCCTGACCTTCACCGCGAGCCGCACGGTGGTCTGCGAGTCCGTCACGCTGCCCAGCCCAGGCCCCACGCAGGTCCTGGTGCGGGCGCGCTCGACGCTGATGTCGACCGGGACCGAGACCATCGTCTACGCGCGGAAGTTCGATCCGGGCACGCACTGGGACAACTGGGTCAAGTACCCCTTCCACCCCGGCTATGCGCTGGTCGGCCAGGTCGTCACCATCGGCGCCGAGGTCACCAGCCTTGCGGTCGGCGACTGGGTGGTGAGCCGCACCGCCCACGCCTCGCACATCGTGGTCGATGCCGGGCACTGCTTCCGCATCCCGGCGGGCGTTGATGTGCGCGACGCCAGCTGGTTCGCCCTGGCCAAGATCGCCGCGATGGGCGCGCATGCGGCGCCCATGCGTCTCGGCGACCGCACCCTGATCATCGGCGCCGGTCCGATCGGCCAGATGAGCCTGCGCTGGGCCGTGGCCGCGGGCGCACAGCACGTGGCGGTCCTCGACCCCCAGGGCTGGCGCCTGCCCATGGCCACCGCAGGCGGTGCCACGCACGTCATCGGGCAGCCGGTCGCCGAGGCCGCCGCAGCGGTGCGGGCGATCTTCGGTGAGGCCGGCCCGAACCTGGTCATCGACGCCACCGGGCACCACGACGTCCTGCCGCACGCCCTGGGCCTGTGCGGTTACCAGGGCACGGTGCTGGTGATCGGCGATACCGGACGGCCGGCGCTGCAGCACCTCACGCCGGACGTGGTGACGCGCGGGCTGCGCATCGTCGGGGCCCATGACGGCAATGAGACCGCCGCCTGGAACAGCCAGCGCATCATCCCGCTGTTCTTCTCGCTGGTCGCCGGCGGCCGCTTCAACCTCACCGGCCTCATCACCCATACCTTCACTCCCGAGCAGTGCTCGGAGGCCTACGAGCTCGCCGATACCGGGCGCGGCAAGACCATGGGCATCTGCTTCGACTGGAGCGCGTCGTGAAGCATTCCGCCGCCGACTGGTGCTACCTCGAGCGCAGCGGGCTGCCGCCCGCGGAGTACTACCGCCAGCTGCGCGCCGCCGGCTTCAGCGGGGTCGAGATGGTCGCGCCGCAGCGCCGCAGCCTGGCGCGTGCCGCCGGGTTGCAGCTGGTGACCCAGAGTGTGCCCGACCTGGAGCGCGGGCTGAACCACCGCGCGCACCACGAGTGGCTGATCCCGGTCATCCGCGACGCGCTCGACGACGCGCACGCCAACCAGGTGCAGAACCTCATCGTCTTCAGCGGCCGCCGTGCGGCGCTCAGCGAGGCCGAGGGCATCGCGGCCTGCGCAGATGGCCTGCGCGCCGTCGCCGCCCATGCCGAGCAGGCAGGAGTGACGCTGCTCTTGGAAGTCCTCAATGAGTTCGACCATGTCGACCAGCAGTGCTCGCGCATGGCCTTCGCCCGGCCGGTGATCGAGGCGGTCGGCTCGCGCTCGGTGAAGATGCTCTACGACCTCTATCACGGAGCGCGCATGGGTGATGATCTGACCACCTGGGACGCGGCGACCGTGGCCCTGATCGGCCACATCCACGTCGCCGCCTGCGAGGGCCGGTCCTGTCCGCGCCCGGGCGCTACCCCCGATTATACCGCGATCGTCCCCGCCATCGTTGCCGCCGGGTATCAGGGCTTCTGGGGACACGAATTCTTCCCGGGGTCTGATGTTTTAGGTGACTTGTCAGCCTCCCGTGCATATCTGCAGCCGGGCCAGGCGCTGCAGGCGGGCGCGGCTTCGCGCAGTTCACAGACCTGAGAGCGCGTACGACTTCCGATCACGCGGTCAGTGACGAGCCGTGCTGGCCGCCGTCACCAGGCATAAAGGACAGCGGGGGTCCGGGCTGGCAGCCATCGGCGCGGATCAGGAAGAGGTTCGGGATCCAGCCGGGACTGGGCGATCCCATCATGGCATCAGTCGCATCAGTCCGATGAAGTCATCCTCGTTCCAGCCCGCGGCCATGCCGGCCGCATAGATGGTGCGCACCGACTCCAAAAGCGGCAGCCGGACACTGACATCCTTCACCGCCAAGTTGAGATCCTTGTGCATGTGCTTGAGCGAGAACTGCGGCGACCAGTCCTGGGCGCGCAGCTTGGACTCCTTGAGGTCGACGACCCCCGACTTCGAGGCGTTGAGCTTCAGGGCTTCGAAATAGATGGCATCGCTGATGCCGCCCGCGCGCGCCAGGCGCAGGCTCTCGCACAGCGACTGCGCGACCAGGGCGATGTTGACGTTCATCGCCAGCTTCAAGGACGCCGCCATGCCGACCGGACCGATGTGCAGGATGGCCTTGGCCAGGCGGCTCAGCGCCGGGCGCGCCCGCTCGAGGATCGCCTGGTCGCCACCCATGTAGAACACCGTCTGGCGCGCCAGGGCCGCCGGCTTGCTGCCGGTGAAGGGGCCTTCGAGGAACAGCGCGCCGGTGGGCGCGATCGCCTGCGCGCAGGCGCGGTTGCAGGCCGCGTCCACGGTCGATGACTGCATCAGGATCTGCCCGGGTCTGAGCGCCGGCAGCAGCTGCGTGAGCACCGACTCGACCGCGGGCGGATCGGCGACCACCAGGATGATCAGCTCCGCGCCCAGGATCGCGGCGGCCGGATCAGGCTTCTCGCCGGGCGCGCCCTTGGACGTGCGGTTCCAGCAGGTGACCGTGTCGCCATCGGCGCGCAGGTTGTCGGCCCACGCCGAACCGATGATGCCAAGACCCAGGATCGCGACGCGCATGGCAGCCTCCGCGCGCACGCTACGCCGTGCGGGCGCACCCGCCACCCGCGAGTCGGCGTCCAGCAACGACGACGCGCATGCCTAAGGCACGCGCGTCGGGAACCCACCACGGTTCCGGGATCAGGACCTCAGCCCGAGCACATCACGCAGCTCTCGGGATCGGAGGATGCGCAGGAACCCTGCGCCCAGGCCAGGATCTCCTCGGGCTTGAGCGCCAGCAGCTCCTCGCGGCTGGCCTTGCCGTTGGTGACCAGGTACTCCTCGGCCTTCTTG
>Ga0302314_10002420_pt1 | contig 34572 bp, 29 predicted proteins | sample III_Palsa_N2_3_FD_200533 | JGI IMG/M metagenome (GOLD analysis project Ga0302314, IMG submission 200533) | Peat permafrost microbial communities from Stordalen Mire near Abisko, Sweden - III_Palsa_N2_3 | ecosystem: Environmental > Terrestrial > Soil > Palsa > Peat permafrost | place: Sweden...
CCGCCGCGACTGAAGGTTGCGGTGACGAATGCTTACTTGCTGTGCCGCATTGCGGACACGATCGAGGACGAGCCGGCGCTCTCGCCGACGGAGACGCTCGCGCTGCTCGAGCGCTTTCAGCGGGTGGTGGGCGGCCGAGGCGACAGCGCGGCGCTCGCCGAGGACATCGAGAAACGCCTTTCGAGCCGCACCCTCGAAACCGAGCGCGATCTCATCGTGAACATGGCGCGCGTGCTGCACGTCACCGCCTCACTATCGCCGGGGCAGCGCGCGGCGATCCAGCGCTGTGTCGATCTGATGTGCTATGGGATGCCGCGCTTTCAATCGACGACGAGCCTCGAAGGCCTGTCTCGCCGCACCGATCTGGACGAATATTGCTATTACGTGGCCGGCGTCGTCGGCGACATGTTGACGGAGCTGTTCTGCGAGTACTCGCCCGACATCGCACAGAACCGAGCGCAGCTGTCCCGGCTCGCCGTGTCCTTCGCGCAGGGCTTGCAGATGACCAATATCCTCAAGGATGTGTGGGAGGACCGCAGCCGCGGCGCGTGCTGGCTGCCGCGCGAGGTTTTCGCCCCTCTCCACGTGGATCTCGCGGGGCTTTCCCCCGAGACTGCCGGCCCCGGCTTCGATGCCGGTATGCGCGACCTGATCGGTGTGGCGCACGCCCACCTGCGCAACGCCCTGGATTACACCTTGGCCATCCCGTCTGCCGAGACCGGGATCCGCCGCTTTTGTTTATGGGCAATTGGACTGGCCGTGCTTACACTTCAAAAAATTCATAATAATCCCGGCTTCACCGCCGGCGCCCAGGTCAAGATCTCGCGCTCCGCGGTGTCTTGGACGCGGTTCTTTGCGAACCTTTCGGTCCGCAACGACTGGCTGCTGCGGCGATTGTTCGCCCGGGCCGCGCGCGGGCTGCCGCTCGCCCGCCTCCCCGAGGTGCGTCGGCCGCAGCCGGCTCGGCCCGACCTCGAGAGAATCGACGTCGAAGGCAGCGCGATCGATGAGTTCGCGGTCGTACATGGCGCGGAGCCGGTGCGCCGCCGCTCCTACGGGAGCTCGGGCACATGAGCCGCATCGCAGAGAAACCGGAGCCGGTCGCAGTTCCGGCCACGGCACGCGGCGACGTCGTCGCGCTGACCCTGACCAAGACGGTCTCGACACTCCTCGATCGAGCCATCGCGAGCGCACGCGATGCGATGATCGGACGGCAGGCCGGGGAAGGCTACTGGCTGTTCGAGCTCGAAGCGGACTGCACGATCCCGGCGGAGTACATCATGATGATGCACTTCCTCGACGAGATCGATGCCGGACTCGAGATCAAGATCGCCGCGTATCTGCGCGCGCATCAAATGTCGAACGGCGGCTGGCCCCTCTACCAGGGCGGCGAATTCAACATGAGCTGCACGGTGAAGGCCTACTATGCGCTCAAGCTCGCCGGCGACGACGTCGATGCGCCGCACATGGCGCGCGCGCGCGCGGCGATTCTCGAGCGCGGCGGTGCGGCGAGGGCGAACGTGTTCACGCGTATCGCGCTGGCCCTGTTCGGCCAGCTCCCATGGCGCGCCGTGCCCTATATCCCCGTCGAGATCATGCTGCTGCCGAAGTGGTTCTTCTTCCACCTCGACAAGGTCTCGTACTGGTCGCGCACGGTCATGGTGCCGCTGTTCGTGCTGTGCACGCTCAAGCCCGTCGCCAAGAATCCGCGCGATGTGCACATCCAGGAGCTCTTCACCACGCCCCCCGAGAAGGAGCGTGATTACTTCCGCGACAGCAAGAAGCTCGGCGGCATGCTCGGCCGGGTCATGCTCGTGGTCGAACGCATCGGGCGCATCGGCCTCGATCCTCTCATCCCGGCGTCCATGCGCGAGCGCGCCACCAAGCGGGCCGAGGAGTGGATGCTCGAGCGCTTGAACGGCGAGGACGGCCTCGGAGCGATTTTCCCGGCCATGGTGAACGCCGTCGAGGTGATGACCATTCTCGGGTATCCGGCCGACGATCCGCGCCTCGTCACGGCCAAGCGTGCGCTGCAGAAGCTCTTGGTGATCGGACCCACGAGCGCCTACTGCCAGCCCTGCGTCTCGCCGGTATGGGATACGGCGTTGACCGTCCGCGCCATGCAGGAGGTTGGGGATGAGACCGCGCTCAAGGCCGCGACCGATGCCCTCGACTGGCTCAAAGACGAGCAGCTGCTCGACGAGCCCGGCGACTGGCGGGTCGACCGCCCGCACCTCAAGGGCGGCGGCTGGGCATTTCAGTTCGCCAACGACTATTACCCCGATCTGGACGATACCGCCGTGGTCGCCTGGGCCATGCATCAAGCGCCGAACGCCGCCGAATACACGGAGAGCGTATCGCGCGCGCTCGATTGGCTGGCAGGCATGCAGAGCAAGAACGGCGGCTTCGCCGCGTTCGATGCCGACAACACCTCTTACTACCTCAACAAGATTCCTTTTGCCGACCACGGTGCACTGCTCGACCCGCCGACCAGCGATGTGAGCGGGCGCGTGGTGACGGCCCTCGGGCTCATCGGCCGGCCGCAGGACGGCACCGTGCTCGAGCGCGCGATCGCCTATTTGCGCGCCGAGCAGGAGCCGGACGGCTCGTGGTTCGGACGCTGGGGCACGAACTATGTTTACGGCACCTGGTCGGTGCTCACGGCCTTCGCGCAGGCGGGAATTGCCGCGGACGATCCGTCGGTACGCCGCGCGGTGGATTGGCTGCTCACGCGGCAAAACTCCGACGGCGGCTGGGGCGAGACCAACGACAGCTATTTGAAGGGCGGGCGCGCCCGCAGAGTCGCGAGCACCCCGTATCAAACCGCCTGGGCGCTGCTCGGCCTGCTGGCCGCGGGGGAGGCGCACTCCGATGCCGCGCGCCGCGCCGTGAATCATTTGTTGCGCACCCAGGAGCCGGACGGTCTGTGGAGCGATGTGACCTTCACCGCGCCGGGTTTCCCGCGCGTCTTCTACCTGAAGTATCACGGCTACTGCGGCTACTTCCCGCTCTGGGCGCTCGCCAGCTACCGTACGTTGACCCGGGCCGGGACCTCCCATTGAATGCGGCGGGCGTCGTCGCGGCGCTGGCCGCGGAGGCGCGCGCGCTCGGCCCTGCGGAGCCGCAGGGCGGGGGACTGGCAATGCTCGCCGACGGAAACCTCGTGGCCGTGAGCGGCATGGGGCCGCAAGCCGCGCGTAGTGCCGCAGAGCGGCTCATCGACGCCGGCGCCACCGCGCTCGTGAGCTGGGGATTGGCCGGCGGCCTCGATCCCGATCTTGAGGCCGGCGCCGTGTGCGTGCCCCGCGAAGTCATCGCTCCCGACGGGAGCCGTCTCTGCACGGCAAGATCTTGGCGGGAGTCGCTCTCGTCTTCCATCCCTTCCGGCCACCGCGTCGGCAATGATGCGCTGCTGACGGCGGAGCGCCCCCTCGAGAGTCCGGCGGACAAGAGCGCCGCGCGCCGCGCGACGGGTGCCTGCGCCGTCGACATGGAAAGCTCGGCGGTCGCACAAGTGGCGAAGGCCCACGGCGTGCCCTTCATCGCCGTGCGCGTGATCGTCGATACCGCGAGCGACGGCATTCCACAGGCGGTGGCCGGCGCGAGCCGGGCGGGAAAGCTGCGCACCGGGCGGCTGATCCTCGGCCTGATGGGCTCGCCGTTGCAGATCGCATCGCTCGTGCGTCTGGCACGACGCTACCGTGTCGCGTTGCGTTCGCTCCAGGCGGTCGCCGCCTTGGGCAAGCTCGGGCCGCCCGCGTCTATCGCCGGAGTTGCTTCCGAGGCGAGCCCCGCGTGAGAGCGTTGGTTTCGGGCGCCACGGGTTTCGTGGGCGCCGCGGTGGCGCGGGCGTTGCTGCGCGAGGGCTGGCAGGTGCGGGCGCTCGCGCGCGCAGGGTCCGACCGCAGCAATCTCGAGAGTCTCCCCCTCGAGATCGCGGTGGGCGACCTCAACGATCCAGCCTCCCTCGAGAGCGCGGTTGCCGATTGCCGCGCGCTGTTCCACGTCGCGGCGGACTACCGGCTCGGCGCGCGCGACCCGCAGCAGCTCTACCGGACCAACGTCGAGGGAACGCGCAACATCCTCGCGGCGGCACGCCGCGCCGGCGTCGAGCGCAGCGTCTACACCTCGAGCGTCGCGACCATGGGGATACCTGTGGATGGCTCACCCGGCGATGAGGCGACGCCGGTCGAGCTCGACGCCATGATCGGGCATTACAAGCGATCGAAGTTCCTTGCCGAGCGCGCCGTCCTCGAGGAGGCGCGCGCAGGACTTGCGGTGATCATCGTCAACCCGTCGACGCCGGTCGGACCGGGCGATGTGAAGCCGACGCCCACCGGTCAGGTCGTGCTCGATGCGGCGTGCGGCAGGATGCCGGCGTACGTGGATACCGGACTCAACATCGTGCACGTCGACGACGTCGCCCGCGGCCATCTGCTCGCCTTCGAGCGCGGCGTGGTGGGTGAGCGCTATATCCTCGGCGGGAAGGACATGACTTTGCGGGAGATACTTGCACAGATCGCACGCCTCGTCGGCCGCGAGCCGCCGCGGGTGCGCCTGCCCTACGGCGCGGTGCTGCCCATCGCCTATATCGCCGAGGCGTTCTCTCGCGTGTCGGGGCGCGCAGGCCGCGTCACCTTGGAGGGGGTGCGCATGTCGCGCAAGCGCATGTTCTTCTCGAGTGCCAAGGCGCAGCGCGAGCTCGGCTATACGTGGCGTCCGCCGCTGGAGGCATTCGCAGACGCGGTGCAATGGTTTCGCGAGCGCGGCCTCATTCCGGGCCGGTGACCCCGGCGCCGGCGAGCATGCGGCGGCCCTCCACGACCTGCGAGAGGAGGAGTATGGGCACGGCGAGCACGATATCGCGCCCGCGCTTCAGCAAGGAAACCGCCAGTCCGAATTCCGCGCCGACTCCGAGGAGCGGGGCAAGCAGCGCGTAGGTCGCTTCCTGGACGCCGAGCCCGCTCGGCACGAGCACCGCCGCACTGCGCACCGCGCCGACGAAGGCCTCGACCGCGATCGTGAGCAAAAAATCGACGTGCGCTCCCATCAGACGGAAGGCGATCCATGTGGCCGCCCCGCTTGCCATCCAGGCGGCAAAATGCACCACGCAGGACAGAGCGACGCGCGCGCGCGCCGCGTGAATGGCATCGAGCATTGCGCCCACCGCGGCCGTGTGTGCCGCGGCCCGCGGCAAAAGGCGCGCGGCGATCTGTGCAGTAAGACGGTGGCCGTAACGTTGCAGGACGAGCAACACAGCTCCGGCGATGCCCGCCAGCGCGAGCCCGATCAACACGAACTTGACGAGCGTCGCCGAAAACGGCGTGGATGCAGCATGCCTGCTCACAATGGCGAGGCCGAGCGCGATGAAGGCAATTTGGGCAAGCAGCTCCGTGGTCACATCGACGATGGTCGAGGCAAACGCGACGGGCGGCGGCACGCGATGCAGGATGGCCGCGCGCGCGCCGAGCGCGATGCCGCCGATGCTCGAGAAGGGCAGGAGGTCGCTTGCCGCCTCGCGCACCATCCTCGCCCAAACGAACACACCGAAATACCGGGCGCCGTTGCGAGGCAGCAGCACGAACCACGCCGCCGCCAGGAGCGGGCACATCGCGAGGCCATACAGGCACAGCAAGCCGAATCCGCCGAGCCCGACTCGACCCACGGCCGATACGACCGTGCCGAACCCGATGTGTATGAGGACGTAGAGCGCGAGACAGAGCCCTAAAGCCGCGACGGTGACGACGCGCCACTTCATGCCGCGCCTCCCTCAAGCCGCGCGATTGAGAGTGGGGAAATGTGCCTGCGCGTTCGCGAAGTCTGCAAAGCCGCCGAGTTGCAATGCTCGCTCGCGGCAGGCCGCCACGACCTCGGGTGCGGTCAGCGCCTCGAGCTCCTCGCGATAGCGGTAGCCGGGCGCGCTGCCCGGATAAGCGGCGGTGGCGGGGTGCAGATAAATCTCGGTAACTCCCGCAGGCAGATGCGCGATGAGGCCGCGAAGCCGATCGCGTGTCATCCCGCCCGACCACTGCAAGCCGAACACGCGGTCGCCCGTGAACAACCCGGCGGCTCGAAAGCGCCGCCGCAAGAGCAGGGCCCACGGCTTGAGGGCGAGCGCGGCCATGCGCGGTGTGCTCGGCTCGATCTTGCGCAAGATCGCGGCGGGCTCGAGCGGCACGCGCACCGCACGTAATCCGTGACGGCGTCCGATGCTCACGATCAGGCTGCCGATGAGCGGATGCAGGTGATAGTGCTTGTGGGCGTTGCAATGATCGAGCGCGAGGCCCGTGGCGCGAAAGGCCTCGAACTGGGCAGCGATCTCGGCGGCGAGTTGCCGGCGAGCTTCGCCGCTGGCCGCGAACAAGGCGCCCATCGCCGCCATGTCGCGGCGGAACGATCCGTCGGCGTTTACGAGGCGCGAAACGGAGTCGGGCGGCAGCACCGGCCGGCCCTCGACCAGCACCAGATGCAATCCCACCGCCAAGGCGGGGTTACGCCGCGCGCGCTCCACTGCATCGTGGGCTGCCGGACCGCTCACCATCAGGCTCGCCGCCGTCAGAATGCCGGTCCGGTGCGCAGCCTCCACGGCCTCGTTGACCTCGACAGCGGCTCCGAAGTCGTCCGCGGTGACGATCAGACGCGGCACGCGGCGCCGCTCACCGCACGGCCGTCGTCATTGAGTGATTCTCACCACGGGCTGTACCGAGCCGTCGCGGGTCACGCGCAAGCGATCGTCGCGCCATTGCACTCGACGTGTGACGAATCCCCAGGCCCAAAGCAACAAGCTGAGCGCTTCCCTGAGCGGCAGCACGGCGAAATCGCGCGCGAGCCCCTTTGCCGCGCCGCGCACGCGAACATGCAGCGCGGTTCTGCCGAGCGCCGTGACGGCGAGCAACACCAGCGTGGGCCATGCAGCGCGCGAGATTGCGCAGCCTAGCAATGCCATGGGCACGCTGAACGTGATGATCGACAGGCCATAGCCGAGCGGTCGCACGGCGCGGATGGTGCGGAGCCAGCGCAACTCGTGCCGCACCAAGCCGCCGAAGCTGTGCTCGTCGACGCACGTCTCGACCACCACAGCGGACAGCACCGTGCGCAATCCGCGCGCGCGGGTGAGCTCGCCCAGGCGGTAATCGTCCGCGAGCTGATTGGCGATGGCCGCGAACCCGCCGATGCTCGCGAGCACTTGCCGGCGCAGCGCGATGGTGACGCCGAACGCGAAGGCGCGCGATCCGGATAGAGCCGCGACGCGCACCGACGGAATGAACCAATCGTTGATGAACATCGAGCCTAACAGGGACCACAAGCCGCGGCGCGGAACTCCGCGATAAGGGCAGGTGACGATGCCGACGTCCGGGTCGAGCAGAGGCGGCACGATCCGCGACAGATAGTCGGGCAGCACCCGCACGTCGCTGTCCGAAATGACCAGGAAGTCATGTCGGGCGAGCGGCATCATGTTCATGAGATTGCTCACCTTGCGGCTGCTGCCGTGCTGACGGCGGTCGACCACGAGCTTGAGGTCGAGCTGCGGAAATTCACGCTGCAGCCGGCCCACCACTTCGGCGGCAGGATCGGCGCCGTCGGCCACACCGAACACGATTTGAAACCGCTGATAGTCCTGATCGCAAAACGATCGCAGACACTCGTAGAGCTCGTGCTCATCGCCGCATAACGGTTTCAGGATCGTCACCGCGGGAAACTCGCCGGGGCGCGCGGAGTAGTCGGCCTCGAGCTTGACGCGCACCGCGATCGCGGCCGCAACCGCATACGCCGCGGCGCTCGCAGCGACGGCGATGCCGCACCAAAACATCCCTATTTGTAGCGTCATGTTCTTTCACCAAACTAGAATTCAGTCATCCCTCGCGCTGGCGAAAAAGTTTCGCAAGCAGCTATCATCCGGCCTGGTTGTACGACGATGCATCGGTCGGGTTGCAGTTATGGATGAGCTTAGGCACGTGAATGGCCTCGATAGCGCCGGCATTATGGCAGATTCGGACGCACTGATCTTGGTCGACGAAGCCGACCGTCGGCTCGGTCACTTGAGCAAAGAAGCGTGCCACCAAGGCCGCGGCGTACTGCATCGCGCATTCTCGTTGCTGATCTTCAACGGGCATGGTGAGCTGCTCGTACAGCAACGTGCACCCTCCAAGCGGCTGTGGCCCCTCTACTGGTCCAATAGTTGCTGCAGCCATCCGCGCTCCATGGAGAGTATGGAAGCCGCGACCCGGCGACGCTTGAATGAAGAGCTGGGGATAGGCTGCACCCTGGAATTTTTGTTCAAATTTCAGTACCACGCACAATTCGACGAGACGGGCGCCGAGCACGAGCTGTGCTCTGTATACATTGGGCGCTGCGACGGTCCCGTGAAGGTCAATCGCGAGGAAATCCACGACTGGCGATGGGTGGCCCCGGATATCCTACAGCGCGAGATGTCGACTTTGGCTGACAAAGCCCGGTACACCCCCTGGTTTGTGCTGGAATGGGACCGGATCTGGCAGGATCACCGCCCGGCTGTCTTGGCTTTAACGACTTAATGAGGGAATCTTAATCTCGCGCCGGACACCCGGGGCGCGGTAACATAGGCTATGGCAATTCCTCTCTTCCAAGCTTATCGGGTGGCCAAGTACCTGGCCGGACGCAAACTTCGTGGCGTAAAGCGCTACCCTCTGGTGCTGATGCTGGAGCCCTTGTTCCAGTGCAATCTCGCCTGCGCGGGATGCGGCAAGATCGACTACCCGAAGGAGGTCCTGCAGAAACGCGTGAGCGTCGAGGATGCGCTGCACGCGGTCGACGAGTGCGGAGCGCCGATGGTCTCCATTCCCGGCGGCGAGCCGCTGATCCACAAGGAGATGCCGCAGATCGTCTCGGGCATCGTGGCGCGCAAGAAATTCGTCTACCTGTGCACCAATGCGATCCTGCTCGCGAAGCACATCGATGAGTACCAGCCTTCGCGGTATCTGACGTTCTCCATCCACCTCGACGGTAATCGGGAACGCCACGACGAGTCCGTGTGCCAGGAAGGCGTGTACGACAAGGCCGTTGCCGCGATCAAGCTCGCGCGCAGCAAAGGTTTTCGCGTCACCATCAATTGCACGCTGTTCAACGGCGAGAATCCGGACGAGGTGGCCGATTTCTTCGACACCGCGATGGGTCTCGGCGTCGAAGGCATCATGGTATCGCCGGGCTACAGCTACCACCACGCGCCCCGCCAGGACGTATTCCTCGGCCGGCACGCGAGCAAGCAGCTGTTCCGCGAGATTTTCAAGCGCGGCAAGCGGCCATCGAGCAAGTCGTGGTCGTTCAACCACTCCAGCCTGTTCTTGGACTTCCTCGCCGGCAATCAGCGCTATCAGTGCACGCCGTGGAGCACGCCGACTTACAACCTGTTCGGCTGGCAGCGTCCTTGTTACCTGTTGACCGACGAGGGCTACGCTCCGACCTATAAGTCCCTCATCGAAGACACCGATTGGGAGCGCTATGGCGTCGGCAAGAATCCCCGCTGCGACAACTGCATGGCGCACTGCGGCTTCGAGGGAACGGCCGTCAACGACGCGTTCAGCCATCCGCTCAAGGCATTCATGATCTCGCTCCGAGGGCCCAAGCTGCAGGGTCCGATGGCGCCCGAACTGCCCATCCGTTATGCGGAAGGAACAGGCCACCCGACGGTTGCGGCCATCCCGGTGAGCGAGATCAAGCACATGAACCGCAAGTCCGAGGATTCCACCGGAGTGGCGGCGACCCGCTGAGGTCGCCCGCCGCAGCGGCCGGAGAGACCGGGTGAGCCAAGTAAATCGCCGACCCGGCGAGGAGTTGGACTTCGAGGCCGAGCTCAAGGCCTGGCAGTCGCGCATGGAGCTCGCGCTCGACAAGCGTCTGCCCGCGCCGGATCAAGTCCCGCAGCGCCTCCATCAGGCGATGCGTTACAGCGTGCTCGGAGGCGGCAAGCGCATCAGGCCCGCCCTGCTTTTCGCCACCGCGCGCACCCTGGGCTTGAGCGAGGATCAAGTCGAGGCGGCTGCCTGCGCCGTCGAGCTGATCCACGTGTATTCCTTGGTGCACGACGACCTGCCGGCCATGGACGATGACGACCTGCGCCGCGGTCGGCCCACCTGCCACAAGGCCTACGACGAGGCGACGGCAATCTTGGTCGGCGATGCGCTGCAACCTCTCGCATTTCAACTGCTCGCGCGCGACCCGGCGCTCCCGGCCTCGCCTGCCGTGCGACTGCGCTTGATCGATCTGTTGAGCGAGGCGAGTGGTACCTTCGGCATGGCCGGCGGCCAAGCGATCGATCTCGAAGCGCAAGGCAAGAAGCTCGACATCGCGCAAGTCGAGGATATGCACGCGCGCAAGACCGGCGCGGTCATTCGAGCGAGCGTCCTCATGGCGGCCCTATGCGCTCCGGATCTGATCGCTGCGCACTACGCCGCATTGACGCGTTTCGCAGCCGCCATCGGTCTCGCCTTCCAGATCCAGGATGATCTCCTCGATCTGTTGGGCGACGTGTCGACCCTGGGAAAGCCCACGGGCGCGGATCGCGAGCATGCCAAGCCCACTCATCCGACAGTCATCGGCATTCCCGCCTCGCAGGAGCGGGTGAATCTCCTGCACACCCAAGCGCTCGATGCGCTGGTGCCCTTCGGGGAGCGCGCCGCGCCGCTGCGCGCACTGGCGAATTGGCTGTTGACCCGGCACTACTGATCCACCGCCGAACGCCGCTACCGAGGCGCTACTCCCGCTGGCCCCAGGCCGCCCGATCCACACCCCGGCCCTCGCGCGTTGCAACATGCACTGTCGGTGGTTGGCAACGCCGTTGACTCCGCAGAACGCTTACACGACTGTGTGGGCCGCGGAGGGAAGCATGCTTCGTCCCATGAGTCACGCACGCTTGATGCGCCTATCGACCGACTGTGTCGAAGCGGTGGTCAAACACGGCGAAAACAGCGAGCAGCTTCTCGCCCGTCGCATCATGGAGAGCGCGACGAGCTGGGACCAATGGGAGCGTGCGCATTCGGATCTGATGCGCCGCATCGCCGGCGCTCCCGCGCGTGCGCAAATCGATGAGCTCAAGCAGACCACCCTGCGGTTGCTGCACGGCAAGGCGCTGTTTCAACAGCTGCGCCGGGCGGAGGTGCGCGGTGTGCAGCGGGTGCGGTTGCTGGCGCATTTTCGCCCGGGGCGCAGCTTCGAGGCGGCGATGATCTCCGAGCACGGCGAATACTTGCGCAAGTCCCTGAGCTATATCTGCACCAATCATGTCGGCGCGGACGTGGTGGGCGATCCGGCCTTCATCGACCCGATGCAGCGCTACGAGGAGCTTTACGGCGAGTATTTCGGTCTGTATTGCCAATCCTTGCTCGGCACCTTGGACGACGACGAGTCGCGCAGAGCGCTGTTGCCGCTCCTCAAGCATCAGCTCGGCGCACAACGTGCGGCCGTTCTCGATCCACGCGGCGCGCAGGCGTTCCTGAAGCGGGAGGCGGCACTGCGTCGGCCCACCGGCGACACGCAACGCCTGCCCTCGCTCGGCCGCCCCAAGCGAAGCTGACGCCGCTCACACGCGCCCGCGTGCTTTGTTAAACTGACCGCGGAAAAGAATCGGCCGGGCATTTCTGCTACGCGGGTTTGCATCCGCGCGCACGGCCGTTGCGAACAAGTATTAAAGGTGAGTATGAGTCCGTTGACGGTCCTCCAACGCATGGCAAGTGGAGATCCCGCCGCCGTGCGCGAGTGCATGGACCGGTACGGCGGACTCGTATGGAGTCTTGCCAGACGTTTGACCCGCACCGCTTCGGATGCGGAAGACGCGGCACAGGAAATCTTCTTGGACATCTGGCGCAGTGCAGCCCGCTTCGATGCCTCGCGGGGCTCAGACAAAGTATTCGTCGCGACCATCGCCCGTCGCCGCCTCATCGACCGCATGCGCAAAAAGAGCGGCGAGCCGCCGATGGAGCCGCCTGAAGCGCTCGAATCGATCGCGTGGTCAGACCCTGCGAACACGCCGGACATCGCGATCGATGCCGCGCAAGCCGCGCGGGCACTCGAAGAGCTGCGTCCCGAGCAGCGGCAGGTTCTCGAGTTGGGCCTGCTGCACGGCTTCAGTCAATCGGAGATCGCATCGCGGCTGAGCATGCCGCTGGGCACGGTCAAATCGCTCATGCGGCGCGGACTCCTGCGGGTGCGCGAACTTATGAACATCACGGTCGAGAGCGCAGCCGGGAGGCCCGATGGCTGAGACCGGTCCGCAAAAACAGCCGGACGAGGCCATGCTGGACCTGCTGATCAAGCAGGTGACGGAGGGCCTCTCGCCCGAAGAGCAGCGCGAACTCGACGTCCTCGACAATGAGATCGCGAGCGCGTACTCGCGCGATCTCGAGCACGCAGCCGCCGCGATCGCCGTCGCCGGCAGCGGGGATCCTGCGCCGATGCCCGCGGCTCTGCGCTCGGCGATCGAAGCGCAACTTCAATCCGCCGCGGCGGCCACGGCGGCCGCCCCGTCCGGCGCGGGCGGCCGCGCGCCTTCGAGCACGGTCCGTACCATCGGCGTCGCGCCGCGCGCGCGGTCGAGAAGCACCGCCGGCTGGTGGGCCGCCGCCGCGTGTCTGGTGCTCGCGGTGCTCGGCTGGCTGCGCTCGCCGCTCGTACAGAGGCCGGGCGCGGCGCCCACGCCGGCGCAACAACGCGCGGCGCTGCTGGCGAGTCCCGGTGCCCTTGAGATCCAGCTCGAAGCGACGGCCGAGCCGGCAGCGGCCGGCGCCAAGGTCGATGTGGTGTGGGATCCGCGCAGCCAGCGCGGTTTCGCGCGGTTCGTCGGCTTGAAGCCCAACGATCCGTTGCAGCATCAATATCAGCTATGGATCTTCGACGGCGACCGCGATCAGCGTTATCCGGTCGACGGCGGGGTGTTCAACGTGCCGGCGAACGCGGATCAGGTGGTGGTGCCGATCCGTGCGCAGCTGCCGGTGCACGCCGCGAAGGCGTTCGCGGTCACGATCGAACAGCCGGGCGGTGTGGTCGTGTCCGGGCGCGAGCACGTCGTGGCGATCGGCAAGGCCGGCTGACGGGGCCGGTCACCGGATCGCGAGCTTGCGCTCCTTCGCGGACGGCGGCGTCCACTGATAAATCCAGGTCTCGGTCAGCGGCCTGCCGCCGATGCGCAGGTACATACGCAGATCGATGGGCTCGATGGAATCATCCGACGGCCGGACATCGAAGAGCGCGCGGTAGCCGTTGAATTCCGGAACGAAGTGCGCCGTAACGTGCTCCGTGGTGCCGCGCGAGGTGGTGATCACGGCCTCCACCGGCGAATCCTTCGGCAGCGCGCCCAGCTCGCCGCCCATGAAATCGACCGCGAAATGCCACGAATAATATTGACGCTTCACTCCCACGGTGCCGCCCATGCCGGTGCGGGTTGCGATCGTTTGGCCGAGCGGTGAGGCGTAAGGCATTTTCTCGCCCCAGTACAGCCGGTAGCTGAACAGCAGCTCCTGTCCCGGTTTCGGTTTGTCGGCGGGGTTCCAGAACACCACGATGTTGTCGAAGGTTTCGTCCACGGTAGGTATTTCGACCAGCTGAACGGCACCCTTGCCCCAACCGCCGTTCGGGCCGGGCCGCGGCTCGACCCACAGGCTCGGCCGGCGGTCGTAGAACACGCCGTCGTCTTGGTAGTGATCGAAATCGCGGTCGCGCTGCAGGAGCCCGAAACCGCGCGGATTGTCATCGAAATAGGAATTGAGATGCAGTTGCGCCGGGTTGACCAGCGGACGCCAGATCCACTCGCCCGCGCCGGTCCACATCGACAGTCCGTCCGAGTCGTGGATCTCGGGACGCCAATCGTTCGCGATGCGGCGGTCGTTCTCGCCGTAGAAGAACATGCTGGTGAGCGGCGCGATGCCGATACGCTCGATGGGCTTGCGCGGATAGAACGCGGTGTCGATGTTCATCATCTGGGTGCCGCCGGGTGTGATCAGGAACCGCACCGCGCCCGCCACGCTCGGAGAGTCGAGCAGGCCGTACAGCGTCAGCGTGCCGGCCTCCTTGGCCGGCCGCTCGAACCAGAACGAGGTGAAGCGCGGAAATTCCTCGGGGCGCGGAAACGCCGTGTCCACCGCGAGTGCGCGAGCGGACAGGCCGTATTGCCGCGTATCGCCGCCGACCGCCCGGAAATAGCTCGCGCCGAGGAACGCCGCGACATCGTCGCGCCAATCGGTGACGAACTGCACTCGAAAGCCCGCGAATCCCGCTCGATCCTTCATGACGGCGGGGTCGAGGCCGCTCTTGTCCCACTCGAACATCGCGGGATCGTAGACGATTTCGTGCGCCTGCCCGTCGATGACCTCGTACATGTGTACGGGCTCGGTGAAGTTGCGTCCGACATGGAAGAACTGCACGCGAAACTCGAGGCCGGCGTCCGCCCACAGCGCGTGGTCGCCGCGGAAGCGAATGGATTGGTACTCGTTGTAGCCGAGCGTGCCCATGGCAGGAGGCAGCACCTCCTTGGACGGTTGGAAGGCGTTGCTCGCGAGCCAATGCGCCTGCCCCTTCAGCCATGCAAAATCGAACGGCTGCTGCGCGCCGGGGGCGTTGGAGGCGGAACCCGAAGGCGGTGGAGCAGCGCCCGGCACGGAAGTGCCCGGCGTGGGAACGCCCGGCGTGGGCACGCCCGCAGGACTTGGTTGTGCCGCGCGCGCGATCGAGCCGTAGGCGAATGTTCCGCCCGCAAGGCCCATCGCCAATTTCTTGATCGCGGCGCGTCGGTCTGTCATGTGATGGCGGTCCTTCAGTTGAGTCTCATATCAAAGAGCGCTGCCCGTCGGGCAGGAGCGAGAGTTGGTTGAGGAGCGGTTCGCTGGTTGCCACCTCGACCCGCTCGACGCGTGTCAGCCATTCGAGGGCCTGATCGAGTGAATGCGCGTCGAGCAGTTTCTGCCGCGCCGTGAACGCATTCGGATCAGGCCGGCCCGGCGGGTCCGGCGGGCGCGGCAGGTTGCCCTCGATGTGTGCCAGCCGCGCTTCGCGGTTGCGCGCCAAGTACCTGAGCCCGTCCTCGGGCAGCGCGCGCGCCGCGGCGATGAGCTCGGTGCGCCGCCTCACCAGAGCCGGCACGTCGACCTCCGCGGGAATGCGCAAGAAGCCTAACTTGGACAGCACAGCGCCGAGCGTGCGCGAGCCGCTGGCGCGGGACAATGGAATGGCGAGAAGCAATCCGAGCAGCGCGGGCGACACCCAGGCGAGCAGCGGGGGGGAGAGAAACCACAGGATGACGCCGACTACGACGGCGATCAGCGTGTCGCGCAGATGGTAACGCCAGACCTCGCGCCAGCTGGCGCCGCCGTCGTCGCGGCGCTGGGGATTCCAGCCCGAGTCGCGTCCCAACAGAATCTCGAAGACGTGCCGGCTCTGACTCAGCATCATCACCGGCGCGTACAGCGCCGACAACACGATTTCCAGCAGAAAGCTCGCGCAGAGCCCGATAACGCCGCCACCGCCGCGGCGCAGAGGCTTGGACAGCAGCGCGCGGATCAAGCCGAGGAATTTCGGCACGAGCAATATCATCATGCTGAACCAAAACAGCGCCATCATCAGCTCGACGTTGAACCGCGGCCAGGTCGGAAACATCTGAAAGTCGTGGTTGAAGTACTCGGGCCGGATGAGGTGCGATTGCACGGCGAGCGCGAATCCGATGCACAGCATGACCAGCCACAGCGGCGAGGACAGGTAGCTCATGATGCCGATGCCGAGATGCAGGCGGCTCGGGAAGCTGAAGCCGCGCGCTCCGATGATTTTCGTATGCTGCAGATTGCCCTGCGCCCAGCGGCGGTCGCGCACCGCGACATCGATGAGCGAGGGCGGGGATTCTTCCCAAGATCCGCCGCAGTCGGTGGTCATGCGCACCTTCCATCCGGCGCGGCGCATCAACGCCGCCTCGACGAAGTCGTGCGACAGCACGTGGCCGCCGAAGGGCTTGCGGCCTTCGAGCTCCGGCAGCCCGCAGCTCTGGGCGAAAGCCTGCACGCGGATGATGGCATTGTGCCCCCAGTAATTGCCGCTGTTGCCCGACCAGGCCGCCAACCCGCGCACGATGATGGGTCCGTAAGCGCAGGCCGCGAACTGCTGCAACCGGCCGAACAAGGTACGGGCACCGATGAGCTGTGGAGCGGTCTGCAGAATGCCGAGGCCGGGATCGGCATGCATCATCTGCGCGAGCCGAGTCAGGGTCGGCGCGTCGATCAGGCTGTCGGCATCGAGTACGATCATGTAATCGTAGCGGCCGCCCCAGCGCGTGACGAAATCCTCGATGTTGCCCGACTTGCGCGCGACATTGCGCCAGCGTCGCCGGTACCAGACCGGCAGCATGCCGGCGAGCGCGCTGCGCAGCCGCTCGACGGCCGCCGTTTCACGGATCCAGGCATCGGCGTCGGTCGAGTCGGAAAGCACGACGATTTCGAAACCACGGCTCGCGCCGATTGCATGCAGCGCCTCCCCCATGGCTTGCAGGGCCGCGGTGGTCCGAGTCGGATCCTCGTTGTAGATCGGCATGACCAGAGCGGTGAGTGTCTCGCCGAGCCCGGCCGCCGGGTCGCCGGCGGCGGGCTGCGGATCGCGCCGCTTGGAGGCGCCGGCGAGCACGGAGCCTGCGGAAAAGGCGATCCAAGCGAGCGACACGCCGAAGAAAAAGATCATCAGTCCCTGTAAGAACGTCATGCTCGCGAAGCGCACGACCTGCAGCATCTGATAGACGCCGTAGGTCGTGATGCCGACGAATGCTGCGACCAGGATGATGCGCGCGAACCAGACCGCGGAGTCGGTGCCGTCCATCGGCAGGCGCGGCGGCGCATAGTCGAGATCTTGCGAGGGCATGCCGAGCCGCGCCTCGGCAGGCATGCCTCCCGAGCTCTCGGCAGCCGCGATGCGTACCGCCGTGCTCAAGGCGCCGTCCATCGGTACAACCAGGTCTCGCTGACCGGTTGATCGCCGCGCACGATTCGCAACCGCATCTCGATCACGTCTGCATTGTTCGGTTCGATCTCGAAGCTCGCGCGCAAGCCCCGCATTGCCGTGTTGGACGTCAAGGCGACGTTCGAGATCTTGCCGGCCGAAGCGAACAGGTCGACCGAAAGGCCGTTGGTTTTGTCGCCCGCGCCGACGATGTCGAGAACGAAAACACGCCGCTTGCCGTCGAGGCTCGCGCCCGAGCGGGTGGCCATGACCTCGCCCAGCCCCTTCGGCAGCCCAGGTTCGGCCAGCCAGCTCAAACGATAGGCAAACTCCGCGGGACGTCCCGCGGCGAGACCTTGCGAAGGACGCCAGAAGGCCACGATGTTGTCGTTGCTCTCGCGCCCCGACGGGATCTCCACGAGCTCGACCGCGCCCGGACCCCAATCGCCCTTCGGCTCGATCCAGGCGCTCGGCCGCCGCTCATAGAGGTCCTCGAAGTCCTCGAAATCGCTTTGATCGCGCGAGCGCTGCACCAGCCCGAAACCTTCCGGCGGTCGGGTCGTGAAGGTAGACACCTGGAGCTTGGTCGGGTTGGCGAGCTGGCGGAAGATGTGCTCGCCGGTGCTCGAAGTGATCTGCAGACCGTCCGAGTCGTGCACTTCGGGGCGGTAATCGTCGAGCCGGCCGCGGTTGGTCTCATCGAACAAAAACATGGAGGTGAGGGGCGCGATACCGACCACGCGCAGATCGGATCGGGGGAACAATGTGCAGGTCACGTCCATCACGGTGACCACGCCCGGCTGCACGGTGAATCGGTAAGCGCCGGTGATGGAGTCGCTTTCGAGCAGAGCGTCGATCACGATCGAGGTTGCGCGCGGTGCCGGCTGCTCGATCCAGAAATGCGTGAATGCGGGGAATTCCTCGCCCGCCGGTTCCGCAGTGTTGAGGGCGAGTCCGCGCGCCGACAGGCCGTAGAGCAGGCCCTTCGCGACGCCTCGAAAATAGCTCGCGCCCTGAAATACCAGAAACTCGTCCCAGATCTTTTTCGAGTTGATCTGCGTGACGAGACGAAATCCCGACAGCGGCAGCGAGACCTTGCCGAGCTGCGGAAGCGAGGGCGCGATCTCGAACATGGCCGGAGTGGCAACGAGGTCGTGTGCGGTGTCGTCCTCGACCGTCGATACGATCACGGGCGGGGCCTGTTGGTTGAAAGTCGTCCGCAGCAGCTCCAGCCGGAAGGGCAGGTCCTCGTTACGCCAGATCGCCGCGTCCCGATTGAAATGGATGCTGCGGTATTGCTCGGGGCTCAGCTTGTCGAGCCCCGCCGGCAACGTGCTGCGTTGCGGAGCGTAGGGCTTCGCAGCCAGCCGTTTGGCTTGCTCGAGGAGCGTGTCGTAGCTGAATTTATACCCGCCCGGGGCTTTTGCGCCGGGGGCCTTCCCGCCCGCCTTCCCGCTTGGGGGTTTGTGCGTGCTCGGCTGCACGGTTTGCTGGTTCGCGCCGTGGACGGCTACACCGGACGAGGCGGTCAGCAACGTCGCAATGAGCACGAGTTTCTGCATATCAACCGGCAAAATTCATATCCCTCGTGTTCTTCGTGAAGGCTGATCCCTGGTGAGGCCTGATATAGTTTAGCTCGATGCTCGAATCCGCGCCCCCTAAGGAACCGCAGAGCGCAGCGGCCGTATTGATGGTGCGGCCCGCCCGGTTCGGATTCAATCCGCAGACGGCCGCGAGCAACGTATTCCAAAAGAGCGCGCAGCCGCAGGAAGGTGACTCGGCCGGCGTTCACGAGGCGGCGCTGCGCGAGTTCGACGCACTGGCAGAGCAACTCTCGCGTGCCGGTCTGCAGGTCATTCTGGTGCAGGATACCGTTCACCCCGTGAAGCCCGATGCGATTTTCCCGAACAACTGGGTAAGCTTTCATCGCGACGGCACGGTGGCGCTCTATCCGATGATGGCGCCCAACCGGCGTTTGGAGCGCCGCGACGAGGTGCTCGCCGAGGTCGCGGCCGCGGGATTCCGCATCACGCGCACGGTGGATCTGTGCCACCGAGAAGCGCTCGGCCAGTACCTCGAGGGCACCGGCAGCCTCGTGCTCGATCGTCCGCGGCGCCTCGCCTACGCGAACATTTCGCCGCGCACCGATCTCGATGCGTTGGGCGAGTTCGCGCAGCAACTCGACTACGACCTGGTGACGTTCGAGTCCGTCGACGGCGCCGGCAGGCCCGTGTATCACACCAACGTGATGCTCGCGGTCGGCGCGGGTTTCGCCGTCATGTGCGCCGAATCGATCGCCGAGAAACGCTCCCGGGACGCGGTGCGTGAGACGCTCGGCGCCGGCGGCCGGGAGATCGTCGAGATCTCCGTCGCGCAAATGCAGGCTTTCGCGGGCAACGTGCTCGAGCTCGCCCCGCCGGGCTCGACGGTGATCGCTCTTTCCACCACCGCTTGGGCGTGTCTCGACGCGCACCAGCGGCGCGTGCTCGAAAAGCACGGCAACGTGCTGGCGGCCGAGATTCCTGTAATCGAGCATTTCGGCGGCGGCGGCGTGCGCTGCATGCTCGCCGAGGTGCATCTGCCGCCGCGCCTCTAACGGCGCTCCGCCGGCCACGGCGCACCGCCCTGCCGCGAGCCACTGGCCGCGTGCGTCTGGTGTCATAATCGCCGCATGCTGGAACTCTCGGTCAAGACGCTCCTTGCCTATCTCCTGGGTGCGCTGCTCGGCAGTCTCGTGCTCGGACGGCTGCGCGGCATCGACATCCGGCGTGCCGGCAGCGGCAACGCGGGCGCCACCAACGCGCTGCGCACGCAGGGCAAGCTGTTCGCTCTGGCGGTCCTCGTCATAGACATCGGCAAAGGCGTGCTGGCGGTGCTCTATCTACCGCAAGCATCCTTGCCGGGCGTCGCTCTCGACCCGGAGATCTCACGCGTCTGGCTCACGCTCGCGTGCGGCTTCGCGGTGATCGTCGGGCACGTGTACCCGGTCTGGTTCGGCTTCCGCGGCGGCAAGGGCGTCGCGACCATGATCGGCGTCATCGGCGCGCTCGATCCGCGGCTGCTCTTGCCCGTGCTCGGAAGCTGGTTCGTCGTGCTCGTGCTCTCGGGCTACGTCGGTCTCGCGAGCATGCTGGCCGGAGCCGCGCTGATCGTTTTCGTGCACGTCCTGGAGCCCGGCAACACGGCTCTGCTGTGCTTTTGCGCGGCCATCGAGATTTTCGTGATTTTCACCCACCGCGGCAACATCGCGCGCATGCGCGCCGGCAACGAGCATCGCGTGCAACGCTTATGGCTGTTTCGCTCCCGCACGGCTTAGATCTGCGGCGCCCGCTGCTTGCGTTGCTCGCGACGGATGAGCCGCGCCCGGGCAACCGGCTCGCGCGCGCCCTCGATGCCGCGGAGTCCGACATCGCGCGCGGCATCGAGCAGTTACGGGCGCTCGGCATCGAGGTGCTTGCCTCGCCGGAGGGTTTTCGGCTGAAGGCGGGAAGCCGCCTGGAGCTCCTCGATGGCGATGCGATCCGCGAGTCTCTATCAGCGGAGGCCGCGGCCCGGCTGCACCGCTTGGAGGTGCTGTTCGAGGTCGACTCGACCAATACGCGGCTGCTCGGGCGCGCGGGAGCGCCTGCGGGCTTCGCAGACGCCGCGCTTGCGGAGCTGCAGAGTGCGGGCCGGGGACGTCAAGGGCGGCGTTGGATATCGCCCTTCGGCGCGAGCCTCGCTTTGTCGCTCAGCTGGACATTTCGCGAGGCCGAGCGTGTCGACTCGACCCTGAGCCTGGCCGTGGGGGTGGCCATTTGCCGCGCGCTCGCCGGACTCGGCGCACACGCCATCCGGCTCAAGTGGCCCAACGATGTCTGGATCGAGGACCGCAAGCTCGGCGGGGTCCTGGTCGAGACCAGAACGGGAGGCGGCGCGGTGCACGTCGTCGTCGGGGTGGGGCTGAATCTGCATCTGTCCGATGAGTCGCGGCGACAGATCGACGCTCCGGGGCTCGCCGCTCTGGAGGACTCATGCCCTTCGCTGCCCTCTCGCAACGCCCTCGCCGCAGCGCTCCTGACGGAGCTTTTGAGTATGCTGCCGTTGTTCGAGCGCTGCGGTTTCGCGGCGTTCCGGGACGAATGGCGCTCGCTCGATGCGCTGCGGGGACGTCCGGCGCGGGTTGTTCTCGCGCACAGTGCCGTGGAGGGCATCGCGCGGGGCGTCGACGAGGACGGGGGATTGCTGCTCGAGCACGGCGGCCGCGTGGATAAATTCATTGCCGGCGAGGCAAGCTTGCGTTTGGTTGCGAGTGAGGCGTGACTTTGTTGAAAAGCATCGTGGTGGTCCTTGCGCTCGCCAACGCCGGCTATTTCCTGTGGACGCGCGGCATCGCGCATCCGCCGGAGGCAGGCCCGGAGGCACCCACCACGACCCTCAAGCTCACATCCGAGGTCCCCGCCTCGCAGCGGGGCCCTCCGCTCCCGGCCGCGGATGAAGATCCAGGCGCCCCTGCGGGAGCCGCGGGAATCGTCGGCGCTACGCCGGGCGCGGGCTCGGCGGCGCTGCTCACGAACGTAAAGCGCTGTATCAGCGTCGGCCCCTTCCGCGATGTGTCCGAGACCGCGCACGCCGCGAGCATCTTCCGCAGCGGCGGCTACGATCCGAGGCAGCGCGTCGCGGAGGGCGAAGTCTGGGCGGGGGTGTGGGTCTATTTGCCGATTCCGCCCTCCCAGTCGAGTGTGCAGCTCTTGAGCAAGCTCAAATCCGGCGGCGTCGACGATGCGCTGGAGATGCCGGGACCGAGCGAGAGCTCGGTGATATCGCTCGGCCTGTTCGCCGACCAAAAGCGCGCGCAAACACGGGTGGCGCAGGCCCAAGCCCTCGGATTCAATCCCGGCATCGCGGATCGCAAGCGCACCGGCGATGTGTACTGGATCGACATCGATCTGAAGTCCACGGACAGCGTGCCGAAGCCGAGCGATCTGCAGACCGAGACGGGTCATATCCAGCGCTTGGAAGTCAAAGCGTGCCCGAGCGCCGGAGCGACATCATGAGCGGCCGCGGCGCCGTCTTGCGGGTCGGCAGCGTTCTCGGGGCGATCGTGGCGTACGGCTATCTCATCGCGTGCCTTGCCCTCGTGGTGTTTCAGGTCTATCGCTGGTTTCAAAACGGCGAGTGGACGCACGTCGGTGTGAACGATGGGATGCGCGCGGCGCTTGCGCACTTCGCGGGCAGCGACGGCTTGACGGGCTGGCGCGCCGATCTCGCCCGTTGGCTCGATGCGCCCGTCGCCTGGCTGGGGCTGCATACCGTACTCGAGGTGTTGCCGGCGTCGCTGGCACTCTTTGTCATCAGCATTCTCGGCAACAGCCTGTTCGTCTACACCACGGACCGTTTGCGCGAGGAGCAGACCGTTCGCCGCTGAGTCAGCGCGCGGAGCCCGAGTCGCTGCGGGCCGGGGCAGGCGGAGGCTCGCCTTCCCAGAGATAGGCCACTGTTCCGGCGGGAGCGCGGTACCAGCCCGGATCCCGGTAATCGTCGGGGGCGAGATCGGCCCGAATCTTGACCACGGTGAACATGCCGCCCATCTCGATGCTGCCGTACGGTCCGGCGCCGCCCATCATGGGCAGGGTGTTGTCGGGCAGTGCCATCGGCTCGTTCATGGTCTGCATGTCGCCGGAGCTCATGTAGTTGGGGACGAGCGCGGCGATCTTGCCCTCGAGGCCGGATTGGTCGACGCCGAGCATGGTGGGCACGCGGTGGCCCATGGCATTCATGGTGTGATGGCTCTTGTGGCAATGAAATGCCCAGTCGCCCGGAGCGGCCGCCGTGAATTCGACGGCGCGTATCTGACCGACGGCGATGTCCGTCGTGACCTCCGGCCAGCGTGCCCCTTCCGGAACCCATCCTCCGCCGGTACCTGCGACCACGAACTCGTGCCCGTGCAGATGAATCGGATGGTTGGTCATGGTCAGATTGCCGAGCCGGACGCGAACCCGCTCGCCCTGCCGCGCCACCATCGGATCGACGCCGGGATAGGCGCGACTGTTGAAGGTCCAGAGATTGAAATCCAGCATGGTGCTCACGCGAGGCGTGTAGCTGCCCGGGTCGATGTCGTAGGCGTTCAGCAGAATGACGTAGTCGCGGTCGACGGGCATGGCGCGCGCGTCCGCGGGATGAGTGACCCAGGAGCCCATCATGCCCATCGCCATCTGCGTGGTCTCATCCGCATGCGGGTGATACATGAAGCTGCCCGCGCGCTGTGCGCGGAACTCGTAGACGAACGTCTGCCCGGGCTTGATGGACGGTTGATTGAGCCCCGAGACGCCGTCCATGCCGTTGGGGAGCCGCTGGCCGTGCCAGTGAATGCTGGTAGCCTCCGGAAGGCGGTTGGTGACGAACATGCGCACCCGATCGCCCTCGACGACCTCGATGGTCGGTCCGGGCGACTGGCCGTTGTAGCCCCACAGATGGGCCTTCATGCCGGGCGCGATCTCACGCAGCACGGGCTCGGCCACGAGGTGAAACTCCTTGACCCCATCGCGCATCCGCCAGGGGAGTGTCCAGCCGTTGAGGGTCGCGACCGGCCGGTAGGGCCTGCCGTTGGGCGGCGCGAGCGGGGCGTGCGTGTCCGTCGCGGTCGATGAGACGATTTCGGGAAGCGCGGCCAGCGCCGACTTGCCTACGCTCGCCGCGGCAAGTGCGGCCATGCCGGTGAATAAACGTCGTCGTGTCACCATCGTTATCTCCTAAAGCTGCGGCACGGGGCCGGAAAGAGCCGCATCGAGCGCTGAGCGGGCGATCCAGAAATCGCGCACGCTCTGCAGGTAATCGCTGACGCCGGCAATTTGCGCGCGCGAGTCCGCGAGCAAATCGAAGACGCCGATCTGCCCGGCGTCATAGCGCAGCCGATCCTGCTCGGCGATGACTCTGCGCAGCGGCAACATCTCATCGCGCTGACGCAGGGCGATGTCGTGCGCCGCGCGCAGCCGCGCGTAGGCCTTGCGCACTTGCGCGCGTGCCTCGAGCGCTGCTTGGCCGAAGCGCGCGAGCGCCTGTGCATAGCGGGCCTCGGCTTTGCGCACGCGCGGCGCGCCGGTATCGAAGATCGGTACTTCGAGGGTCACCTCGAAGCCGGTCTCGTAGGGAGCGGAGCTCGGCCCTTGTTGGACGCGCGTCGGCCCTAAGTCGAGGACGTTCACGAACCGGGTCGCACGCGTGAGATGCAGATCCGCGGCGAGCGCGTCGAGATTCGCCCGCATCGCCTTGAGGTCGATACGCTCGTCGAGGGCGGTGCGCTCGATGAGCGCAAGGTCGTCGATCGACGGCGGCACGTCCGGCAGACGTTCGGCGAGCTGTAATTTGTCCGGCTCGATGTCCACGCCGAGAGACTCGATCAAATCCTCGCGCGCGAGCGATTCGGCGAGCCGCGCGTGGTCGAGCTCGAGCGCTGCCTCAGCGTGGAAGCCGCGCTCCCGCGCCTCATCGAGCGGGCTCCAGTTGCCGGCTTGACGCATGCGGCGCGCGAGCTCCGCGCCGGTCTCGGCGGCATCCTCGACCTCGCGCCGATAATTGGCCGTGTCGCGGGCCGCGAGCGCGACGAAGTAGGTTTGGCGCGCGCGCGCCGCCGTCTGCACGATGCCCGCGGCGCAGCTCGCCTGGACCGCGGCGAAGCGGCGCTTCTCGATGCCGTGCACATAAGGCACGGTGAGCAGTGCAAGCACACTCACCGTCACCGTTTCCTCGACATCGTTGAGCCCCTGCGCGCTCGAGCGGCGCACGGTGAAGCGCGGATTCGGGAGTCTTCCGGACGCGACGACGTCGGCCTCCGCGATGCCGAGCTCGGCGAACTCGGCCTGGAGCGATCCGTTATTGAGAATCGCGATGCGTACCGCATCGTCCGCCGACAGCGGCCGGGCAAGCAGCCGCGTGGTCTCGCGCTCAGCCTGAGCCTGGTCCTCGGGGGTGCGCTTCCAGACCGCGGTTTGCCCGATGCGCGGCTCCGCGGTGCGAGCCACGGCGTCGAAACCGCCGTCCTTCGAAAAATGCGCGCATGCCGCGAGCCCGAGGGCGCTCGCCAGCGCGCTGCACGTCGCGATGCGCCGCGTGCGCGGAATACGAATGTTCATACGACATCCTCATGGAATCGAACGACATGCCGCGCGCGGTGTGCGCGCGGCGGCTCGAGGGTCAAGCCGGCAGGCGCGGCGGACGGTCGAGTCGATCGAGCGTGAGGACGGCAGAGTGCGCGAGGAGCCGGGCAAGGACGGCGGCTGCCGGATCGTGCGGCGGCGCCCAGCTCGAGGGAGCCGCCGCGACGGCTACACAGCAGCAGTCGCAGGCGGCGCCGTGGCCGCTCGGCGCGGCATGCTCGCAGTGCATGCCCTGAGGGGCGGCGTGCGCCGCGGGCGATTCGCAGGAGGCCGCATACACCCGCAGCGGGAGCGACGCCACCGAGAGGAGCGCGAGCAGGAGCAGGAGTTTCGAGAGTCGATGGAAGCGCATGGCCGTGCCCAAAACATAGCACTCGCCCGTCGAGAATACACGCGCAACTCCCGATTCTCGGCTAGGCTTGAGAACTGCGTCCCCTTGGCGCGTTGCGGGTGCCTCCCGGGAGGTTGGATCATGATCAGATGGCTCCCTTGCATTTTGCTCTGCGGCTTGCTGCCGCTCGCGGCGCTCGGGCATGCGAAATTGCTGAGCACCGTACCCGCGATGGGCGAGCAACTGGCCGTTGCGCCTAAACAAATTACATTGCGGTTCAACGAAGCCGTGCAGATCGGGGTGCTGAAGCTGACCGCCGACGGCAAGGATATTCCGATCGAGCTCGATCACGGCGCGGCGGCCGCCGGCGCGGCGGCCGGCGGCACGGTGACAGTCACGCTGCCCGCGCTTGCGCCGGCGAGGTATCGGGTGCAATGGAGCGCCCTCACCGTGGATGACGGTCACGTGGTCAAGGGCACGTTCTCGTTCGCTGTCCTTCCGGGCGCACGCTGACCCACCCGCACCGGGTGCGAGCCCTCGGGTGAACCTCGGCATCTGGGACGGGGCGGCGGTGCTCGTGAAGACCGCGCTCTACGCCGCCACCCTGGGCGCCGCGGGCGGCGTATTCTTCCTCGCGTACTCTCGCTCGCTCCTCGAGCCCGCGGACCGGCTCGAGATTGCGCGGCACGTCTACACGCTCGTCGTGGTGGCCATCGCGGCGAGTGCGGCGCGTATGCTCGTCACCGCGGCCTCCATGGCCGACGATGCGGCGGGCGTGCTCGATACTCGACTGCTCGCGATGGTGTGGCACGGCGGCGAGGGCCGTGCGGCGATGATGCGCGCCGGCGGATTATCGCTCGTGCTCGTCGCTCTCGCGCGGGGCGACCGCGGCCGCCGGCTCGCGATCATAGGCGCTGCCGTGGCCGCCACGTCCTTTGCCTGGGTAGGACATGTGCGTGCCGCGGCGCAAGCAGGCGCGCCGCTCCTCCTCGGCGTGCATCTGCTGGCGGCCGCATTCTGGCTTGGAGCGTTGCAGCCGCTCGCGATTCAGGCGCGGCGCCGTGAGCCGCGGGAGCTGGGCGCGGTCGCCGTGCGCTTCGGCCGCATCGCCATGGGCGTCGTGGCCGTGCTGCTCGGGTGCGGCATCGCGGTTCTCTGCATCTTGCTCGGCAGCGTCTCGGAGTTGTGGACCAGCGCCTATGGCCGTCTCGCTTGCCTCAAGATCGCGTGCGTCGCGTGTCTGCTCGCCCTGGCGGCGTGGAATAAGCTGCATCTCGTGCCGCGGATCGTCGCCGGCGATCCGCTCGCCGTCCGCGCATTGCGCCGTTCCATCCGCGCCGAGATGCTCGTGGCGCGAGCGATCCTTTTGGTGACCGCCGCGTTGACGACGCTCGCCGGACCGCCCAGCATGTCGTGATGCACGCCATGCAGTTGCGGCAGCCGCACACCCCGCTCGTCGGGGTCGAGTTGCCTGATCGCGAACCGGGACGAGACGAGATGCTCATCGCTGTACGCGCGTGCGGCGTGTGTCGCACGGATCTGCACGTCATCGACGGCGAGCTCGAGCGTCCGAGCCTTCCCATCGTGCCGGGTCACGAAATCGTCGGACGCGTCGCCACGCTGGGATGCGAGGTGAGCGGCTTCGAGATCGGCGAGCGCGTCGGCGTCGGCTGGCTGGGCTCCACCGACGGCACTTGTCCCTATTGCCTGATGGGGCGCGAGAACCTCTGCGACCGGCCGCAGTTCACCGGCTACACGCGTGACGGCGGCTATGCCACCGCGGTCGTCGCCGACGCACGTTTCGTGTTTCCTTTGGGCGAGCACGGCGCCGATGCGTCGCTCGCGCCGCTGATGTGTGCGGGACTGATCGGTTGGCGCGCGTTGGGTATCGCCGGCGAGGCGCCGCGGCTCGGACTCTACGGGTTCGGGGCGGCTGCCCACATACTCGCGCAGGTCGCGCACTGGCAAGGCCGCTCGGTGTTCGCATTCACACGTCGCGGCGATGAGCGCACGCAGGAGTTCGCCCGCACGCTCGGCGCGGTATGGGCGGGCGCCTCCGAGGATGCGCCGCCGGAACCGCTCGATGCCGCCATCATTTTCGCTCCGGTCGGCAATCTCGTGCCGCTCGCTCTGAAGGCCGTGCGCAAAGGTGGGCGGGTGGTGTGCGCGGGCATCCACATGAGCGACATCCCCGCATTCCCGTACCGCTTGCTTTGGGAAGAGCGGGAGCTGCTCTCGGTGGCGAATCTCACCCGAAAAGACGGCACCGAGTTTCTGAACTTGGCGCCGCAGATCGGCATCGTGACGCGCACCACGCCCTACCCCCTCGACAGAGCGAACGAGGCGCTCGCGGACTTACGCGCCGGCCGCTTCGAGGGCGCCGCGGTCCTCATGCCCTGAGGCGTCGGGGCGTTGCCGAGCGAGGTGCCGGCGCGCGTCGCCTACTTCTTTTCTTTCTCGAGCTGTTTACGCAATTTCAACAGCTCCTCGCGGCGCTCGATGGACGATTTTGGGGACTTGAGCTTCAGATCGGTGAGCGCCTCGAGCACGATCTGCGAGACGATCAGGCGTGCATTCAACTTGTCGTCGGCGGGCACGACGTACCAAGGCGCGTGCTTCGTGCTGGTCGCGGAAAGGCATTTCTCGTAGGCCTTCATGTAGTCCTTCCAGTACCCGCGCTCCTGAATGTCCGCCGCGCTGAATTTCCAATTTTTGTTGGGGTCGTCGATGCGCGCGAGAAAGCGCTTGCGCTGCTCCTCCTTGGACAGATGCAGGAAGAACTTCAAAATGCGGGTGCCGTTGCGATCGAGGTGCCGCTCCAGCCCGCGGATCGAGTGATAGCGCTCGTCCCAGAAGGATTTCTTGTCCTCGGCGCCCGGTATGCCTTCCGCGCGCAGAATTTCCGGATGCACCCGCACGATCAGCACTTCTTCGTAATAAGAGCGGTTGAAGATGCCGATCTTGCCGCGCTCCGGCAGGGGGAGATTGGTGCGCCACAGAAAATCGTGCTTGATCTCCGTCGGGGTGGGGTGCTTGAAGCTGGTCACATCGCAGCCCTGTGGATTGATCCCCGACATTACGTGCGAGATCACCCCGTCTTTGCCGGCGGCATCCATCGCCTGAAAGACCAGGAGCAATGCATATGAGTTCGAGGCATACAGGAGCTCTTGCTGCGCGCTCAACTGCTTGACACGTTCCTTCAGTATTTTCTGGTAGTCCTCATCGTTCTCGTAGATCGGAGCGATGCACGTGGGCCATTTTTTCAGCTCGACGCGGCTCTGCGCGTGAACCGTGAATTTCTTGGTATTGATGGACATTCTTCGACCTTGCAAGCTGTCTGGCTCTCAAGCGTGCATTGCACGGGCATTAAATACCAGCATTGCGCACCGCGGTGGGCCGCTGCGTGCGGCTATGTAGGTCTTATCCGACGCACGCTGCATTGCACGCGCGTACAGACCCACCGCGTGCTCGATAGGACAATGCTCGAGTCGCTGCAACTTGCCGCGACGGTGAGCGCACCGGAGAGTCGCAATGCGAATTAACTTGGTTCACTTGAAGCGCTGGCTGCCATGCACTCTGGCGATCGCGTTCATCTGCATGCTCACGCCGGCCGCATTTGCGGAACCGCCATTCGAGGTGCCGCCGATCGGCGGGGGCGGCGCGATCGAGCGCCATCCGGGCAAGGTCATCTGGGTCGATCTGGTCACGCCGGATCTTGCCGGTGCGGAGCATTTCTACAGCGGCATGTTCGGCTGGACGTTCCGGCAAATTCGACCCGAGTATGCCGTGGCGCTGCTCGGGGATCGGCCGCTTGGCGGGATCGTGCAGCGGCCGATTCCAGCGGGCCAGAAGCGTCAACCGGGTTGGCTCACGTTCATCGCCGTTGCCGATCTCGAGGCGGCCGACAAGCTTGCCCTCGCTAACGGCGCGAAAAGTCTCGCACCCCCGAAGAGCTATCCGCGCCGCGGCAGCCAAGCGGTATTCGCGGATCCGGAGGGCGCCGTGTTCGCGATGCTCGCATCGTCGACGGGGGATTCGGGCGACTATTTGTCCGAGCCCGGCGAGTGGATCTGGAGCTCGCTGCTGTCGAGCGATCCGGCGAAAAGCGCGGATTTCTACAAGGCCGTCTTCGGCTACGAGACCTACGATCTGCCAAGCGACGACGGCGTCCAGCACGTGATTCTCGCGAGCGACGACTATGCCCGGGCGGGCATCCATACACGGCCCCCCGAACTGCGGCATTCGCATTGGCTCAATTTCGTTCGCGTCATGGACACCCAGCAAGCGACTGCCCAGGCCGTGGCGCTCGGCGGTCGCGTGCTGGTCGAGCCGTACGTCGACCGGCACGGCGGCCATGTCGCCATCATTGCCGATCCCTATGGCGCGGCCGTCGGCTTGATGGAGTGGACCGCGACGGATAGCCAAGCGGACCCGGCAGTCCCGCCCGCCCCATCTACACCGCAGAGCGGAGGTGCCCCATGAGCGGTGTGCGCATACCGGTCGCAGCGGCCGCCCTCGCGGCAGCGGGCCTACTCTCTTCCTGCGCAGTCGGAGTCGGACCCGGCTATGGCGGCGGCGGGTATGTCGGTTATGGCGGCGACTACTACGACCCCTGCTGCTATGGCGGCGGTGGCTGGGGTTGGGGCGGCGGGCACTATCACGTCGGCCCTCCGCCGGGCGGCGGTCCGCACGGTGGGGGTCCGCACGGCGGCGGTCCTCGGCCCGGCGTCGGGGGTCCCGGTCCAGGGCATGGCGGCGGTGGGCATGGTGGGGGCGGGCGGGCGCCGTCGATTCCTTCCGGGGGTCGCCCGCGTTGACGCGCAAATCTTCAGCGGCGGATTAAACGGTTTAATGATTCGTCCATCTTGAGGGTCACAGGACGGATGGTAGGCTTGCCCCGGTCGAGCGTGCCGCTCGAGGCGATTGACTGACCCCGGAAACGTCCTGCCCATGACCGAGCCTCACTCGACCGCCCAGGCGGCGGCTCCCGATCGCGGATTCACCCCAGGCAACCCCCCGACACGGCACTGGGTTGCAAAGCTCCTCATCGGCCTCGTGGTGCTGGTGCTCCTCGTGGTCATCGTGCGCGCGATGATCAAGCCCAAAGTGAAACCGCCGGCGCCGCCCCCCATTCCCGTGGTCATCGCACCGGCGCGGGTGGGAACCCTGGACGTGTATCTCGATGCCATCGGCACCGTGACGCCGGTCTATACCGACACCATCGTGAGCCGCGTTGCGGGGATGATCACCGAGGTGCATTTCAAGGAAGGCCAGATCGTCAAGAAGAACGATCTGCTGGCCATCATCGACCCGAGGCCCTATGTCGCCGTGCTCGAGCAGGCGCAAGGCCAGCTCGGTCGCGACCAAGCGACGCTCAAGAATGCGCGCATCGATCTCGTCCGATATCAGAATTCATACAAGGTGCATGCGATTCCGGAGCAGCAGCTGGCAACGCAGCAGGCGAGCGTGGATTCGGACGAAGCCACGGTGAAGCTCGACGAAGGAAACCTCGCCGCCGCGCAGGTGAACGTCGACTACACACGCATCACCTCGCCGATCGCCGGCCGCGTCGGATTGCGCAACATCGATCCGGGTAACGTCGTCACCGCCAACGGCACCTCGGGCCTGTGCGTCATCACGCAGATTCAACCGATCACCGTGATATTCACCATCGCCGAGGACGAGATCGACGAGGTCAGCGCCGAGATGGCGAGCGGCCGGACGCTGCAAGTGCTGGCGCTCGACCGCGCGAAGATTCACCAGCTCGACAGCGGTACCTTGCTCACCGTCGACAACCAGGTGAACACCACGACCGGCACGGTGCGCGGCCGCGCGATATTCCCGAACGCAACGAACATGCTGTTTCCGAATCAATTCGTGAACACGCGGCTGTTGGTGAAGACCTTGACCGACGCGACGCTCGTGCCCCAGGCGGCTATCCAGCGCAACAACGAACAGGCGTTCGTCTATGTGGTGCAGCCCGACAGTACCGTGAAATCGACCGACATCAAGATCGTGGCGACCGAGGGTGAGACCTCCGCCGTGACCGGAGTCGGCCCGGGTGCGCAGCTCGTCACGGACGGCTTCGACAAGCTGCAAAACGGCTCGAAGGTCACACAGCGCAAGCCCGAGCCGGCGCAACCCGCCGGATCGGGATCGGCGAAGGGCGCGCACGGCGCCAACGCGGCGGGCGCGGCGGGTGCTGCGCCTCAGGGAAGCTGATGAACCCGTCGCGGCCGTTCATCTTGAGGCCGATCGCCACCTCGCTCCTGATGGCGGCGATTCTTCTGCTCGGCATCGTCGGTTTCCGCCAGCTGCCCATCGCGGCACTGCCGGAGGTGGACTATCCGACGATGCAGGTGCTGACTTTCTATCCCGGCGCCAATGCCGAGGTCGTCGCGACCGCCATCACGGCGCCGCTCGAGCGCCAGCTCGGCGAGGTGCCGGGCTTGAGCCAGATGCTCTCGACGAGCGCCGACGGCGCGTCGGTCATCACGCTGCAGTTCAATCTGAGCCTCAACATCGACGTCGCGGAGCAAGACGTGCAGGCGGCCATCAATGCCGCGCAGAACTACCTGCCGGCTAATTTGCCGATGCCGCCGGTGTACAACAAGGTCAACCCTGCGGACGCGCCGATCCTCACGCTCGCGCTCACGTCGGACTCGATGCCGCTGCAGCAGGTGGAGGATTTCGCCGACACCCGCCTCGCGGCGAAGATCTCGCAGCTTCCCGGCGTCGGCGCGGTGACTATCAGCGGCGGCCAGAAGCCCGCGGTGCGTGTGCAGGTGAACCCGACGCAGCTCGCATCCTACGGGTTATCCCTCGAGGACGTGCGCACCGCGCTCGCCGCCACCAGCCTCGACACGGCGAAGGGCGGCTTCGACGGTCCGGCGCAGAGCTTCCAGATCAGCGCCAACGACCAGATCACCACGGCGGCCGACTTCCGGCAGATCGTCCTCGCCTATCGCAACGGCGCCCCGGTGATGCTCAAGGATGTGGCGACGGTGATCGACGGCGTCGAGAACACCCAGCTCTCCGCCTGGATGAACAAGGTGCCCGCCGTCATCGTCAACATCCAGCGCCAACCGGGGGCGAACATCATCAACGTGGTCGACAGCATCAAGACGCTGTTGCCGAAGCTGCGGGCGACCATTCCTCCGATCATCAAGCTGTCCGTGCTCACGGATCGCACCACCACCGTGCGCGCCTCGGTCGAGGACGTCGAATTCGAGCTCATGCTGTGTATCGCGCTCGTGGTCATGGTCATTTTCGTGTTCTTGCGCACCTTCGCCGCGACCATCATCCCGAGCATCGCGGTCCCCTTGTCGCTCGTCGGCACGTTCGCCGCGATGTACGCCCTCGGGTTCAGTCTGAACAACCTCACGTTGATGGCGCTCACCATCTCGACCGGCTTCGTGGTGGACGACGCCATCGTCATGATCGAGAACATCACGCGCTACGTCGAGCAGGGCGAGCCGCCGCTGCAGGCGGCGCTCAAGGGCGCCGAGCAGATCGGTTTCACCATCATGTCGTTGACGGTCTCGCTGATCGCCGTGCTGATTCCGTTGCTGTTGATGGGCGACATCACCGGCCGGCTGTTTCGAGAATTCGCGGTGACTTTGAGCGCGACCATACTGATCTCCGCCTTCGTCTCGCTGACCCTCACGCCTATGCTCTGCGCGAAGCTCCTGAAGCATCAGGACAATGCCGAGCAGGGTCGCTTCTATCAGGTGTCGGAGCGGATCTTCACGAGCATCATCGATTTCTATGCGCGCACGCTCGATTGGGTGCTCGAGCGCCGGCGCTTGACGCTCGCCGTGGCCGTGGGGACGCTGGCGGTCACCTTTCTGCTCATTCTGATCGTGCCGAAGGGCTTCTTTCCCGTGCAGGACACGGGCGAGATCCAGGCCGTTTCCGAGGCGGGGCAGACGGTGTCCTTCACGCAGATGGCGCAGCTGCAGCAGCGCCTCAACGCGATGATTCTCCAAAATCCCGCGGTCGAAAGCCTGTCCTCGTTCATCGGCGTCGACGGCACCAACACGACGCTCAACAGCGGCAGGATCCAGATCAATCTGAAGCCGCTTGGCGAGCGCAAGCCGGTCGGCGAGGTCATCGAAGAGCTCGCCGAGGCGGCGCGGCATCTGAACGGCGCCAATTTGTACATGCAGCCCGTGCAGGACATCACGGTCGAGGACATCGTAAGCCGCACCGAGTACCAGTTCAGCATGCAGGATCCGAATGCGGACGAGCTCGCACACTATGCGGGACAGTTCGTGGATCGCCTGAAGCAGTTGCCGGAGCTCGAGGACGTCGCGAGCGATCTGCAAAACGGCGGACGACAGGTGGCCCTCGAATTCGATCGCCGCACCGCCTCGCGCCTCGGCTTGACCGCACAGACCTTGGACGACACGCTGTACGACAGTTTCGGCCAGCGTCAGGTCTCGACGCTGTTCACTCAGCTGAACCAGTACCACCTCATCCTGGAGGTGCAGAACGAGTTCCGCACCAGCCCGGCAAACTTGGGCGACATCTACATGAGCTCCCCGTCCGGCCCGATACCGATCAGCGCCGTCACCAAGGTGAAGGAGACTGCGGGGCCCACGCTGATCAGCCACATGGGGCAATTCCCGGCGACCACGGTGTCGTTCAATCTGGCGCCGGGGGCTTCGCTCGGCGCCGCGGTCAAGGCCATCGAGAAAGTGCAGCTGGGACTGCCGCAGCCGCCTGCGATGATTGGAGCTTTCCAGGGTACGGTGGCGGCATTCGTGGGATCGCTCGCGAACGAAGGCATCCTGGTGTTGTCGGCGCTGCTCACCGTGTACATCGTGCTGGGCGTGCTCTATGAGAGCTACATTCATCCGATCACGATTCTCTCGACGTTGCCCTCGGCGAGCGTGGGGGCGCTGCTCGCCCTGCTCATTTGCGGAAGCGAGCTCACCGTGGTGGCGATCATCGGCATCGTGCTGCTCATCGGCATCGTGCAGAAGAACGCGATCATGATGATCGACTTCGCGCTCGAGGCGCAGCGCAAGGAGCACAAAGACGCGTTCGCCGCAATCCGCGAGGCGTGCTTGCTGCGCTTCCGGCCGATTCTCATGACCACGATGGCGGCGCTGCTCGGCGCGGTGCCGCTGGCCTTCGGTCACGGCGTGGGCTCGGAGCTGCGGC
>Ga0302314_10002423_pt1 | contig 34540 bp, 29 predicted proteins | sample III_Palsa_N2_3_FD_200533 | JGI IMG/M metagenome (GOLD analysis project Ga0302314, IMG submission 200533) | Peat permafrost microbial communities from Stordalen Mire near Abisko, Sweden - III_Palsa_N2_3 | ecosystem: Environmental > Terrestrial > Soil > Palsa > Peat permafrost | place: Sweden...
AGGCGAGGCCGTGCCGACCCTGGCCGGCGTGCGCAATCTGCGCCGCGAATTCAACGCCTTCGTCGCACACTTGCCGCTGGGTCGCGAAATGGGCGAGGATCTGGGCGTGGCCCTGGCGGAAATCGGCATCAATGTTGCCGAGCATGCCGACGGTGCCACCCGGCTCCGGACCGAACTGAAGCGGCACGATACGGAATGGACCCTGGTCGTCGCCGACGACGGCCGCCCCCTGCTGCGCGAAGCGTCGTCGTTCCGCGATCGGACCGGCCGGCGTCCCGACCCTCTGCAGGAATCCGGCCGCGGGCTCTACATCGTGGCTTCCCGATTCCCGCAACACCTCTATGTTCCTCGCACCTGGCGCTCTTCCGGCCAGGACGAAGTCAACCGTTTCATGGTGCGCTGCGTGCAACCGACTGCAACCGCCGTTCCGCGCATTCTCGTGGTCGATGACGACCCGGTCCAGCGCATGACGATCGAGGCCTATCTCAAGGGCAGCTATTCCGTGTGCGCGTGCGCCACGGCGGCCGAGGCCGAGCTGGAGGCGAAGCTGCAACGCCCCGACGTCATCATCTCCGACATCCATATGCCAGACGACGACGGCCTGTCGTTCCGCGACCGCCTGTCGCGCGAGCCGGAGCTGGGCCTGGTGCCGTTCCTGTTCCTGACCAGCGACCGCAGCCCGGGAGCGTCGGCGGCCGCGAATGATGCCGGCATCGACGATCTGCTCTACAAGCCGCTCGACAAGAAGCGCCTGCTCCAGGTGCTGGAGCGGCTGTTGAAGCGGCAGAGCCAGATGCGCGCGCTGCGCCAGACCGAGATCGTCGCCAACACGACGCGCTTTCCCTCGCAGACCCTGCCGGAAAAGGTCGGCAACTATACGCTGGCCGCCCGCCGCATCTCGGCCGGCGCCTCCATCAACGTCAATGTCGCCGGCGGCGACCTGATCTGGCACCGCCATACGCCGGACGGCTTCCAGCTGCTGATGTGCGACGCCATGGGCCATGGGCTGGGCGCCTGGCCGCTCGCCATGGCCAACCTGGGCTTCGTCAAAGGCGCCGCCCTCGGCATGGGCTCCGATGTCGGCCCCGGCAATTTCATCGCCAAACTGTCAGATCTGCTGTGCGAGGAAGGGTTACTGGAAGGCGCCACGCTGACCGCGCTCGGCTGCTGGCTGGGGGCCGACGGCGCGGTCGTCGTCTCCAACGCCGGCCAGCCCTATCCGCTGGTCGTGACCCGCGAGGGTGTCGAGGAAATTCCGGTCGAAGGCGGGTTGATCGGCATGATCCCGGGCCAGACCTATGAAGCCAAGACCGTGGTGCTGAAGCCGGGCGACCGGATCGTGCTGGTGACCGACGGCTTCGTCGAATCGCCCGATCCGGATCTGGCCCTGGCCGCCGTCGAGGCGCTCAAGAACGACCTGATCGATCTCGCGGCCCGTTCCCCTTCGGTCATGGCGGACGGGTTGCTGCGCGCCCATCTGATGCGAAATGGTGGAAGAACCGCGGACGACAGCATGGTCTGTGTCATCGGCTACGACTGATCATGCTAGAACAGACACTGGACAGGGCATCCGGGAGACTAAAGTGACCGGCCGGCATCCGCTGCTCCTGGTCGAAGACAATCCGTCGATCGCCCGGGTCTATCTCGAATATCTACGGCGCGGACCGTATGACACCTTGCATTGCGAGACCGGCAAAGCCGCGCTCGCGGCGTTGGCCGAGTACAACTATGCCGCCGTCCTGCTCGATATCGAGCTGCCGGACATGTCGGGCATGGAGATCCTGAAATGGATCACCCAGCGCCGGCTCAACGTGGCCGTCGTCGTCATCACCGCCCATGGCTCGATCAACATCGCCGTCGAGGCGATGCGCGAGGGGGCCTCCGACTTCCTGGTGAAGCCGTTCGCGCCGGAGCGCCTGTTCGTCACGCTCGACAATGCGCTGGAGCGGATGAACCTGCGCCGGATCGTCGATACCTTCGACAGCTCGGTCGACAGCGACCAGTTCTGCGGCTTCGTCGGCAATTCGCTTGCCATGCGCGGCGTCTATCGCATCGTCGATATCGCGGCCCAGTCCAAGGCGCCGGTGTTCATCACCGGCGAGAGCGGAACCGGCAAGGAGCTGGCGGCCGAGGCGGTGCATCTGCGCAGTCCGCGCAAGGACAAGCCGTTCATCGCGCTCAATTGCGCCGCGTTCCCGAAGGACCTGATCGAGAGCGAGGTCTTCGGCCATGTGAAGGGCGCCTTCACCGGGGCCGTCGCCGATCGCGAGGGTGCGGGCAGCCGCGCCGACGGCGGCACGTTGTTCTTCGATGAAATCTGCGAGATGGATATCGGGCTGCAGGCGAAGCTGTTGCGCTTCATCCAGACCGGCACGTTCCAGAAGGTCGGCGGCACCCAGACCCAGAAGGTCGATGTCCGCTTCATCTCCGCCACCAACCGCGACCCGCTGAAGGAGGTCGAGGCCGGCCGCTTCCGCGAGGATCTCTATTACCGGCTCTACGTCATGCCGCTGCTGCTGCCGCCGATCCGCGAGCGCGAGGATGACGTGCTGCTGATCGCGCGCCGGTTCCTGGCCGAATATTCCCGCGAGGAAGGCCGCGCGTTCACGCGCTTCTCGCCCGAGACCGAGAGCATCCTCCTGCACTACGCCTGGCCCGGCAACGTGCGCCAGCTGCAGAATGTCGTGCGCCAGATCGTGCTGCTGAACGATGGCGACATCGTCGTGCCGTCCATGCTGCCGGCACCGCTGTCTCACATTCGGCCGTCCGTGATGCCGGCCCCCATGCCGGCACCGGCCGCGCCCAGCATCGTCACCATCGCGCCGGCCAGCAATGGGCATTCGCCGGTGGCCGAGCCCGCGACGCCGACTTCGTTCTCGCTGTCCGAGCTGGAGCGCGACCTGATCGAGCTGGCGCTGGAACAATGCGGCGGCAACGTGCTGCAGGCGGCGGCCCGGCTGGAGATCAGCCCGTCGACGCTCTATCGCAAGCGCGAGCAGTTCCCGCCCCATGAAAAGCCGAGCGGCCGGGTGCGCGAGCTGAAGCCGCTGGCGCTGGCCGAAAGCGAGACGATCAGGGCCGCGATCGCGGCGTCGGGCGGCAATATCTCCCGGGCCGCGGCGGCGCTGGGCGTCAATCCATCGACGCTCTATCGCAAGATGCAGTCGAAGACGCTTTCCCAGCCATGAGCGCGAAGGGGTCACCGGATCCGACCGAGGTCATCGATTTCGATCTGACCTATCGCCATGCCGAACTGCCGACCCCGCCCGAGCCCGCATTCGACCGCATCACCGGCCTGGTCTGCGATCTGCTGGGCGTGCCGATCGCCGTGCTGGAGCTGATCGAAGACGGTTTGCCCACGATCAAATCCTGCATCGGCACCAACGCGATCGAGGGTGTGCGGTCGCTGTTGACGCTCGATCGGGCGACGCCGCATTCGGGCGTGCTCGCGGTCGGCGATGCGAGCGCGGATGCCGTCTTCGCCAAGCACCCTGCCGTCGCCGGCGCGCTGGGCGTGCGCTTCTATGCCGGCGTCTCGCTGCGCCTGGCCGACGGCATGGTGGTCGGCACGCTCGCCGGCCTGTCGCCGTCGCCGCGCCTGGTGCTGCCGGCCGAAATCCGCATGGTGGAGACGCTCGCCGCCGTCATCGTCGACGAGCTGGAACTGCGCCAGGCCTACACCGTCACCACCGCCGAGATGCATCGCGAGCGGCAGGTCCAGGCCATGCTGGCCGCCAGCCGCAACCGCTATCGCTCGGTGCTGGACAGCCTGAACGAAGTGATCTTCCAGGTCGGCTTGAACGGCCGCTGGCGCTTCCTGAACCGGGCCTGGTCGACCTTCACCGGCTATGAGATCACCGCCTCGCTCGGCCAGCGCGCCCTGTCGCTGGCGTTGCACGCGGACCGGCGCCGCCTGGTCGACGCCATCGCCTCGCTCGACAGCCACGCGACCGTGACCGAGGAATTCCGCTATCGCACCGCCGACGGCAGCCTGCGCTGGTGCTCGATGCTGATCTTCTTCGGCCAGGACGGGGTCAAGGGCGAACAGATCCTGACCGGCACCTTGACCGACGTCACCGATCGCCGCGATGCCGAGGCCGCGCTGAAACAGGCGCGCGACGATGCCGACCAGGCCAACAGCGCCCGCGCCGCCTTCCTGGCGACGGTCAGCCACGAAATCCGCACGCCGATCAATGGCGTGATCGGCATGACCGGCCTGCTGCTGGACACGGAACTCACGCCCGCCCAATGGCGCTATGCCAATACGCTGCGCGTCTCGGCCGAACATCTGCTGCAAGTGATCAACGACATCCTCGACTATTCCAAACTCGACGCGGCCAAGCTCGAATTCGAGCAGGTCCCGGTGCGCTTCCAGGAACTGGTCGACAGCGTGCTGGCCATCACCTCGCCGCGCGCCGGCGTCAAGGGCCTGAAGCTCAAGAGCAAGATCGATCCGCATCTGCCGCCCGGCCTGATCGGCGATCCGGGCCGGCTCCGGCAGATCCTGGTCAATCTGGCCGGCAACGCCATCAAGTTCACCGAGCACGGCTCGGTCACGATCGACGTGCGCCTGATCGCCGAAAGCGACAGCCGCGCCATCGTCGCCTGTGCCGTGACCGACACCGGCATCGGCATCGCCCAGGACGCACGCTCGTCGCTGTTCAAGGAATTCAGCCAGGTCGACAGTTCCGTCGCCCGCCGCTTCGGCGGCACCGGCCTGGGGCTCGCCATCTGCAAGCGGCTGGTCGACGGCATGGGCGGCATGATCGAGGTCGAAAGCGAGGTCGGCCGCGGCAGCACCTTCTCGTTCCGGGTACCGCTCAGGAAGGGCGATCCGCTGTCGGAAACGCCGGTCGTGAGCGAGCATCCAGAAGACGAGCTGCCGCAGTTCGTGCGCGGCGGCCGCGTGCTCGTGGCCGAAGATAATCCGACCAACCTGATCATCGTCGTCACCATGCTGGAAAAGCTGGGCCTGCGCGTCGACACGGTCGCGAACGGCGCCGAGGCGGTCACTGCGGTCAAATCCATGCCCTACGACATGGTGCTGATGGACATGCAGATGCCCGAGATGGACGGGCTGGAAGCGACCAAGCTGATCCGCCAATTGCCGGGCCCGCTCGGCCGGATCCCGATCGTCGGCGTCACCGCCAACGCGTTTCGCGAGGATCACGAACGCTGCATCGAGGCCGGCATGCAGTCGGTCGTGACCAAGCCGTTCCGCTGGACCGACCTGACGCGCGCCATGGCGCCGCATATGGCGATGGAGGGCAAGAGCAGCGCCGAGGGTACGGCGGAGGACTTATTGGTTGCCAACCCCTCGGCCTGGGACAAGCTCAACGACGAGGTCGGCGCCGAGGCCGCCCAGGCCATCACCTCGGTGTTCCTGCGCGACAGCCGCTCCCGCCTCGTCCGCCTGGCCGAACATGCGGCGTCCGGCGACATGAAGGGCATCGGCCGCGAGGCCCATGCGCTCAAAGGCTCGGTCGACATGCTGGGGTTCGAACGCATGACGCTGATCGCCTCCATGCTGGAAATCGCCGGCAAGGAAACCAACGAGTTGGACGTCGCCCGCGACCTGGTCCGCGACCTGGCCGAGGCGTTCGTCGAGGTCGAAGCGCTGTGTGTGGCGCGGGTGGAGAGGCCGCTGTAGGGGCGGTGATCTGTTAGGCGATTATGCCTTTAACGCACCGTGCGGCAATCCCGTCTATGATGGGACAGGCCGACATGAATTACGGCGACGAATTACGGAATTACGGTGACAGTCCACTCAATCGACGCTCAATGCTGAGCGTGCAACGCTCGTAGCGCTATTTGGTAGACTGTCACCGTAATTCGCCACCGTAATTCGCAAGGCTCGATTACGCGGCAAATCCCCGTTCCCTCAGAGACGCCAACCGCCGCGCGGCCTCGCCAGCTGTCAGCGATCGGCGGTATGCCAAGGCAGCGACCGACACCGGATGGTCGGTCCGGGTGTGGCTGCCACGGCTTTCGGTGCGGTCGAGTGCCGCCACGGCGATCATCAGTGCCACCAGCGCCGGGCCGGAGGCCGCGGTCTGGCGTTCAACGATCGGGCCCAGGGCGAGGATCGCCTCGCCCAAACCCGGGCCGTCGCGCAACACGCCGACATGGCTGGACAGGATCCGGCGGATCTCGGCCAGCCCCTGGGCATCGGCCGGCGGGGCGGCGATGTCGGCGATCGACCCCGGCGCACCGGCTTCGGCGCCTGCCATGTCCCGCGCCGCCGCCTGCCCCATCACCACCGCCTCCAGCAGCGAATTCGACGCCAGCCGATTGGCGCCATGCAGCCCCGTCGACGCGCATTCGCCGGCGGCCCAGAGCCCGTCGAGGCCGGTGCGGCCCCGGGCGTCGGTCAGGATGCCGCCCATGTGATAATGCGCGGCCGGCCGGATCGGGATCGGCTGGGTGACGGGATCGATGCCGGCGGCGCGGCAGACCGCCGTCACCGCCGGGAAGCGGCTGGGGAAGCGCGCGCCGATCGCCTGGGTGCCGTCAAGGAACACCCGGTGGCCGGCCTCCAACTCAGCCCAGACCGCACGGGCGACGATATCGCGGGGTGCCAGTTCGGCGTGCGGCACGCCGGCCATGAAGCGCCGCCCGGTCTCATCGACCAGGATGGCGCCATCGCCGCGCAGGGCCTCGCTGGCGAGCGGCATCGGATCGGCGCCAACATCGACCGCGGTCGGATGGAACTGCATGAATTCCAGGTCGACCAGCGGCACGCCCAGCCGCGCCGCCAGGGCCGGCCCCTGGCCGAGGGCGCCCGGCGGGTTGGTGGTATGGCGCCACAACCCGCCGAGCCCGCCAGTCGCGAGCATCACCATCCCGATCGGCAGCGTGACGCTCTCGCCGTCCCGGCTGAGCGCCACGCCCTCGATCCGTGAACCGGCGATCAGCCGATGGGCTTCGGCCTGGATGATCGTGATCGATGGCGTCGCCCGCACGGCGGCCACGACCGCCTGCATGATCTCGCGGCCCGAGGTATCGCCGCCGATATGCAGCACCCGCGGCCGGCCGTGGGCGGCCTCCAGGCTGGCCAGGAGCTGTCCCTCAGCGTCGCGATCGAACGGCACGCCCAGGCGCAGCAGGGCCTCGACCGCCGCCGGGGCGGCCCCGGTGATGCGATCGACCATGGCTGGATCGCACAGGCCGGCGCCGGCCGCGATCGTATCGGCGGCATGCAGCGCCGGCGCGTCGCCCGGCAGCACCGCGGCTGCGATGCCGCCCAGGGCCCAGCCGCTGGCGGCGCCGGTGCCAAGCGGTGCCTTGGTCACGACCACGACCGGCCGCGGCGCCAGCGTCAGCGCCGCGATCAACCCAGCCAAACCGGCGCCGATGATGACAGGCTGGCCCACAAGGTCCCGCGTCATGACCGCTTCACCCGATCGAGATCATGCGTTCGACCGACCGGCGCGCCCGCCCGGCCAAGGCCTCCGGAATGGTCACCGCGTGGCTCATCGTCTCCAGCGCCAAGCGGATCTTGGGCAAGGTGATCCGCTTCATGTGGGGACACAGGTTGCACGGCCGCACGAACTCGATGTCCGGATTGTCGACCGAGACATTGTCGGCCATCGAGCATTCGGTGACGAGCGCCACGCGCGCCGGCCGATGCGTGCCGACATAGCCGACCATGGCGGCGGTCGAGCCGGCGAAATCGGCGGCCTCGACCACCTCGCGCGGGCATTCCGGATGGGCCAGCACGATCACGCCCGGATGGCTTTGGCGCAGCGTCGCGATGTCGGCCGCGCTGAAGCGCTCATGCACCTCGCATTGGCCGGCCCAGGCGATGATCTCGACTTGGGTCTCGGCCGCGACATTCTGGGCCAGATACCGGTCGGGCAGCATGATCACCCGCGGGGCGCCCAGGCTCTCGACCACCTTCACCGCATTGCCCGACGTGCAGCAGATGTCGCTCTCGGCCTTCACCTCGGCCGAGGTGTTGACATAGGCCACGACCGGCACGCCCGGATAGCGCTGGCGCAGCAGCCGCACGTCGGCGCCGGTGATCGAGGCGGCGAGCGAACAGCCGGCCTCGGCATCGGGGATCAGCACGGTGCGGCTGGGGTTCAACAGCTTCGCCGTCTCGGCCATGAAATGCACGCCGGCGAGCACGATCACCTCGGCCTGCACCGTGACCGCCTCGCGCGCCAACGCCAGTGAATCCCCGACGATGTCGGCGACGCCGTGGAAGATCTCCGGCGTCTGGTAGTTGTGCGCCAGCACGATGGCGTTGCGCTCGCGCTTCAGGCGCTGGATCGCGGCGATATCGTCAGCGAAGAACGGCCATTCCAGCGGCGGGATGATTCGGGCGAGACGGTCGGGCATGGCGAGCATGGGGCACTCCTTTTATGCTCATATCGAGCATTTCAGGACTTATGCTAACCATGAGCAGAACCAGTCGTCAACCGCCTGCGACAATTTTTGTGGGCGCCCAGGATTGCCCGATCGGGCCGCCCATGCCCGAATGGGCCCGCAATCACGCCGGGAGAACAACATGCGTTTGACGCCGAGCCTCTGGATTTTGGCCCTGTCGCTGGCCGGCGCCGGCCCCGCCCTCGCCGATGGCGACGCCGCCCATGGCAAGATCCTGTTCGCCCGCTGCTCGGTCTGCCATTCGCTCGACGCCGGCAAGAATCTGGTCGGGCCGAGCCTGAAAGGCGTGGCCGGCCGCGCGTCGGGCGCGATCGAGGGCTATCAATATTCCAAAGGCATGCTCGCCGCCGGACTGACCTGGGACGACGCCACGCTCGATAAATTCCTGGCGGCTCCCGGCGCTACCGTGCCGGGCACGAAGATGCTGGTCGGCCTGACCGCGCCGGCCGATCGGGCCGACGTGATCGCCTATTTGAAGACGGTAAACTAAGCCGTCCGCGACAGCGGCAGCTTCGTCCCGGACACCGCGCGTTCGGCCAGGATCTCGCGGCGGAAGCGCACCAGTTTGGCCGGGCGGCCGCCGGTGCCGGCTTCGATCTCGCCGGTCTCTTCGACCAGGCCCTGGCCTTCGATCAAGCGGCGGAAATTCTGCTTGTGCAGGCGCCGGCCGGCCAACGCCTCGACCGAGCGCTGCAGCTGCAGCAGGGTGAAGGCGGGCGGCAACAGCTCGAACACGACCGGGCGGTATTTGATCTTGGCGCGCAGGCGCGCGATGCCGGTCGCCAGGATGCGGCGATGGTCGTGGGTCATCGCCTCGCCCGGCACCAGCCGGTCGGCCGGGATCGGCCGGGTCCGCGCCGCCTCCGCCACCAAGCCGGCCTCGTACAGCAGCTCGAACCGCTGCAGCACCAGGTCCTCGTTCCAATCGCGCTCGGTCGGGCCGAAACTCACGGCAATGCGCTGGCGGCGCGATGGCGGGTCGGCGCCCTCGTCGGCCCAGACGGCCAGCCGCGGCAGGATGCTGTCGATCACCAGCCGGTTCGGTCCGGCACGCCAATCCTCCCAGGGGAAATAGCGATACCAGTTCTGCCAGGACGCCGGCTGCGCCTCGCGCGCCAGACCCAGATAGCTGAGCGAGATCACCCGCTCGCTATGGCCGGGCGTCCGATCGCGATCGGCGAAGGTGTAGAGCTGCTCGACATAGCCCAGCGGCTGATGGGTTTGGGCTTCGACCCAGGCGCGCAGGCCCAGCTCGAGCGTGCGGTGATCCGGTTCGAGCGGCCCGGACGGCAGGGCACCATCGACCACCAGCACGCGCGGCTCGTCGGCCGTGACCGCGACCACCACGGCGCTCAGTTCCAGCCGCAACGGCTCGGGGCTCGGATCGATCGGGGACATCGCGCTCTTCGTTTGAATACCAATGGTATTCTATCCGAGCCCGCGCCCGACACCAAGCCCCGGCGCCGGGACTCAGATCAGGTCCGTCAGGGTCAAGGTAACATCCTGCGGCGCGCCGCCGTCATGGACGACCGACAGGGTCAGTTTCGTGCCGGGCGCGCCCTTCAGCTTGTCCCGGAGTTCGGTCAGCGGGATGCTGCTGGTCGTGGTGCCGTCGACCGCGAGGATATGGTCGCCGGGCTTCAGTCCCGCCGCCTCGCCGCCGCTGCCGGCCGTGACGTCGGCGATCGACACGTCGCCCGCCGGCTCATGCATCAGCCACAGGCCGGAGCGATCGAACGGGTCGGCCGTATCGAACGCCCCATTCGGCTGCAGATAGAGCATCTGATGGCCGTAATCGAGCGTCAGGGTGAAGCGTCGCAGCAGGTCGCCGCCGATATTGCCGGCGGTTCGCGCCGCGGCACCCGCCCCGGTCTTGCCGCCGGCGATCAGCGTCACCGGCTGCTTCAGGGTGATCGAGCCGATTTTCAGCTCGCCGGCTCGGGCCAGCAGCTCCTTCGCCGGGCCACCCAGGCCGTAGCCGGCGGTGGCGCTCCGGGTCGCGTGATAGCGTTCGGCCAGATGATTGGCCTCGGCGAACGGCCCCATCACGGTCAGAGCCGAACGCGCGCCGGTATCGACCTCGAACTCGCCCGAGACGCCGTCGACCGAGGCCTCGATCATCGGGACATGCTCGTCGAACTTGAACGGCACGGCGACCGCGTCGGCCGGCGGCTTGAACGCCGACGGCTTGATCAGGGTCATCACGCCCTTGGCATAGTCGATCACCATGACCGCGCGCTTCGGGATCTCGTAGCCGAGGATGCCGGCCGCATCGACGCCTTCGACCTTGGCGAAGATCGTATCGTCCATGGTGGCGAACACCTGATCGCTGAGCGTGAAGCCACCGACATCGATGGACTTGACCTTGGCCAGACCGATCGACGTCGTGCCCTCGCCGAACCCGCCGCCGGCCAGCGCACCCTCCGACTTGATGCCGATCGCCTTCGCATGCCCCTCGTCCAGCACGGCTTCGGCACCGGTATCGAACAGGAACAGCTGCTTCTGCCCGTTGATCGTGCCTTCGAGATAGATGTGGTTGTTGGCGAGCGTGAACGGGATCGAAACCTGGGTCCGGCCGGCCGGGAATGGGTCGACTTCCTTGGGCGGCGGCGGCGGACCGAAGGCCTTCACCGGCAGCGCGCCACCCGGCTTCATCACCGTGGTCGCCGCCACCATGTCGAATTTTTCGATGCCCATGGTGTCGCGATTGAGGAACGGGAGCATGACGCCGTCGATCGCGCGATAGTCGCTCATGATTTGGGTATGGAGCTGCGCGCCGGTCAGGTCGACCTCGCGGGCGATGCGATGGCTGGTCCGATCGAACCACAGCTCGAACGGCTCGGCGCCCTTGGCGGTGATCTTGACCGCGTCATAGGTCACGCCATCGGCTTGCCGCTCGCCGACATAAGTGCGGGTCGCGGGCCAGCGCGCCGGCCAGAAAAACGCATAGGCCGCGCGATAGGCCTGCTCGATACCGGCAGCGATCGCCTCCTGGCCTTCCTCGACGCGGACTTGGGCCGTGGCGTCCGTGCTCCAGGCGGTCTTGCCGTCCCAGCCTTGCGAGCCCGTGGTCGGCCCGAGGTGGAATTTCTGCACGGTCAGCACATGGCGCAGGTCGACCAGCGTGTCGTAGGTGCCGTCGAGGCCGCTCGCCGTCAGCCTGCCCTGGTCGTCCAGCGTCTTGAGCTTGTCCCAGGCCGCACCGCCGGTGGCCTGCTTGGCGGCCGACAGCAGCTGGTCGGCCTTGGCGGCGGGATTGTCCGCGGCCATGGACGCCGTCGTTGCGGCAAACGCGAAACCGGCCAGCGCCGGTATCATCTTGGTCAGGATCTTCATGCTACCCCCTAGACGGACGGGACTGTTGTCCCGCCTTTGCCCTGACCTAAAGCACGCGGCATGCCGGTTCGGAGTTTCGCCTCAAGCTATTGAAATCAAAAAGATTTACTAAATCCGCATCGATCGATGGTGAATTCCACCACCGCGACATCGCGGATTCGACCACTTGGGATAGCGGGCCGCGCCTAGCAGAGCGAGGCGGCAGGCGCCGCGGCTTCGGGGTCGAGGCCGTCGCACCGGCAGGAATCGCTGACCGGCTGCACCGAATGGGCGACCAGGCTGACGATGGCCCGATCCGGCGTCGCCGCCTGGCGGGCGGGGGCGCTGGGAACGGCGACGACGATGGCGAACAACACCAGGACCACAGTCCAGGCGGCAATGGCGGCGCGGCGCACACCGAGCCGGCGTTCGGCCGCCGACCGATCGAACCAGTCGTTGCGCATGATGAAAAACTCCCGAGACTCTAATTCGTTTGCAACGCAACAAAATGCGTAACCGGGAAGATGGCGATGTTAACGATTTAATAAATCCGCAATATCGCCGCACTGACATGCAAGGCGCGGATGGGTCGGCGGCTCACCATACTCTGCCGATAATTCGTTGCAATGCGGCGAAAGGGCTTCGCAAAAAATCAATCTTTTCGCGATATGATGGTATTCGAGTCTCTCAAGCGCATTGGAACCATCGCATCGTCATGGCCGCCACGCCGTCTGCCAACGCCCCCTGGCGTGCCAATCTACTGACCTTGCATGCCCGGTTCCTGCCCCCGTCGGCCAGCTGCGGCGATGCCTATGCGCTGCTCGCCGCCGACGAGGATCTGCCCGGCCTCGCCATCATCGAAGACGGCGCCATCGTTGGCTCGATCGATAGGCACAGCCTGCTGACGACCTTTGCCCGACCCGTCGTGCGCGACGTCTACGAGCGCCGGCCGGTCGCGTTGCTGATGGATCGGGCACCCCTGATCGTCGATCCCGACACGAGCATCACCGACCTGTCGGAACGGATCGGCCGCGACAAGCCGTCGGCGCTGATGAGCGGTTTCATCGTTGCCCGGGACGGCCAATTCATCGGCATGGGCTCGGTGCTCGACATTCTGCAGTTGCAGGTTGCCGAAGGGCGGCAGCGCGGCCAGGAGCTGGAGGCGGCGCGGATGGAAGCCGTGCGCGCCGACGCGGCGAAGTCGCAATTCCTGGCCAACATGAGCCACGAGCTGCGCACGCCCTTGAACGCGGTCATCGGTTTTGCCGACATCATCCAGGGCGAGATGTTCGGCGCCGGCGAGGCGGCCTGGAACCGCTATAAGGATTATGCCGGCGACATCGGCGCCAGCGGCCGGTTCCTGCTGGACGTGATCAACGACATCCTGGATCTGACCAAGGCCGCCGCCGGCAAGGCGGAACTGCGCGAGGACCGCATGTCGGTCACCCAGGTGATCAACGGCGTCGGACGGTTCTTCCGCGAGCGCGCGCAAGAGGCCGAACTGACGCTGGAGATCCGCGGGCCGGAGGAGGATGTCGAGCTTTGGGCCGACGAGACCAAGCTGAAGCAGGTGCTGCTGAACCTGGTCTCGAACGCGATCAAGTTCACGCCCGCCGGCGGCCGCGTCTCGGTTCGCGCCGACATCCGGGCCGATGGCGGCCTGGCCATGACCGTCGCCGATAGCGGCATCGGCATCGCCATGGCCGATCTGGACCGGATCTTTCAGCCGTTCGTGCAGGTCGACAGCTCGCTGTCGCGGCGCCATGCCGGCACCGGCCTGGGCCTGCCGCTCGCCCGCAGCTTCGTCGAGCTGCACGGCGGCACGGTCGAAATCGACAGCGAGCCCGGCGCCGGCACCCGTGCCACCGTGCTGTTGCCAGCGGCACGGGTCCAGGTCACGGCCTTGCTGGGCTAAAGCTGCTGGTAGCCCTTGTCCTTCATGCAGTCGTGCAGGATGCGGGCGGCATAGTCGGAGTCGACGCCGGCCAACTGCGACTGCTGGGAGTTATATTGGCCGAACTTGCGCCAGTCGCCGCCACGGCTGGCGGTGATGTCCTGGTCGATATCGTCGCTCTGCTTGGTAACGGCGCGCATCTGCGACCGGCATTCGCTATAGTCGGCGCTGCGCAGGCTGTCGCTGACGCCAGGCCGGCTCCAGTTGCGCGCGCCGTCGTTGGCGCAAGCGGCGAGCCCGATCAAGGCACCGATGGCCGCGAGGCGGCAAGAGAGTGTTAACGCGTTTCGAGGTTTCATAGACACATGCGTCCCATTCTTGGCATTTCCCTGCTCGTGATGCTTGCCGGCCTGACCGGCGGCTGCCAGCCCGCCGTCAATCGGTGCGACCAGTTCGCGCCCGAGGTCGGCCAGCTGCCAACCAATTGCCCGCCCAAGCCGGTGACCGACAAGCCGTATAAGCAGGCGAAATATTGCTATTCGAGCCTCGGCCAGCCCGATTGCTATGCCGAGCCCCAGCCCGGCCGCGCCGGTTACATCGGCGCCGGCGACTAGCCCGGTCGCTCCGCCACGGCGCAGCGGCGCTCGGCCAAGGCCGATTTCACCATCCGCCGCTCCGCCAGGCTGAGCCCACCCCATTTGGCGATTTCCTGCAGCGTGCGCAAGCAGCCGCGACAGAACCCGCTCGCCGGATCCAGCTCGCACACGCCGGTGCAGGGCGATGTCGCCGTCGCATCGCAAAACAAATCCGGGACCCCGCTGAAATCCGTCGAACCGCCGGAGATTAGTGGAGCCGGTCCGCGCCGTCCAGGGCACGGGTTCAGCCCGCCCGCTTGCGCAGGCCATCCAGGATGCGCCGAGCCAGCTTGTCGTAGTCGCCGTCGAAATGATGGCCGCCGGTGGTCTTGATCTGTTCGACGCCGCTCGCCGCCAGGGCCGGGCACATGGTGTCGTCCTCGTCCTCGCCATAGAAGCACTGGATCAGCGCCGGCGGCACCTTGGCGATTTCGGGCTTGATCGGCAGCGCCTCGTCGCTGGTCGCCGCCCCCAGCCAGCCGCCGACCGTGATCTCGAAATCGGCGTTCTGGGCAAAGCCCAGCAGCGCCATCGAGGCGACATGGGACCGCATCTCGCCGGGCAGCCGGTTATAGGCAAACGGCATGATGTCGGCGCCGAAGGAATAGCCGATCAGCGCCACCTTGGTCGCATGCCATTTGGCCATATAGGTCTTCATGACCAGGGCCAGCGCCTTCGCCGTCTCCTCCGGCGTCTTCTTGCTCCAGAAATAGCGCAACGAATCCCAGCCGACGGTCGGCACCCCGTCGGCTTGCAGGTTTTCGGCGATGCTCTTGTCCAGATCGCGCCAGCCGCCGTCGCCGGAGATCACGATCGCCATCAGCTTCGACGGCTTGTCCGCCGGCAGCTCGACCAGCGGCAGCGCATCCAGGCCGGACGCATCCGCCTCGGGCTTATCGAGCCTCGCCAGCACCAGATCGGCCAGCGCGTCGCCCGACGGCGCCTTGCCCGCCAGATCCTGGATCTCGACCGGCGTGCCGTCCTTGGCCAAGAGCGCCAGGTGATCGCGCATCGGCTTGGTCGCGGCGTCGGTGAACCCGACCGACCAGAAGCCCTGCAGGTCCTTGAAGGCGCCATAGCTGAAGCCGCCGCCGACGGGGCTCGCCCCCGTCCCCGGGCACAGCGCCTTGCGGGTCGGGATCGCGATCGCCGGATCGAGCGACACGGCGCCGGCATAGGTCGCCGACGGCACCTGGGACAGGGCGACCTCGGCCAGCGTGCCGCCGATACCAACACCGGCCAGGATCGGCGAGCGATAGGTGGCATAGGCGCGATCATGCTGCAGCTGCCGGCTCAACCCCTCGATATCGCCGCCCAGGTTCAGGCATTTCTCGGTGTCGGCGGCGAGATTGGCGATATAGGTATCGGTATCGACCTTGATCACCAGCGCGCCGCTGGCGGCGAGCCTGGCCGTGGCCGCATCGTCGAGCTCGGCGCCGGCACCGGGATCGCTGAACAGCAGGACCAGCCCGCGCATGTCGCCTTCGGGTTCGGTCAGTTGCACCGTGCCGAACCGGCCGCCGTCGATCGGCGCGGTCGTGGCCAGCGCCGGACCGGTCGCCAGCATCAGACCGCACCCGAGCGCCAGCCAACTTCCCGCCATCGCGATCCTCATGCCTTGTTGCTGCCGCCGGCCAGTGCGACCACGTCGGCGAGCGCCACGAACGGCCCGATGGCACCTGACGCCGCCAGATAGCGCGGCTCCCAGCCGGGGTGGAACTTGTTCTTGAAGGTCCGCAGCCCCTGGAAATTATAGACCCGGCCGCCGTGTGCCCAGACCAGCCCGGCGATCCGGTGCCAGCGCGAGGCGAGTGGCGAGCGGTTGATGCCCGACAGCGGCGCCATGCCCAGGCAGAAGCGCTCGAACCCTTCCTCGCGCAGGCGCCGGGCGATGCAGGTGAACAGAAACTCCATCGCATAGGCGGAGGCATCGGGCGTATGGCGCATGATGCCGACTGTCGCTTCCTTGCGCTGGTCGGTCGTCATCAGGCTGACGAAGGCGACCGGCTCGCCACCCTGGGTCAAGAGCGCCACCGATTGGGCCGCGATGAAGCTCGGCTCGAACGCTGCGACCGAGAAGCTCTTTTCCTTGGCACGCCGGCTCGCGAGCCAGGCGTCGGAGATCCGGGTCAGCGTGGCGATGCGCTTTTCCGCCACCTCCGGCGCCAGCATCTCGATCGCCAGCCCATCGCGCTCGCCGCGCTTCAGCGCATAGCGCAGGCCCGACCAGCGACCGCCCTGCAGCGTGAAATCGGCGAGCGGCACGATCGCCTCCTCGCCCAGCTTCAGGATCTTCAGGCCCGCATCCAGGTACAAGGGCAGGCTTTCGGCGCGGACCTGATAGAAGGCGGCTCGGCCGCCATGCTCGTCGGCCAGTTCGACGAAGCGCCAGATCAGTTCCGGCCATTCCTCGCGCGGGCCGACCGGGTCGTAGAGCGCCACCCAGCTGCGCCCGCGTTTGGCATACATCAGGAAGCCGCGGCCGGAGGCCGAGAACAGGAAGCTCTTGTCGCCCATCAGCGCCAGCACGACCTCGCTGCGGCCCTGGTCGCCGATGATCTTTTCGGCCTGGTCCAGCTCGGCCCCGGTCGGCGGCTCGACCCGGCCGGGTGCGGTGCGCAGCAATTGCCCGGTCGCCAATGCCAGCGCCAGCACCGCCATGCCCAACAAGGCCCGCAGCGCGCGCGGCGCCTGCTCGTCGAATTCGAAATGCCACCACAGATCATGGGTATAGGCGACGTCGCGGAAGGCGAAGAACAGAATCCAGGACGAGCCGGCCAAGACCACGGCGATGCCGACGAACCATTCCGCCGTGAACGGCTGGCGCAGGAACGAGGCCGGGCGCGTGAACTGCCGACGGGTCGACAGCAGCATCAGGATGAAGAAGGCGATGACGACCGCTTCGTCCCAGGCCAGTCCCTTGGCGACGGAGAGGCCCAGATTGAGGATCGCCAGCAGCAGAGCCAGCCACCAGGCGCCGTCCAGCCGATGGAACAGCCCGCGCGCCACGAACAGCAGCAGCACGCCGGCGAGACTGCCGAAGAAGTTCGACATCTCGACCGCCCAGAGCGGCAGCAGGTCGTGTAGCAGCGCCAGCCGTTTGCCGAACGCCGGCGTGGCGCCCGACACGATCAGCATGACGCCGATGGCAAAAGTGACGACGCTCAGATAGATCGGTGCCAGCAGGCCGGCGCCGCGCAACACCCGCTCCGTCGCCTTGTTGGTCTTGCCGGCAAGCCGCGTCAGCTCGTAGCCCGCCAGCAGCACGCCGGCCAGCATCAGCGGCAGCAGGAAATAGACCGCGCGATAGGCCAGGAGCGCCGCGGCGGCCAGACTGGGCGAGACCTTGCTGCCGAGCGCGAACACCACCACCGCCTCGAACACGCCGATGCCGCCCGGCACATGGCTGATGACGCCCAGCGCGGTCGCAGCGGCATAGATCGCGGAGAAGGTGGCGAAATCGACCTTGCCCTCGGGCAGCAGGAACCAGAGGGCCGCCGCCGCCCCGATCAGATCGACCGCGGTCAGCAGGATCTGCGCCAGGGTCAGGCCCGCGCCCGGCACCTCGACCGTCCAGGAGCCAAGCCGGACCGGCGCGCGGCGGATGCGGCAGAGGACAACCAGCACAGCCACCGCGACCAGCACCACGATACCGCCGACCTGCAGCGCCATCGGCGACAGATGCAGCAGGCGGGCGATGGTCTTGCCGGCGAACAGGGCGGCCGCCGCGGCATAGGCGGCTAGGCCGACGCCGAAGCCCGCGGTGATGAACAGCATGATCCGGGTGATCTGGTCCGACTGCACGCCGACCGCGCCATAGGCACGGTAGCGCACGGCGCCGCCGGTCAGCGCGCCGAACCCGACCGCATTGCCCAAGGCCGAACCGCAGAACGACCCCAGCAGCAGCGCCGAGGCCGGGATGCGGGCGCCGACATAGCGGAGCGCGCAGATATCCCGCGCGATCAGCGCCAGATAGCTGATCGCAGTGGCGCCCGCCGACCAGTACAGCAGCCGGTCGGGCGTGCGCCGCATCGCGCGGATCATCGCGTGATAGTCGATGCCGTGGGACAGGCCGTGCAGCAGTGCCAGCACGATGCCGCAGGCGACGAGCGCGATCGCGGGCGCCATCAGGCGCCGCATCCAGCCCATCATGCCCTGGGGCCCGTCGACCGGGACCTCACCTTCCTCCAACCCATCACCTCCGCCGGAACGTCGCCAGAGGTTTAGCGCATCGAAGCTGCGTTTCGCCACTCACCATGTCCGGAGGAAGAACAACGGTGCTATTCGCCGTGCGGTTCCTTTGAGGGTGCCGAGGCTCAGGAGCCTTTCGCCGGCGGCGGCGCCTGCAGGTCGGCGAGCTTGGTCTCCAGCGTCTTCACCCGCGCGTCGGGGATCTTGTAGGCCCAGCCGTCGGTGCGCTTGGCGATCTCCGCCGCCGCATCCCCGCCCTTGGCCGCGAATTTGACCCAGGTCGCGCCGTCTTGCTCGGTCAGGGTCACGTCGAGCGCCAACCCGTCGAACGTTTCCAGATGCGCCGTCGCGACCGGTGCCGCCGTGACGGCGCTCGCCGGCTTGACGTCGGTCAGGTCCAGATAGCGGAACGCGGGCGCCACGTCGCTGCCCGGATTGTCCGACTTCAGCTTGAAATCCTTGGGCAGATCCTGGATCGCCAGCTTGCCTTCCGGCTTGTCGCGCGTGAACACCAACGGCCTCGACCCGGCCGCGGCCGGGGCGAGGCTGATCGACTTGATCTTGTCGGCATCGATATCGACCAGCTTGCGGTCGATCCAGCTCAAGACATCGGCCGGCAGATCGAACGCGGGTGCGGCGAGCCAGGTCCGCGCATCGTCGGGCTTGCGCACATAGACGCCGTCGTCGTTGCCGGCCAAGCCATAGCGGCGGCGGCCGACGATCAGCTTGACGATATCGGCGCCATTAGCGTCGGCCAGATCGATCGATTTCGCCTCGGAGCCCTTGTCGCCGGGCGTGCCCAAGTCGAGCCGGTCGTAGAGCTTCGGCCGTTCGGTCTTGGGCTCGATCGTCTTCAGATCGAGCAAAGCCGAGAGGATCGGGCGGATCGTGGTCGGGTCGACCGGATAGCCGCCCTTGTCGGCGAGGGTCCAGCCATCGACCGGCACCTCGCCGGCCTTGGGCGCAGCGCCCTTGCGTTCCAGCGTCACGGTGCCGGCGGTACCGACCACCGTCATCTTGGCGGCCCCGGCGATCCAGTCCTTGAGGCCGGGCAGGACCGGGGCAGTCGCAACGCTGGCTAGCTTGGTCCCGCCCGGCGCCGGCACGAACACGGCGGCGGCGAACACGGGGATGGTGACGATCGTCAGCGCGATCAGAGTGGTGCTGCGCATCAGGTTCTCCTCCCCCTCAGACAGTCTGCGCGCGGCGCTTGCGCCGCTGGCCGCGGACCAGCCCGATGATCAGCGCCAGGAACGCCAGCAGCACCGGCACCAGCGCCACGTCGAAGCCCACCAGCCTGTCCTTCAGCCGGTCGATATCCTGGCGCAACGCCAGCTGAACCTGCCGCAACTGCGAGCGGGTCTGGATGATCGTCGCCGACAGATCGTTGATCGACTGCTGCTGTTCGGCGCTGAGCGGCGCGTCCTTGCCGTCAGGGCCCTTGTTGGTCCGCAGATCCACGAGCTTCGACTGTGCCTCGCGCAGCTTGTCCTGCAGTTCCTTTTCCTTGGCGCGATAGCTGTCCTCGGCCTGGCGCTGCAGCTGATCGACCACGGTGAAGGGACGGACCGCGCTGCCGCGCGAACGCAGACCGATCAGGTCGCCGGTCCCGGCCAGGCTATCGACGGCGTTCTGCACGAAATCGCCGTTGTTGGCGGTCGGCGTCGCCGCGCGCTGGCCGAAGAAATCCTGGACCTGGACCCAGAACCGGTCGTCGAGCAGATCGGCATCGGCGACCACGATGACGCTGATCGGCTGCTTCGCCACCTTGATCTGGTTCGGATCGGCCGCGAACTGGGTCTGGGCGTCCGGCTTCGGTGGGTCGCCCGGCTTCGCCGCTTCCGGTTCGACCGGCTTGCCCTCGGGGAAAGCGGTATCGGCCGGTCCGGTGATGCGGGCGGCCAGCGTATAGCGCTCGCCGGTCGGTTTGAACGACGCCAGCAGGCCCAGCACGTCAGGCAGGCCCTGGACTTTGGCGACATCGATCAGTTCGGACTGGTCGGACGAGCGCAGCAGCCACTCCAGCTTGGTCTTGGCACCCTGGACCGGCTCCAATGCGCCGGCGGTGGCGAGGTTCAGCTGGCCCAACTGCCCAGTGACCGGATCGTCATGGTTGATCGCGTCGCCCTTGAGATTGAGCCAGGCCAGATATTCCGCCGCCTGCACGTGGGTGCCGGTGCCGGCATTGACCTTGCGCGCGGCAAGGCGATCGCCGACGACCTTGCCCGGCAGCAGATCGACGCCCCAGGCATGCAGCAGCCGGTCGAAGCTGGCCGCCGACGGCGGACCGCCGGGCGGGCTCATCATCGAGGGGTGCGCTTGGGAGAATTCCGCATTCGGATCGGCGAACACCAGCGCATGGCCGCCGTTCATCACGAACTGATCGATGGCATATTCGGTCTTGGACAGCAGCTTCTGCGGCTGGACGATCATCAGCAGATCGACATCGTCCGGCACCTTGTCGAAGCCCACCCCGATATCGCGCACGTCGAAGCCCTGGCGCAGCTGGTCCAGCACGACTTGAGACTGGGTCGGCTGCCCCTGCATGCGCGCCATCGGATCGCCGTCGAGCGACAGGGTCGAGACCAGGCCGATCAGCTTTTTCTTCGGGAAGGCAAGCTGTTGGATCAGCTTGGTCAGATCATATTCCAGGAAGCGCTCGCGCTCCGGCTGGAAGAAGGCGACGGTCTGCTTGTCGTCGGTCGAATTGGACCCGGCCAGGCCGAAATAGACCTGCTCGCCGCCCTCATCGAGCGGCACGCCCTGCAATCCGGCAGCGGTCGCCTGATCCTCGATCTCGGAATAGGGTTCCGGATCAAGGATCTGCAGATCGATCTTGCCATGGGCGCGGGCGGCATATTCCTGCAGCAGCTCGCGCACCCGCTGGGCATAGACCCCGAAGCTCGGAACCTGTTCGCCCAGCTGCTTTGAATAGAACAGCTTGAGCGTCACCGGCTCGTCGATCTTGGCCAGCACCGCCTTGGTGCCGTCGGACAGGGTATAAAGATGCTGATCGGTCAGATCGATCGTGTCGCCACCCAGCAATTTGCCGGCGAGGCCATTGATCGAGACCAACAGAACGGCCGCGAGGCCCAACCCCGCCAGGGTCATTCCGGTAACGGAACGGCTCATGCTCTGGCTCCTCAATCCGCCTTCTTCAGCTCGACGAGGATCGTGTTCGCGAACAGGAACAGGCCGATCACCGAGCCGAAGAAGATAAGGTCGCGCAGGTCGACCACGCCGCGCGTGATCGCCGCGAAATGCGACAGGAAACTCATGGACGCGATGGTCTGCACCAGCCCGCCCGGGGCCCAGCCCTGGACCGGTCCCAACACGATCGGCGACCCCGAGGCGGTGAACAGGAAGCAGACGACCGCGCTCAGCACAAAGGCGATGACCTGATTCTTGGTGATGGCCGAGATCGCCGAGCCGATCGCCAGGAACGCGCCCGCCATCAGGAAGCTGCCGATATAGCTGGCCAGGATCACGCCGTTATCGGGCTCGCCCAGGTAGTTGACCGTGATCCAGAACGGAAAGGTCAGGATCAGCGCGATGCCGGTGAAGGCCCAGGCCGCCAGGAACTTGGCGCATACCGCCTGGCCCGTGGTGATCGGCAGGGTCAGGAACATCTCGATCGTGCCGGTCTTGCGCTCCTCGGCCCAAAGCCGCATCGACAGGGCCGGGATCAGGAACAGATAGAGCCAGGGATGGAAGTTGAAGAACACCTGCAGATCCGCCTGACCCCGCTCGAAAAAGCCGCCGACGTAAAAGGTCAGCGCCCCAGCCATGACCAGGAAGATCACGATGAAGACGTAGGCGAGCGGGGTGGCGAAATAGCTGACCAACTCGCGACGGAACACGACACCGACGGTGCCCATGGGCAATTGCTCCCGGAAGGTGTGGTTAAGCGGCCGCGGTGATGTCGCGGAACACGCCGTCGAGGCGGCCCCGCTCCAACCGCAATTCGGCAATCGTAACGCCATGCCGGGTCACGAGATCGCGCACCGCGGTCAGCAGATCGACGCCGTCCTGGGCCAGGACATAGAGCCCGATCGCGTCTGCCCGGCCGCCCCATTCGACAGCGGCGACACCCGGCAATCCTGCGAGATCGCCCGCGACCGCGTCGCCGAGCGGCTCCAGCCCGCGCACGAAGACGGCGTTGTGATAGCGCGAGCGCGCTTCCAGCTCGCCGGGCGTGCCGTCAGCCAGCACGGTGCCATGGGCGATGACCATGGCGCGGGTGCAGACCGCGTCGACCTCTTCCAGGATATGGGTCGAGATGATGATCGCCTTGTCCCGGGCCATGCCCTGGATCAGTTCGCGCACCTGATGCTTCTGATTGGGATCGAGGCCGTCCGTGGGCTCGTCCAGGATCAGCACTTCCGGATCATGCAGCAGCGCCTGAGCCAAGCCGACCCGGCGCTTGAAGCCCTTCGACAGCGTCTCGATCGGCTGATACATGACGCGGCCCAATTCGAGCCGCGCGGCCGCATCCTCGACCCGGCGCTTGGCCTCGGCCCCGCGATAGCCGCGCACCTGGGCGATGAAGCTTAAGAAACCGGCCGGCGTCATGTCGGGATAGGCCGGCGCGCCCTCGGGCAGATAGCCCAGCTTGCGCTTGGCCTGCAGCGGCTCCTTGACCACATCATGGCCGCAGATCACGGCACGGCCGGCCGACGGTGCCAGAAAGCCCGCGGCCATTTTCATGGTTGTCGACTTGCCGGCGCCGTTCGGCCCCAGAAAACCCAGCACCTCGCCCCGGTCGACCGTGAAGCTGATGCCCTTGACCGCCTCGACCGGTCCGAATCGTTTGACGAGGCCATGAATTTCAATGAGATGAGTCACCGGCGCGGGATCCCCCTTTATTCTTGGATGCCGGGTTAGCAGAAAGCTTCGTCCATGGGAACCTTCCCTGTGGCCGCGGTCCAGCGACGGAAAGTCGCGAGAGCGTGATGGAGCGGCGTGGCGCCGCCGATGGTCGGCGCGAGATCGGCATGATAGGTCTGTGGCGCCGCTCGACCAACTCGAGGAGACCCGTCCCGGTGCTCAACCCAGCGCTCATCAACAAGACCCGCCTCTACAGCGGGCTCGTGCTGTTCACCTATGTCTCGATCCACCTGATCAACCATTCGCTGGGCTTGATCTCGGTGATGGCGATGCAGGCGATGCTGGACCGGGTCGAGCATATCTGGGAGAGCATCCCGGGCACCGTCGTGCTCTATGGCGCGCTGCTCATCCATCTCTCGCTGGCGCTGCTGGCGCTCTATCGACGGCGCTCGCTGCGCATGCCGGCGATGGAGGCGGCGCAATTGTGCCTGGGCTTTCTGATCCCGTTCCTGCTGGCCCAGCATCTGGCCGCGACCCGGCTGACCTACAGTCTCTATGACGGCGACGATACCTACCGGGCCGAGCTCTTGCGCATGTACACGCTCAACCCGGAACGCGGCTGGATGCAGGTCGTGCTGCTGATTGCCGCCTGGATCCACGGCACGATCGGCGTCAATTATTCGCTCAGTCTCCGCCCCTGGTACCCGACCGCCAAGCCGACCCTGTTCGCCACCGCCATCCTGATCCCGGTTTTGGCCCTGCTGGGTTTCTGGGAAGGCGGACGCGAGGTCGCCGAAATGGCGATGGACCCGGAGGTGAAGGCGCGGATGATCGCCCATCACGCGCTCTCGCCGGACGCCCTGGCCAATCTCGACCTGATCCGCGACTGGATGCGCGGCACGGTGACCGCCCTGATCCTGATCGTGCTGGCCCTGCGCCTGGTGCGCCGCCAATGGCAGCGCCGGCGCGGCACATTCCGCGTGACCTATCCGGACGGCCGCCGGATCGAAGCGCTGATCGGCACCAGCGTGCTCGAAGTGAGCCGCATGGCCAAGATCCCCCATGCGTCCGTCTGCGGCGGGCGCGGGCGCTGCTCGACCTGCCGCATCCGCGTCGTGGCGCCGGCAAGCGCGCTGCCGGAATTGTCCGACGCCGAAATGAAGGTGCTGCACCGGGTCGGCGCCGCGCCCAACGTGCGGCTGGCCTGCCAATTGCGCCCGATGGGCCACCTCAGTGCGACACCGCTGCTGTCGCCGACCGTGACCGTGCACGAGGGCCTGGCCGCCGGCGGCCATATGACCGGCAGCGAGCGCGAGATCGCCATTCTGTTCGCCGATATCCGCTCCTTCACCGAACTGGCCGAGACCAAGCTGCCCTACGACGTGGTGTTCCTGCTCAACCGCTATTTCGAGGAGATGGGCCGCGCGATCGAGGGGGCCGGCGGCCGGGTCGACAAGTTCATCGGCGACGGCATCATGGCGCTGTTCGGCGTCGAGGCCGGGGCCGAGGCCGGGTGTCGTGCCGCACTTGCCGCCGCTGCCGCCATGTCGGAGCGGCTCATTCATCTGAACACCGTGCTGGCCGAGGATCTGCCGACGCCGCTCAAGATCGGTATCGGCATCCATGCCGGCCCGGCCATCGTCGGCGAAATGGGCTTCGGCCAGACCGTCTCGGTCACCGCGATCGGCGACGCGGTCAATACCGCCAGCCGGCTCGAAAGCATGACCAAGGAGCAGGGTGTGCAGCTGATCGTGTCGGAAGAGGTCGCCCGCCACGCCCTGACCAATCTCGACCGCTTCCCGGCCATGGAGATCATGGTGCGCGGCCGCGTGCAGCCGCTGACGATCCGTTGCATCCCGCTCGGCAGCGATTTGGTGGGGTAGATGCAGGCCCCAAACGCGCGCCGAGCCGGTTATCGGATCAAAGCGCGGGTGACCGCATCCGGTTCGCTGGCGATGACGCGCAACAGTACCCGCGCCGGGCCGGCCGGCTTACGATGCCCCTGCTCGTAATTGCGGATCGTCTCGACCGAGAAGCCGAAGCGTGCCGCAAATTGTTCCTGGCTGAGCCCAAGGCGCTGACGAATGCTCTTCACGTCGTCGGGCGCCGGCGCCGGCACTACCCGGCGCGCACGCAGCAATTCATCGGCCGTGAAGATCGGCGCCGTATCCGGATCGGTCGCGATCTGGGCGTCGATCTCGGCGTCGGTCGTTGCTTCAAGAGCCGACCAATCGATCTTGGAAAGATCGACCTCAGCCCGGGTACGCCGCACGATAGTCATCTCGTTCTTTCCTGTTCGCCAAACGGAGACTGATGATCCGACGAACATTGCCTCGATCTGTGTAGACACAGACGAGGCAGACAGTCCGCACGGCGCCGATAGCCTTTATTCGAAGCTCGCCATAGTCGCGCCTGGCATCAATCGCCTCCAGCGTCGCTCCGTCGAACAGGGCCACCGCCACGTCGAAGGGCAATCGCCTATCCGCAAAATTGCGCTGGCTCTTCGCCTCGTCCCATTCGAAGACCATGACGAAAGGTAGTACGCTGACGGATATCCGTCAATGACGGACCGCTATTGGAAAAGATCGCGCCCCGGCATTTGCCGCCCCACCCTTTCCGATCAGGCAAACCGGGTGAAGGATTCTCAGATGGGCTTGTCACTTGTGCGCTTCCGCATTGTTTGAGCACATCTGTGCCGTCATCTGGAGATAGCCCCGATAGGGATCAAGACCGCTCGATTTTCGGCGTTCGTCGAGCTTATCCGGTTGCAAGATCGGATCGGCGCGCCAGCCGCCATCGATGCAATGGCCTTGAGTCCCATATAGCTGAGGACGTCCCTCGCCGATCGAGATCCGATCCTCCAGATATGGCGCCTCGTAGGCAAGCGCCTCGTGCCGTTCGACGGCCGCTTCGACGTCCGGCAGCACCGATCGTTGAAACGCGATGTCGTCGTCGGAATGTTGAGCGATGAGCCAAGCCGCGAGCGCGGCGGGCTCGCCGAAGACGGTTCGAGTCGGCCAGCCGTGGAGATGTCGGATCTCAATCAGAACCAATCGGTTCGACTTAAAGATCTCTTCTTTGAGCCGACTCAAGTCGTCGCAGGGGCCTGGATTTTCATTCGTTTGACCGCAGCCTGCCCCTTGGATTTCGGTCAGGGCAAGCTGATCGACGGCCATCATGCCCGTGAGGCGAGCCGTCACACACTCGACCTCTCGCAAATCGCAATTGAGACCTTGCTGAGAGATCATTTTGGCGCGGACTTCGGACAACGCCGCCGTTGCGGCGTCGCTGCTCCGACCGTCTGTCGGCCATATAGCGGCTGTCAGGACGATCGGCAAAATCCGCCAAACTCTCACCCCTTCAACGCCGCCTCGATCGCGCCGATCAGCTCCGCTGCATCGGGCGTCGTGCGCGAGCCGAAGCTCGTGACCTTGCCATCCCGCCCGACCAGGTATTTGTGGAAATTCCACTTCGGCGCCGCGTCCGCGCCCAGCTCGGCGACCGCCCATTTGTAGAACGGATGCGCCGCCGGGCCGACCACCGGTTCTTTCGACGTCATCGGAAAATCGATCGCGAACTTGGTCGTGCAGAAGCTGTGGATCTCGGCCTCGGTCCCCGGCTCCTGGGCGCCGAAATCGTTGGCGGGAACGCCGATCACAACCAAGCCTTGGTCGCCATACTGCTTCGACAGCGCCTCCAGCCCTTCGTATTGGGGTGTGAGGCCGCAGAAGGAGGCGACATTCACCACCAGCAGCACCTTGCCCTCGAAACTCTTGAGCGGCATCGGCTTGCCGTCGATCGCGGTGAAGTCGAAATCAAAAGCGCTCATGCGTGTTCCCCCGGTTGTTCTTGCAAGCGTTAGTCCCCGTAGCGCTGTTCGGTCCAGGGGTCGCCGTGACTATGGTAGCCGCGCGCCTCCCAGAAGCCCGGGCGATCCTCGGCCACGAATTCGATGCGGTTGATCCATTTGGCGCTCTTCCACAGATAGAGCTTCGGCACCAGCGCCCGCACCGGGCCGCCATGCTCGCGCGTCAGCGGCTTGCCGTCCCATTGGTGCACCAGGAACACGTCGTCATCGTCGAAGTCGATGAGCGGCAAGTTGGTCGTATAGCCATCGTACGCATGGAACACGACGAAATTGGCGGTCGGCAGCGGCTTGACCAGCGACAGAAGATGCTTGGCCGACACGCCCTGCCAGCGGTTGTCGTAGCGCGACCAGGCGGTCACGCAATGCATGTCCGACACGTCCTCGCGCTGCGGCTGCGCCAGGAACTGGTCCCAGTTCCAGACCAGCGGATTTTCGACCAGGCCGGTGACGCGCAGATGCCAGCGGTCGAGCCGGACGTCGGGCTTGGCGCCCAGGTCCAGCACCGGCCAGTTCTTGACCTCGCGCTGGCCCGGCGGCAGGCGCCGGGCGCCCGGCTTGACGCTCTCGCCGGTCAAGAGCCGGCCTTCGTCGGCCCAGCGCTGCTTGGTCTCGATGAGCTTGCGTTTGACGCCTGCGATCAGGCCTTCGTCCTCGTCGCCCGCCATGTCGTCGCTCCGGAAAATGGATCTGGACCCAGGAGATAGGCTGCCGGGCCCCACCCCGCAACGCACGAGCGGGTGAAGTCAGATCAGCTCGACGCTCGTGGCTTCGCGCCCGCGCGGCGCGGTCTTGACCTGCATCTTGACCAGTTGGCCGGGCTCCAGCGGCCCCAGGCCCGAGCGGCGCAGGACCGAGCCATGGACGAACACGTCCTTGCCGCCGTCGCTGGCCGAGATGAAGCCGAAGCCCTTCGTCTCGTCGAACCATTTGACCGTGCCGTCCAGCTCTTCGGTCGGGCCGCTGGACCCCCGATCGAAGCCGCCGCCGCGCGGGGCGCGCGCCGCGGCCGTGCTCTCGTCGATCGACAGGATGGCGGCGACCGAACGCCCCTTCGGCCCCTCGACCACGTCGCAAACCATGGTCGTGCCCTCGGCGATCTCGTCATGGCCGGCCTGGGCCAGGATACCGGCCGGCAGGAACACGTCGCCGGTACCGTCGTTCGCCGTCACGAAACCGAAGCCCTTGGTCCGGTTGAACCACTTCACCGTCGCCGTCAGTCGCAGCGCGTCACCGCCGCCCCGAGAGTAGCTCATGAGAATCCCGCCGCCAGATGCCAGGCCAAAAGCGTAACATTGTTGCGGTGCATTGAAAACGGCAGGCACCGGGGAGCCGAAGCGGTGCCGCGACCGTTGACAGGGGACGGCCCGCCGCCCTATGGCAGCCCATCAATTCATCGGAGAGACGCACCATGGTCGCATACAAGACGCTGGATCAGCTTGACGTCGCGGGCAAGCGCGTGCTCGTGCGGGTCGATCTCAACGTCCCGATGCAGAACGGCAAGGTTTCCGACGCCACGCGCATCGAACGGCTGGTCCCGACCATCCAAGCGCTGACCAAGGCCGGCGGCCGGGTCGTGCTGCTGTCCCATTTCGGCCGGCCCAAGGGCAAGCCCGCGCCGGAAGCGTCGCTCGGCCAGCTGGTCGCCCCGCTGTCGGCGGCCCTGGGCGGCCGCAAGATCGCCTTCGCCGAGGATTGCATCGGTCCCGACGCCGAGAAGGTGGTGGCGGCACTCCAGGACGGTGACGTGGCGCTGTTGGAAAACCTGCGCTTCCATCCGGGCGAGGAGATCAACGACCCGGGCTTCGCCTCGGCGCTGGCCAAGCTCGGCGACGTCTATGTCAACGATGCCTTCTCCGCCGCCCATCGCGCCCATGCCTCGACCGAGGCGCTGGCCCATCTGCTGCCGAAGGCCGCGGGCCTGTTGATGCAGGCGGAGCTGGAGGCGCTGTCGGCAGCGCTGGAAAAGCCGGAGCGCCCGGTCGCCGCCATCGTCGGCGGCTCCAAGGTTTCGACCAAGCTCGATCTGCTGAACTCGCTGGTCGCCAAGGTCGATATCCTGATCATCGGCGGCGCCATGGCCAACACTATGCTGCTGGCCCAGGGCGTCGAGGTCGGCAAGTCGCTGGTCGAGCGCGACATGCTGGATACGGCCAAGGCGATCTTCGGGGCCGCCGAGAAGGCCGGCTGCACCATCGTGCTCCCGGAGGACGCGGTGGTGGCCGCCAAGCTGGCGGTCGGCCAGGAGACCAGGATCGTACCGATGGGCGAGGTGCCGCCCGACCTGATGGTGCTGGACGCCGGCCCGAAGACGGTCGCGACCATCGCCGCTAAGCTGGCCGGCGCCCGGACCCTGGTCTGGAACGGCCCGGTCGGCGCGTTCGAATTTCCGCCGTTCGATGCCGGCACCAACGCGATCGCCCAGGAAGTGGCCCGTCTGGTCGCGGCCAAAAAGCTGCTGGCCGTGGCCGGCGGCGGCGACACGGTCTCGGCCATGTCCCATGCCGGCGTGATCGACAAGCTCAGCTATGTCTCGACCGCCGGCGGCGCGTTCCTGGAATGGCTCGAAGGCCGCGAGCTGCCGGGCGTGAAGGCGCTGGCGGACTGAGTTCTCTCTCCTCGTCATTCCCGCGAAAGCGGGAATGACGGAAGGAGAAGCTACGGCAGCGCCAGTTCTCTGAGATCGAACAGCTCGGCCGGGAAGCGGACGATGACGCAGGTCCCCCGGTCGAGTTCGCTTTCGATCACGATCTTGCCGCCATGGAGTTCGACCATGGCGCGGGTCAGCGGTAGGCCCAGGCCGGTGCCCTCGTATTTCCGGCTCAAGGTGCCGTCGACCTGACCGAACGGCTTCAGCGCGGTCGCGATATCATCGGCGGCGATGCCGATGCCGGTGTCGGCCACGCGCAGCAGCAGGTCGCCTGACGGCTCGCGCTCGGACGAGACCGTGACGGAGCCGCCGGCGGGCGTGAATTTGATCGCGTTCGAGATCAGGTTGAGCAGGATCTGGCGGAGCTTGCGCGGATCGGCACGGAGCGGCGGCAGCTTGGCCGACACGGTCGCCGACAGCTCCAGATGGTTGCGCATGGCGCGTTCGCGCATCAGCCGCAGCACGCCGTCGACCACGCCCTTCAGCTCCAGCGCCTCTTCATTGAGGTCGAGTTGGCCGGCCTCGGCTTTGGCCAGGTCCAGGATGTCGTTGATGACCTCCAGCAGATGGCGGCCGCTGTTCAGCACGTCGTGCATATATTCGCGGTAAGGCTTGGAGATCGGCCCCAGCGTCTCGGCGATGATCAGTTCGGAAAAGCCGATGATCGCGTTCAGTGGCGTGCGCAGCTCGTGGCTGATGTTGGCCAGGAATTCCGACTTGGCGCGGTTGGCGCTCTCGGCCACTTCCTTGGCTTCGAACAGGGCGCGCTCGCGGTTTTTCAGCTCGGTGATGTCGGTGCGGATGCCGACGATCGAGCCGTCGGCGGTCAGCCGGTCGGTCGCCCGGATCCAGCGCCCGTCAGCCAGCTCGAACTCGATCGCGTCCAGCGACTTCGCCCGCTCGGTCAGCGTGATCGCCATCAGCCCGTCGGCGATTTCGCCCGCCACGATATCGCCGCAGCTGATCGCGGCCCGGACGATATCGTGGAACGACACGCCGGCGTGGATGCGGCGCGCGCTCAACGGGTACATGGCGAGAAAACGCTGATTGCACAGCAGCAGCCGTTCCTCGCTGTCGAACAGCGCGAAGCCCTCGGAAATACTGTCGATCGCGTGGGTGAGCTGGGTGCGCGACTGGGCGACCATGCCCAGCGCCATCGCCTCGGCCGTCACGTCCCGGCTGGTGCCGCGATAGCCGATGAACCGGCCGCTGTCGGGATCGAACACCGGCAGGCCGGCCATCCGGCAATGGCGTTCGGCGCCGTTGGCATGGCGGATCAGGAACGGCTTGTCGCGGAACGGCCGGGGCTGGCGCGCGTCCATCGGGCTGGGCGCATCCTCGCCCAGATCATCGACGAACCGGCCGAGATCGAGCAGGCTGCGGCCGGTCAGCTCGCGCGGGTGATAGCCCAACAGCTCGCTGACCCGGGGCGAGACCGCCAGCAGCATCAGGTCCGCTCCGGTTTCCCAGATCCAGTCCGATACCAGCCGGGTGACATCGTTCAGCCGTTCCTGGGCGGCGCCGATCTGCTGGCGCAGCCGGCCGCTCAGCGACAGCTCGTCGATCACGGTGGCGATGCCGATCAGCCCGCCATGGGCGTCGAACGCGCCCCAATGTTCCGAGCGCACGGTTTCGGTACCGGCCGGGGTCGCGACCTGATCCTCGCGCAGATGGGTGATGCCGTGCGCCAGGCCACTCGCAACCTCCGCGATCGACCAGGGCGGCGGTGCCGGAATATCGTCATGGAAGCCGATGCGCTGCACGAACTCGCGCCAGGCGAGATTGCTCCACAGCATGCGGCCAACCGCATCGGTAATGAGGGCCGCACCGCCGCGGCCGAGGAAATCGAGCCCGACCACATCCAGCACGCGCCGGCATTGCGGGTCGAGCGCGCTCAACACGCTGGCGGCCGGCGCGGTCGCGGTCATCCGCAACGGTCCCTGGACGATCGGCAGCGGTGACGCATCCCCGGCCCTCCGCCCGTCAGTGTCGCGTCGGCGTGCGCTGCGGCTGCTCGATCTGCCAGATCGCCCGCAGGAAGTTCGGATCGCGTTGCCATTTCTTCAACAGCATGCCGGCGGCATCTTCCTTGATCCGGTCGTAGAGGCCGAGAATGCCGGCCATATCGGCCAGATGATTGACCGAATCACGCCCACGCGCCTTGCGCGTCAGCACGTAGATAGAGGCGAAGGTCGATTTGTCGATGCCGCTGCCCTTGCAAGCGATCGCCAGCCCCTCGCCGCCCGGCTCGAACAGCATGCGCTGCACCAGCTGCAGGCGGATGCCGGTGTATTTGCCGAACAGGGCCGCGAACAGCGCCACCTCGCCCTCGCGCAGCGTCTTGACGATCAGCGCCGGGGTGATTTCCTTGCGGTCGGACAGCTCGTCGGCAAGTGCCACCGCCTTCGGCTTAAACTCGCCATCGCCCTCGGTCAGCGCCTTGACTGTCGATTCCATAGTCTCGTCCAGCTCGGCCGGATCGACCTCGTATCGCTCCAGAATATAGGTGCGCAGCGCCGCCGAGACCCACCAGTACATCCGCTTGGCCAGTGTCGTTTCCAGATCGGGCCGGCGCAGCAGCGGGTTCTGGTAGGTATCGACGCGCTGCGACTGCTCGACCAGATATTCCATGGTCCGCTGCGAGATCTTGGCGTGGTGGTTTTCCAGGAGCGTCTTGATCACATCGACGCTGTCGGTCGCGATCAGGGCGTCGGTGACTTCCTCCGACACCGACTTGCGGATGCCGATCGCCAGCTGATGTTCCAGCGTGCGGTTGCGGATGATCTCGATCAGTTCCAGATCCTGCAGCACGTCGCTGTTGACCAGCAGCGGATGCGCCACCTCGATCTCGTCGTTCGCCAGCGCGATCACCAGTTCGTGGGGTGCCAGCGGCTGTTCGGACAGGCGTTCGGCCAAGGCGCGCCGGACCGAGACTTCGACGTCATGGATCAGCTGGCGCAGAATTTCCGTCATCAGCGCCCGCTCGCGGTCGCTCAGGATATCGTGCTGGGAAAAGAACAGATCACCAATCGTTGCGACCAACATGCGTCGCCCGGCCACGGTCTTGTCCCGCGCCAGCTCAAACAGATACTCCAGGTCGTCACGCTCAACCTTCGACATTAGGATCCCCTGATGGGCTGGCCGCTGGACGCGACAAGCCCGGAACGCACGTGATCATCAAGGTCATCGGATTGTCGTAATTTATTCTGCATTCAATCCAATTCATCTGCCTTGGCCGACAATACAGTATCTCGTCATCGGCCTTGCGAAAGTGTTAAGCAACAGAGGGTTTTCGTCCAGAGGCGTAGCGGTTTCTCTTACAAAAATACGATGCGGGCCGCCACTTCCGGGCAACTGGGTTCGGTGTTATGATGGTTAAAGGTAATTAGGATTTTTTGATGTCGATCGCTCTATCCAACGCGATCCCGCCCGTTCCACCGCAGCCGGTCGTGCTGCCGGTGCAGGTGCAGCTTGCCCAGGGTTCGGCCGTCGCGGTCACGCCGCTCGCCGTCACCGCCAACGACAAGCGCGAAGACACGAAGGGCACGAAGAACGAGACCGGCGCCAAGTCCGAGGAAAACGATCGCCGCCGCGGCAAGCTGATCGATCGATTCGCTTAACGTTACGTCCTCAGGCGCCGGGCGGCGGCCTCCGCCGCCTTGGCTCGCGCCATAAGGCGCGAGGCCTCAATGGCCCTGGTAGAAGGCAATAGAGCCCCTACCCCTCCAACCCCACCAGGCTGCGCGCGAACGAGGTCGCTTCGAACGGGCGCAGGTCCTCGGCGGTTTCGCCGACGCCGATGGCGTGGACCGGGATGCCGTAGCGTTCGGCCAGGCTGACCAGCACGCCGCCGCGCGCGGTGCCGTCGAGCTTGGTCATGACGATGCCGGTGACGCCGACCAGCTCGCGGAAGATCTCGGCCTGGGCGTGGGCGTTCTGGCCGACGGTCGCATCCAGCACCAGCAGCACGCTGTGCGGCGCCTTCGGATCGCCCTTCTTCAACACGCGCACGACCTTCTGCAGCTCGGCCATCAGGTCGGTGCGGTTCTGCAGCCGGCCGGCGGTATCGATCAGCAGCACGTCGGCGCCGGCCGCCTTGGCGTCGCTGAGCGCATCGAGCGCCAGGCCGGCGGCATCCGCGCCCGTCGGCCGGGTCGTGATCGGGCAGCCGGTCCGGTCGGCCCAGATCTTCAGTTGCTCGACCGCGGCGGCACGGAACGTGTCGCCCGCGGCCAGATGCACGGCGAGGCCGGCGTCGCGATATTGCTTGGCGAGCTTGCCGATGGTCGTGGTCTTGCCGCTGCCATTGACGCCGACGACCAGGATCACATGCGGCTTCAGCCCAGGATCGATCTTGAGCGGCTTCGCGATCGGCTCGATCAGTTCGACGATGACCTCGGCCAAGGCGGCGCGCACCTCCTCGGGCGAGACTTCCTGGCCGAAGCGGGTCTTGCGGAGGCGACCCGTCACCTCGTCGGCGATGGCCATGCCCATGTCGGCCTGGATCAGCAGTTCCTCGAGCTCTTCCAGCGTCTCGTCATCGAGCCGCCGGCGCGTGAAGATGCCGGTGATGCCCTCGCCGAGCTTGGCCGAAGACCGGCCGAGGCCCTTCTTCAGCCGTTGCAGCCAACCGCCGCCTTCACTCACTCGACTTCTCCCAACAACTGATCGCCTGCGACCGCGGTCACCCGCGCGCGGAAAACGGCGCCGACCGCAACCGGCCGGTCCGGCCTGAGCGGCGCATAGTGCGCGGTATGGCCGATCCCGCCCCG
>Ga0302314_10002424_pt1 | contig 34536 bp, 21 predicted proteins | sample III_Palsa_N2_3_FD_200533 | JGI IMG/M metagenome (GOLD analysis project Ga0302314, IMG submission 200533) | Peat permafrost microbial communities from Stordalen Mire near Abisko, Sweden - III_Palsa_N2_3 | ecosystem: Environmental > Terrestrial > Soil > Palsa > Peat permafrost | place: Sweden...
GTTCTCATCGAGCGCGCCGTTCTTACAGAAGGCTCTGATCAGATCATGCTTCGCGATCGCAGCCCTGTCCGGTGTGGTTGCAATGAAATTCACGACGGCTTCGCTCCCTCCGCGGCTCAGCAACCGCCGAACCCACCGGTCAGAGCCGAGCAGCCACTGCATCAGGAATAGCTGATAGTCCGAAATCCAGCGTTCTCCTGCGGCGTCCGGAATCTGCACTTGTCCATCAAGCATATAGGTGCGCGTGAGGGCGCCGCGATCCAGGTCAGACCAGGTGGCATCGCGAGTATGCCCGTCCTTCAGCTCATGAATCACGATGCGGCCACGATCGATCAGCAGTTCATCGGCTTGCTCAGACACGGTGACGTGACCATCGAGACGAAATTTGAGCTGATATCCTGGGTTTGTGTACGAAATGACAGTGGTTGGACCGTGGAAGTGAGTGAACAGTGTGTGCCAATTCAAGCTTGCTGGTAATGCGCCGTTGAACTCGATCAATGGCAAGAAGGCGAGGGCACACACCGGTACGGCCAGGAGGCACCACAACCATTTCCTGCCGCTGCCGCCAACCGATGGGGATTCCTCCAGCAGGCGTCGGATTCTGTGTACGAGCGATGACCCATCCCGGGCCATGCACAACTTCAGTGAGGCCCGGCGACTTTGGGCTGCTGCGTTTACCATGAGCTGTGCCATGGCACAAACACGCAGCGCCTCGGCGAGTGCCAGGCGCGCATCGGGCGATGCCGAGGCGAGTTCATCGCAAGCCAGTTCGGCCAGCTGATCGAGCCGCTGTAGCGCGAATCGGTTCAGCGGCTGCAGCCAGCCAATGCGACGCGCCGCCTGGACGAGGAGGTTCCAGGCCAGATCACCGCGACGCAAATGTGCGATTTCATGTGCGAGGATCGCATCACACTGCGGGGCATCGAGCTGCTCCAAGCACCAGCTGGGCAGGCAGATATCGCCGCCGGGTGCGACGAAAGGGCTGACCGCGCCACTGCTCAGGCGCAATGTCGGGGCAGGGCGCCCAAATTGGCTGGCCACCCGTTGTGCGCGCTGCTGCCAGTGCGCCATTGTGCACAGGGGCATGCGACGAACCGCAATGCGCAGTCGCAGCCACTGGAGCATCAACAGCACGAGTCCAGCGATGACGATCATCAGCCACGCATAGCTCAGCGCAGCCACTACCAGCCGCGCAGTACCCGGCAACTTCCAGACCATGAGAGGCGCCGATCGCGGCGGCAGTACCCGCGCCGGGGCAGCGCTGATGGAATCATTGGCCGACGGGCCGGTCTCGATCATCCGCCCTTTCACAGACACACGCTGCGCACTGGATGGGCTGGCCGCCACCGTGGCCGGTGGGCGGCTGGCTGATACGGAGGGAATGTGCAGCCACGGCTGGATCGTGGCAGTGAGCAGGCTGCCCAGAAGCGCGCCGCGCCACAGCCATTCCGACCAACGCGGGCGATGCAGCAGGCGTTCCAAGGCCCACGCCAGCAACAGCAGCGCTGTGCTGTGTAGCAGATAGTTGAGCGGCCAGAGGATAATTGAATCACTCATGTCGCACCCGCCGTTTTTTCAGGAGCTGGCGAATTTGTTCCAGGTCATCCGCATCAATCTCATCGCGCTTGAGCAAGTGGCTGATTAAGGCGCTCGGCCGGCCATTAAACAGGTTGGTGAGCAGGCCAGATACCATGGACTGTTGTATTGCACTTTCCGCGATTCGCGGCCGATAGCTCAAGTGCCGGCCCTCACGCTCAGCACTGACCAGGCCGGCGCGCTCCATGCGCGAGAGCATCGTCGCGACCGTCGTATGGGCGATGGCGCGCTGCTTGCGCAGCGCCTGAACGACATCTGCGGTAGTGGCTTCACGAAGTTCCCAAAGTACCCGCATCAGGCTCAGTTGCAATGCGCTCAATATCACCGGCTTGCTCATACAACTCTTCTTCTACACCTGTAGTACTACAAGTGTAGCTGCAGTGGCGATCGGACTGCAAGTGGCTTTGAAGCGGCCACGGCCTGGGCCGGTGGACCAGAGCTAGTCGCGGTAGCGCTCCAGTGCATCGCCCAGTGCATGGCGCAGAGGTTCCAGCCAGCGCTCATAGTGACGCCATTGCTCGAGGCCCTCGCGATAGATCGGCTGGCGGACCTGTTCGGCGCTCGCTGTCTGTACGCTCCTGGCGGTTTTGTAAAACTCGACGCACTGGGGCTCGAACGGCAGCCCGCAAAAATCCAACAGACTCCGCACGTTGCCTTCCAACTCCTCGACCACGTCCTCGTACTGCAGGCGCAATACATGTCCTGGCAGCACCTGGTTCCAGTGGCTCATCAGCTCCAGGTACGTCCGGTAGTAACGCGCAAGGTCATCGATGCTATAAGTGAATTCCTGGCCACTTGCGAACAGCTGCTTGAAGTTGCTGAAACAGCAGGCCATGGGTTCGCGTCGGGCGTCGATAATCTTGGCGTTGGGTAACATCAAACGTATCAACCCGATGTGCCGGAAGTTATTGGGCATCTTGTCGATGAAACGCGCCTTGCCGCTGCGGTAGACGCGGGTATCGTTCAAATACTTCTCGCCAAGACGCCGGAAGTCATCCGAACTCATCTGCGTCAGCGATCCGGGATAGCGCACACCGTCAGGGTCCGGTTCGCGGCCTCTGAGCTCGGTCACGATGCGCGGAATATCCGCCAGCTCATGCGTGCCTTCGACGGCCGAATGTGAGGCGAGGATCTGTTCGATAAGCGTCGACCCAGAGCGTGGCAGACCTACGATAAAGATCGGATCTGCTACTTCGGCGCCGCCTTTGCGGTGGCGGTCGAACAGCTCTGGGGTACAGACCGCGATCTGAGTGCGCGTGTTCAGTTCGATCGTCTCCGGGCGGTAACGGCTCGAGGCGCGCTTGAGCTGGTTGCCTCGCTCATAGTAAGCAAAGGACTGTGCATACTGCTCTCGATCCTCGAACGCCTTTCCGAGTGCAAAGCACAGCTGATACCGATCGATTGCTGGGGTGGCCGGTGCTGCTTCGGCGGCTTGCATCTGCGCCAACTCCTCGTCGGCGAATCTGTAGGTCTTCAGGTTCGCAAGGCTCCAGTAGGCGTCTCCATAGCCGGCTCGAGCCTCAGCCGCGCTGTGATAAGCCGCTACTGCCTCCGCCGAACGCCCGAGGGTCTTGAGTGAGTGCGCGATAGAAAGATGCAACTCGGCGGGCTGTAGCGCCCCCGGCAATAGACCGCGGTACTGCTCGATGGCACGCTCGTGCTGGCCCAATCCAACGCAGGTCAATGCGTACAGAGTGCGGTTGTTGCGGTTGGAAGGATCCGCCGCAAGCAGCTTTTCGGCCTGCTGCTGCGCTGCCTGATGCAAATGCCGTTCGGCAAGAACCCGCGCATAGTCGAACCGGGCAGCCTGATAACCGGGCTCCAGTTCGAGCACGGCCTCGAGCAGCAGCTGGGCGTCGTCGTACACCTCCTGCTCTACGCCGATGCGGGCCAGCAGGCGCATGGCCTCGATGTGGTGGCCATGCTCGAGGAGGTAGGCGCGGATCAGCTGTTCGGCACCGGCCAGGTCGCCGTCAGCAAAGCGCGTTGTCGCCCGGACCACGTCGGGCGGTAACTGCTTGAGCTTCGCGACGTGGGCCGCCGCCTCCTTGGCCTCCTGATTGCGCCCGGCCATCCGGTAAAGGCCTTCGAGCAGGCTCCAGCTTACGGGTAGGGCCGGATTAATGTGGACCGCTTGCAGCAGCGCGGCAATGGCTTCAGGCGCTCGCCTGAGCGTCACGTGGCACTGGCCCCGCTCCTGATAGAGCCGGCTAAAGCGTGGGTGTGTCCGCTCTAGGCGAACGAGGGTGTCCAGTGCAGCCAGGACTTGGCCGCTCAGGCGCTGGGCGAGCGCGCGCTGATACAGCACATCGCGATTCTCTGGGACCGCAAGTAGCAGCGCCTCGGTAGCCTCCAACACCTCGGCAAAACGCTGCAACTTCACGAGTTCGCGTATGCGCTCGATTTCGAGTTCGGTTGAGGAGGGCTGGATCATTGAGTAGCGCGCGCGAGCAGCCATTCACTCGCATGGGCCCGCGTCGCAGAGCAGCTGGCCCGACCGCGCCCAAAGGGCGCGGTCGGGGCTGAATCTCCGATCTCAGAGCGCGTATCCAAATGTGAGGCCAATAACTCTTGGCCGCAGTGGGGTCTGCGCGACGATGAACTGGTCAGTACTCGTGAACGTGGCCGCGTTTGAATTGCTCAGATTCTCGCCATAGAGATTTGCATACCACTTGTCTTTCGCCACGCCGACAGAGGCGTCGTAGGTGGTGTAGGCCGGATCCTCGAACCGGAGCCGCGATGTCGTGATGCCTGCCGCAGCGATGGTCGGATTTGAACCCGCCTGGGTGTACGAGGAGCCATGATAGTTGGCGCTGGCCTGGACAAAGGGTGTGTAGCCTTCGACGTTCCATTCATAGCGGGCGCGCACGCTGAACTGCAGCGCGGGCGAATTGGCGGTCGGAGAGCCAATTGGACCATAAGGGTTAGTAACCCCTACGCAATTGCTGCCCAGGTAATTGCAAACCTCAGTGATGGGCAGTTTATAGTTCGCACTCAGCGGATTGTTATCAATCAGCTTCGGTGAATTGGTCTGTGCACTATGGTTCCAGGAGCCCGATCCCTGCAGCGTCAGGCCGCCTATGACTCGGGCGACCAACGACATTTCAATACCCTTGACGACAAAGTCCTGGCCATTGGTGTTGTAGAAGATATTGCCGACGACGCCTGGATCAAAGAACGGGACCTGAACATTATTCCAGTTCTCCTGATAAAGGGCCCCATTCCACTGCAGGTGGTGGTTGAAGAATTCCGTCTTCCAGCCAATTTCGTTGTTCGTCAGTTGGTCGGAAACGTAAGATTTCTGCAAGATGTACTGGGGTACGGCATCGGGGCCATAGCCATGCTCCGCACCGCCGTTCTGGTTGAAGCCGCCGGGCCGGAAGCCCTGCGACCAGGTGTAGTACACCATCGCATCCGAAGTGACGTGCCAGGTAAGATTCCCGCGGCTCTTGAAACCGGACTCAGTATCTTCAAGATGGGCTGCATTCAGGTTAAAGCTGTATGGCACCGAGGTGTTGTGGCATCCGTTGGTCGGGACACCCTGTTCAAAGCAACCAAAGCTTGCCAGCACGCTGCCCGCCAGGGAATTCTCGAAGTCGTAGTGCCGCGTGCCGAGCGTTAGAGTCAGTACTTTGGGAATCAGGTCGTAGTCCATTGAGGCGAAAAATGCCAGTTGCCGGGTATCGCGCACCTGATCCTGATAGAACGAGGTGTTGTCGCCCTGAATACCGGGGTTCTGGACACTCGAGCCAGGAAATGTGCCCACGTCCGAGAGACATCCGGTATCGCCGTTGCCGGGAGTGCCCGGCGTAGCGTTGGTCGTGCAGTTCGGAATGGATTTGTAATCCCAAGCGGTCTGGTCATAGAGGCGGTTGTCCTCCCAGTACGCGCCACCAATCGCACGCACGCGCCAGTCGTCCGGCGTGCTCAGTCTAAATTCATGCTGCTGGTGAACGTTTTGTTCGCGCGAGTGCCAGATGGCACTCGGCGAGAAGCAGGTTGAGGTCAGTGAATTGTCATAGCCCGTTCCGGGACCGTAGCACTGATAATAATCGGCGTACTTGCCGCGCGCATAGTTGGTGTAGTCACCGACTTGGTCGACATGCCGCGTGAGGTAGCCGCCAGTGTAGACGGCCTTCAGCGGCCCTAACTTGCCATTCACCGTGAGCGACGTACTGTCGAAACTATCCCGGTCGTAGGAGTTATTAAACAGCGTCACTTCGAGTGGCTGCAGTGGGGCGCCATCCGAGCCTGTCGGCTGTTGATAGAACACGCCTTCGGCGTCCATTTCCTGATAGGTCTGGGTGATGAGCACATCCCAGTCCTGATTGATCTTGTAGAGCAATTCCCCGCGAAACCCCTGGTAGGTCACCGGATTGATTTCATTGCCGACAATCGCCGAATTATTGATCACCGGGCTGTTCGGCGGCACGCACGAGGCGCTGGGGTCGCCGGGGCACGGGTAATTGGCATAGTGGATGCCAATATCACTATCTGATCGTGCGAAGGTCGAGGGCACGTTGTTTATGTAACCGCCGCGCTTGTCGTCATAGATCACGCCGCGTACAGCGAGCGTGTTGTCGATCAGAGGTACGTTCAGCACCGCGGTCACGTCGGAATTCGGGCCGCCATGCGCAGTCTCGCCGTAGCCAGCCTTGATGCTGCCTTCGGTCACATCAATCTTCGGCTGGTTCGTGATATAGCGGATCACGCCGGCTTCGGCTCCGGCGCCGAACAGCGTGCCTTGCGGTCCTTCGAGGACCTCGATGCGATCCAGATCCGCCGCATAAATATCGAGATTTCGGTTCGGGAGCTGACCTGACTGGTTGTCGAGGTAGATGGCGACATTCGGCCACAGACCCGTCGAACCGCTGCCCTGGCTGGGCTGCGTACCGGCGCTCAGGCCGCGCATGAAGACTTCGTTTTGGCCCGGACCGTTATTGGCGGTGGTGACGTTCGGCAGAAACTTGATGTAGTCATCGAAGGTCGAGACGTTGAGTTCCTGCAGCGCCTCGGCAGTGAATGCCTGCATCGCAATCGGCACGTCCTGCATATTTTCACTGCGCCGCTGTGCCGTGACCACAATCTCTTCAAGACCGCCAGTGTCGGCTGCTGCACTCGTATCGGCTGTCGTATCGGCAGCTGAGGCGCCGAAGGAAGCACCTGCGAGAACGGCCGCGATTGCGTATGAGATCTTTGCGTTCATGTTCTGATTCCCCTAGAGAAGAAGTGCGTCACGGCCGCTGCGGTGTCAGTGGCCTTTCGAAATTCGTGCGGGTGTTGTTGCACCCCAACGGCTGACTGAAACTTCGCACGCGCACCGCTGCTCCAACAGCGGTGCGTCGAGACCCGCGAATCATTTCATCGAAAGCAACTCTATATTCCATCAAGGCGACTACAGACGCAAGGCGCTGTAGACGTGCAAACAACATCAATTTCTCGCGCTATACAGCTCATCCGTTACCTTTCGCGCATGCAGTGTCATGTCGGCGCCGCGCAACTGCCAAGTAACACTGAGGCGCGGACACAACGTGCCCGCGCACAGCACTGGTGCGCGCTCCGCCCCGACATCGGGCACGCACCGCACAGTCGCGACGCTGCCTGCCGACAGCCGTTCGCGTCCGCACAATTTGCATCAACTGCTAATGTGGCTTGGGTTCGCTAACGTTCTCCTCAGCGCTGACTCGTTTGCCAGTTCGGTGCCACGTAGAAGCCGGCTTCCGATGCGGCCAGAGGCGCCTTGCCGAGAATCGCATCGGCGAGCTTCTCGGCCAGCATGATGGTCGGCGCATTCAAGTTGCCGGTGGTGATTGAAGGCATGATCGAGGAGTCGACCACGCGCAGGGCCTCGGTACCCATCACGCGGCCTTCCGAGTCCACGACAGCCATCGGATCATTAGCCGCCCCCATGCGACAGGTGCCGCTGGGGTGGTAGGCGGTCTCGACATGAGCGCGGATGAACGCATCGATCTGCTCATCGCTTTGGACTTCGGCGCCGGGCTGGATTTCGCGGCCGCGGTAGGGGGCGACGGCAGGCTGCGAGAACAGCTCGCGTGTCAGGCGCACGCAGGCGCGCATATCGGTCCAGTCCTCCGGATGCGAGAGGTAATTGAAGCGGATGCGTGGCGGATCAAGCGGATCGGCCGAATTCAGTTTTACGGTGCCACGGCTCTTGGAGCGCATCGGCCCGATGTGGGCTTGGAAGCCGTGTTCCGTGGCCAGGGACTTGCCATCGTAGCTGACGGCCATCGGCAGGAAGTGATACTGCAAGTCCGGATAACGGATGCCCGCGCGGCTGCGGATGAAGCCCCCGGTCTCGAAATGATTGCTCGCGCCCAGGCCATCCTTGCGCAGCAGCCAGCGCAGCCCGATCAGGAACTTGCTCCAGGGGTTCTGCGTCGAGTAGAGGGTGATAGGCTGGCGCGAGGCCATCTGGAAATAGAACTCCAGATGATCCTGCAGGTTCTCGCCCACGCCAGGCAGCGCGTGCACCAGCGCGATGCCGTGGGCGGCAAGTTCAGCCGGCGGTCCGATGCCCGAGAGCTTGAGCAACTGCGGTGAATTGATCGGGCCGGCACTCAGGATAATCTCGCGGCGCGCGCGTGCCAGCCGCTGGGCGTCACCGTGCCGGTAGTGCACTGCCGTTGCCCGGCGCTCGCTGAAGTCGACCATCGTCGCCAGCGCGTGCGTATGAACGCTGAGATTGGCGCGCGCGAGGACTGGACGCAGATAGGCATTCGCGGCACTCGAGCGCCTTCCGGCGCCGACCGTCATGTCGAGGCGGCCAAAGCCTTCCTGTTGAAAGCCGTTGAGATCAGAGGAGAGGGGGTAACCGGCTTCTCGTGCTGCCGCGAGCCAAGCGCCATGCAGCGGATTGGAAAGCGTCCCGTAGGAGGTCTGCAAGGGTCCGGAGTCACCGCGATAGGCATCGCCGCCTTCAGCGCGCGTTTCGGCGCGGCGAAAGTAGGGCAGTACGTGACGATACGACCAGCCCTGGGCGCCTTCTTCCTGCCAGCGCTCAAAGTCGAGTGGATTGCCGCGCACATAGACCATGCCGTTGATCGAGGAGGAGCCCCCCAGGACCTTGCCGCGCGGCGTCTGGATACGGCGCCCGCCCAGCTGCGGTTCCGGCTCGCTCTGGTAGCCCCAGTTGTAGCGCGGCATGTTCATCGGAATCGACAGCGCCGTGGGCATCTGGATGTAGATCGAGCGATCCGACCCCCCGTACTCCAGCAGCAGCACCGTGTAGCGCCCGTCCTCACTCAGGCGGTTCGCCAGCACGCAGCCTGCGGAACCCGCGCCAACGATGATGTAGTCGTAGCTCTCTTCAGTCATGAGTGTTGTTGAGCTGCAGGCCCGCTTCAGTAGGGGGACTGCACGCCCTGAAGGGCGACATAGACGCTCTTGAGCTGCGTGTAGTGCTCGATAGCCGCGCGACCGTTCTCACGACCCAGCCCGGAGGACTTAACGCCGCCAAAGGGCAGCTCGATCGGTGTCACGTTGTAGTGATTGATCCAGCAGGTGCCCGCCTGCAGGCGGGCGATCACCCGATGTGCGCGCGTCAGATCGGTCGTGAAGACGCCGGCCGAGAGTCCGAACTCGGTCGCATTGGCGCGCGCGATCACCTCCTCCTCAGTGTCAAACTCGAGCACGCACATGACGGGTCCGAAGATCTCATCACGCACGATGCTCATCTCATCGTGGCAGCGATCAAAGACCGTGGGCTGCACGAAATAGCCGTTCGCAAACTCTCCATGAGCCACCTGCTCACCGCCGCACAAGAGTCGCGCGCCCTCGGCGCGGCCGCGGGCGATATAGCCCAGTACCTTGCGCAGGTGCTGCTCGGAGATCAGCGATCCGACCTGCGTGGTCGGGTCAAGCGGGTTGCCAATGCGCATGGCCGCAGTGCGCTCAATCAGCCGTTCGAGAAATTTCTTCATCAGGCGGCGCTGGACAAATACCCGTGTGCCATTCGAGCACACCTCGCCGGCGGAGTAGAAATTGCCGAGCAACGCGCCCGAGACGGCATCTTCGATGTTCGCATCATCGAATATGACGATCGGAGACTTGCCACCGAGTTCAAGCGTCACATTCTTCAGGGTCGTCGCCGCATCACTCATCACAGCGCGTCCGGTGCTGACCGAGCCGGTCAGCGAGATCTTGCGGATTTGCGGATGCCTGGCGAGTCGCTGGCCGGTCTCGCCAAATCCGTTGAGGACCTGGAAGATCCCCGCTGGCACGCCAGCCTCATTCATGATCTCTTCGAGCTTCAGGGCGCTGAGCGGCGTGAGTTCCGCGGGCTTGAAGATCATCGCATTGCCACAGGCCAAGGCCGGCGCGGCCTTCCAGCAGGCAATCTGCAGCGGATAGTTCCAGGCACCGATACCAGCGACGACACCGATGGGCTCGCGTCGCGTGTAGCCGAACGCGGATGGACCCAGATCCAGATACTCGCCGGCAATGCCGGGCGCGAGGCCGGCGTAGTACTCCAGGCAATCGGCTCCCGAGAGCACATCGACGGCCAAGGTCTCCTGGATGGGCTTGCCTGTCTGGCGCGTCTCGAGATCCGCAAGCTCGGCATTGCGCGCGCGCAGCAGATCGGCCACACGTCGCAAAATCCGACCGCGCTCGGTTCCGGTGAGCGCCGCCCAATGGGGCTGCGCTTCGCGTGCACGGGCCACGGCGGCTTCGACCTCGGGCGCGCCGGCGACAGCAAGGACTGCCAGTAATTCCCCAGTGGCCGGGTTCCTCACAGACAACTCGCGCGGAACCCGGGGGCGGGTGCGTCGGTCGGCCACCGGCGCCGGACTGTCGGCCGTGTGCGTGAGCGTGGGCACGGCCTCCGGGGCGGCGCCCAGCAAGCGGCTGTCGACAAAACTGGTCAGCAGTCCGCGCGCCGCTTCGCTGTCCGCCTCGGTCCAGCTCGAGAGCGCCGCGCGCAGCCACACGCCATCGATCATGGCCGCGATCATTGCGGCCAGACGGTTGGCCTCAGTTTCGGGCACGACCTGGCGCAAGGCGTAGCGCAGGTTGGAGAGCATGCGCCGCTGATAAACCGTCTGGACCCGCTTGAGCCGCTCCACGTGCGGGACCTGTCCCCAGAAGGCGAGCCAGGCACTCCCGGTGCGCTGGTCAAACTCGGAAGGCGCAAGGTTCGCATCGATAATGGCCTGAATGCGCTCGCGTGGCGTGTGCGCGGTATGCAGGCGCAGCCGCATCTGTTCCGATACCCGGCGCGCGAGCGAGCGAAAGGCGGCCTCGAGCAGGCCATCCTTGTCAGAGAAGTAATGGGCGACGAGGCCCTGCGAGACACCGGCGCGTCCGGCGATCTGCGCCAGCGTGCTGCCCACATATCCCAGATCAGCCAGCGTATCGACCGTGACGGCAATCAGCTGAGCGCGGCGATCCTCGCCCAATTCTTCGTGGCGCGGCGAGCGGCGGCGTGTTGAGCGATTGTTCAATTTAGCCCTCCGTTCCGGCACAAGCTGCCGCCGGGTGCATCTTGCAGAGGCCAGTTAGACCTACCGAGTACTCTAGATAAGCAAAGCAATATCAGATGCTTAAGACAATATCATTAACTTGAACAGACCGCAGGTAAACAGCCATTCAAATTTGTGCAAGAATTCTATGATGCCGGTGCGATGATCTGGTGGTCAAGGCCAAGTCGCCGCGGTGCTCGAGGCGGGACTCCTGGGTTGTCGGATACGCTGGAGACTCATCACGGCTCCTTGTACATGGCTATGGCGGATCCGGTAGATTTCAGGCAGCGGGGGTTGACTGCAAAATTAAGGGGTAAGCGATGCCTTTGAGCGTGTTCAGGCGCGGTACGCCTGTCAGGACAGGTGTGCGCCGGCTGGCCATGCTGGCGATGGCCTGTGCCGGCAGCCTCAGCCTGATTCTCGGCAACACCGCAGCGGCGCAAGAGTCGCCCGTGGGCGAGCCCGCAAGCTGCCAGCTCGTGCGGCTCTCGGACATCGGCTGGAGCGATGTCACCGCGACGACTGCGCTGACCAGTAGCCTGCTCCACTCCCTCGGTTACCAGACGACTGTCACGTTGCTGTCAGTGCCGGTCACCTTCGCATCGATGCGCAACAAGGATATTGATGTCTTCATGGGCAACTGGATGCCCTCGCAGATTGCCGACCGCAAACCCTTCGATGAAGACCACTCTGTAGATGTGATTGGTGCCAACCTGACCGGTGCCAAGTACACCCTGGCGGTGCCCACATACACCTACGAGGCGGGCATCAAGGATTTTGCCGACATCAAACGAATAGGCGCCGCACTAAATCACTCAATCTATGGCATTGAACCTGGCAATGACGGCAATCGCCATGTGCTCAACCTGATCAACGGGAACCAGTTCGGCCTTGGCGATTTCAAGTTGGTCGAATCGAGCGAGCAGGGCATGCTGGCCGAAGTGGAGCGCGCGATCGCCGAGCACCGCCCGATTGTGTTCCTTGGTTGGGAACCACATCCGATGAATACGCGCTATAGCATCAAGTACCTGACTGGAGGGGATTCAGAGTTCGGCCCCAACTTTGGTGGCGCCGCGGTCTACACCAATACCCGAGCTGGCTATGTGCAGGAATGCCCGAACGTCGGGCGGCTGCTCAAGAATCTGAAATTCACGTTACTCGGCGAGGATGAGCTGATGGGCAGCATCCTGGATTCGCACCGCGACCCCGAAGTGGCGGCAGCGGCGTGGATCCAGGCGCACCCTGAGGTCCTGGGTAGCTGGCTCGAGGGCGTACACGCAACCGATGGCAGCCCGGCGTTGCAGGCGCTGCAGCCGCATGTTGCGCGGGCAACGGTGCGCAACGCGGATCAGTGGATCGTCGATCATAAAATTCCGGTCGGCGATTTCATGGCGCACCTTATCGATGTCATCAAGACTCATGGCAAGCTGTTTTTTCGCGTCGTGTCGAGCACGATCGCCGGTGGCGTCAACGGCCTGACCTATGTACTCAATGCCGTGCCATCGCTGGTACTGGTCGGCGTATTCGCGCTACTGGCGTGGCTGCCGCGCCGCTCGTGGGGCCTCGCGCTATTTGTAGCCCTCGCGCTGTTGTTTATCATCAATCAGGGTTACTGGGCTGCTACCTGCGAGACGCTTTCGCTGGTTACGCTCTCGGCGCTGGTCTCGGCGCTCGTGGGCGTCCCGATTGGCATCGCTGCTGCGCATCGGCCGCGCTTCTACGCGGCGCTCAGGCCGGTGCTCGATCTGATGCAGACGCTGCCAACCTTTGTGTATCTGATCCCGACCCTGGTGCTGTTTGGCCTAGGCGTGGTGCCGGGCCTCATTTCCACCGTGATCTTCGCGCTGCCGGCGCCCATCCGCCTGACCCACCTTGGCATTTCCTCTGTGCCGGTGGCGCTGCGCGAAGCGGGCGAAGCCTTTGGCGCCACGCGCCTGCAACTGCTCTGGAAGGTTGAGCTGCCCAGTGCTGCGCCCAGCATCATGGCAGGCATCACTCAATGCACGATGCTGTGCTTGTCAATGGTGGTGATCGCGGCGCTGGTCGGTGCCGGAGGTCTCGGAGTGCCGGTTGTGCGTGCGCTTGGTACGGTACAGGTTGGCATGGGGTTCGAGGCAGGCTTTGCCATTGTGCTGCTGGCCATCGTGCTGGATCGGATCAGCCGTTCCTTCAACCGGGAGCGCAAATAATGGACACCGCAATCGAGTTCAAGGATGTCGATATCTTATTCACTTCCGAGCCATCGCTCCGGCGCGGCGCTGCCCAGATTCGGGGGGCGCTCGCGGCTCTGGACAAAGGCGAGAGCCGAGCCCGCATCGCCGAACAGCTGGGTGTCGTTGTTGGCGTGGCCGGCGCGAATCTCAAGGTGGGCCGCGGTGAAATCTGCGTGCTGATGGGGCTGTCGGGCTCGGGCAAGTCAACGCTGATGCGGGCAGCCAATGGACTGAACACCGTGACCCGCGGGCATGTATTCGTGCGCGATGGCGAGCGCACGGTTGATGTGGCCGATTGCGATGCCACGGCACTGCGGGGCTTGCGCCGGCGGCGCATTGCGATGGTGTTCCAGCAGTTCGGGCTGCTGCCCTGGCGCACGGTGCGCGAGAACGTCGGCCTGGGCCTGGAGCTGCGCGGTGAGTCGACGAGCGAGCGCAAGCGCATCGTGTCTGAGAAGCTTGAACTGGTGGGCCTCTCGCAGTGGGCCGAGCGCCAGGTGGCCGAACTATCAGGCGGCATGCAGCAGCGCGTGGGTCTGGCGCGCGCCTTTGCCACCGATGCGGACATCCTGCTGATGGATGAGCCCTTCTCGGCGCTCGATCCGCTGATCCGCACCAAGCTGCAGGATGAGCTGCTCGCGTTGCAGGAGCGAGTCAAGAAAACCATTTTGTTTGTCAGCCATGATCTGGATGAAGCACTGCGGTTGGGTGATCAGATCTCGATCCTTGAGGGCGGTCGCATTATCCAGACCGGCACCGCGCAGGATATCGTCATGGCGCCGGCGACCGATTACGTGGCCGAGTTTGTACGTCACATGAATCCGCTCTCGGTACTTACCGGACACATGGTGATGCGCGCGCAAGCGAATTTCGGCGGCGAAGCCGACCGCCTGTGGCTTGATGCGGAGGGCCGCTTTCGCCTGGAACTCGACGCCCAGCGGCAGCCGGTTGCGGTGTATGCGGCCAGCACGCGGCTCGCGGTGCACCGCTGCGAAGAGGAGAGCGACCCGGCCCAGCTGCCCGCAGGCGTGGCCATGGTGCCGAGCGCCATCAGCCTGCAAGGCATCATCCGCCTGCACGAGGCGACCGGCTATCCGGTATTGCTGTCCGATCAGGGCGTATTGAGCGGGGTCTGTGGTGAAGCGGAGATCATCCGCGCCCTGGCGGGCCGGCGCAGCGGAGCTTACACGGAGGTAAGTGACCCAGCCGGTTCAAATCAGCGCGCAGCGGGACAGCCGGATGCCAGGGACGACTTATGAGCGGGTGGATTCGTAGTGGCTAGGCTTACCCCGCCATTTCTGCAGGCTCACAGCAGCTCTGCGGGTGGTCAATCCTGGGCCAGGCGGCTAACCTGAATACTCCCAAGTGCCAGTTCGGATCGACATAAACTACTGGTGCCTCGAACGGGTCTTCAAGAGCAGCCGAGGATTGGGAAGCGGAGCGGAGCGAGCTGCACAGATGAACTCGAACCGATCCGCAGATAGGGCGGGGAACGCCCAAATTGACGCGCAGGGACTGGCGAGATCAGGAATGGCGCGGGCCGTTCCGGTGCGCCAGGATGAACTGCGAATCGACGCAGTCACCCGCAGGCGGATGGACCGCCCGCGGATGACGGAAGCCGCGAATTCCAAGTTTCGACTTAAGGTTCGGGCTGCCAGGCTTTCGCCCCGGTTGTCGCGCCCGGGGAATGGCGCGCTCTAATAAGTGCACGCCGCAAACTGAGCAGGGGTGGGCAGGGGCTGCGCACATACTGGCGCCGGCCCGCCGGTAGCGAGAAAGCGCATGGGCCGATGTGCGGCATTCGCATTTTCATCCAATTCAAGGAGATACGGTCATGGACGAACCAACCGAGCAGGCCCCGCGCGCTCGCCGTCCCAGTGGCCGAGATGCCAAGCGAGCCGCCCGCACCGCGCGCGCCAGCTCCTTTGTGCCGTATATCACCCGCAAGATCCCTTATTACGAGGTCGTCGATCCGGACGGTCTGGCACTGCTCGAGCACAACGCCGATACGGTGCTGGCCGAAATCGGCATCGACTTTCGTGAAGACCCCGAAGTCCTCGATCTGTTTCGCATCGCCGGTGCCGACGTGCAGGGCGAGCGCGTGCGCTTCCCGCGTGGCATGTGCCGCGAGATCATCCAGCGCAGCGCGCCGCGCCAGTTCGTGCAGCACGCGCGCAATCCGGCCCGCAGTGTCCTGATCGGTGGCAACAACACCGTGTTCGCCCCGGCCTATGGTTCGCCCTTCGTGCGTAATCTCGATGAAGGCCGCCGCTACGCGCGCATTGAGGACTTCCGCAACTTTGTGAAGCTCGCCTACATGGCGAACTCGCTGCATCACTCGGGCGGCACGATCTGCGAGCCCGTGGACCTGCCGGTCAACAAGCGCCACCTGGACATGGTCTACAGCCATATCAAGTACAGCGACAAGCCGTACATGGGCTCAGTCACAGCCCCGGAGCGTGCCCGCGATACGGTCGAGATGACCAAGATCCTCTTCGGGGGCGACTTCATGGATCCGGCCACCGGCCGGCCCAAGACCGCGGTCATCAACCTGATCAATGCCAACTCGCCGCTGACCTTCGATGCGACCATGCTGGGCGCCGCCAAAGAATATGCGCGCGCCAATCAGGCCTGCATCGTCACGCCCTTCATCCTCGCGGGTGCGATGTCGCCGGTGACGGTCGCGGGCACGGTCGCGGTGACACTGGCCGAGGCGCTGGCGGGCCTGGCACTCACGCAGCTCGTGAATCCTGGCGCGCCCGTCGTGCTGGGCAGTTTCGCCTCCTCGCTCTCGATGCAGTCGGGTGCGCCGAGCTTTGGCACCCCGGAGCCAGCGCTGGTGCTCTATACGATGGCGGCACTGGCACGCCGCCTCGGCGTGCCGTTCCGCTCTGGGGGTTCGCTGTGCGCCTCGAAGATCGCCGATGCACAGGCGGCCTTCGAATCGGCCCAGACGCTGCTGCCAACGTGCCTGGCGGGCGTCAACTTCGTGCTGCACACGGCTGGCTGGCTCGAAGGCGGTCTGGCGATGGGCTACGAGAAATTTGTCATCGATGCCGATCAGGCCGGCATGATGCACACGCTGCTGGCCGGCGTGGATTTAAGCGAGAACGGGCAGGCCATGGATGCGATCCGCGAAGTCGGACCGGGCAAGCATTTTCTCGGTTGCGCGCACACGCAGGCGAACTTTGAGAACGCCTTCTACCGCTCGCCGCTGGCGGATAACAACAGCTTTGAGCAGTGGGATGCGGAAGGCGCCAAGGACATGGCGCAGCGAGCGAATGCCATGTGGAAGAAGCAACTGGCTGAGTACGAGGCACCGCCGCTCGATCCGGCCATCGATGAGGCGCTGCTCGAGTTCATCAATCGGCGCAAGGCCGCCTCACCGGATTCCAATATCTAGCGATCCGGCAATTCAGGCCGTCACTGTACGCACGCGGCCGCCGCGCACTGCGGTGTAGCAGCGATTGCCACCGAGCCAGTAGGCCAGTTCGCGCGGGTGCGCGATATCAAAGAGCGCAAAGTCCGCGCGCTTGCCCACGCGTAGCGTACCGCGCGATTCGGCCAGGCCCAGCGCTGCTGCGGCGTGGCGTGTCACGCCGGCCACGGCCTCAGCGGGCATCAATCCAAAGAGCGTGCAGGCGAGCGGCAGCATCAGCTGCAGTGAAGTGCTGGGAGAGGTGCCCGGATTGCAGTCGGTAGCCAGCGCCATCGGCACCTGATGAGCACGCAGCGCAGCGACCGGTGGCGGCTGGCGCTCACGCAGCAGCAGATAGGCACCCGGCAGCAGCACCGCCACCGTGCCGCTGCGCGCCAGGGCCTCCACGCCACGCAGCGACAGATATTCCAAATGATCGGCCGAGAGCGCACCGTGGGCTGCAGCCACGATGGCGCCACCCTGATCCGAGAGCTGCTCGGCATGCATTTTCACGGCCAGCCCATGCGTACGTGCCGCATCGAGCGCGCGCGCACATTCTGCCGGCGTAAAGGCAATCGACTCGCAGAACACATCCACGGCCCGGGCCAGGCCCTCGCGCGCGACCTGCGGGATCAGCTCGTTGCAGACCCGATCGATATAGCCGCTGCGATCGGCCGCCGCCTCGCGCGGCAGCGCATGCAGGGCCAGCAGCGTCGGCACCACTTCAACATCCACCAGCGCACCGAGCGCGCGCGCCGCGCGCAGCAGTTTCAGTTCGTTGGCGACATCCAGTCCGTAGCCAGACTTGATCTCAAGCGTGGTGACGCCTTCGCTCAACAGGGCACGGGCGCGCGGCAGCGCTGCTGCGACCAGCTCGTCAACCGAGAGTGCGCGCGTGCGCGCGACCGTAGCAGCGATGCCCCCGCCGGCCGCGGCAATCTCGGCGTAGCTGGCACCGGCGGCGCGCTGCTCGAACTCGCTGGCCCGATCGCCTCCAAAGATCAGGTGCGTGTGGCAATCGATCAGTCCCGGCATCAGGCAGCGACCGGCGCCCGAGTGGATGCGCCGCGCCAGGCGCTCGGGAGCCTGGGTGAGCTCGCGCCGCTCACCGATCCATGCGATCTGTTCGCCCTCGACACCGATGGCTGCATCCGGTATCAGTCCATAGGCATCCGCTCCCGGCTCCAGGGTTGCCACAGCGACATCGATCCAGATACTGTCCCACACGTCTGCTTGTCCGTTTCCCGCGAAAAGGGCGGCGGTTTCTTTATTATAAGAAGTGCGGCGGGGGAAACTGAGGTGCCAGTGCAATTATTTCTGGAACGGGCGCTGTTGCCCGAGGGGATCGCCTGCAACGTGGCTGTCACAGTTGCCGAGGGCCGGATCCAGAGCCTCACGCCCCAGGCTGTTGCCGGCGCCGTGCCTCTGACCCGCGGTCTTGCATTGCCGGGCATGCCCAATGTGCACAGTCACGCGTTTCAGCGGGCGCTCGCGGGCGCCACGGAAGTCGCTGGTCCCGGTCATGATTCATTCTGGACATGGCGCGATGCGATGTACCGCTTCCTGGATCGGCTGGAAGCCAGCGACGTCGGGGCGATTGCAAGCTACGTGTACATGGAGATGCTCGAGGCCGGCTACACCTCGGTCGGCGAGTTCCACTACCTGCACCATCAGCCCGACGGCAACGCCTACGAAAATCCAGCCACGCTGGCGCTCGCCGTACGCGCGGCTGCGACCCAGACCGGGATCCGCCAGATTCTGCTGCCGACGCTTTATCAACTCTCGGGGTTTGGCGAGAAACCGCCCAGTGCCGCTCAACGCCGTTTCATTCTGAGTGCGGAGGATTATCTCAACCTGCATGCGCAGCTGCGCGGCGGTGAAAGCCTGCTGCAGCGCACCGGAATGGCCGTGCACAGTCTGCGCGCCGTCAGCACCGGTGTGTTGCGCGAGGTGGTCGCCGCGCTGCGCGCGCTCGCGCCGGATCTGCCGGTGCATATCCATATCGCCGAACAGCGGCGCGAGGTCGAGGAGTGCGTGGCCTTCAGTGGCAAGCGACCGATCGAACTGCTGATGTCCCTGGGACTTGTCGATGAGCACTGGTGCCTGGTGCATGCAACGCACGCCGATGCGGATGAACTGCGCCAGATAGCCCAGGTCCGCGCGGTGGTGGGCTTGTGCCCGAGTACCGAGGGGAACCTGGGGGACGGGCGGTTTCCACTGGATGAGTTGCTTGCTGGCGGTGGGCTCTTTGGCATTGGCAGCGACAGCCAGGTCTCGATTGATCCGGCCGAAGAGCTGCGTCTGGCCGAATACACGCTGCGGCTGTGGCGTGAGCGGCGCATGAGTTCCTTGAGCGGCGGCGCGACCCACGCGGGCACTTTCCTTTACGAACAGGCAGCGGCCGGCGGTGCGCAGTCACTGGGACTGGGTAGCGGCCAGCTGGTGGCCGGTGCGGTGGCCGATCTGGTGATGCTCGATACCGGCCGGGCTGCGATGGCCGGTGTACCGGAGGCTGCGCTGATCGATGCGCATCTGTTCGCGCCGCGCGCCGGCGCGGTGCGCGATGTGATGGTTGGCGGACGCTGGGTCGTGCAGGGCGGCCGCCATGGTCAGCGCACGGCACTCGAGGCGGCCTATCGCGATGCACTCGGCCGCGCCACGGCGAACTGACAGCGTAGCCGTGCCAGAGATTCGGAGAGGGTTGAGGTAACCTGTATATACAGGTATAGTTCGCGCGGCCAGGTCCCCAGATGGGCAGGCTGGAGCAGGGGTGAATTTGGACGCTTTGCCACAACCGCTGTACGCACAGGTCAAGAACCACGTGTTGCGCCACATCCGTTCCGGGGCGTGGCGACCCGGGGAGCGGGTGCCCTCGGAGCACGAGCTGGTGCGCGAACTCAACGTTTCGCGCATGACCGCTAACCGCGCTTTGCGCGAACTGACCCGCTCCGGCGTGCTCTCGCGTATCGCTGGCGTCGGCACCTTCGTAGCCGACCAGAAGGCGGCCAGCCACCCGCTGCAGATCCGCAGTATTGCGACCGAGATCCGCGAGCGCGGCCACGGCTATCGCGCGGTGGTCCTAAAGCAGGAGCGCGTCGCAGCGCCCGAAGCAGTGCGTAGCGCCCTTGGACTGGGCGCTCGTCGCACGGCAGTGTTCCACTCGCTAATCCTACATTTCGAGCGCGATCTGCCGGCCCAGCTTGAGGATCGCTACGTCAATCCGCTGCTGGCACCAGATTATCTGACGATGGATTTCACCGGCACGACGCCCAATGAGTACCTGATGGAAGTGGCTCCGCTGCAGCGCGTCGAGCACGCTGTGCGGGCAGTGCAGCCCGATGCCGCCACCCGGCGGCACCTGGCCATGGGGGCGAAGGAGGCCGCGCTGCTGATCGAGCGCATCACCTGGAGCCGCGGCCAGCGTGCCTCCTATGCCTTGCTCTACCATCCCGGCAACCGCTTTGAGCTGCGCGGTAATTTTGACATCTGAGCCAGCGATTCTGGATTGAAGGAGAGCAGACCATGGATGCACCCACCCGTACCGACACGACCCGCAAGATCCGCGCCGCGCACGGCACGCGACTCGAGGCGCGCAGCTGGCTCACCGAGGCGGCGCTTCGGATGCTGCGCAACAACCTTGATCCCGAAGTGGCCGAGCGTCCCGAGGAACTGGTGGTCTATGGCGGCATCGGGCGTGCGGCGCGCGACTGGGAATGCTTTGATCGCATTGTCGAAACGCTCAAGACGCTGGGTGATGACGAGACGCTGCTGGTGCAGTCAGGCAAGCCGGTCGGGGTGTTCCGTACGCACACCGATGCGCCGCGAGTGCTGATTGCCAATTCGAACCTGGTGCCGCACTGGGCTACCTGGGAGCATTTCAACGAGCTCGACCGGCGCGGGCTGATGATGTACGGGCAGATGACCGCCGGCTCCTGGGTCTATATCGGCAGCCAGGGCATCGTCCAGGGCACCTACGAAACCTTCGTCGAACTTGGCCGACGTCACTACGGCGGCGATCTGGCCGGTCGCTGGATCCTGACCGCAGGCCTTGGCGGCATGGGCGGCGCGCAGCCGCTGGCCGCGACGATGGCCGGTGCTTCGATGCTCGCCATCGAATGCCAGCCAAGCCGCATCCAAAAGCGCCTTGATACGCGCTATCTCGATGTGCGCGCCGAGTCGCTCGAGCAAGCACTCGAGATGATTCAGCAAGCCACCAGCGAGCGCCGGGCGCTCTCCGTCGGACTGCTGGGCAACGCGGTCGAGATCCTGCCCGAACTGCTGCGCCGGGGAGTCCGCCCCGATGCGGTCACAGACCAGACTTCGGCGCACGATCCGGTCAACGGCTATCTGCCCGAAGGCTGGAGCCTTGAGCAGTGGGAGGCGCGGCGCTTCTCCGATCCAGACGGGGTCGCAGCGGCCGCGCGCGCCTCGATGGCGCGCCACGTGGAAGCGATGCTCGAATTCCAGCGCCGTGGCATTCCGACCTTCGACTACGGCAACAACATCCGCCAGGAAGCCTTCAATCAGGGCGTGAAGAACGCCTTTGATTTTCCAGGCTTCGTCCCGGCCTACATCCGGCCGCTGTTCTGTCGCGGCATCGGTCCGTTTCGCTGGGTCGCGCTCTCAGGTGACCCGGAAGATATCTACAAGACCGATGCCAAGGTGCGGGAACTGATCCCCGATGATCCGCACCTGCATCGCTGGCTCGACATGGCGCGCGATCGCATCCAGTTCCAGGGGCTGCCGGCCCGTATCTGCTGGGTAGGCCTTGGCCAGCGACACCGGCTGGGTCTGGCCTTCAATGAGATGGTTGCAAGCGGTGAACTCAAAGCGCCGATCGTGATCGGTCGCGATCATCTGGACTCTGGCTCAGTGGCCAGTCCCAATCGCGAGACCGAGGCGATGCAGGATGGTTCCGATGCGGTCTCTGACTGGCCGCTGCTCAACGCCTTGCTCAACACCGCCGGCGGTGCCACCTGGGTGTCTATCCACCACGGCGGTGGCGTGGGCATGGGCTACTCACAGCATGCCGGCGTAGTCATCGTAGCCGACGGCACCGCGGCGGCCGCTCGGCGCCTGGCGCGGGTGCTGTGGAATGATCCGGCCACCGGTGTCATGCGCCATGCGGATGCCGGTTACAGCGAGGCCATCGAGTGCGCGCGCGAACAGGGACTGAAGTTGCCGATGGTGAATTCATGAGCAAGGCGCGCGCCGAGCGCTCCTGGCTGTGGAAGCCCGGGACGCTCGATCTGCCGCTGCTGCGCCGGTTGCGTGATGAGCCGGTGCGCGTGCAGCTGGGCCGCGCGGATCTTGCCCGTTTGCGCCGCGGTGAAGCGGTGGTGGAGCGCTTGCTGGCGCGCGATGCGACCGCCTATGGCATCAATACCGGCTTCGGCCTGCTGGCCCAGACGCGCATTCCGCGCGAGCAGCTCAACCAGTTGCAGCGCAACCTCGTGCTCTCGCATGCCGCCGGTGTCGGCGCGCTGCTACCCGATGAAGTCGTGCGCCTGACGATAGCGCTCAAGATTGCGAGCCTGGTGCAGGGCTACTCAGGCATTCGCGCCTCGACGGTGCAGGCGCTCTGTGATCTGCTGGCGCACGGGATCTACCCGTGCATTCCGGGACAGGGCTCGGTCGGAGCCTCCGGGGACCTCGCACCACTGGCGCATTTGTCGGCGGCACTGATCGGTGTGGGCCACGTGCGCGTGGCTGGGCGCATCCTGCCGGCCGCGCGTGCACTCGCCAGGGCCGGACTCGAGCCGGTGCAGCTGGGCCCCAAAGAGGGTCTGGCACTCCTCAATGGCACGCAGGTGTCGACCGCCCTGGCTTTGACTGGCCTGATGCAGATCGAGGATGTGTTCTGTGCCGCCCTGGTCAGCGGTGCGCTGTCCGTGGATGCGCTCAAGGGCAGTGATGTGCCTTTCGATGCGCGCATCCACACCCTGCGGCGCCAGCCGGGGCAGCAGCGGGTTGCCGCTGCGTTCCGCAAGCTGCTTGCCGGCAGCGGCATTCGCGCCAGCCACGTCGAGTGCGACCGCGTACAGGATCCATATTCGCTGCGCTGCCAGCCCCAGGTCATGGGCGCCTGTCTTGATCTGATGGCCAATGCTGCCGCCACGCTGGTGCGCGAGGCCAACGCCGTCACGGATAATCCGCTGGTATTTCCCGAGGATGACAGCGTCTGCTCGGGTGGTAACTTCCACGCCGAGCCCGTGGCCTTCGCCGCCGACGAGCTGGCACTGGTGATCGCCGAGATCGGTTCGATCTCGGAGCGGCGTATCTCGCTGCTGGTTGATCCGAAGATGAGTGGTCTGCCAGCTTTCCTGGTGCGCGACAGCGGAGTCAACTCGGGCTTCATGATTGCGCAGGTCACCGCCGCCGCGCTGGTGTCGGAGAACAAGGCACTGGCTCATCCGTGCAGCGTGGATTCGATTCCGACCTCAGCCAACCAGGAAGATCATGTCTCGATGGCCACCCACGCCGCGCGTCGCCTCACGCTGATGGCCGGCAATGCCGCGACCGTGATTGGCGTGGAGCTGCTGAGCGCGGTGCAGGGCATTGAATTCCACCGTCCGCTCAAGAGTTCAGCCGCGCTGGAGCGCGCTGTGGCACTGGTGCGTTCGCGCGTGAAGCCCTACGTCAGCGATCGTTTCATGGCCCCGGATCTGGAAGCTGCCCGCTCGCTGGTGGCTTCCGGGCAGTTTCGTGACTGGCCGGTCGGAGTGAGCCTTGATACCTGAGCAATCTGCCGTGTTCGAGTGCGACCCGGGAGATTCACCGCTGATCGTCTCGATGCCGCACGTCGGTACCGAATTGCCCGAGACCTTGCTGCCGCGATTGAGCACGGCGGGGCGCGCCGTCGCTGATACCGACTGGTACGTCGATCGGCTGTGGGCCTTCGCACGGCGCAGCGGAGCGGGGTGGCTACGTGCCCGCTACTCGCGCTACCTGATTGACCTGAACCGGCCCCCCGATGATCACTCGCTCTACCCCGGACAGACCACGACACCGTTGTGTCCGACCGAAACCTTTGCCGGCGAGCCGATCTACCTGGGTCCCCTCCCCGATGCTGCGGAAGTGGCGCAGCGTCGTGAGCAGTATTGGCGGCCCTATCACGATGCGATTCAAGCGCTGATCCGGCAGCGGCTCAAGCACCATGGCTTTGCGCTGCTGCTGGATGCCCACTCGATTCTCAGCAGCGTGCCGCGACTGTTTCCCGGCCGGCTGCCGGATATCAATGTCGGGACCTATGGTGGGCGCAGCATGAGCCGGCTGAGCGAAGGGAAGGTCGTTGCGCTCCTGCAAACCCAGCAGCGCTTTAGCCACGTGCTCAACGGTCGTTTCCAGGGCGGCTACATCACGCGTGCTTATGGTCAACCCGCGCAGCGCGTGCACGCAATCCAGTTCGAGATCGCGCAAAGCGCCTACATGGATGAACAGAGCGGGGTCTGTTCGGCCGCCTCGATGGCTCCGCTCCAGGCGCTGCTGGAGCAGATTCCAGAAGCCTTGATGGTGGCTGGTCATGAGGATCTGTACCGACCGCAGCCGGTCTGATCCGAGCCGATCAAGCAACGACGCGAGCGCAGTGCCTGAGCTAGCCGGGCTTTGATCGGCTTAGCGCTGCGCCCAGGCGCGGTGCGGCAAGATGCGGGTCCAGGTCCGGCGCGGGCTGTGGCTTGAGCGTCTTGAGTTCGAGCGGAATGTGGCCCGCCCATACCGGCCAGGCATGATCGGCCTTGGGCTCATCGGGTGGTCCGCTGCGAACCTTGGCGCTCGCAGCCAGTATCGGCATCGTCATGACATCGGTGGCCGCCAGTTCCTTGCGCTTGGTCGGCCGCAGTTTTTCCCAGCGGCCCGGCAGCCAGCGGCGCATGAACAGCTCGAGTACCTCAAGCTTGCGGGCATCCTCGGCGATGCGCTGCGGTTGGCCGAAGCACATCACCGAGCGGTAGTTCATCGTATGGTGGAACGCCGAGCGCGCCAATACCCAGCCATCGAGCATCGTCACTGTCAAACAAATGGGCCCGCCAACGCCCTGCGTGCGGATCATTCGGCTGGCGGTACTGCCGTGCCAGTAGAGCTGATCCTCAATCCGCCACTGCAAGGTCGGGATGGCAACCGGACGTCCTTCCACCACATGTGCGATGTGACACAGCGGCGTGGCATCGAGGATCGCATCGATCACCGCCCGCCGATGCGTGCCGAGCCGCGGGCTGCGGCGCACGCGCGTGAACTCCTCCGGGATAGCACCAGAAGGTGAGGGTCGAGATGTTGGTTCAGCTTTCTTGGTCACGAGATTCCTTCGAACGGCAGGAGCCTGCTCGCCAGAGCGGCTTGCGTGCCGGCTAGCGTAGGTAAGAGAGGAACACGCCGCTCGGATCGTGCAGGGCGCGGATCTGCTCAAGTCGCGCGCTGGCGGCCTCCGACAGATAGCGCTGCTGCGGACGCGCCAGCATATTTTCATCATTCATCTGCCCACCCACCGAGAGCGACTCGAGGCGGCGCATCTGCTCGACGGGCCAGCGCGTCATGCGTTCATCCTCGGCCGGATCATCCCAGATCGAGTAGGCGGCGAGATAGATTTCTCCCTGCACCGACATGGCCATGTCCGGTAGGGGCTTGGTGGGTGCCCAGTTGAACCAGAACACGTGCGAGCGCGGCGAAGGCAGGTCGGTGAACAGCTGTCGAAGCTTGGGTACCAGCTCCTCGGCGCTGGCGTTGGTCCACAGATTATCGGCGGCAAAGCGGTGCCCGGCCGGATCGGCGTTGTAGCCGCTCAGGTAGCGCTCCTGAATGGTGCTCGAGACCCGCTCGCGCTTGCGCAAAGCCTTGTCGATGACCGGGCAGGTCGCCAGTAGCGCCAGGGCCGCGTCCGCCTCGGCTTCGTTGTCGGTGAGCGCGAGCCCGGCAACCGTAAGGCGCGGCGCGATCCAATTGCCCTCCTCATCGTGCGCCGAGCAGACGATCACGAGTTCCAGGTAGGGCGGTACTTCGGCCGCGATACCGCGTGCCCAGGTGAATACGGCTTCCAGATCATCAGCCGAATAGGTGTAAGCACTGACCTTGACAATGCTCGGCAGCGGATGCGCCGTGAGTTCAAAGCGCGTGACCACACCCGGGAAACCTGCGCCGGAGCCGCGCGCGGCCCACAGGTAGTCACTGTGCTGCGTTTCATCGGCGCGGACCAATGCACCCTCGGCAGTCACGACATCGATCGCTCTGATGTGGGCGCAGCCGTTGCCCCACAGCCGTGAATTCCAGCCGAAGCCGCCGCACATGACAAAGCCGCTGATGCCCGGCGTCAGATGATGCGCGGTCGGGACGATCAGACCTTCGGCCATCAGCTGGGTATTGAGGATCGACCCGAGCACGCCGGCACCGGTCCACACGGTGCGATTCGGTGCGTCAATGGCGATATCCTGCAGCCGTGAGAGATCAATCAGCATCGAGCCGTCGCGCATGAAGGCGCTGGACCAGCTGTGGCCGCCGGCGCGCCGGCCGACCTTGAGTCCGTGGGCCCGGGCATAGCGGACCGCAGCCTGCACATCGGCGGCATCCTGAACCTGAACGATCACCGCCGGGTAGCGCTCGGGTTTATTGGCGCGCCACACGGCACTGGCGCGCGCCTCTTCGTAGCCTGCGTGCTCGCGCCAGTACACATCGCCTTTGATGGCGGCTTTCAGCGCCTGCTGATCGCGCGCCAGCGCCGACGCGGGGCGTGCATTGGCTTTCGAGGAGCTGGCAGCGCCGGCAAGCGCCAGAGCGGTGAGCAGGCGGCGGCGGCCTTCTGAAGGCGGTTGCTCAGCGTCATCGCTCATGCGGGATCTCCAATCGGAGGATCGGCAGATTATCCGGGGCCTCGATCGATCCGTCGACCACTAATTCCCCGTAGCGGGAAATATCGGCAGAGGTGGGCAGCGGACAGGGCAACGCGCCGGGCTTGGGCTCGACGCATGCTGCCGCTCAGGCCCGCGCAGGAATTCAGCTGGTGCGGGCGTAGCTGAAGGTTTCCGCAAAAGTCCTATAGGGCGAAGGGACCTTGACCTGCATGATCGGGCGGTCGGGGCGCCAGCCGCCGGCCGCGCCCACACCGACGTCGGTGGGCAGGTCAGGCTTGAGGCGGTCAGGAATCCAGTCAAAGCGGTTGCGCATGTTCTCCTCGACCACATCATTGTCGGTCCACGCCTTGCCAATGGGCGCACTGATCAGGCCATAGACCATGAAATGCCACAGCTTCCAGCGCCCATCGACGTAGATGAAATCGCACGCGCGCCGGCTGTAGCCGGTTCGCGGCTGGAAGCCTTTGGAAGGGCTGCCAAAGGTCAGTGCCGAAGCGGATAACCACAGACCCTTGGCGGTCTTCAGATCCTCGGCAACTTCGATGATCGGTGTCGAGTTGGCGTACAGGTGCGTGGCACCGTTGCGCAAGGTGCCGGAGGCCGAATCGCCGATCAGCAGGCCATTGACCGAGCAGAACTTGCGGATGCTTTCCGCGCCGTAATAAAAGCCAAAGCCAACATCGGCCTGGACATCCTTCTCAGTGAGTGCGAATTCATCGAGCGCATCGGAGACCCGGCCGAGGGACTCGAACACCGAGTAGCGGCTCATGGTGTTTTCCACCTGCCATGCGGCCGCTGCCTGTTGCGCCATGCGTTCGGACATGTGCTCGGTAGATTCGGTTCGGCGCGCTGGCGTGGCCGCGGCTGCAGTTCCGGCCACGGCCAGACCCATGAGACCTGATGTGACGATCGAACGACGCTGGCTATCCATGACATCCCCCCTTTAGGTAGTTCTGGATCTCCACGGACGATGCGGTCGGCCGCTGGTCCGTGGCCGGTGCCGAGCAGTGGAGTGCGGCTTTGAGCAGCTACCCCCTGAGCGGTCCGGTTGATATGTTCAGGACCTAAACCCGCAAGGCGCTAAGGCCTTTGTGTTCCTCCTGCAGCTGCAGCAAGGCCCGCAACTACGGCCTTAAGAATGCGCGCGCGCTAGGATTATGGCAACCCGAGCAGGCATCGCGCCGGCGCTGCTTAGCTTTCAACGCTCGTCGAAAGCTCGTGCAGCTGATCCTAAGCGGCGGGGCATCTAAACCAGTTCCTCCTCGTAGGCCAGTACGGCCTCGGCGCCGTGGACGACAGTAGATGCGAGTCCCGGTGCGGCTGCCAGCAGGTGGTCGGTATAAAAGCGTACCGTGGCGAGCTTGGCCCTATAGAAGGGCGCCTCGGCATGCCCAGCGGCGAGTTCTCGCACAGCGACCTGTGCGGCCCGCGCCATCTGCCAGCCGCCGGCCACGAGACCGAACAACTGCATAAAAGGCACCGCGCCGGCGCTCGCGCGGCGCGGGTCGGCAGCGTAGGTGCTGGCGACGAACGTCGTGGCTTCGGCCAGTGCATCGACGGCCGCCTGCAGCGGTGGCGCGATCGCACGCAGCTGCTGATCGGGGCTTGCCTGCAGTTCAACGAGCACTGCGCGCACGCGCGCGATGAAGTCGGCCGCGGCGCGGCCGCTGTCGCGGGCCACCTTGCGACCAATCAGGTCATTGGCCTGAATGCCGGTCGTGCCCTCGTAGATGGTCGTGATACGCGCATCGCGCAGGTGCTGCGCGGCCCCGGTTTCCTCAATGAAGCCCATGCCGCCGTGGATCTGGATGCCGAGCGAGGCAATGCTCACGGCATTTTCGGTGTTACAGCCCTTGAGCACCGGAATCATCAGATCGGCAAAGGCTTGCGCGCGGGCGCGCGCGCTCGCATCAGGTTCGGCGTGCGCCGAATCGAGTGCCGCGGCGACCGCGCAGGTGAGTGCGCGCATCGCTTCGATCTGCGCCTTCATGGTCAGCAGCATGCGCCGCACATCGGGGTGGCGGATGATCGGCACGCGCTTGGCATCCTTCGCGCCCAGCTCCGTGCCCTGGATGCGCTCGCGCGCATACTGGCGCGCGCGCTGGAAGGCGCGCTCGGCGATGCCGACACCTTCGACGCCGACCCCAAAGCGTGCCGCATTCATCATGATGAACATGTATTCGAGGCCGCGATTTTCCTCCCCGACCAGCCACGCCGTAGCGCCGGCAGGTCCGCTGCTGCCGGCAGCCGGATGCGCGCCCCAGGAGAGCACGGCGGTCGGGCTGCCATGGATGCCGAGCTTGTGCTCGATCGACACGCACTGCACATCGTTGCGCGCACCCAGGGATCCATCCGCGTTGACCAGAAACTTGGGCGCCACGAACAGCGACAGTCCGCGCACGCCCGGCGGTGCCTGCGGCGTGCGCGCCAGCACCAGGTGAACAATGTTCTCGGTCAGATCATGATCCCCATAGGTAATGAAGATCTTCTGGCCCAGGAGTCGGTAGGTGCCATCGGTCTGGGGTAGCGCGCGGGTTGCCACCGCCGCCAAGTCGGTGCCGGCCTGCGGCTCGGTCAGGTTCATCGTGCCGCTCCATTCGCCGCTGACCATGTGCCGCAGGTAGGTGTCGCGCAGGCTCTTACTGGCGCGCGACTCGATCGCCGCGGTGGCACCGCGTGCCAGCATCGGGCACAGCGCAAAGGCCATGTTGGCGCCATTCCACATCTCCTCGACCAGCGCCGAGAGCACGTGCGGCAGGCCCTGGCCGCCGTACTCCGGATCGCTGCTGAGCCCGCACCAGCCGCCGGAGGCAAAGGCCTGATACGCCGCTTTCCAGCCCGGGGGCGTCGTGACGATGCCGTCCACGCAGCGCGCACCCTGCTCATCGCCGGTGCGATTGAGCGGTGCCAGCACGCCGCTGGCCAATTTTGCTGCTTCTTCGAGCACCGACTCGGCCAGCTCAGGCGTCAGATCGCTGTACGGTGGCAGGCGGACACTCGATTCCAGAGCGCCCATCTCGATGAGCACGAAGCGCATGTCGCGCAGGGGGGCAATGTAGTCACTCATCGTCAAGCTTCCTTAATCAGCTCGCCAGTAGCAAGTATCAGCGGGCAGTGCGCGTGCGGCGCACGCCAGCGCGCAACGGGTTGGCCGCGCGCTGGGTGCGCCCGGTTGCACGCCGAGGTCGCAGCCCGGCGGCGAAAACCTCGACAAAGGCGCTGGCAATCTGCGCCGCGCTCATCGAGCGATCCTCGCGGTACCAGTGCGCAATCCAGTTGAGGGCACCGGCCAGGGCAAAAGCGGTCATCTTGGGATCGCACGGCTCAATCGAGCCATCGCGCATGCCTTCACGCAGCAGGCGGCGGATCCCCTGGTCAATCTCTGACTTGAGCAGCTTGATCTTGCGGCTCATCTGCGCGCTCAGGTCCAGATCCTCGGCCCGTACCATGCACCAGCCGTAATCAGAGGCGATGGCCAGCGCGTAGTCGCGAATCACCTCATCGAGTCGCTCGCGGGCGGCCCTGTCCGGTGACTGCGAGCGGCGGATCGCGCCACGGATCCGTTCGAGCCCGGCAACAAAGCATTCGAACAGCAGCTGTTCCTTGTTGGCCACGTAGTAATAGATGGTCGGCTTGGACACGTTCAGCAGCGCGGCGATCCGATCGATCGTCGTGTTGTGATAGCCATGGGCGTGGAAGGCGCTTGCTGCAGCGCGGATAACGGCCTCGCGCTTGATTTCGCGAGCGCGCGAGCGCACGCCGCGTACCAGCCAGGGCGAGCTGCCGGGTGCCAGCGTGGGCGGTGCGTCAGTCGATTCGGTATCGGCCATGGGCAACGGATCGTTTCCAGCAGGGTTTTTGCAGGCAGCGGGCCCTCAAGGGCCGCGCCGGTATTGCCAGTATCCTACCAACGAGTAGAATACTACGCAACGGTAGGTTTTTGCCCTAGATGCTGTGCCCGGTGGCCAGCGCGGGCATGCCGGCGGTGAGGCAGCATGAGCAACACGATGAAGCGTCCGGCAACCCTGCGAGCCGTGCCAGCGGCGGAACCCGCGGTGCCATTGCGGATCGTGACGGCAGCTTCGCTCTTCGATGGCCACGATGCGGCCATCAATATGATCCGGCGCCTGCTGCAGGCCCACGGCGCCGAGGTGGTGCACCTTGGGCACAACCGCAGCGTCGCCGACATCGTGCGCGCGGCGATCCAGGAGGATGCCGATGCGCTGGCGATTTCCTCCTACCAGGGCGGCCACAATGAGTACTTCCGTTATCTGATTGATCAGCTGCGTGAGCATGGCGTAGGCCACGTGCGCGTCGTGGTCGGCGGCGGCGGCACGCTCGCGCCCGAGGAGATTCGCGCGCTGGAAGCCTACGGTGTCGAGAAGATCTACACACCCGAAGATGGCCGAGTGCTCGGGCTCGATGGCATGATCGAGGATGTCATGCGCCGCGTCGCGGCCGGGCGCGAGCGCGCTGCCGCGGATGCCGGTCCCTTTGATCCGGCGCGGCCCTTTCAGCTGGCGCGCGCGATATCGGCCCTCGAGACCGCCCCTGAGGGCGATGCCACCGTGGCCGCGATCCGGCGCGCGATCGCGGTCGCACGGCCGCGCACGCCGGTGATGGGCCTGACCGGCACCGGCGGTGCGGGCAAGTCGAGCCTGAACGATGAGCTGCTGCAGCGCTTCCTGCGTCAGTTCCCGAACCTGCAGATCGCGGTGGTGGCGATGGATCCGACGCGCCGCCGTTCGGGCGGCGCGCTGCTCGGGGACCGGATCCGGATGAACGCGCTCGCCAGCGACCGCATTTTCATGCGCTCGCTCGCCACGCGCCGGCAGAACCTGGCCACCAGTGCCGTGCTCAAGGATGTGATTGGACTGCTGGGACTGGCGGGGTTCGATCTGATCGTCATCGAGACGGCGGGCATTGGGCAGTCGGATTCAGAGATCGCCGATCTGGTGGACCTGCCGGTCTACGTCATGACCAGCGAATACGGCGCTGCGAGCCAGCTGGAAAAAATCGACATGCTGGATTTTGCCGAACTGATCGTGCTCAATAAATTTGAAAAGCGCGGTGGCGAGGATGCATTGCGCGATGTGCGCAAGCAGTGGCGGCGCAATCACCCCGATCAGCGCCAGCTCCCAGATGAGCAGCTACCGGTGTTTCCGACCATCGCCAGCCGCTTCCACGATCCGGGCGTGAACCGCCTGTTCAGTGCGATCTGTGACTGGTTTAAGCGCCATGGCGATTCCGGCGCGCGCTGGCAGGGGCGGGACTGGCAGGGCCCGGCAGCCACTCCGGTGCAGACGATGACGCGCGAGGCGCTGATTCCGGGCAGCCGCAGCCGCTATCTGGCCGAGATCGCCGCCAACGGACGCCGTGCCCATGCGCAGAGCCTGAAGTCCGCGGCCGCCGCCCATCGCGCCGGGGCGGTCTACGAATCCCTGCAGCTGCTTGAAGTCCCAGGACTTCCGACGCCGCTGGAGCCGTGCGTCGAACCAGCCCATGGCGCCTCGGGCGAGGATGCGAGCGTGCGCGCGCTGCGCCTGGGCTACAACGAGGCGCTCGCGCAGGTGGGCGCCGAGGGCGTGGCCGAACTCAAGGCGTGGCCCGAACGGATGCGCAGTGTTCAGCAGGAGCACTACAGTTTTGCCGTGCGCGGTCGCTCCGTTACGGGTGATAACTACACTTCAAGCCTCAGCCACTCACAGGTGCCCAAGATCTCGGTGCCGACCTTCAGCGACTGGGGCGAGCGGCTAAAATTCCTGCTCACCGAGAACCTTCCGGGCCATTTCCCCTACGTGGGCGGCGTCTATCCCTATCGTCGCGAGGAGGAGGATCCGATCCGCATGTTTGCCGGTGAAGGAGATCCGGAGCGCACCAACCGGCGCTTCCACTACCTGGCGCGCGGTCATGCGGCGACCCGGCTGTCGACCGCCTTTGATTCGATCACACTCTATGGCGAGGATCCGGACACACGGCCGGACATCTACGGGCGCATCGGCAACTCGGGAGTCTCGATCGCCAGCGTCGATGACATGAAAAAGCTCTACTCGGGCTTCGATCTGTGCGCGCCGGCGACCTCGGTCTCGATGACGATCAACGGTCCGGCGCCGATCATTCTGGCGATGTTCATGAACGCGGTCATTGACCAGCGCGTCGAGCGTCACCTGCGTGAGAGTGGTGACTGGCCTGCCGCCGAGGCTCGCATAGCAGCACTCCATGCCGCACGTGCGAACTCAGGAGAGGGCGGGGCCGAGTATCGGGGCGATCTGCCAGAAGGGCACGATGGCACCGGGCTTGCTTTGCTCGGCATCAGCGGCGATCAGCTGGTTGATTCCAAGACCTATGCGCGCATCAAGGCCGAAGCACTGGCCCAGGTCCGTGGCACGGTGCAGGCCGATATTCTCAAGGAGGATCAGGCTCAGAACACCTGTATCTTCTCGACCGAATTCGCCATGCGGATGATGGGCGATATCCAGCAATACTTTATCGAGCATCGCATCCGCAATTTCTATTCGGTGTCGATCTCTGGCTATCACATTGCCGAGGCCGGCGCGAACCCGCTCACCCAACTGGCCTTTACGCTGGCCAATGGCTTTACGATTGTCGAGTACTACCGCGCGCGCGGCATGTCGGTCGATGATTTTGCCCCCAATCTGTCCTTCTTCTTCTCCAATGGCATGGACCCGGAGTATGCAGTGATCGGCCGCGTGGCGCGGCGGATCTGGGCGCGCGCGATGCGCGATCTGTATGAAGCGGGCCCGCGCAGCCAGATGCTCAAGTATCACATCCAGACTTCCGGGCGCTCGCTGCACGCCCAGGAGATCCAGTTCAACGATATCCGCACGACGCTGCAGGCCTTGTACGCGCTGTTTGATAACTGCAATTCGCTGCACACGAACGCCTATGACGAGGCGCTGACGACACCCACTGAGGAGAGCGTGCGGCGCGCGGTGGCGATCCAGCTGATCATCAATCGCGAACTGGGCCTGAACAAGAACCAGAACCCGTGGCAGGGCTCGTTCCTGCTCGAGTATCTGACCGACATGGTTGAGGAGGCTGTATATAAGGAGTTCGATGCGCTGGCCGAGCGCGGTGGCGTATTGGGCGCAATGGAGACGATGTATCAGCGCAGTAAGATCCAGGAAGAGAGCCTTCACTACGAGCAGCGCAAGCACGATGGCTCGCTGCCGCTGATCGGGGTCAATACCTTTCTTGCCCCGCAGGCGGAGGGCGTGGCCAAGCAGGGTCCGGCCTTGATCCGCTCGAGCGATAGTGAAAAGGATGCGCAGGTCGCCGCGGTCCATGGCTTCCAGCGGCTGCACGCGGCGGAGACGCCCGCGGCACTCGAGCGCCTGCGGAGCGTGGCCGCCTCCCAGGGCAACGTATTCGCCGAGTTGATGGAGGCGGTCAAGGTGTGTTCGCTGGGCCAGATCAGCCAGGCGCTCTACGATGCAGGCGGTCGCTACCGCCGCAATGTCTGACACCCTTGGCAGTGCGGTTCGCGCATGACACGTCCCGCGGGAGGCTCGGCTGTGGCTGAGCAGCTTCAGGCTGAACTGGTGGTCTCACCCTGCATCGGTACCTGCAAGCTCGATGCGCTGCAGGTGTGCGTGGGGTGCGGGCGGACAATCGAGGAAATCGGCGCCTGGTTGCGGGCCAATAACGATGAGCGTCGCACGATCGTGGCCGCGGCGCAGCTGCGGCTCGGTGGCATGAGGCGCTCTTAGGCCAGGAGCCTCCGCGCACCGCTGGCGTGGGTGCGCCGGCGCGCCATTGCGATCAGTGCTGCGTCACCTGCAGTCCCTGCTTTTGCAGCAGGTCGATCAGGCCACCGCTGCCGACCAGGTGCAGGGCACCGACCACGACCAGATAGTCCTGGTTGGCATTGAGCATCGGCAGGATTTTCTCGAGCCACCGCCGGTTGCGATCGATGGTGAGCCGCCGGCGCAAATCAGGGAAGTCCTTGAAGTCTTCATTGAGGAGCCGCT